>WNFO01002761.1_pt1 | contig 20155 bp, 13 predicted proteins | sample 5400251 | NCBI WGS metagenome assembly WNFO01 (sample SAMN13153354, study PRJNA577476) | soil metagenome | isolation source: 100 cm saprolite under Madrone tree | place: USA:California | collected 2016-06-14
CCTGGTGGAATCCTTCGTCCACGACGTTCCAGCCCAGATAGGTGCCAAGCGGGGCCTCTCGGAGGACGACCGGGACGCCGCCCATTTCGTTGCCATCGCCATCCACGCGCGGCACTTTCATCCGGATCGCGCGCTTGATCGGGGGCGGCACCTTCGTTCGCACGCCGGATCCATCCACATAGCTGAATTCGGGACCCCAGTCGTAATCGAGAACCGGATTGATCAAGCCGGTCGGTGCTTTGACGGGCGCGCCGGGAATGGTTGGGAAACCGACGGCCTCTTTCGTCGGATCGACCAGATTGCCGCTGGCCAAAGTCGGATACACGCTCGGCGGCATGGGCGTGTCCTTCATGATCCAGTTCCGGAAATGGTATCGAAGCGCATTGACCGTCTCGGTGTGGGGAACCGGGTTCGCGGCAAAAATCCCTACGCCGAAACCTGGACCGGGACACATCGGTGGATTGGCCGGATTGACGTTGAAGCCGCCCTGTCCTCCGCCGTGTTGAGTGCTCGGAATGTAATACCGCCGCACGTTGTTGGGAAGCGGGATGTCCTTGTCCGCGGAAGTTCCCACGAACGAAGGGCTGAGCGTCAGTCCCCACATCTCCGCGGCGCCAAAGTGCTCGACGATCCTGGGGCACGAATTGGTTGCCGTGCACCGATCGAGAATTCCTTTCGCCGGCAATCCGCGGACGGGATCCGGCCAGTCGTTCCACCACTGCGGGCCTTCGGTGCCTGCTTCATACAGTTTTCCTGCGCCGTCGGGCTGCGCAAAGCGGGTATTCAACGTCACCCGCTTGCCCGCGATGATCGGCCAGGCGCCGTCGTATACCTTGCGGTTGTTCTCGTCCTGCGTGAAGCCAAGATGGATCATCGCGCGAAGATAGTTACCGGACTGCGACTGACCGCGGCTGATCACCCAGTTAACCTGGCCGCCTACGGGATTCGGCGTGCCCGCATCGTCCTTTGCCGCGTATCTAAAGAAGGATGCAACATCCCTGAATGCCGCGAAGCCGATTCCAAGGACGTACGCGTCCTGAGACGTAAATACGACTTGATAGAGCAGCTTCGGATCGAATCCGTTCTTGACGCAGATCTGAGTCGGGTCCGGCGTGCCTGGAAATGGATTCGCGGCACTGCATTTCGCCCATGCCCAATCACTGCTCGGGATCGTCGGCCCATCCGTAATCTTGCCGTCCATGGTCTCGGCACGATGCGTCGTGAGCGCCGCTTTGGTCGTATCGAGGCTCATCGGTTTGTACGGCACGGGATTTGCGTTGACGAGCATCGGGCGCGAATCGACACCGCTGGCATTGACGATGCGACCCATGACGAGGCCGGTGACCGGCGACCCATCCGCATTCTTCGCAATCGGGACTGTCACCCACTCGTTATCGTCGGCAGGAGCCGTCCGGCCCGAATTATCGCCCTGCCATCCGCTGCTCAGACCGATGTCGCCATCGTTGCGATGCCCAGCGTTAATCGTAATCCTGCCGCCACGGTTCGGCACGTCCTGCCACATGAGGTGGCTGCTCTTCGACATGTCGATGGGCTTCACGAGATAGAAGCTCGCGATGTACTCGACCTTGCCATTCGCGTTGCGCGGAGCCAACTTGATGTCGTTGATGATCGTGTTGTGCGGATCGTTCGGATCGAGTTCGCCGAAGGCGCGGCCCGCCAGCGTTTCATATCGGCCCGCCGGGCCGAATGATGTGCCGTCGAATGCCGGCGACACCTTCTTGTCGATCACAATTTTTTTCACGTGGGCGCCGGCCGGTATAGCCGACACCAGAACGAACAGCCCGATCAGAGCGCTTCTCAGAGACATGGTCTCCCCCCTTCTCGAAAGGACAAAGTCTTACAGCGGAGAGTATAGGGACGCCTCGCAGCCTGTCACGATAAATCATCTTTAAAAAAAGCTAAGTAGATGCGTCCACGTATACCCATGCCCGGGTCCCCGATTTCAGTTGAACACTGACGCGCTTGTAATCGGCGGCATCCTCATAAATATCGGCTTGCTCGAGCTCTTTCCCGGTCACTTTGAACACGGTCCCCGCGACAAAATCTGAATCGCTGCCGGTGAACTGAGCGTTTAGATGGTATTTGGCTCCGCTTGTGGCGACAAAATCGGGATTCTTAATCTCAAGTTTGGTCTGACGATAACCGGGCAGACTGTCGGGCTGACCCACCAGTTTTCGACCAAATGTGGCAAGCTGAACGGCCTGGCTTTGTAAGGTCCCGTATGAAAACAAATGTTCTGATTCTTCTGTGGTACTCATGCTTGCTTTATCGTTCCGGTCTTAGAACTTGAACTGTACGTTCAGCCGTATCATGCGGGGGTTCAAGACAGCCGTCGGCACGCCCCCCGGCCCCCCTGCCACATAGGGTTTGATGCTGGATCCCAGCGTGTAGCTTTCCGTCAGGACCGCATTCGAGTTGGTGACGTTGAAGAACTGAGCTTCGCCCATTGTCGTGAGCTTTTCGTGGTGGAAGACCTTGCGAACCCCCAGGTCCAACTGATTCAGCCGCGGCGTGAGCCGGGCACCAGGTGGAACCAGCGTAATCGTCTCTGCGCCCTGTCTCAGGCCGGGGTCAACCAGGCCGCCCGGGTTCGGACAGTTGCAGTCGGCCGGATACCTCGCGTTCGGTGTGATTTGCCACAGCACGGTCTTATATCCCTGCACCTGGCCGGCTAAGACAGCTCCAGCCTGCGCGACGTTGCCGGGATTCACACTGTAATTCGTGCTGAAAACCGGGTCGGAGTAGAGCGAGGCGTTGACCTCGACGCCCCATTTGAGCGGCACATTGGTCTGAAGCTTGAATTCGTTGCGGTAGGGGATCCCGTTGGTCTTGCCCAGATCCTGATACAACTGTCCGTTCTGGTCACAGTACCGGAGCGAGTTGGGATCGTTCAAGGCAGTCGACAAAGGATCGGTGTTCATGTCACAGCCTCTGTCGCGGATTCGGTCGATGGTCCAGCCTGCCAGAACGAAGATACCACGCGGCAGCCGGGCATTCACGGATAGCTCGTAGCCGTTATAGACGTTCGAGCGCCGGCTCTGCGGTGCGTTGGTCTGATGAAGATCGGGCGTCAGGCCGAACGGCAACAAGTTATAGACGGTGATGGGAGTGCCGTCGAGCGGATTAGAGATTGTGAAGGGCGTCCACGCGGAGGAGGGCACGGAATAGTTGTCGACATGGATCGCCTGATAATTCGCTTGATGGAACCACATGAAATTCATGGTGACGCCGCGCCTCAGCTCCCGCTGCACGCCCACGTTGTATTGCCACTGATACTCGCGACGGAAATTGGGGTCGAGGTTTACTCGGTTGATCTGTCCAAAGCCGGGATTGGGATTGGGACCGATATCGCCATCGCCGAAACCGTTACCTTGCGGGTAGCATCCGATCGGGTCGTGAGATTGGCACGCGGTGGTGGGGTGATTGAGCCACTGAATCGCCTGATTCCTCAGGGTCATGGGGTTGAAGTTGGTCACAACCCCGATGGCGATGGGGGAGTTGAACTTGCCTATGCCGGCCTTCACCGCCGTCTTGTGGTTGCCGAACACATCGTAGACAAAACCGATCCGTGGCGACCAGTTTTTGAAGCAGCTCATGCCTTTAATCACGGAGCAGTCAATCTTAGGGAAATTGCGCGGCCCCCCAGTGAAGCGGCCCGCGGGCGCGCTTTGCGCATCGACCTGCGCCGACAGATACTCCCACCGCACGCCCGCCGTCACCGACACCCGGCCGACGTGCCAGGTGTCGGTTGCGTAGATTCCAAGGTCATGATTCAGGCGGGGCTTCGAATACGTCGGCGTGTTGTACGCCAGGATGCTCAGAGGTATGCCGTTGGTGTACTGATAAATGGCGTCGCCATTGGCAATGTTGTCCAGTTGGGCGATGCCAAAGGTATCCTGTATCCCAAATTTGACCTGGTGCGAACCGGTCACGTAAGTTGCCGATGTGTTCCAAAGGTACCGGTCATACTTGGAGTAGGTGTTTACGGCTCCCGCAATACTCCGAGCGTTTAGGGTCAGATCCAACTCCTGTGCGTTGGCAAACCAGTCGGGGGTAAACGGAGTCTTTCTGACGCCCGCATGGTAAAGGATGTTGTAATCCAGCTTGGTTAATGTGGCGCCGGCCTGCACCAGCAGTCTCGGCGTGAGTGTGCCGGTCCAGCGGCCCTGCAAAACGTAATACATCTTGGGACTGCGTTCGAGCGAGGAAACCAGGGGGTTGACATCGGCCACCTGGCCTCCGGTGACAACGTCTTGCTCCTTGGTTTTCCAATCCCGCGTCCACATGGCGGCGAACTTGTTCCTGGAATTGATCTGATAGGTCAGGCGTAGACCGCCGCTGTAAATGTAGCTTCGCTCGACTCCCGGTTGCCCATTCAGGTAGAAGGAATTGGCCGCCTGCACGAACGTCAACTGCTTGCGCCCGCTCAACAAGAACCAGAGCTTGTCCTTCTTGAACGGTCCACCGAGGGAACCGTCGAAGTCTTCAATTTTTCGCACGGCGGACTGACCGGTAACGCCGCGGTTCCGCAGCGTCTGATCAATGTTGCTGGCCACAAACCGCGAGGGAATCCAGCCGAGGAAGAGGTTGCCGTGGGGTTCATTACCTCCATCGCGAGGAACGAAGTTGGCGACCACGCCGCCGCCGGTAACCTCCACCGAGTTGTTGGCGTTGTTATAGGTGACTTCCTGCATCAACGCGTTGTCGATGTAGATCTGGATTTGTCCGTCGTTCTGCATGGTGTTTATCATCATTCCGTCCAGCAGGTAGGTATCGCGCGAAGAGGGGTTGCCGTGAGAGATCAGGTAGGTCTGCTCGATCTGCTGGGAGCCCCCCACATCCGGCAGGTTCAGGTGGACACCAGGCGTGTAGGAGCCCATGGACTGCGGGTTCCGCGCCGTGGGGAGCGCATCCATATCGCTGCGCGTCAGCACCTGAGGGCGCAGCGTGGTCTCAACGTCCACGGTGGCAACCCGGGCCTCCACGGTCACAGTTTCATCGACCGCCCCTACTCTCATTTCGGCGTCAACGGGGACCGACACATTGGCTGGCACAGTGACTTCCTGCTTCACCGTACTGAAACCCGGCAAAGTGAAAGTGATCGTGTAAAGGCCCGGCCGGACGTCGACAATCGTGTAGCGTCCATTCTCGTTGGTGGTCTCGGCACGCGATCTTTCGATCAGCGCCTCGCTCGCGGCTTCCACCTTCACGCCCGGCATCAGCGCGCCTGAGCTATCTCGAACCTGTCCTGAAATGGTGCTCTGGGCCGAAGCCAGCGACGCGAAGAGCGCCACCATTGCCAAAACACCGAAACAACACCTTGCGTAGCGCTTCCCCGTCATCTTTTGCCTCCGTCATGCCCCGCTGAGCTTTGGATTGAAGCAACTTGGCGGCACTCTATGCTAAGTTTCTACAGTGTCAACCGGGTCGGCTGGTTCCGTGGAAGCCACGAAGCCACCGCATAATGATTCTTGGGCAGATATTTTAGACTTGCTCCCGGGAAAATCCAATTCTTTGGGAGCTTATGAAAGGGACAGAATTGATGTCGCTCGGCTCCGCCATCAGCTGAACGGCGGAAGGGATTCTAATTCAGCGGTCGCAGATCTGGAAAGCGCCTTCGGCTCACTTCGCTGGAGGCCGTCGCTCCAGGTTTCCTCCTATTGCACCCGATCGAATACCAGCACATTAGTGTACGGTTTGCCTTGGACGTTAGTTCCTTTGACGACATGCGTCATAGTCTTCCCGTCATCAGACACAGTCCTCCTGGAAGTCGAGGTGACGCGGCCGTCAACTTTGTTTGTGATGTCAACAGTGTACGTATCGACCACCGCGAACGCTTGCGTGTTGCCGGTTTGAGTCCCGGTGGCCTGGAAGGCCTCCAGCGTTGTTTGGTTGTATTGGCCGTATTCTTTTCCGTCATACTTCGAAACGGTTTGAGTGAAGGACGGATTTCCCTGAAAGTTAATACTCCAAATATTCGCGACGATAAGTCCATCATGGCGCTGTGAGTACTGCCGTGTCTGCCCTTTGGGCGGCGGCCCGGACTCGAACTTCGATTTTTCCAGGTTTAGTCGCCACGTGCCGACGATCTTTCCCGCGGGTGTCTGACCAGGAAGATTCGCGCACGCGATCAAAAACAGGAGGCCCGCAACAATCAAGTTTTTCGCCATACAGATCAGCCTCAATTGGTCTTTACTGCGAAATCTAGGGCTTGACGGAAACTTTTACGAGGCCCGTCGTCCAGCAGCATTGGAACCCGCCGCCGCCATCGCCGGAATAATCGTTTGCGATCACGTGGAGGACGTAGTCGCCGGATTCGCCGAACTTGACGTTCGTCGTCGCCTTTCCGCTGAAGGCTGCGTTGTCGTTGCCAGGCGGCAACTTCTCAACACTGGGCTTCGCCATGTCGAAAGTCACCGCACCGGGTCCCCGGTACTTCGACCAGGTGAGTGTCACTGGCGGACGCGGCGTGGCGAGCGGCGCACTGGTGCCGGTTGTGTACTTCATGTCATCCGTCACCCAGAGCGTCAGCGCGAGAGGCGCGGACAATGAAGCTGTCCGGAAAGGAGCCTTGGCCAGAGTTGCGACCGGGCCCTGGATTGTTGGTCCGTTCTGCTCGAACCGAATCAGCGGCGGCGTGTTGTTAACGGCGATCTCACTGAATGGGCTGATGACGTAATCGGGATTCAGGCGGAGAGGAATGGTGGTGACCTGGCCGTTAACCAGGAGTGTCCACGTAAATTTATCTTGGGGGGTGAAGCCCTTGGGCACAGGAACTACGAACATTCCCCACTGCCGGCCGGGAAGGAAATGCGTCGGTTGCCCCATGTCGGGCCCACCCGGCTCGATCTGATTGTTGGGTCCGATGGGAATGTCGAGTTCCTGCTGGGTGTTTCGATTGAAATATCCGACGAGAAAACCGCGGCTGCCATCCTGGTTGGTAAACCATCCTTCGAAAGCGCCAGTAGCGCTTCCGCCGAACTGCTTCCGCGGCTCGGGGATTTGCTGACCTGACAAAAGGAGGCCGCCGGCGATTGCACCGGCGGCCAACAAACTCACGAGTCTCTTCACGGCTAATTTCCGTCGGTCGTCGCTTTCGGTGCCTTCGCCTTGCGCTCCGCGAGAAGCGCTTTATATTCCTCGTCGCTGAGATAAACGACGTTGATCCAGGCATGCGCCATTTCATCGACCGTGCGGTCGCCGTAGCCCACCCACTGATCCGGATCGGGGTTGTTCTTATTCGCCGTCGTATTGTCGTACCATGCGCTCACGTGGATCATCGTACCCTTCGGGAACACCGGCGCCGAGTCGTCGGCAAAGATATAGTTCGTCATCCAGTTGAAATTGAAGTTGCCGACATAGCTGACGATCTGCGAACTGCCGTCCGGCAGAATCGCTTCGACCTGCATCGACTTCCCGCGCAGGTGGAAATGGGGCTGGAAGTTTTCGAGAACTGCGTTCTCCTTCAGCACGGTAAAGCCTTCGGTCTGTGACAATGAGTTCGGCGGGATATCCAGGTTCCGGGTGCCCCTGAGCCCGGTGAACGCAACCAGGTAACTCCGTTTCTTTGGCTCCTCACCTTTCTTGTAAAGCCAGATGCCGACTTCAGAACCCGCCGTGATTTCCTCGCCGACGGCGTGAATGTGCTGGTCCCACGAAATCTTCTCTCCAGGCAGGATCAACTTTCCTGTGTCCGGGCGGAACAGGTCGTAACCCTTACCGATTGCCCACTCCATCAACTGCGGCCGGCGGTTGACGAGGTCGTCGCCATCGCGGAAGCGATCGGGGCCATTCGCGGTTCCCTTGTTGACGGCATCGGGATCGTTGTTCAGCACGAGATACGCAATCGAATGATGAATGATCTTCCGGCCTTTCAGGTTTGTCGGACGAATCTCCACCATTTTTGCCCAGCGTGGCTCAGTGAGCGGGATGTCCGACATGGGCCGGTACCACACGTCCTGGTGCTGCGCCGGCATCGTGTACTCCGTGGACCGGATGACGAGGTCGGGCGGCCCGTAGCCGTCCCTCACGCCTTTCCACTCGTTATCGGTAACCAGTGGCTTGGGTGCCGGCATATCCTTCGGATCGCCCTGCACCGCGCCGCCGTCAACCCAGCGGACTATGGTGTTCACCTGCTCGTCGGTCAGTGACATATCGTTCTTGAACTGCTGCACGCCGACGCTGCGGTCGATGTGCCACGGCGGCATTTGCCGCGTGATCACGCGCTCGCGGATCGACTTCGCCCAGGGCCGAACCTCCTGATAGCTGATGAGCGACATCGGCGCGATCGAATTCGGCTGATGGCACTCCTGGCATTTCACCTGAAGAATGGGCGCGACATCTTTAGAGAACGTCACCTGCGGTGGAGCGGCCGCCTCGGCCGCCATTACGAACAGCGACAGCACCACAATCAAAGCCAACACGCTGACTCGAAGTGCCCGCCACCCCTCGAACGTGGGATTCGTCATGACCGGCTCCTTTCGCCTATTTATAAGTGCCCTCATTATAAACTCCCCGGATCAAACCAACAACGTATTCCCCTCCCTTGAAAGAGGTTGCTGCAAAACCGGTTCCGGCTACTGTAGCGGCGGTCTGTGACCGCCGGTATTTCGTTGATTCCAGGAAAAACCGGCGCTCATAGAGCGCCGCTACAGGTAGGTGTTGTTTTTGAACGCAGCCCCTATAAGGGGCGAAAGATTGCGAGGACTCTTTCGCCCCTCCGGGGCTGAGATCGTGTCGAAAGAAAACCCCGGGCTCGCGCCCGGGGCTACACTCTGCCGCCGCTCCGCGGCTAGCCAGGACCCACTGCCCGGTCTCTCCCAGCATCGAGACACGGTATCGATCACTCAGCGCCGCTCGGTATCGGGCCGCGCCGCTTCAGAAGTTTTTGCGGATCGACTTTCTTGTTTACGACAATGCCGAAGAAGGGCTGCATCATTTCTTCCCACGTCTGATTTCCGTAGTACACCGTTCTATTCGGATCGGGGTTGAACTTATTGTTTGCTGAATTGTCGAAGTGGGCGGTGGCGACAAACCTGGTTCCTTTGGGCACTTTGATCGGCGCGGCCAGTTCATAACCGAGCTGCCAATTAAAGTCATAACGCGGTACGTTCAGTATGATCTCTTTTCGCCCGTCCGGATATTCCAACCGATACGTCATGTCTTTGCCGCGGACATGCATGTGGGGACTGAACCAGACCAATTCCGCGTCTTCTTCGAATGTCGCCTCCGCGGGAGGACTTTCCCAATTCCCGGTATTTGGCGGGATGGCAAAGCTATCCGCGTCATTGGGAGCCGAGATCGCGTAACTGATGTAACGATACTTCGGTTCTTTCCTGGCGAGAACGAAACCGACCTGCGGGTGGTCAACGACCTCCTTGCCGTTTGGTGTGTAATGAACCTGAATATCGAGGTCCACGTCGGCGGGTATCAACTTTCCCGCCTCGAACAGGCTGTAATCGGGAAACTGCATTCCCGGAACATAACTCGCCTCGATCGCCATCCCCGTAGGGAGTAGCGCAAGTTGCTGTTGCGGCTGAGACGGCCTGAACCGCGGCAGTTCGCTTCCGCTCTCGTCGCGATTCTTGTCGGTCCACCGCGGGACGTAATAGCGGCTTTCGGCGGTGTGGGGCTTGAACAGAACACCGATATGATGGGTGACCGCGACGTTATCAGGGCGGACGAGAATCGCCGTCACCCAGGTATCCTCCTTGAACGGATTCGGAATGGTGATGTTTGTCCACTCCACGAGCCCACTCGCGGGAACATTAAACGGCGGTATGTCCACGATGACATCGGGTTGGATCTGCCAGTTATTGCCCGGCCATTGAACCGGCGCCGGAGCATCCTCCGGCTTTCCTTCCGGCGCTCCCGCGTCCGCCCACTTCACGATGGTTTCGATATCGCTTTGCTTCAGGGAGCGGTCGTTGGAGAAGTGACCATATTGCGGGTCCGCAAACCACGGCGGCATCTTTCTGGTGACGACCGCAGCTTTCATCGCCTTGGCCCAGGGACGAACGCTCGAGTATGTGAGAAAGGACATCGGTGCGATCTGACCCGGGCGGTGGCAGTTCTGGCAATTCTTCTGAAGAATCGGCAGGACGTCCTTGTAGAAGTTCGCCTGCGATTCCGCAGCCGTCATCTCCCAGACAATCATTAGAGAAAAGAGAATGGCACCGGATATGGTGGCTCCGAACCGCATGTGTTTTTCTCCCCTGGTAAATTGGACTTAATTATAGATCGAGACAGGCCTAAACAAACTGTTCTGAGCGGGCCCATTCGGCGTTCCAGCGGGAGGAGTGGGTAGACGCCGTGCAGGCGCAAAGAATGGGAGCGGTTGTGTTTCGCCTGGGACTGGTGGAAGGTGGATGAACGCGTTGCCACCGGAGTTCAGTATTGGGCCAAACGGCGTCCAAATTTCAGGAGGAGGCAGAGGCGGCACCACCGGCCGTGGCGGTTCGGGAAGTTCCTCTTCAGAGGGTTCACTGGTACCTTGCGGCGCGTCATTGTAAACCGGAGCGGGCTCCGCGGCTGCTTCGGTTTGCGAAGCCGCGGTAACGACAATTCCTTGTCCCTCGATGAAAACGTAATCCAATTGCAGTTTCTCGAAGATCTTTCGGACGGCCTCGTTCACACCAAGGCCCGAAAAATTGACGCTTACGGGCCGATTTGCCAATTCCGGCGGAATGCTGGACTGCATTCCTGTGGTCTGATCCCAAAGCTGAAGCAGGCGGCCTACCGTAGTCTCCTGCGCATTGATGGAGACTGTCTGGTCGAACTTCACCTCTTGCGGTCCTGGTCCGGCAGCAAAAGCACCTGCTGCGACGAGTACGGCCAAAGTGAGAGATGCCAGCCATTGCCTCATTGGTTTTGCCTCGATCCTGTTACTTCTATTTTAACCCGTAAAGGCCGCTTGAGACTAACCCATGACTGTCGCGGCGGTCTATGACTGCCGGTATTTCGTTCATTCCATGAAAAACCGGCGCTCATAGAGCGCCGCTACAGTAAGAGCCAAACGCTCGATTCAATCAAATTGAGCGCGGATGAGTTGCAACGAACGGCTATTCTATTCGTGAGGGAGAGAAAGTACGAGTGAAGATTCTATCTGTAAATGTGGGTCTGCCGCGTGAATTCGAGTTCAACAAAGACACATTCATGACCGCTATCTTCAAGGCGCCGGCCATCGGGAGAGTTCGCGTGAGAACTATGAACCTGGAGGGCGATCGGCAGGCGGACCTCTCCGTTCATGGCGGCGTCGACAAAGCGGTTTACGCATATCCCTCCGAACATTACCCCTTCTGGAAAGATGCCTACCCGTGGCTGGAGATGCCATGGGGAATGCTGGGAGAGAACATCACGACGGAGGGTATGGACGAACACGTTGTGAATATCGGAGACCAGTTTCGCTTCGGGTCTTCGATCCTGATGGTGAGGCAGCCGCGCATGCCGTGTCAGAAGCTTGCTGCCAAATTCGGTGGCGCAGATGTGGGCAAGCGAATGATAGCCGGCCAGCGGAATGGATTTTATTTGTCGGTGGTTCAGGAGGGTGAAGTCGCCGCTGGAGATTCCATAGAGCTGGTTCATCGCTCCGAGAACAGCATCAAAGTCAGCGACGTTGTCGTGCTTCACACTGCGGAGAAGGCAAATCGCGCTCTTCTACACCGCGCCATCGAAGCAGAGACCTTACCCGAGGCCTGGAGGGCGCGCTTTGCGAAGAAGCTTGCGGCCCTGGGGAAGACTCCCTGACGCAAACTCAGGGGATCGCTTCGCGTACAGGACGGAAAGCGGCTCTTACTGTAGCGGCGCTCTATGAGCGCCGGTTTTTCCTGAAATCAACGAAATACCGGCGGTCATAGACCGCCGCTACAGTAGACCGCCGCTACAGTAGACGGAACCGACAGCGATTCGCCTGTGCGGCAGGCGTCAATTCACCGGCGAGAATTTCTGTATCCGCCGGCCCGAACCGACTTCGCCGGTGTAGAGATTGCCCTTGGAATCCATGGTCGCGACATGGACGAGCGTGAACTCGCCGCCCGCATGGCCGGCGCGGCCGATCTTGTTGACGACGTTGCCGGTGTCGCGCTCGAGCTCCCACACGACCATGTTCATGATGTCGGCGACGAAGATGTATTTCTGTTGCGGATCGGGCGAGAAATCGACCGAGCCTGCCGTGCCGCGCATCAGCGTGTTGCGAGCGATGAAGAACTCCTTGAGGTACTTGCCGTCCTTGGTGAAGACCTGCACGCGATTTCCCGCGCGGTCGCAGACGTAGACGAGTCCATCCTTGGCAATGCGCACGCAGTGCACGGGAGACTTGAAATCCTTCGCCGTCGGCTCGCCCTCGCGCCCGACCGCCGGCTGGCCATCATTGCCGATCTCGGACAGCGGCTTGCCGTAAGCGCCCCAACCGCGTTTGAACTTGCCGGTGTCCCAGTCATAGACCATGACGCGCTTATTGAGATAACCATCGGCGATGTAGATTTCGTGCGCCGCATCGTCCAGCGTCGCCGCCGCAACGCCGCGCAACAGAAGATCCGTCTGTTGATTGTTCTGCTTCTGCTGATTGGCCGGAACCGCAGGGCCTCGATGGCCGAATTCGGAGATGAACTTGCCGTCCTCGGTGAATTTCAGGATCGTGTCGCCGGCCTGCGCCCCTGCGATGTACACGTTGTGCTGCTTGTCGACAAAGATCGTATGCTCCGATTTCGGCCAGCCCGGCACCATGTCGGGCTTGCCCCAGGAACGCAGCAGATTTCCCTCCCCATCGAATTCGAGCACCGCAGGCGCCGCAATGCAGCATTCGGCGGCGGGCGGATTGAGCGTCGCGTAATTGTTAGACTCGTCGAGGTCACGCGGACGGTTCAACACCCAGATGTGATCGTCCTGATCGACGAACATGCCGGTGATGCCGCCGAGGGCCCAATTGTTGGGGAGCGGTTTCGGCCAGGAGGAATCATATTTGTACTTGGGCGAGCCTTCCGCTCCCGCGGTGGGACGCACAGCCATGGCTGTGATAGCGCAAATCCCAAGTATCGCCGTCAATAGTTTCAAGTATGCCTGCGAAGCCGTGAGCATAAATTTCCTCCTGCCGGAACGCCCGGAAACTTGCGCTAGTTTAACATCGGCCGCACGCCGAGATACACTTACCGGCCATAAGCTCGTACAATTCCAGGATCGGGAGGGTTTCATGCGAACAGGGATGCGGCTCGTCATCGTTCAGCTGCTTGCGGTGTGGACCGCGGGTACGGTTGCAGGGCAGATCACCAGTAATCCAATTCCGGCGCCGATTGTGAAACGCGGGCTTGCGGTCGAGATTAAGGACCTCGTGCGCCTTCCGGACACGCGCCCGATTCGTCCCGCCGATCAGGACGTGGCACCTGCAGGCTGGGCGCGCGTCAGCTATGTGCGCGACCTTCCCGATGGCCGCCGCTTCGCCAACGATTCGCGCGGCTTCCTCTACCTGATCGGGCCGAACAGCGAGCCCAAGGTTTATGCGAATGTCGGCGCGGCGTTTCCGAATGCGGTCTACAACCGGCTGGAGAGTGGATTCATCGGGTTCACCTTTCATCCGGAGTTCGCGCGAAACGGCTTGTTCTACACGGTGCACGCTGAGAAGGGTCCGGGCAATCCAAAGACGCCCGACTTCATCCCGCCCGGGTACGGGCTGAAAGACGTGACCTACCACAACATCATCACGGAGTGGCATGCAACGACGCCGGCGGCCAACGTTTTCGAAGGAACAAGACGAGAACTTCTCCGTGAGGCTCACGTCGTGGCAAATCTCACGCACCCGATGGGGGCGGTTGAGTTCAACCCGACGGCGAAGCCCGGCGATGCTGACTACGGACTGCTTTACACCAGCGGCAGCGATCATGGATTCAGCAACGGCGGGGGACCGAACGCGAGCAACCCGGCCCAGACGCAGCGCCTCGACTCGATCATGACCGCCATCCTGCGTTTCGATCCACGCAGTCCGAGCGTGACAGGAGGCGTGAAGGGCCTGGGAGACTACACGATTCCGATGGCCAACAAATTCGCTTCAGATGGCGACCCGAAAACGCTTGGCGAAATTTACGCCTACGGCTTTCGTAATGCGCACAGGCTGTCATGGGACGTAGACGGGACCATGTTCGCCTCCGATATCGGTATGAACCATATCGAGGAGATCAACATCGTCCGCAACGGCGAGAACTATGGCTGGATGAAACGGGAGGGATACTTTGAGAATGGCCGATGGCGGGGCGGCGAGCTCAACGAACTGTTCCCACTCCCGGCGGACGTGCTGAGCGGGCGCGTGAAAGACGGCTTTACCTATCCCGTTGCGGTCTACGACCACGACGAAGGGCGGTCAGTAAGCGACGGATTCGCGTATCATGGCCGAATCGCCGCGCTACAGGGCAAGTTCGTCTTTGGCGACATCCAAACAGGACGCCTGTTCGCGGCCGATCTCGCCGAGATGAAGAAGGCTGACGACGGAATCCCTCAGACCGTGGCGCCAATCGAAGAAATCCAGCTCTACGTGCGGGAAGCGAATGGTAATCGCAGGAATGTGTCCATGCAGGAACTCATCGACCTGCGAGCATCTCTCGGGCCGATCTGCATATCAGCCGAACTGGCGACGGCGAGCTTCTCCTCACGTCCAGGCAGGATGGGATGATCCGGATGCTCGTTCCAGACCCGGGTGGCTCTGCGTCGGCGCCCACCAGGCGCTGACGAAGCGACCTCGCTGAAAACAAGTTCAAATCTTTTCCAGCCATCGAACAAATGTGGGACATGCGCGTTCGCCATCGGAGACAGCAAGTGCCACCGATAGGTTTGCGGTCTTGAACGCGTCGCACAGCATTGGTACGGAGATCTACGAGTCCGTCTTCAGGAGAGTGCGTAAGAGCTGTCCCCAAAATACCGGCCGGTACAAAATGCAGAGTTGGGGATTATTTATTGCAGGTCACGGATGCATGCCAGCTACTCACAAATAGGAGAGACAGATGAATACAAATTCGAAAGAGCAAATGGGAACCCGCGAAGGCTCTCGGCCAGCCAGCGCCGAGCAGCGGTTGAAAGAACTTGGAATCAAGCTCCCGGCGCCGCCTGAGCCGTTTGGCACCTATGTGGAAGCGGTGCAGACGGGCAATCTGCTTTTTCTGAGCGGGATGCTTCCCACGGAAGGCCACGGGGCGAAATTCATTGGGCGCGTCGGCGCGGAGCTCGATGTGGAAGCGGGCCGCAAGGCGGCTCACCTCGCGGCGCTCAACGTCCTCGCTGTCGCGCGGCAGAGTTTGGGATCCCTCGACAAAGTGACGCGGATCGTCCGGCTCGGCGTGTCGGTGGCCACTTCTGGAGATGTCCGCGATCAGCCGAAAGTCGCTGACGCCGCTTCGGAGTTGCTGCAAGACGTCTTCGGAAAAGATAAGAGCCCCTGCCGCCTGGTGTATGGCGTCGCAAGCCTTCCGCTCGGCACTCCGGTCGAGCTGGAAATCATTTTCGAGGTGGCGGAATAAGAGAGAGGTACGTGATGCAGGGACCCACTGCTGCGCAACGCCCCGTCTCCCGCATGGCGTTGATGGTTTCTGTGATGCTCGCATCATTTCAATTGCTGGCCCAGGCCCAGGGAAAGGAACGGCCCGTGGAACACCCGACTTTTTATCGCACGACACAGATAGATGGGCTCTCCATCTTTTACAGAGAGGCCGGCCCGAAAGACGCGCCGACGCTTCTCCTGCTGCACGGACTTCCCTCTTCATCGCGGATGTTCGAGCCTCTCTTCGCCCGGCTTTCCGATCGCTATCACCTTGTCGCGCCCGATTACCCGGGCTTCGGACACAGCGACTGGCCGGACCCGAAAACATTCGCGTATACGTTCGATCACTACGCCGAGATTATGACTCACTTCACCGAAGCGCTCGGGCTCTCGCGCTACACGCTCTACATGCAGGATTACGGCGGCCCCGTGGGGTTTCGCATGGCCCTGGCCCATCCGGAGCGGATCGAGGCTCTCATCGTCCAGGACGCTGTGGCGCACAACGAAGGCCTGGGGGCGAATTGGAAGACGCGGCGGGCCTTTTGGGCCGATCGCGCTGCCAACGAAAGCGCGCTTCGCACAAATCTCCTGTCGCTGGCGACGACGCGCACGCGCCACATCGGAAACGATCCCAACGTGGATCGCTATGACCCCGATCTCTGGACCGATGAATTTTATTTTCTCAATCAGCCCGGCCAGGCCGACATTCAGAGCGATTTGTTCTACGACTATAGATCCAACGTGGAGGCCTATCCGAAGTGGCAAGCATGGATGCGCGAGAAGCGGCCGCGCCTGCTGGTGATCTGGGGCAAGTATGACCTCTCGTTCGATCCCGGCGAACCGGAACGCTACCGCAAGGATGTGCCGAACGCTGAAGTTCACGTTCTCGACGCCGGTCACTTCGCGCTGGACACCGCCGCAGATGAGATCGCCGCGTTGGTCCAACGATTTGTCGATTCTTCACGTGGGGAGTTGAAGGCGCGGCGCGCTGGCTGAGACCGCTATGAGAAAGCTTGCCTACTAATTATTGAGATCTAACGCGGCTAGGCGCATCCAACGCTTGAGGCTTTCATATGCGACCTGACATCATTCCGGGAGCTATCTTCCCCGACTACGAGCTTTCCGACCACACTGCGAAACGCAGCAAGCTCTCCGAACTGCAAGGACAACATCCGATGGTTCTCGTTCTCAGCCGCGGAGGGTATTGCCCCAGGGACCGCCGACAGGCTGAGGGACTAGTTCAACTGCATCGTGAGCTTGAGGTTGCCTATTGCCGGCTTGTCACCATTAGCACCGACAATATCACCGAGACGAATGAATACCGAAGCGGAGTTGGCGCCCACTGGCCTTTCCTCTCCGACGCGGGGCGTATCGTGCAAAAAGATCTCGACATCGCCGAATACACGGATCCTGTCAACAATCCCATGATCCCCCACGTGATTGTTCTCGAGCCCGGTCTTGTCATTTATAAGATCTACGACGGCTACTGGTTCTTCGGCCGGCCCACTTTAGAAGATCTCCGCCAGGACCTGCGTGCTGTCCTCAAGAAGTGCCGGCCGGACTGGGACATCACAACGCCTGAACTCAAAGCAGCGTGGCGGCAAGGTCGGAAGGAACTCTTCTATCCATACGGCAAAACGTACGCCCAAACTCTCGGTGAACAGGATTAGGAAAGATCTGGTCATTGGCTGTTTAACGGCATCCGCGAAAGGAGCGGCTACGTCAAACGGCTGGAAGGCGATCTCGAAAACGGATAGCTGTTGAAAACATCGCCACTACACCAGTAACGCCCAATGTGGTCTGTTTATGAGATGAGTAGATGAGTTCTAATCGCCGGCGTGGCTCTCGCTAGGCACCAGCATAGGCGTCGCGCGTACACGCTGGCGTGACTGGTAGGCAAACGCATGCAGGATTCCGGTGACCGCGCCGTAGGTAGCCAAAATACCCAAGGTCATGGCGGTGATGACCGTGAACGACAGAATTAGAGCGCTTAGCAAACTTCCCAAGTTCGGCCCACTTCCCCAAGAGCTGCCGCAGCCGCATCTCCGGAAATCGGTCGCGTGATCGGTGGATCGCGCTGCGCGCCTTCACTTTACTCGCGTTGACGCTTGCTGCTGTTAGCAACTAAGATACGTGAGTAGAAGTGCGCAATCCCACTTTCCAACATTTCTGAGACGCCGTCCACGTTACGGAAGGACAGTTTCTAGAGCAGGATTACTGCAGTATTACTTCGGTTTTCGATGGCCATCACCAAGATCTCGGTGCGCGGGGCGCGCCAACACAATCTCAAAAATATCGACGTAGAAATTCCGCGCAATACCCTCACGGTAATCACCGGCCTCAGTGGATCGGGCAAGTCATCTCTTGCATTTGACACAATTTACGCCGAAGGCCAGCGGCGTTATGTGGAGACGTTGTCGGCCTATGCGCGGCAATTCTTGGATCAGATGGAACGACCCGATGTCGACGCCATCGACGGCCTGAGTCCCTCGATTTCAATCGAGCAGAAGACCACCAGCCGTAGTCCGCGGTCGACGGTGGGAACCATTACAGAAATTTATGATTATCTTCGCCTCCTGTTCGCTTCTATTGGCGTGCCGCACTGTCCGAATTGCGGGCGGGCCATCACCAGGCAGTCGGCTGAGCAAATCGTCCAGCGGGTGATGGCCCTCACTCCCGAAGATCGGGTGATGATTCTGGCGCCAATTGTTCGCGGCCGCAAAGGCGAGTTCAAGAAAGAAATGGAGAAGCTGGTGGAGCACGGCTTCACGCGCGCGCGCGTAGACGGCGAACTGGTAAATCTGGAGGATGAAATCCAGCTGGACAAGCGGAAGAATCACACTATCGAAGTCGTGGTTGATCGCCTGCTGGTGAAGCCCGGAATCGAGCACCGGCTCGAGATGTCAGTCGGTCTGGCGATGAAATTAGCCGGCGGCCTGGTGCAGGTCGCTGTGGTTGGTGGCGAAGAGCAGCTTTATTCGGCACGCCTGGCATGCCCTGATTGCGGAATCAACGTGCCGCAACTGGAACCGCGATCCTTTTCTTTTAACAGCGCCTACGGCGCTTGCCCCGAGTGTCACGGGCTCGGCAGCAAGTACGATTTCGATCCAGCGAAGATGATCAATGATTGGTCCAAGCCGCTGCTCGAAGGCGGATTGGGTCCCGGCTCAGCCTCACAGAATTTGATCCATCAATTGCAGATCGTCGCTGCGGCCTATGGATTCGATCTGGCAACTCCGATCGAGAAACTTCCGGACAAAATTCAGAATCTGCTGTTTTATGGCGAGCAGGGAAAGGGTAGAACAGGCTTTCTGGGAATTTTCGGATACCTGAGGCAGACGCTCGAAGAATCGACTTCAGAAGGTTACCGCGACTGGTTGATGGAACACATGTCGCCGACAGAGTGCCCGGCGTGTCATGGCAAGCGTCTCCGCCCCGAGAGCCTGGCAGTAAAAGTGAATGGCATCTCCATCGCAGACTTCACTGCCTTGCCGGTATCTCGGGCGCTCGAAGTCGCAAGGAAGATAAAACTCACCGGGCGCGAGGAGATCATCGCCGGGCGCATTGTTCATGAGATTGTTGAGCGCCTGCAGTTTTTAGACGCAGTCGGCCTCGGCTACATTTCGCTTGCTCGTTCCGCGGCTACGCTCTCTGGTGGCGAAGGGCAGCGCATTCGGCTGGCAACGCAAATTGGGTCGAAGCTTCGCGGTGTCCTCTACGTGCTGGATGAGCCTTCAATCGGCTTGCATCATCGGGATAATGGTCGCCTGCTGAAGGCCTTAGAAGAACTGCGCGATCTGGGCAACACAGTCTTGGTCGTGGAGCACGACGAAGAGACCATCCGCCGGGCTGACTACGTGATTGATCTTGGCCCCGGTGCGGGACGCCATGGAGGCGCTCTGGTTGCGTACGGCACTCCTCAGGACATCGTCGAAGTCTCGGAATCGCTCACCGGCGCCTACATCTCTGGAAGAATGCATATTGCCATGCTGCCGGAACGGCGGCAGCCAAACGGCGCCGGCGTCAGCATCCTCGGAGCGCGCCAAAATAATCTGAAAAACCTAGATATCACGTTCCCTCTGGGCGTGATGACCGTTGTCACGGGAGTTTCAGGCTCGGGCAAATCTACGCTGGTTAACGACATCCTCTATCGCGCGCTGGCCAAAAAGCTCTACCGCTCGCGCGAGGAACCCGGCGTGCATCGGACAATTTCCGGGGCGGAAAACATCGATAAAGTCATCCGCATTGATCAATCACCGATCGGGCGCACTCCGCGGTCCAATCCCGCAACCTACACCGGAGTCTTCGCGCAGATTCGGGATCTTTACGCCATGCTGCCAGAGGCTCGCGAACGTGGATACAAGCCGGGGCGCTTCTCCTTCAACGTCTCCGGCGGACGCTGCGAAGCCTGCCAGGGCGAAGGCCAGCGGCGAATTGAAATGAATTTTCTGCCCGACGTGTATGTGCTCTGCGAGGTGTGTGGCGGCAAGCGCTACAACCAGGAAACGCTTGCAGTGAAATATAAAGGCTATTCGATCGCCGACTTGCTCGAAACTCCCGTTTCAGATGCGTTGCAGGTTCTGGAGAACATCCCGCAGGTAAAGCAGAAGCTGCAAA
>WNFO01003920.1_pt1 | contig 20150 bp, 16 predicted proteins | sample 5400251 | NCBI WGS metagenome assembly WNFO01 (sample SAMN13153354, study PRJNA577476) | soil metagenome | isolation source: 100 cm saprolite under Madrone tree | place: USA:California | collected 2016-06-14
GATCGAATATCATCATGCTCAGGTGGTCAAAACGGCCTGCTCAGGAATTTCGAGCCTTTCAGCCCGTATCGCCAGGGCAGCTCGACCGCCTTGGTAATACCGACCCGCGGGCCTGCGACGATGTCCGGCCTGTTCGCGCGGGCATGCAGTGCGATCGGGGAAGCATCGAGCGCCAGGCCGGTGTGCTTGCCGGTAATCGCAAGCGCCTCCGTCAGCTTGCCCGGACCCGAGCACAGCGATCGCTCATCATGCATTCCCCGCCGCCGCCGCATGGCCGCAATGCCGTGGGTCGGCTGCAGGGCGCGGATCAGCACCGCGCTGGCGGAGCCTTGCTTCTCGCAGACGAAATTGACGCACCAGTGGATGCCATAGGAGCGATAGACATAGGCGACGCCTGGCGGCCCGAACATCACCAGATTGCGCGGCGTCGGCCCGCGGAACGAATGCGCGGCCGCTTCGGTGTGATGATAGGCCTCGACCTCGACGATGATGCCGCCGACGCCGCTAACCAGCAGGGTTGCCCCGATCAGGTCGGGCGCGACCTTGTGCACGCTGCGGGCAAAGAACGCACGCTTGAGCGGCCTGCCTAAATGGGGTGCGGGTTGATTCGCAGGGACGGGGTTTTGAGCCATTCAAATAGGCAGGACGCAAATAGGCAGGACGGACATGCGTCGCGGATGCGACGCGTCAGCCATTATGCTAAGGCCGCCAGGTGGGCAAGGCGAGCGGTTGCGGTTTCCGGTCCAGAGGATTAGCTAGAGATCTCAGAACGGACACTCCATGGTCGTCGTCGTCGATACCGTTTCAGCCACGCCGCTGCGCCCGCGTCACCCCGAAAAGGTGAACCGGCCGGACGCGTTGTCGCCGCCGAAGCCGGACTGGATTCGCGTGCGCGCGCCGAATTCGCGCGGCTATGCCGACACCCGCAAAATCGTCAGGGAAAACGGCCTCGTCACCGTGTGCGAGGAGGCGGGCTGCCCGAACATCGGCGAGTGCTGGGACAAGAAGCACGCCACCTTCATGATCATGGGCGACACCTGCACCCGTGCCTGCGCCTTCTGCAACGTCAAGACCGGCATGCCCGGCGCACTCGATGCGCTGGAGCCGGAGCACGTCGCCGAAGCCACCTTCAAGCTCGGGCTTGCCCATATCGTCATCACCTCGGTGGATCGGGACGACCTCGCCGATGGCGGTGCTGCGCATTTCGCGCAAACCATTGGTGCGATTCGCGCGCGCTGTCCGGCCACGACCATCGAGATCCTGACGCCGGATTTCCTGCGCAAGGAAGGCGCGCTCGAAGTCGTGGTGGCGGCGAAACCCGATGTCTTCAACCACAATCTGGAAACGGTGCCGTCGCGTTATCTCACGGTACGCCCCGGTGCGCGTTATTTCCATTCGATCCGGCTGTTGCAGCGGGTGAAGGAAATCGATCCGACTATTTTTACCAAATCCGGCATCATGGTCGGGCTCGGCGAGGAGCGCCACGAGGTCTTGCAGGTGATGGACGACCTGCGCTCGGCGGACGTGGATTTTCTGACCATCGGTCAGTATCTGCAGCCGACCCGCAAGCATCACGCCGTGATGCGCTATGTGCCACCGGATGAATTCGGCGGTTACGAGAAGGTCGCCTACACCAAGGGCTTCCTGATGGTGTCGGCGAGTCCGCTGACCCGCTCGTCGCATCATGCCGGAGATGATTTCGCCCGGCTGCGGGCGGCACGCGCCGCGAAATCCGGCTGAGCGTCAAACCATGCCGACATTCTCCAGCAAGCGCCGGGCTCACCACAGCGCGCCGCAGATGTTCGATCTGGTGGCCGATGTCGAGCGCTATCCCGAATTCGTGCCGCTGTGCAAATCGCTGAAGATCCGCCAGCGCACGCCAAAGCCTGACGGCACCGAGATCGTGATCGCCGACATGACGGTATCGTTCAAGCTGGTGCGCGAAGCTTTTACCAGCCGGGTGACGCTGGATCGTCCCAACCTGAAAATCCTGGTCGAATACCTGCAGGGGCCGTTCAGCAACCTCGAGAACCGCTGGACGTTCGAGCCGAAATCGGACACCGCCTGCGATGTCGGGTTTTTCCTCGCGTATGAATTCAAGAGCCGGATGCTGGCGATGCTGATGGGAACGATGTTCGATACCGCGTTTCAGCGGTTTGCAGCGGCATTCGAAAAGCGCGCGGACGCGATTTACGGGAAGCCGGCGTAGTGCCGCGCGCTGTATCGCGGCCGGGACTAGGATCGCGGCGGGCGCCTCCGCTTGACCGCGCTGCCTCGCGGCGAGCGCGCCACCCGCGGGCGCAGCCGGCTGGCGACTTCGCGGCGTCGCTTGGCCGGCGCCTGCGGTCCGCGCGCCAGTTCCGTCAGCATGCGCAGGGCCTCCACCACGGAGCGCTGGCGCACCGCGCTGCGGCCGATCGCACCGAAGCGGCATTCGCGATGCAGGATCCTGCCGTCGCGGGCGGCGACCGCAAGATGCACGAGACCCACCGGCTTGCCGGGTGTCGCGCCTCCCGGACCGGCAATGCCGGTAATGGAGACGGCAAGATCGACGCCGGCTTTCTCCAGCGCGCCGATCGCCATCGCGGTCGCGGTTTCCTTGCTGACCGCGCCGAACGTCGCAAGCGTCGTCGCCTTGACGCCGAGCATCGCCCGCTTGGCGTCATTGGAATAGGTGACAAAGCCGCGGTCGATCACGTCGGACGAGCCGGGGATATCGGTCAGCGCGCCGGCGACCAGGCCGCCGGTGCAGGATTCCGCGGTCGCAATGGTCAGCTTGCGCATTCGGCACAGATCGAGCAGCGAGCGGGAGAGGGCGCGGGCGTCGCTGCCGCTCATTTCAGTCGCTCCAACCCTTATCGCCCCAGGGCAGGCGGATGGTGGCGCTCGCGGTAGCGGCGATGCCTTCTTCGCGGCCGGTGAAACCAAGCCGTTCGCTGGTGGTGGCCTTCACCGCGATGCGGGAGACGTTGAGCCCGGTGATCTCGGCGATACGTTCACGCATGGTATCGCGCAGCGGCCCGATTTTCGGTCGTTCGCAAATCATCGTCACCTCGAGATTTGCGATCCGCCCGCCGCGCGCGGTGACGCGATCGACCGCGTATTTCAGGAAGCGGTCCGACGCCGCGCCCCTCCATTGCGGATCGCTGGGCGGAAAATGCGAACCGATATCGCCGTCCGCCAGCGCACCGAGGATGGCGTCGACCAGCGCGTGCAGGCCGACGTCGCCGTCGGAATGGGCGAGAAAGCCACGGCTGTGCGGCACGCGAACACCGCAAAGCATCAGGTGATCGCCATCGCCGAAGGCGTGAACGTCGTAGCCGGTTCCGGTTCTGATATCGCCGAGCATGGCGCCGAGGCGGGCTTCCTCGCGGATGAAATCTTCCGGTGTGGTCAGTTTCATGTTTGCAGGATCGCCTTCAAAGGTTGCCACCGTCAATCCCGCCCATTCTGCCAGCGCCGCGTCATCGGTGAAATCGCTGCGGCCGTCGCGCGCCGCGCGGCGATGAGCGTCGAGAATCACGTCGAACCGGAATGCCTGCGGCGTCTGCGCGACGCGCAGCCGCGCGCGCTCGGGCGTCGCTTCGACGTTTCCGGTTTCGCCGACCTGCTTGATGGTGTCTGTGACCTGGATCGCAGGAACCGCTGCGCCGGTGCGGGAAGCGGCCTCGATCGCGCGCGAAATCAACGCCGCCGAGACGAATGGGCGCGCCGCGTCATGGATCAGAACGACATCCGGCTTTTGGCTGGCGAGCGCTTCCAGTCCGGCATGAACCGAAGCCTGGCGCGTCGCCCCGCCCTTCGCAGGCGGCTGGTAGCGCAACGCGTGGACGGCGGCATTGAACACAGCCGAGTCATCGGGATTCAAAACCGGCTGCACCGCAAAGACTTGCGGATGGCTGCAAAACGCCTCCATCGCCCGGAAAATCACGGTTTTCCCGCCGATCGACCGATATTGTTTCGGTCCGCCCGTGCCGGCACGAAGCCCGCGTCCGGCCGCGACAAGGATGGCTGCAATCCGCTCTGGTTTGGGCATTGTACTCAATGACGGGCGATTGGCGGTTGATGTAGCGCAGCATCGGTTCGCTGGCGCAAAGCCCTTATCATGCTGGACCGCAAAAACAGAGCAATTCCGGGGAGGCTGTGGGAAAGGCATATTTTGTTGCAGTGCACTTGCAAGATTGCAAGAACTGTCTAAAGTGTAGGCATGAAGCTTGACTGCACAAGATTTGTGCTCAAAATGCGTCCCGGCGGCCGCGATGAGGCGCCTGCCAGAAAAACGAGAAATCCGTGACCGGCTCGGAATATCCAGGTCTTAAGCCGTTGAAAATAGGCGATATTGAGGTCGCCAACCGAGTCTTTCTCGCACCGATGTCGGGCGTCACCGATGCACCCTTCCGACGCTTGTCCGCGACCCTCGGCGCCGGGCTGGTCGTTTCCGAAATGACCGCCAGCGACGATCTCGTCCATGGTCGTCCGATGTCGCGGTTGCGATGCGAGGCGACCGGAATCGGTCCGCATGTCGTTCAACTCGCAGGCTGCGAAGCCAGCTGGATGGCGGAGGGCGCGCGGATCGCCGAAGCCGCCGGCGCCGAAATTATCGACATCAACATGGGATGTCCGGCGCGCCATGTCACGGGCGGGCAGTCCGGTTCGGCGCTGATGCGCGACCTCGACCACGCCTTGAAATTGATCGAGGCGACGATCGCAGCTGTGAAAGTGCCGGTGACATTAAAGATGCGGCTCGGCTGGGACGATCGCTCGCGCAACGCGCCGGAACTGGCGCGACGGGCGGAGGCCGCAGGCGTGCAGCTGATTTCGGTGCACGGCCGTACGCGTTGCCAGTTCTACAAGGGCGAAGCCGATTGGGGCGCGGTGCGCGCCGTCAGGGACGCGATCGGAATCCCGCTCGTCGTCAACGGCGATATCACGTCGTTCGAGAAGGCCGTGACCGCGCTGGAAATGTCGGGTGCCGACGCGGTCATGGTCGGGCGCGGCGCGCAGGGCCAGCCGTGGTTGCCCGGTCAGATCGGGCGCCGCCTCGAAACCGGTATCGTCGAATCCGCGCCGTCGCTGGCGGAGCAGCTCAAATATATCCGCACGCTCTATGATGAAGTTTGCGCTCATTACGGTTTGCGCATCGGCCTTCGCCATGCGCGCAAACACCTCGGCTGGGCGCTGGAGAGCGCCGCAAAGTACAGCTGCGCGCCGGTATTAACGCTCAAGACCTGGCGACAGAAGGTTCTGACATCCGACGATCCGCGCAGCGTGCACCGTTCCCTTCAAGATGCATTCGACGACTTTGCTTGGAGTGCTGCAGCATGACCTCAGTCGCAGAACAACGCCGGCCGGTGCCGTCCGATGGCGATGCCATCCTCAACGCCTTGCCCAATCCGGTGCTGCTGATTGGACCCGACGGCAAGATCGTTGACGCGAATATGGCCGCAGAATCGTTTTTCGAGATTTCCACGCAATTTCTGCAACGGCAGTCGCTGAAGGAGCTCGTGCCGTTCGGCAGTCCGTTGCTGGCGCTGATCGATCAGGTGCGTTCAAGCGGCTCGCCGGTCAATGAGTACAAAGTCGATCTGGGCACGCCGCGGATCGGCGGCGATCGCCAGGTGGACCTTCATGTCGCGCCGCTTACCGAGCGGCCCGGTCATATCGTCGTGATGCTGCAGGAACGCACCATCGCCGACAAGATGGACCGGCAATTGACGCATCGAAGTGCGGCGCGTTCGGTGATCGCGCTGGCCGCGATGCTGGCGCATGAAATCAAGAACCCGCTGTCCGGCATCCGCGGCGCGGCGCAGCTGCTCGAGCAGGCAGCATCATCGGAAGACCGCATGCTGACGCGGCTGATCTGCGACGAAGCGGACCGCATCGTCACGCTGGTCGATCGCATGGAAGTATTCGGCGACGACCGGCCGGTGGCGCGCGGTCCGGTCAACATTCATTCGGTGCTCGATCACGTCAAGCGGCTGGCGCAATCGGGCTTTGCCCGCAACGTCCGGTTCGTCGAAGACTACGATCCCTCGCTGCCGCCGGTGCTGGCCAATCAGGATCAGTTGATTCAGGTGTTTCTGAATCTGGTCAAGAACGCCGCCGAGGCCGTGGTCGATCTCGGTACCGACGCGGAGATTCAACTCACCACCGCATTCCGTCCGGGCGTCCGGCTGTCGGTGCCGGGGAAGAAATCGCGGGTGTCGTTGCCGCTTGAGTTCTGCGTCAAGGACAACGGCCCCGGCGTGCCGGAAGATCTGTTGCCGAACCTGTTCGATCCGTTCGTCACGACCAAGCCGACCGGCAGCGGGTTGGGCCTCGCGCTGGTGGCCAAGATCGTCGGCGACCACGGGGGCATCATCGAATGCGAGTCCCAACCGCGGAAGACCACGTTCCGTGTACTGCTGCCCATGTTCAACAGCACCAAGCACTTCGACCAGAGCAATCGCGAGCACGTTTCGGGGACACCGTTGCATGCCTCACAGGGCCCAAGATGAGGAATAACAATGCCTGCAGGTAGTATACTTGTCGCCGACGATGATACCGCCATCCGTACGGTTCTAAACCAGGCTCTGTCGCGCGCCGGATACGAGGTGCGCCTGACCGGAAACGCGGCGACGCTGTGGCGCTGGGTCAGCCAGGGCGAGGGCGATCTGGTTATCACCGACGTCGTGATGCCCGACGAGAACGCATTTGATCTGCTGCCGCGGATCAAGAAGATGCGGCCGAACCTTCCGGTCATCGTGATGAGCGCGCAGAACACTTTCATGACGGCGATCCGCGCGTCCGAGCGCGGCGCCTATGAATATCTGCCAAAGCCGTTCGACCTGAAGGAGCTGATCGCCATTGTCGGCCGCGCGCTGGCGGAGCCGAAGGAGCGGGTTGCAAGCCACGCCGACGAAGCCGAGTTCGATTCGATTCCGCTGGTCGGCCGGTCGCCCGCGATGCAGGAAATCTATCGGGTGCTGGCGCGACTGATGCAGACCGACCTCACGGTGATGATCTCCGGCGAGTCCGGCACCGGCAAGGAGCTGGTCGCACGCGCGCTGCATGACTACGGCAAGCGGCGCAACGGCCCGTTCGTCGCCGTCAACATGGCGGCTATCCCACGCGATCTCATCGAATCGGAACTGTTCGGCCATGAACGCGGCGCATTCACCGGCGCCAACACCCGCGCCTCGGGCCGGTTTGAGCAGGCTGAGGGAGGTACGCTGTTTCTCGACGAAATCGGCGACATGCCGATGGAGGCGCAGACCCGACTGTTACGGGTCCTTCAGCAAGGCGAGTACACCACCGTTGGCGGTCGTACCCCAATCAAGACCGACGTGCGCATCGTCGCTGCGAGCAACAAGGATCTGCGCATCCTGATTCAGCAGGGTCTGTTTCGCGAGGATCTGTTCTTTCGCTTGAACGTGGTTCCGTTGCGGCTGCCTCCGCTGCGCGAGCGGATCGAGGATTTGCCCGATTTGATTCGGCATTTTTTCACGCTGGCCGAGAAGGACGGACTGCCGCCGAAAAAGCTCGATGCCCTGGCGCTGGAACGCATGAAGCAGCATCGCTGGCCGGGCAATGTGCGCGAACTCGAAAACCTCGCGCGCCGGCTCGCGGCTTTGTATCCGCAAGACGTGATCACCGGCTCTGTCATCGATGGCGAGCTGGCGCCTCCCGCCGTGACCTCGGGCGGCAGCGTCCAGCACGGTGTCGACAATCTCGGCGGCGCCGTCGAAGCCTATCTTTCATCGCATTTTTCGGGTTTCCCTAACGGGGTACCGCCGCCGGGCCTCTATCACCGTATCCTCAAGGAAATCGAGGTTCCCCTGCTGACGGCGGCATTGGCGGCGACCAGGGGTAACCAGATTCGCGCCGCTGACCTGCTGGGCCTCAACCGCAACACCCTGCGAAAGAAGATTCGCGACCTCGACATCCAGGTTTACCGGAGCGGCAATTAGGATTTGGCGATTCGACCTGCGGCCCCGCGTTCTGCGGACGCGGAGCCTGCACACCAATGTGGCTCCTGGTGGACGCGCCGTGGAATCGTCGCAATTTGGCAACATTGTGATATGAATGCATCAGTCCGCGGCCGGCGGACCTAAGCCTTTAGCTCGCACCTTGCCGGAATGACCAGCGCAGACACCTCGGTCCCATCGTTCGATCCGTCGTTCGCCGAAACCAAAGGGGGCCCCCTCCGGAGGTTTCTGGGGCCGTTTGCGGTCGCCCTGGCCTTGCTGTCGGCCTTCCTCACCTTCGTGGTGCTCACCGGCCTGACGCCGGTCGAACCGACCCGCAGCGTGGTGTTTTCTTTCATTCTGATCAATGCGGCGACGATCCTGCTGCTGGTCAGCATCATCGTGCGCGAAGTCTGGCAAGTGGTCCAGGCCCGCCGCCGCGGCCGGGCGGCGGCAAGGCTGCACGTCCAGATTGTCAGCCTGTTTTCCGTCATTGCGGTGTTGCCTGCGGTGGTGGTGGCGATCGTCGCCAATGTGACCATCGATCGTGGCCTCGATCGCCTGTTTTCAGGTCCGACGCGCGAGGTGATTCAGAACTCGCTGATCATTGCCCACGCCTATCTGCAGGAACACGCCCAGCTCATTCGTGGCGATATTCTGGGAATGGCCAACGATCTCTCCCATGCCCGGCCATTGTTCGACCAGGACCGCGGGACGTTTCGCGAGCTTCTGACGGCAAGTGCCGCCTCGCGCAACCTGCCGGGCGCCAAGCTGATCGATAAGGATGGCAATCCTCTGGAAACAGCGCAGACCGGGATTCAGCAGTACTCCTTCACGACGCCGACGCCGGACTTCCTGACCAATGTCGAGGAAAACGAACCTCAGATCGCGGTGTTCCCGGAAGCGAACTACGTCGCGGCCGTAATCCGGCTGCGCGCGTTCAACGACACGTTCCTGTACGTGGCCCGGTTGCTCGATCCGCGCGTGGTCGCGCAACTCAGGCAAACCGAGGCCAGCGTCGCCGAATATGCGGAGATCGAAGCGCGCCGGCTCGGCATTCAGGTGAACTTCGCGTTGATGTTCGCGGTGATCGCGCTGACTATCCTGATGGCGTCGGTATTGATCGGGCTGAATTTCGCCAACTGGCTGGTCGCCCCGATCCGCCGGCTGATGAGCGCCGCCAATATCGTTTCGACCGGCGATCTGCATGTGCAGGTGCCGGTCCACAAGTCGGAGGGCGACCTCGCGCAGCTCGGCGAGACCTTCAACAAGATGACGCAGGAGCTGCGCAGCCAGCGCGACGAACTGGTAAGCGCAAGCGACCTCATCGACAGCCGCCGCCGCTTCATCGAGGCGGTATTGTCGTCGGCGAGCGCCGGCATCATCGGCGTCGATGCTTCCGGCAGTGTCGGCATCCTCAATCGCTCCGCCGAAAAACTCATCGGTCACGCCGAATCGGAGACGCTGGATCATCCGCTGTCGGACGTGCTGCCCGAACTCGATGACATGATGAAAACCGCGCGGGAGGGCACGCAGCGGCTCGTACAGGGCCAGATCACGATTCTCCGCGACGGCCATGAACGCAATCTGTCGGTTCGCGTCAGCGCCGAGCAGACCAGCCAGTCGCGCGACAGCTACATCATCACGCTTGACGACATAACCGAGCTTGTTTCCGCACAGCGGACTTCGGCATGGGCCGATGTGGCGCGCCGCATCGCGCACGAGATCAAAAATCCGCTGACGCCGATTCAGCTTTCGGCCGAGCGCATCCGTCGCAAATTCGGCAAGGTTATCACCGAGGACAAGGCCATCTTCGAACAGTGCACGGATACGATTGTGCGACAGGTTGATGATATCAGGCGGATGGTCGATGAGTTCTCGCGCTTCGCGCGGATGCCGAAACCTGTGATCGAAGGCGAGGACGTTGCCGACACGGTGCGGCAGGCGGTTTTCCTGATGCGGGTCGGACATCCCGACATCGATATCGAAGCCGAGATCAAGCACGAGCCGATGCGGGCGCAGTTCGACCGGCGACTGATTTCACAGGCGCTGACCAACATCATCAAGAACGCGACCGAAGCGATCGAGGTGGTCCCGGCGGAGGAGCTGGGGAAGGGGCGTATCGACGTGATCGCGGCGCGCGAGAACGATGACATCGTGATCGATGTCATCGATAACGGCATCGGCCTGCCGAAAGTAAGCCGGGCGCGCCTGCTCGAACCCTATGTTACGACGCGCGAAAAGGGCACCGGTCTCGGCCTGGCGATTGTCGGCCGTGTTCTGGAAGACCATGGCGGCCGGATCGAACTCAACGATGCAGCGGACATTCGGCCGGGCGCGCGGGGTGCCTGGATGAGATTGCGGTTTGCGGTATCGGGCCACGCCGCGAAAGTCGAAGTCAAGGAGCCGGCCGCCGAAACAAAAGTGACGGCACCCGAAACCGCAGAGCGCGCCGACGCGACCAATAGTGAATCCAAAATCAAAGCCGCAACAGGCGGCTGACCAGACAGGCGTGACCGATGGCAAATGACATTCTGATTGTCGATGACGAAGCCGATATTCGCGATCTGGTTGCGGGTATTCTGGAGGACGAGGGCTTTAACACCAGAACCGCGCGCGACAGCGATTCGGCGCTCGCGGAAATTGCTACCCGCCGCCCGCATCTGGTGTTTCTCGACATCTGGCTGCAAGGCAGCAAGCTCGACGGGTTGCAACTGCTGGAACAGATCAAAAAGGACCACGCGGAGGTGCCGGTCGTGATGATCTCCGGGCACGGCAATATCGAAACCGCGGTCGCGGCCATCAAGCGCGGCGCCTACGACTTCATCGAAAAGCCCTTCAAGTCCGACCGGCTGATTCTGGTGGCGACGCGGGCGCTGGAGACGTCGCGCCTGAAACGCGAAGTCAAGGAACTCAAGCAACTGGCGCCGGCGGCAAGCGTCCTGACCGGACGCTCCGCCTGCATGAACCAGCTGCGCCAGACCATCGAGCGGGCCGCCAAGGCCAATAGCCGCATCCTGATCGTCGGGCCGTCCGGCGCGGGCAAGGAATTGGCGGCGCGCACGCTGCATAACGCATCAGGTCGCGCCGAAGGACCTTTCGTTGTCATCAACGCCGCGGCGATTACACCGGAGCGGATGGAAGTCGAGCTGTTCGGTATCGAGCAGTCCAATGGCGAACAGTCGCGCAAGGCCGGTGCGCTGGAAGAGGCGCATGGCGGGACGCTCTTTATCGATGAAATCGGCGACATGCCGCGCGAAACCCAAAACAAGATCCTGCGGGTGCTGGTCGATCAGACCTTCCAGCGGTCAGGGGGGACCTCCAAGGTCAACGTCGACGTTCGCATCATTTCCTCCACGGCGCGAAATCTGGAAGAGGAGATCGCCGAGGGGCGATTCCGCGAAGATCTCTATCATCGGCTTTCCGTGGTGCCGATCCGCGTGCCGCCGCTGTCGGAGCGCCGCGAGGACATTCCCGAACTGATCGACTATTTCATGGACCAGATCTCGGTCGCGACCGGCCTGCCGAAACGTCAAATCGGCCAGGATGCGATGGCGGTACTGCAATCGCATGTCTGGCCGGGAAATGTCCGGCAGCTTCGCAACAATGTCGAGCGGGTCATGATCCTGGCGGGGGGCGGTCCGGAAGTCATCATAACCGCCGACATGCTGCCGCAGGACGTCGGCTCGATGGTGCCGGCCATGCCGACCAGCAACAATGGCGAGCACATCATGGGATTGCCGTTGCGCGAGGCGCGGGAAGTGTTCGAGCGCGACTACCTGATTGCCCAGATCAGCCGGTTCTCGGGCAACATCTCTCGCACAGCGGAGTTTGTCGGCATGGAGCGCTCGGCACTGCATCGCAAGCTAAAGGCCCTCGGCGTCGGCTGAGGGCTGACATCACCGAGTCAAGTCTATCAGACGTAATCCTTGTGGAGCTATTGTCGACGTCTAAAATTTACGCAGTTCCATGTGCTATCGTAATAGCCCTAGCCATCGCGTTCTTACATTCCATAACCTCAGAAGACCGGCTAATAGCGCCTGTGAGATGCTCAATTCCCGATTCCACCTGCTTGCAGTAAGTGACAAATTGTTTGACCTCGGCTGCACTAAGCAACCCTTTTCGAAACGAGATAAATTCAACATACTTCTTTGCTTGTCTAAACGGAAAATGCTTGTTGGTTCCGCGATTAATTTGCGAAATTAGAATTCGATGAGCCATTTCAAACGCGCGGAAGTGATCGTCGTATTCATCACTCTTTGTCCTGCTGTCAATCAGGAGCCGTGCATAGTGATTGTCGATGTCAATGAGATCTTTCGGACTGCCTTTAGCTAAAGAACGGGCGTGGTCAAAATATAGTGTCGCTTCCTTAAATTCACCGTAGGAAAGGCGAGCCATCGCGTAATGGAGCCAAAATAACGCGCTCTTTTGACAAAACGGAATGTCTTTGATGGCTTGGAAATAGCCAATGATTAACTCTCTCTTTCGCGGCGAATCAATCACACTTTCCAAGACTGGAAATCGCTGCAACTCAGTGAAGATGTGATGCAGAACCGAGTCTCTTTTTATGGTGGCAAGACGACGAACAAATCTTTCAGCGCTCCAAATCAGTGTCTCGGGCGTGACTGCTCGCCGCAACAAGTAAGATGAAATGATTGAAGAACGAGATGCGATCGCGCCATCCCTAAAGTAAGCATCCGTTGTGGGCCGCGGGGAGCCCGGTTGCGTTCGAGGCACGAATCATCCCGGCGAACAGCAGGCAAGCTCGACCAACGGGGCCACAGTGACGATTTTTCGATTTTCCCACCGAGCTGAAGATGAGCGCCGATCAGGCGGCGCGCTCGATCCGGGTGGTGGGGTGTTGCCAATTCCATGGCAGCAGCGCGGCGAGATCGTTGATCTTGTGATCGGCGATGCGCGCCAGCACGTCGGCGAGCCAGGCTTGCGGGTCGACGTCATTGAGCTTGGCCGTCTGAATCAACGTCAGCATGATGGCAGCACGTTCGCCGCCGCGATCTGATCCCGCGAACAGCCACGACTTTCTTCCGAGTGCGATACCTCGCAACGCGCGTTCAGCGGCGTTGTTGCTGAGGCAGATGCGTCCATCGTGCAGAAAGCGGGTGAACACGTCGACGCGTCTGAGCATGTAGTTGAACGCCTTGGCAACGGGGTTGTGGCCCGACAGTTTCGCCCGCTCGCGCTTCATCCATTCGACCAACTCATCGACGAGCGGTGCAACGTCCCTGCGTCGCGAGGCCAGACGTTCGTCGGGTGATTTGCCGATGATCGCGCGTTCGAGTGCGAAGATCGCATCAAACTTCTGCACCGCCATGAACGCAATCGGCGAGATCACCTTCTGGCTATCGTTGCGAGCGTTCGAGGCGACGTCGGCAAGCTCGAACAAATAGCGCCGCGCATGGGCCCAACATCCAACTGCTGTGATCGGACCCGGCTTGCGATTGGCCTCGTAAAGCGCGTTGAAGCCGCTATAGGCGTCGGCCTGCAGAATCCCGCTGTAGCCCGCAAGATGCCGTTCGGGATGCTCGCCGCTACGATCGGGCGAGTAGTAGTAGATCGCGGCCGGCGGCGCGGCGCCACCGAACGGACGATCGTCACGCACATAGGTCCACAACCGGCCGGTCCGGGTCTTGCCCTTGGCCAGCACCGGCACCGTCGTATCATCGCCATGCAGCCGCTCCGCGGCGAATACGTGATGCTTGATCAGCTCGAACAGCGGCAGCAACGCCGCCGCACAGGCGCCGACGTGATCGGCCATGGTCGACACCGACAGTTCGACGCCCTCGCGCGCAAACTGCTCGCTCTGCCGGTTCAACGGCTGATGATTGGCGTATTTGTCGACCAGGATCATCGCCAGCAGGCTCGGGCCCGCGTAGCCACGGGGGATGGTGTGGAACGGCGCCGGCGGCTGGCTGATCTTCTCGCAGGACCGGCAGCTGAACTTCTCGCGCACATGCTCGGTGACGAACAATTGCCGCGGCACCACGTCCAGCGTCTCCGTGACATCCTCGCCGATCTTCGAGAGCTTGGTGCCGCCACAGCACGGGCAACTGGTTGGAGCTGGATGCACGATGCGCCGGCGCTCCAGGTGATCGGGGAAATTCCGGCGCGTCGTCGGCCGCCGCATATGGCCTTGCACGGGATTGGCCCGCTCCGCTTCGGCCTTGGCCTCGCCGGCTGCCGCAATGAGGTCTTCGAGTTGCAGCTCCAGCTGATCGATCAGGCGCTGGCTGCGCTCCGAGCGCGGGCCGTACAGCTCGCGCTTCATCTTGGCGATCACCAATTGAAGATGCGCGATCAGGGCTTCCGCGCCCGACACTTTCGCGCGCATCTCGATGAAGGCGGCCTTCAGCGCGTCATAGTCTTCGGGAAGGTCGTCGTCCGTCATCGGCATGAAGTGATTCGATCACAATCACCCGTGATTCGCAGCTCTCATGTCGCGATATCGACGATCAATTCGACTTTACATGCGTCGTATCAATCGCGCGATCACGCTCAACCCGCCGCCGATGGCCGCCAGCTGTGAACCGGATTGCGCCAGTCGATGCCTTCGAGCATGTAGCCGAGCTGCGCCGACGTGATCACTACCGCGCCGTCAGACGCCTGTGGCCACACGAAGCGGCCACGTTCCAGCCGCTTGGCGTAGAGCGACATGCCGAGGCCGTCGTGCCAGAGAATCTTGATCAGCTTTCCGCTCTTGCCGCGGAACACGTAGAGATCGCCGCCGTGAGGATCGCGCTTGAGCGCTTCCTGCACCTGCAAGGCCAGCGTGTTCATGCCGCGGCGCATGTCGGTATGGCCGGTGGCAATCCACACCCGCACCCCAGACGCCACCGGGATCATCGCCGCCGACCTTCGGCCAGCACCGCGACCGCCGCCGTCAGAGCCGCAGTGTCGACCGCGCCGGTGATCCGCATCCGCACGCCCGTGGCGAACTCGATCTCGATCGTCCCGCGATCGACTATGCCGGCTGGCACGGCTTCCGGCGCAATCCGAACCGGCGAAAAGCCGATCCGCGCCCGGACACCCAACTGCCGACGCCAGCCATATAGCTGGCCCGGATGAATCCCCGCTTCCCGCGCCACCGCCGACACGCTGGCTCCGGGCTCCAGCGACGCCGAAACCAGTTGCTGCTTCTCCGCCGAACTGAAGCGCCGCCGCCGCTCAACCGAGGTGATGACCTCGACCCGTCCCTTCGTCATGTGATTATTCCTGTGAATAGTCACATGACTCACGCCCTCACTTAATCCGCAAGGCGGTCGCTAACGGATGGGTACAACATTCGGCCGCGGGGGATGTCCAATTCGATTCAGCAAGAAACAAAGTATGACCAGAGAACCGAGTGGCATCCTATTATTGATCATTAATTTTGCAGACGTGACGATCCGATTTCCAATCTCGGAATGTTCGAATGTCGACAGAATTAGTCGCGAAATGCGTCTGTCGCATGAAACCTTGATAAAATTCTCCTTGGTCTCCTCTGCTTCTCCAGCTTTTTCACCCCACAAACCTAAATTATTAAACAATGCCACGAAATCAGTTACGTCTGAATCATCCAGAGAATTAATATCGATGGGCAGATAATTATCGGGAAGATAGTCCTCGTACTTTGACTGTCCCAACTCATACAGCGTGGTCCTCACACAAACAAAGACGAGTATGTTTTTTGTATTCAACGATAGAAGTCCGTCGATCACGTCAAACCTATCCGGGCTCTCATCGATGAAGATCGCGATCCTTCCAGTCTCATTTGCTAGGTGGCGGATGTCGTTTTTCTTATTTACGTCAAAGTCCGTGTCCCAAAACACTTGGTAGCTAAGGCGAGAAAGAAGATATGACAGTTCGAATTTGAGCGCGGTCTTCCCGTTGCCAAGATCGGAATGGATAAGAAACCATGTGCGTCCTCGATCTATCTCTCTTTGAATTTCACGCAGCTCACTGCGTTTCACCATATAATTTGTGCCTGATTCTCCAAGAGCCCATGCGACGTGTGCCGGGTTCACAATCCCGAGTGTGATCAGATCAATTCCCGCCTTGTCATCTGGCTTTGTGAAAGTTACGTCAGAATCATAGCGTTGAAGCCAAGTGTACTGATATTCGGTCGATACATCTTTCGGCAAAACGCATCTCGAAATATGTGAAGCAAAATCTTCGACACCTAGCTTAAACACACTTCCATAAGGTTCCAGCGGAGAAATCAAAATCTCATCTTCGGCAGGCGCAACAATGAAGAATGTCCGCGCGCGTAGATCCGGCGAGGCAAACAATACACGTGATATGTCGATATCCGACATCGAGTAACCAATGAAAAAAACCGCTTTTGCATTGTTGAAATCCTGTCTTAATTGCTGCGACCATTTCGAAGTGGAGAATGCATCGGCAGAATAACTAGAATGCGTTAATTTGATTTGGGACTGCAGATTTTTAATATTAAGTTCGACGGCGATCTCACAATGGAATTTCTCAACAGACGTTATTGCGAACAGTCTATTTATCTCGTTTAGGAGTTCATACCCGCCTTTTATCTTCATAAAATGCTGACTTATGATCGGAAGGTCGTAAGCGTTTTTTGAGCCGCATAACATTGAGAGCTGAGAAGCAAACTGCCTGGCATTAGGAACCTTGTTATCGGGAGGTGGCAGTGAATTTCTTGCATCGTATGAAAAGCCAGCCCCGGTAAATAGGATCGCGTCGCCGCGTAACGCGTGGACAATGCCCTCTGCTAATTCCATCGACGCATCCCCGTCTCCCTGGTCATTGTATAGCTTAGGTTGTATATCATGAAAGTACGGCCCGACAGTGATTCATTGCGGTCGAATGTTGCCGCAGGGTGTGGGTCCGATGGTGCCGGCACTTCTCCGGCAACATTTCTCGCACCGCGGAATTTGTCGGAATGGAGCGCTCGGCGCTGCATCGCAAGCTAAAGGCCCTCGGCGTCGGCTAAATGCCGACCCCGGAGTTCCGAATCGGAATGCGCTGCACTTTGCCGCGCCTCCTTAACTTCGGTTCCACGAACACCACTACACGCGATTCATTCCCTGCATTTGATTGACAAATTTGAGGTTTTTCCGTGTTTATACGGACAGTTGCGCGCTTGTTCGGCGTGGGCAACTCGCGAACTGGCTTGCCTAACAACCACGCCTGCCTTCTAATCGTACCGCCGCGCCCCGGAGGGGGATCTCAGGGAAGCCGGCAACCGGAGAACGCTCCTCAAGAGGGCTGCGTCCGGTTCAATAAAAAGAAGCAAGCAAAACTGCGGGATAAAAACAATGGCGGCAGACCGCGCACAAAACCTACAAGACACCTTCCTTAATCACGTTCGCAAAACCAAGACGCCACTGACGATCTTTCTGGTCAATGGAGTGAAGCTGCAGGGAATAGTCACCTGGTTCGACAATTTCTGCCTGCTGCTGCGGCGCGACGGTCATTCGCAGCTTGTCTACAAGCACGCGATCTCGACCATCATGCCGGGCGCTCCGATCCAGCTGTTCGAAGGCGGAGAGGATGCGCCGGTTTGAGAGTGATCTGATTGGAACCCCGAAATCTTGAAGGGGGCGTCGACCGTCCGCGGTCGGCAGAGGGCAAAGACACCGGGCGGGTGATCGTCATCGGCCCTTATCTGCGCATGCGCCGCGGCGATCCCGATGCGCAAACGGATCATCATGTCATACGCGGTTCGGAGGCGCGGCTTGAGGAAGCCGTCGGTCTCGCGCGCGCCATCGATCTGACGATCGCGGACGCACTGATCGCGCCGGTCAGTCAGATCCGGCCCGCGACCTATCTTGGCAAGGGCAAGGTCGAGGAGATCGTCGGGCTCATCACCGGGCATGAGATCGAATTGGTGGTGATGGATTGCGCGCTGTCGCCGATCCAGCAGCGCAATCTTGAGAAGGCCTGGAACACCAAGGTGCTCGACCGCACCGGGCTGATCCTCGAAATCTTCGGCCGCCGTGCCAAGACCAAGGAAGGCGCGTTGCAGGTCGAACTCGCGCATTTGAACTATCAGCGCAGTCGCCTGGTGCGATCATGGACCCATCTCGAGCGCCAGCGCGGCGGCTTCGGGTTCATGGGCGGTCCCGGTGAAACGCAGATCGAAGCGGACCGCCGCCTGATCGGCGACCGCATCGCGCGGCTTGAAAACGAAATCAAGAAGGTTCAGGCGACGCGGCGGCTGCATCGCGCCGGCCGGCAGCGCGTGCCATATCGCGTGGTGGCGCTGGTCGGCTACACCAATGCCGGGAAGTCAACGCTGTTCAATCGGCTGACCCGCGCCGACGTGCAGGCTGCCGACATGCTGTTTGCCACGCTCGATCCAACGTTGCGTGCGCTCAGTCTGCCGCATGGCGGCAAGGCGATGCTCTCGGACACGGTCGGGTTCATCTCCAACCTGCCGACGCAACTGGTTGCGGCGTTTCGCGCCACGCTGGAGGAGGTGCTGGAAGCCGATGTCATTCTCCACGTCCGCGACATCTCCCATGAAGACGCGGACGCGCAGCAACGCGACGTCGATACCGTGCTGCGTCAGCTTGGCATCGATCCGGACGCGGGGCAGCGCATTCTCGAAATCTGGAACAAGATCGATCGCTTCGATCCGGAGATGCGCGAAAACCTGCAAAATATCGCCGCGCGGCGCCCGCTGGAACATCCGTGTTTCCTGGTCTCGGCCGAAACCGGCGAGGGCGTCGACGCGCTGTTGGCCGCGATCGAAGACCGGCTGGCGGCAACGCGGATGACGCTCGACCTGTCAATCGACGCCGCCGACGGCGCCGGCATCAGCTGGCTGCACCGCAATTCGGAAGTCCTCAACAAGGAACTTCACGATGGCCGATTCGACATGACGGTGCGCGTCGATGAGACCAAGCACGATATCGTCGTCAACCGCTTCGACGCGGTGCCGCACGCGGTTTCATAAACTCAGCGTCGTTCGCATGCGCCGGGCGACGTCGCGCTGGTCCTTGCCGAGAATGAGCACCAATAGCGGCACCAGAATTCAGCCGCTGGTAATTCCCAGGAAGCCGGACGCGATGCCGCCGACGCCGCCAGCCAGAAGTCCGCCGAGAATGTCAGTTGGGTTCATCGGCGATGACCGGCTTCGGTCTCGGCGGGTGCGGATGGACGCGGCTCTTTGGCCTTCGCCTCATTCCACAACGCGTCCATCTCCGCGAGTGACGCGTCTTCAAGCGAACGCCCACGAGCGGCCAATGCGCGCTCGATGTAGCCAAAGCGGCGTTCGAATTTGGCGTTGGTGCCGCGCAGCGCCATATCAGGATCAGCGCCGACATGCCGCGCCAGATTAACCAGTGCGAACAGGAGATCGCCGGTCTCCGCGGCGAGTTCGTTAGCGTCGCCGCGATCGAGCGCGGCTTCGATCTCATCAGCTTCCTCGCGAATCTTGTGCAGCACCGCGCGCGGATCGTTCCAGTCGAACCCGACGCTTGACGCCTTGCGCTGCAGTTCCATCGCGCGCGACAACGCCGGCTGTCCGGCCTTGACGCCTGTCAGCAACGATTTGTACGCGGGCTCTTGCCGAGGCCGCCGCGCAGCGCGTTCGGCTTTCTCCTCGACCTTGATGCGGTCCCATGCGCCCTTCACGTCGGACGGTGTCAATCGCCCATCCTTGTCGGCGAAGACATGGGGATGCCTTCGGATCATCTTGGCGGTGATCGCCTCGACCACGTCGCCGAATGAAAACGCATTCTGCTCTTCGGCCATGCGGGCATGAAACACCACCTGGAGCAGGAGATCGCCGAGTTCGTCGCGCAAATCGTCGAGATCGCCGCGGGCGATGGCGTCGGCCACTTCATAGGCTTCCTCGATGGTATAGGGCGCGATGGTCGAAAAATTTTGCTCGAGGTCCCACGGGCAGCCGCTGCCGGGCGTTCGCAGCGTCGTCATGATCTCGATAAGACGTGAAATATCGCGGGAAGGGGTCATAGGGCACCGAAGCTTGCGAAAACCAAGCTTTGTATGCCGCAAGACGTGGTGTCCGCCCAGCGAAAACGAGTGACTGGGTTTGCTGTATCCACCGATTGGCGAGAGCGCCTTACAGTGCTAAGGGCAGCCGATGAGCGATCAGTTTCAATCCGAAACAGCACTGGTGCTGTTCTCCGGCGGACAGGATTCCGCCACCTGCCTCGCCTGGGCTCTGCAGCGCTATGCGCGCGTCGAAATGCTTGGCTTCGACTA
>WNFO01002268.1_pt1 | contig 20147 bp, 23 predicted proteins | sample 5400251 | NCBI WGS metagenome assembly WNFO01 (sample SAMN13153354, study PRJNA577476) | soil metagenome | isolation source: 100 cm saprolite under Madrone tree | place: USA:California | collected 2016-06-14
GCCCCGGTCGGCTCGTCGAGGAGGATCAGCGAGGGTCGGTTGATCATCGAGCGCGCGATGGCGACTCGCTGCTGCTGTCCGCCCGACAGCTCTGATGGCCGGTGTTTGATGCGATCGGTCAGGTCAACCCGTTCGAGCAGCTCGAGGGCATGGGCTCTTCCGTCGGCGGGCTTCTTCACATAACGGAGCGGCAGCATGACGTTCTCGAGCACGTTCATCGTGGGCAAGAGGTTGTATTCCTGGAATACGAAGCCGACCTTGAGCGCCCTCATGTGCGCACGGTCCCGATCGCTGAGCTTGGCGGTATCCACGCCGTCGATGAGCAACCGTCCCGACGTAGGGCGGAGAAGGAGTCCGACAAGGTCGAGCAATGTTGTCTTGCCACTGCCCGAACGGCCGACAACGGCCACGAACTCGCCCTTGCCGATGTCGACCGTAACACCGTCGAGGGCTCGGATGACCTCGCTGCCACGCTTGTAGTGCTTGCGTAGGTCTTCGAGCCGAACCTCTGCCACGGCCTACTCGTTCCTCAGCGCGGTGACCGGGTCGAGCCGGGCAGCGCGGAAGGCGGGAAGGATCCCAGCCACCGCACCCAGGGCGATGGCGAAACCCAGGGCGAGCACGGTCAGACGGACCGTGATGAGGAACAGGGTGGACTGGCCTGGCGGCGTGGTTCCGTTGACGATGATCGTGATGAGAGCGCCGAGGCCGTAGCCGATAAGCCCGCCGATCCCGCCGATCAGGGTCGCTTCGATGAGGAACTCGCGCATGATGTCGAGCGTTGTCGCGCCGACAGCTTTCTTGAGGCCAATCTCGCGGATGCGTTCTGCGACGGCCATGAACATCGTGTTGACCACTGAAAGGCCACCGATGATCAGTGCGAGCAGCGCCGCGGCAGTTGTGATCGCAGTGAAGATCGCGCCGCCTGACTTGAAGCTGTCGACGATCACGCTCGGCTTGGTCGCCTTGACGCCCGAAACCTGAGTATTGATGCGATCGGCGATCGAATCGAGCCGGCTGATTGAGCTACCGCGCCGTCCGTAGACGTCGATCGACTCGGTGATCTGTGACGTGTCGATCTGGCTGCGAATCGCCACCGGCAGGCTGTCTTTGAGCAGCATCTGACCGTCAGAGATGTTGATGTACGCAAAGGAGTCAGGCGCGGTGCGGGTCACGTTGAGGATGCCGACAACCGTGAAGCTGTGGTTGATGAAGTCAGGCTTGGCGTCAGCCGGCTTTACCGGAAGGTCGATCGTGTCGCCGACCTTCTTCTTGAACTCCTTGCTGATCGTGTCGCCCAGCAAAACCTCGCCCGCGCCTCCGCTCAGGTAGTGACCCTGTGCGGTCGAGAGCTTCAGCAATCCCCAATCGTTCTCGGCTGGGTCGCCGGCGATGATCTCATCAGGCACGCCGAAGGTGATCGTTGTTACCGCTCCGGGCTTGGCTAGGAAGCCATAGCTTGGAAAGGCAGCCGCCACTCCGGGCACTTGCTTGATCTCGTCGATCTTCGAGAGCGGGAGCAGCGAGGCCGATTGGCCGTCCGGTGGGCCCACCTGGATGCTCGAGCTGAAGTACGTGACGCCCCCGTCGAGCAGGGCGTTGAAATTCTCCGAAAGCGCGCCCATCGTGGTCAGCGCAAGCACCCCGATGACGATGCCCGATATGGTCAGCGTGCTCCGCAGCTTTCGCCGCCAGATGTTGCGGAGGATTTCCATGAGGGCATCGAGAATACCCCAGCGAGGGTTATGCGCACGTTAACTGCCGGTAACGTCGCTTAAGGGCTGTTGAGGATCGCCGCCAGCTTGGCGGTGTACTGCTTCCAGCCCGCTTGATGCGAGCGTTTTTCCTCATCGCCGGGCAGGCCCAGGTGGCGCAGGCGCAGGATCGTCGCGGCGCCGTCAGCGGTCAGCGTGATCTCCACAGTTGTCGAACCCGGTGGCACAGCGCTGTTATTCTCCCATCCCCACGTGATGACGACGCGGTGGGGAGGATCGACCTCGCGGAACTCACCTATGGCGATGTGCTCGCCGTCGACGTCGATGCGCACGCGTCCACCGGGCCTCGGATCCAGCTCAGCGCCGACCCCCATCCACTCGTTGAACTTCGACGGCTCGATCAGGTACGAGAAGACCGTCGCCGGGGATGCGGCGATCCTCTGGACGACCTCGACGCCAAGGCCGCCTTCGATCAGCTCTTCGACGCCTTCCTCTCCTCGGCCTCGGCCAGAAGGCGCAAGCGATCGACGTCGCGCGTCCACATCCGCCGAAGGTACGCCTCCAGCGGTCGCAAGGCGCCACGGTCAGCGCGATAGAGGCGGCTCGTGCCGGCGCGACGCTCGCGCACCAGGCCTGAGTCCTTGAGCACGCGCAGGTTTTGCGAGATGGCGGGCCAGCTGACATCGAACGCCTTGGCGATCTCACCGGCGGCCAGCTCCTCGGCCCAGACGAGGCGCAGGATCTCGCGCCGGCGTGGGCTCGAAAGGGCGGATAACGGGTCGTGGAGCGCTTGTGGAGCCACCTCTCATAGTTTAAGATGTTGCTTAATTAAGTCAAGTCTTCAGGAGGATTCGATATGGCTGGACCGCTGATGCACACCGTGACGATCAAGGGCGAACCGGACGAGATCTACAAGGCGATCTCGACTGGAAAAGGCCTCGGCAGCTTCTGGACCCGCGACAGCGAGGCGGAGCCGAAGGTCGGCTCGACTGCCAAATTCGGCTTTGGCGGGCCGACGCTCGAGCTCAAAGTCGCCGAGCTCAAGCCGGGCAAGCTCGTGCGCTGGTCTGACGCGGGCGGCTTTCCGGGCTGGGAGGGCACCACCATCACGTGGGAGATCGCTCCGGCCAAGGAAGGCGGACAGGAAGTGAGGTTCAGCCACGCGGGCTGGCCCAGCGCCGTTCCGCCTTCGGAGCTGGCGTCTGTGAACTACACATGGGCCAGGGTTGTCGGCCGTCTGAAGAAGCACATCGAGACCGGCGAAGCCGTGCCGTACTTTCCCTAATTAGAATGTGGCGCGCAATGAGAGGTCCTGGTGTCCAGCCTGCTGCTCAGAGGATTCGTCCTCGGATTCGCGGTGGCGGCGACACCAGGTCCGATCTTCTTTCTCTGCCTTAGACGCACCCTCATCAGCGGCTGGCTCAACGGCCTCGTCTCGGGTCTCGGCGTCGCAACCGCCGACGGCTTCTACGCGGCGGTCGCTGCTTTCGGAATCAGCGCGATCACTACTGCGGTCAGCGGAGAGCGGCGCTGGCTCGCCCTCGGTGGCGGCTCGCTGCTGGTCGTCCTCGGCCTTCGCATAGCCCTGGTCAAGCCGAAAACGACGGAGGCGCCAAACGCGAGTGGCGGTGGGCTCGCCCTGGCTTATGCGTCGACGCTCGGTCTGACCATCACCAACCCGGCGACCATCATCTCCTTCGCGGCGCTGGCCGCGACCCTGAGCGCGGGAATCACCGGAGGGTACGTGCCACCGGCGGTGCTGGTTTTGGGAGTGCTGCTCGGGTCGCTGGCCTGGTGGTGCATGGTCGCGGCACTTGGGTCCGGCCTTCGCACACGGATCACCCCGCGTGCGGTCCGCGTGATCAGCACGGCCAGCGGGCTGGCGATAGTCGTGCTGGGCCTCGCGGCATTCGTATCCGCCATGCTTTCTTCTTAGGGTGAGCTACCCGATTCACATCGTCGACGTCTTCACCGACGAGGCGCTCGCCGGCAACCAGCTGGCGGTCGTGCTCGATGCCGGCGACATCCCGGCTGACTCATGCAGCGGGTGGCTCGCGAGATGAATTTCTCCGAGACCACCTTCGTCATGGCGCCGACTGAGGCGGGTCACGCGGCACGCGTCCGCATCTTCACTCCGGGCACCGAGCTGCCTTTCGCCGGACACCCCACGGTCGGGACGGCGTGGGTGCTGGCGACGCAAGGCCTGGTCCCAGGTGGCGCGCTCGAGTTTACGCTCGAGGAGAGTGTCGGTCCGGTACCGGTGCGCGGCGAGCGCACGCCAACCGGAATCACATTCTGGATGACCCATCCGCCGCTGACATACGGCGAGGTGATCGGCCATCGCGGCCGCATCGCGGCAAGCATCGGGCTCCAGGAGAGTGACCTTGTGCCTGATGTTCCGCTGCAGGTGGCGAGCACGGGCGTCGAGTTCCTGTACATGGCGCTGAAGGATCGGCACGCTGTCGACTCGGCGGTCTCCGACAAAATCCAAATGAGGGAGGCCTATGACGGCCGCGAGGCGCTGCCGATTTTTCTTTTCGCGGCCGACGGCGCGAACCGGCTGTGCAGCCGCATGTTCGCCCCGGACATCATCGGCGTAGACGAGGACCCGGCAACCGGGTCGGCCAGCGGGCCGCTCGGCGCGTTTGCTGTGAAGTACGGGCTGGTCCCGTACGCGCGCAGCGTGGCCATCACCAGCGAACAGGGGACGAAGATGGGCCGGCGCAGCATCATCCACATGCCGGTGGTGGTGGGGACGTTGGTGGGCGCGGCCCCTTGATCGTCGACAGCTACCGGTTCTTGCCGCGCAGCTTTCGTCCTCTGTACGAAGGCAAGGGGCCGTTTCCGGGCGAGGACGCGCCCGTTTGGGCGCCATTTCAAAAGCGACTTCAGGCTTCGCGCATCGCTCTGCTGAGCTCGGCGGGCCTCTACCTCAAAGCGTCCCAGCCTTCCTTCGACCTCACGCGCGAGCAAGACAACCCTGAGTGGGGAGACCCTTCGTGGCGCTCCATCCCATCCAGCGCGACGGCCTCCGAAATCGGGGTGGCGCACCTGCATATCAATGACGAGGACATCCTGGCCGACCCGGAGATCGCGCTACCAGCACATTTGCTCGAACAGCTGGCAGCGGAAGGCGTCGTCGGCGGGGCGACGGCCGACCACCTGTCCGTGATGGGCTACCAGGACCGGAGCCTCGAAGGCTGGCGCCTGGAAACCCTGCCGGCGCTGGTCGCGATGCTGCGCGACCGGCAGGCAGACGGCCTGATCCTGGCCCCGGCTTGACCCGACTGCTGCTCGAACGTGCCCGTGCTGGCACGCTGGATCGAAGCGTCGGGAATTCCGACGGTCGTTGTCACGATGATGCCGGCGGTGGCTGAAGAGCGCAGGGCGCCGCGCATCGTCGGCGTCGAGTTCCCGTTCGGTCATTCATTTGGCATGCCGGGCGACAAAGCCATGCAGCGCCGCGTGCTCGAGCTGGCCCTGAGGGTCCTGGCCGGCGCGTCCGCCTTCGGCACCCGCGTTGACGCCGACATCGAATGGCCGGTTCCGGTGCGCGACGCCTACAAGGCCTGGCAGCCTAAGGAGGCCAGCCCGATCGTGAAGAAGCTGCTGGCTACTTGGGGTCGAGCTTGATCGACGCCGAGTTGATGCAGTAACGGAGGCCTGTCGGGTCCGGCCCGTCGTCGAAGACGTGGCCCAGGTGGCCGCCGCAGTTCGCGCAGTTCACCTCGGTGCGCTCCATGAACAGGCTGCGGTCGACGATCTCCTCGATCGCGGCGCCTTCCGCGGGCGCGTAGAAGCTGGGCCAGCCGCAGTGGGCGTCGAACTTGGTGTCCGACTCGAACAGCTTGGCGCCGCAGCCCGCGCACAGGTAGGCACCGGGAACGTTGGTATCCCAGTACTCGCCGGTGAACGGCCGCTCGGTGCCCTTCTCGCGGAGGACATGGAACTGCATCGGGGTCAATTCACGCTTCCAGTCGGTCTCGGTCTTCTTCATCTCGCCTCTAGTCTTGCCCGCTCAGAATGAGCGTCAAACGGGCCGGCCCCCGCACCCTTTGGTCCACGCAGCCCTTAGGGTGATCGGCGTCCGATGAGCACCGCTCAGAGCTTCCTCTTGTTTCTGATCGTTCTCGGTGGCACCGCCACCATGCTGCGCCTGGTCTCACGCACCACGCCGACGGTCCCCTACGCGGTGCTCCTGGCCATCGGCGGCATCCTGATTGGTTTGATTCCTGGCGTGCGGCTTCCCCCTCTGGCGCCGGACATCATCCTCCTCGCCTTCGTGCCGGGCCTGGTGTTCGAAGCCTCCCTGACGCTCGACCTCGACGAGGTGTGGCGCCGGGTAGTGCCCATCAGCCTACTGGCGACGCTTGGCGTGTTCTCGACCGTGGTTGTGATCGGAGTGCTTGCCCATTTCGGTCTTGGCCTCGATTGGGCGAGCGGCATCCTGCTTGGTTCCATTGTGGCGGCCACCGACCCGATCGCGGTCGTCAACTTGCTTCGCCAGGTCGGTGCGCCGGGCGGGCTGAAGGCGATCCTCGAAGGTGAGAGCCTCTTCAACGACGGCACCGGCTTTGCGGTTTTCTCCGCCGTGCTCGGAAGCATCATCAGCGGCCATCCTTCGGCGCTGGATGCGGGCCTGCGCTTCCTGTTGGTGGCGGGCGCAGGGACGGCGATCGGCCTTGGAGTGGGAGCCGTCGGGGTGCTTCTTCTCCGCTTCGTCCGTGAGGCGGAGCTTGAGATCATGATCACGCTTGTCGTCGCGTATGGCGCCTACCTGGCCGCCGACGTGGTGCATGCGTCCGGGGTGGTTTCGGTCGTGGCCGCCGGCATCGTGGTTGCGCGGTATGGAAACCAGACAGGACGCCTAAAGGGCACCCAGCTCATCGGATTCTGGAACCTGCTCGCCTTCGTCCTGAACGCGATCCTCTTCTTGATGGTTGGAGTTGCGCTGCCGACCACTCGCCTTCTGTCGGTGGCGGGCTTGGCGCTGGGCGCTTACGTGATCATGTTTGCTGCCCGAGCCATCCCGGTTTACGGACTCCTCAGTCTCGCCGACATTCGCGGCTCGTCAATCCCGTGGCGGTGGCGACATATGACGTTCTGGGGCGGCATGCGAGGGGCCCTCTCCGTTGCGTTGGCACTTTCGGTGGCCTCGACCTCGGGCGTCAACCCGCGGATATCGGTTATCGCGTACGGGATGGTCGTGCTCTCTCTTCTCATCCAGGGCGGACTCCTGCTGCCGGTCGCCGATCTGTTGGGCCTAAGGCAAAACGCGCAGCCGGCCGACGCAAAATAACGCAGCCGTCGCTGGGATACTTGTCGACGTGGTTGCGCCGAGCAAGCATGCGCAGAGCCGGCTGAAAAAAGAGATCGTGATCTGGCTGGTGACCGCCGGCCGCGATCGCCATCCCCAGGCCGTGCCCGTCTGGTTCTTGTGGGATGGCAAGTCTTTTCTGATCTACGCACAGCCTGGCGTCAAGGTCCGGCACGTGAAGGCCAACCCGCATGTCGAGCTTCACCTCAACAGCGACGAAGTTGGCGACGATCTGGTCCGCGTATCGGGGTACGCGACCATTCCCAGGTCGCAACCGCCCGCCCACCGAGAGCCGGCCTACATGCGCAAGTACCGACGCCACATCGAGGGCCTGGGAATGACCGCCGAGAGCTTCGCTGAGCAGTACCCATATCCGATTCGCGTCCGCCGGCTTCGCTTTCGCTAGCCTGTCGATATGAGGCATCCACTGCGTTTCGGACTCAAACATTCAGGCCAGGACACCACCATCGAATCTCTGCGCACGGTCTGGCGCATCGCCGAGGAAGGCGGCTTCGACCACGTCTGGGATTTCGATCACCTCGCATCAATAGGTGGCGGTGGACCGGACCGGCCAATCTACGAGGGCTGGACCCTGCAGGCCGCGATGGCCGAAGCCACAAAACGAGTCCGGATCGGGTGTCTTGTGACGGGAAACACGTATCGACACCCGGTGTTGCTCGCCAAGGTGGCGATGACCGTCGACCATCTGTCCGAGGGGCGGCTCGAGTTTGGCATCGGCGCGGCATGGGCCGAGATCGAGCACGAGATGTACGGGATCGAAGGCCTCGACCATCGTGTCGGCATGCTGAGCGAGTCGCTGCGGATCATCAAGTCGCTGTGGACCGAAGACCGGACCAACTTCGACGGGCGTTACTACCACCTCAAGGACGCGATCGCCAACCCCAAACCGATCCAGAAGCCTTACCCGCCGATATGGATCGGCGCCTCGGGCACAACCACGCTCCGGCTGGTCGCGAGACACGCTGATGTTTGGAACATCGCCGGTGGAGACCCGGACAAGGTGCGGGAGCTCACAGCGATGCTTGACGAGGCGTGCGGCGCCGTGGGCCGCGACCCGTCCGAGATCCGACGATCGCTCCAGTTTGGTTGGGACGGCGAGGATCGCAATCAGCTCATCGACCTATGCGGGCAGCTGCTCGAGCTGGGCGTCACGGAGCAGGTCATCTACCTGCGGGGCGCAGAGCCGGAGAAACTGGCCGGCAAGGTCGCCGCGGTGCTGCCGGACCTACGCAGCCTCTCATCGCGCGGGAGCGCGACAATAACTGCCGATTCAGCCGATTGATCAAGGAGGTCAGCCATGGCCGATAGCGTCTACCGGGTGACTGAGCTGGTCGGGACCAGCAGCACGTCATGGGAGGCGGCCGCCAAAAGCGCAATCGAGACCGCCGCCAAGTCTCTCCGCGATCTGCGCGTCGCCGAGGTCGTTCGCCAGGATGTGACCATAGAAGACGGTAAGGTCGGCAGCTACCGGGTCAGGCTGAACGTCTCCTTTAAGTACGAGGGCTCGCCAGCCAAGAGCCGAGCGCGCAAGTAGCGCCTCTCTCTTTGAGGAGGGCCAGGAAGTGGGGCCGGTGCCTAAGGCGCGGGCCCCTTCCTTTTATGGAGCGGTCGCCGCCTGGACCATGCAGCCCGCGGCCTTCATCTCTTCCAGCGCCTGCAGGCCGGTCTCCTCGTTGACCGCCGCCGTGAGGTTGACGAGCACCCGAACCTGAAAATCGTGCTTTCGGGCGTCGAGAGCGGTGGCGCGGACGCAGTAGTCGGTCGCGAGCCCGCAGATGTCCATGTGGTCTACGCGCGCCTCCCTGAGGACGTCGAGCAGCGGGTGGCCGCGCGGATCCAGCCCTTCGAAGCCCGAGTAGGCAGGAGCGTGCCGGCCCTTGTCGACCACGGTCGAGATCAGTTTCTCGCGCACCAGGTTGAAGATGGGCGGGCACAACGCTGCGCCTTGCGTTCCGATGACGCAGTGAGGCGGCCACGTGTTGACGAAGTCGGGGTGGTCGGAGAAGTGCCCCGCGGGGTCTTCGTGGTAGTCGCGTGTAGCGACCACGAAGTTGTATTCCTGCTTGAAGTGGCGCAGGTGCCTGGACACCATCGCCGCCACCTGCATGCCGCCTTTGACGGGTAGGGCCCCGCCCTCGACGAAGTCGTTCTGGATGTCCACGACCAGGAGCGCGTTGCGCACGGCCCCATGATCCTAGCGGGAGCGCACCCCGCCTTTGCCCTCATAGCTATCTTTGGCCGTGTTGTCGGCGTGGCGGAACGGCAGACGCGCCGGACTTAGGATCCGGTGCCCGAAAGGGCGTGGAGGTTCAAATCCTCTCGCCGACACCAGGGCCTGGCTCTCCCAGTTGGGAGGTTGTGGGCGAAAGTACAACTACAGCCACCGGTATTAGTGGCTAAAGTTCAGGTTTCGATGGCATCCGAGCGCCGGAGCCGGAACGGCTCCAAGCCCAAACCAGAGGCTCACAAGAACGGTCTCCAGGTCGGCGGCTACCGCGTCGTGCGTGAGCTCGAGACCGACAGCCTCGGTGTTATCTACGAGGCCGAGCATCCGCGTATGCACCGCCGCGTCGCGCTGCGCACCATCGAGCCGGCGGTCGCGCGCGATGTGAGCTTTTCGCGGCGGTTCCTGCTCGAGCTGCGTTCGTACGTCGCCCTCGAGCACCCGGCCATCCCGCGTCTCTACGAGCTCGCATACGCCGGAGACAGTCCCTACCTGGTGACCGAGATGATCCCCGGCAAGACTCTGGACGAAGTGCTCGGTTCAGGCGTCCGTTATGACGCACTCGGAGTGATTGGTTTGCTGCGCCCAATTGCGAGCGCACTCGACTACGCACACTCCCGCGCGACCGTCCACCGCGACGTGAAGCCCGCAAACATCCTGCTCGCCAACGACGGGCGCACGATGTTGACAGGGTTCGGGCTGGGCACGGTTGCCTCCTTCAACACGGGTCCCGGCGCAGGCGGCCCGGTGGCGCCGGACTACGTTGCGCCTGAGCGCCTCGTAGGGAGGGAGGTCGATGGACGCGCCGACGTGTACTCGATGGCCGCGGTCATCTTCGAGGCGGTGACCGGACGCCGGCCGTTCTCATCGAAGAGCTGGATCGAGACGTTGAGCAGGCGCTTGTATGAGCCGCCGCCGACCGTCCACGATGACGCGCCCGATCTTTCCCCTCGCTTCGCGGCGATCCTGCAGCTGGCGATGGATCGCGACCCTAATCGGAGGCCGCCGACGGCAGGCGCGTTGCTGGACAGCCTCGAGCATGCGCTCGTGCACCCGAACGCAAAACCGGATCCTGAGGGTGGCTGGCTGCAGCCGGTGATGCATCGTGGCAGCATCGGATTGAGCGCGGTGCTCGTGCTCCTCGTTGGCGCGGCTGAGGCGGCATGGCTGCTCGATGGGGCAGGGCTGTCGCTGCTCGTGAAATTCACGCACACGGTGTTCGGAATCCGCTAGCGCGCGAAGCCGCGTCGGGTCTAAGCGGCCGTGGCCCGACCGTCGATGATGATCACGCTGTTGCACGTGAACAGCCGGTCGACGACGAACCCGACGTTGATGTTGGACGGGTCCTGGCCGACCGCGGTGCCGACCTGAGACATGATTTGCTCGGCGGGGATGTTGATGCCGAAGGCAGTCGCCCCAACCCCTATGACCTCCAGCCCCATCCCATGCCGGGCCAGAACCACAGTGCCTGTCCAGCCGGCGCCGTTGAACGTTCCGCTGCCGGTGATGATCGCGCCAGCAAGCAAATTGCCCGACACGGTCAGGTTTAGGTTCGAGACACCTGAAACCTGAATGTTGCTCGCCAGATCATGCGACGACAGGCCGCGGCGTATCGCGCCGTTCTGATTGACGTCCGCGCTTGTGCATGGTTCCAGCGCGGCCACACTGACGAAGGGAGTCTCGCCGTTTGCGCCAAGACCGCTCACGCCGATGACAGAGATGTTGTAGATACCGGCCGGCCCGTTATTGACGACGACCACGATCGGCGACGCGCCTGTCCCGTTATGAATCTGCCCGTCGGGCGCCTTCACCTGCAGCTTCATCACGCTTCCCGGATAGCCGAGCGCGGCCTTGACCAGCCCGCCGCCCGCAAAGCTGTAACTCACTTGCTGCTGCTCGCCGTCGTGAAGTGGTGGGCCGATGTAGTCCTGCTCGGTGCCTGGCGTGGTGCCCTGGGCCGATGCGTCGGATGCAGCGAGCTCGGCGCCGAATGGGTCATCGGGGTCGGGCAGGATCGGCCCGGCCCGGCCTACGTTGCCTTGTGGGTCGGCGGTCGCCTGCTGCGGCGCGACGAGATGCACGGTGTTCTTGCCGACGAAGTCCAGCTGGCCCTCGAACAGCTTCACGATCATCGTGCCGTCGGCCTTGATGTACACCTCGAATTTGGTTCCGCGGACGGTCGCGGTCGCCGACTGGCCCGAAACCTTGTAGGTCGCGCCGCTCACGAGGTGCTGGACGTTCGTGAAAGTGCGCCCGACTTTCTGGGCGATCGACGTGTCATGAAGGTTGCCATCTTTAGCGAAATGAGCCGAGGTCAGGGTCATCTCCGTATTGCTCGCCAACCTCGTCAAGGTGCCGTCTGGGAACTGGATGGCACCGCGACCTTTGGCGTCGGTCTTGACGCCGTCGCCGGGCTGCACGATCGCGCCCGTCGTTGCCGGGTCGTAGGCGCCGCCGTTGTGGGCCACCGAGGTGACTGGTACGAACACGTTAAGGACGGCGACCGCGTTCGTGGACGCCGAAGCCGAGGTGTTGAGCCAGAACGCCAGCCCTCCCACCACTACGACGATGACGACCAGAACCACGATCCAACGCAGCCCGCGACGCCGCCGAGGAGCAGGTTTGGCGGCCACCGCGGACATGGCCGGAAAAGATAGCGCCTTGCGCCGTTAACTAGACCGCTTTACCTATGGCCTTCGATCACCATCATGCCGCCGCCGGGGCCGTTGCACGAGTACACGCGGTCGACGACGAAATCGATCGAGACGCCCGACTGGCCGGTCGCCTGCGGGAGCCGTGACACGATCTGGGTCGTGATGTTGACCCCCCGGAAAGTCAGCTGTGTCAGCACCACGCCGAGGTTCGGGGTCGCCGCGTAGAAGTCGATCGTCCACGAGACCGACGTGCCGCCGAGGTCGGAGTAGTAGTAGATCCGCGCCGAGTTCGGCGATGTTCCCTGCACCTGGAGAGTGATGCCGGAGGGGGCGCCAGACTGTGTCAACGTCTGTGTGATCTGGGCATTGCTCAAGGTCTGGCGAACGACCGTGCCGGTGTCGACGTTGCCTTCCACGCAGGCCGCGTCGGTCGCGAACGACAGAGCGTAGGGTTCGCCCGCGCCCGGAACGTCGATGCCGCGGACGATGGCTTTGTATCGCCCGGGCGGGCCGTTGGCGATCTTGATCACGAGCGGCGACTTGCCCTGCGCCGAATGCAACCCGCCGTTGGGATCGGTAACGGACACGCTCATCAAGCTTCCCGGGTAGCAGAAGGCGATGCTCAGGTTCCCACCCGGCGAGTCGTAGTCCTGCTCGGCGGTCTGGCCGGTGGTGACGTTGTCGCCGCTCGACGTTTGGGTGGTGCCGGCGGTCGTGCCGGTCGACGCCACCTGGGCACACTGCACCGCCTGTGGGTATGGGTCCTGGGTATCGGGCTGGATCGGTCGGGGGTTCGACAGCTTTCCGTCCGCGTCCGCGTCCACCTCCTGCCCCGCGTTGAGGGTGATGGAGGTCGCACCGACCACTTTCACCGCACCCACGAACACCTTGATCAGATTGGTCCCGTTCGCTCGGACCAGTATCTCGAACTCGGTGCCTCGTACCTCGGCGCTGACCGAGTGGGCGCCTACGTGATAGCTGGCGCCGCCGACCAGGTGCTGGACGTTGCTGAGGGTGCGGCCAACCTTCTGTTGCAGGCCGGCCGACTGCAAAGTGCCGTCTTTGTTCAGCTGCGCCGCGGTCACCGATACGGTGGTGTCGGGCGACATGCGAATGAATGAGCCGTCTGGAAACTGAATCGCGGCGTGCCCCGCATGTCCGGTGCGCACCGAGTTCCCGGCAGTGAGCGACTCACCAGGGATGGCGGTTCGATACCCGGAGTCGTTTCGGCCGACGTCGACCGGTGTGCTGAAAACGACCAGAGCCGCCGGCGCCGGAATGCCCGCTTGCGCCTGGACCACCAGGAAGTACCAGCCGCCGCCCGCGATCAGAAGCGCAAGGACGACGAAGACACCGAGGCAGCCAAAGCATCCCAACCCGCATCCGGCACATCCGCTCTTCTTGGGGGGCGGCACGGGTGTGTAACCGGGAGCTATCGGACTAGGCGGCGGCTGAATGGCCATCGGCGGCCCGACTCTAGCTTGTGGCCGTCGAAAAATCGACCACTAACCGGGAAGGACCTGTGAGCACGAAGGTGCGCATGCAGGCCGCGTGGTCGAGGCCCAGGCCCCACGAGACGGAGCCTTCGAAGTCCTGGGTGAGACGCGCCTCTTTGATGACGACGTACTCGGCATGAGTGAAGTCGGTCGGCCCGGTGTACGTGTTCGCCTCGGTCGCCGAATGGACGGTGACGAGTGCGCCGGCGACCCCGCTGAGGGTGATCGTTTGGCCAGTGGCCCCCATCGGGAAGGTGGGATGGTCCTGGCGCTTCACTGTGTACGAAGGCACGGGGCCGTCGAACTGAAGCACGAACCGGTCGTAGCTGGATTGCTGAGAGAGCCGCGCGTCAGTGACGTTGGCCACGCCCGTCTTGCCCCCGCTCGAGTCAGAGCAGGCGAAAGCCGGAATGGTGGTGCTGGGCGGCGTGGGCGGGCTGACGGGCGGCTGAGAGAACCGGGGCCCTGAGGCGGCCGAGATCGCCGACGGGGTCGAGGTCGTATTGGCGGCCGGGGTTCCAGCTGGGCCGACCTGGACGCAGCCGGCGAGCATGAAACACGTCAGGGCAGTCACGATGAGTAGTCGCACCGGCGAATGATATTGTCGAGCCTCCCCCAAATGGGCGATTAGGGCCGCGCCGAGGTGGCGGAATGGCAGACGCGTCGGTCTCAAAAACCGATGAGGGCAACCTCGTGCGGGTTCGACTCCCGCTCTCGGCACCACCCCGATGCAGCCTGTACAGTTCGGTGGGGCGGCGAGAAAGCTGAGTTTGGGCACAAAGAGCGATCACCTCGATCGGAGCGTCGACGTTGCGGAGCGTGAGGCCAGCCTACTTGAGCGTGCGCTGGTCAGCCTCGGCCTCGTCCTCGTAGTCGCCCTTATTTATCAGCTCGCCGTGGGCGGAATCAAAATCGAGTTGGCGGACGGCCGGCTCACGATCGATGCCAGCGGGCTCGTCTACTGGTGGCAAGTCCTCACCGGAGCTGTATCCCCGCACAAGTAGAGCCCTATTTAGGTCCGGACGAAGCGCGCGTGGGTTACCGAGGGCGAGCTGACCAGCTCGACACACTCGTAGCCGAAGGGGCCACCGTCGAGGTGGTCGAAGAGGCGCTCACCGGCGCCGAGGAAGATTGGCACGATCGCGACGTGCAACTCGTCGACAAGGCCGGCCTTCAGGTACTGCTGGACCGTTGATGGTCCGCCCCCTAGCCGCACGTCCTGGTCGCCGGCCGCAGCGAATGCTTGCGACAGCGCCGATTCGATGCCGTCGGTGACGAAATTGAATGTTGTTCCGCCCTCCATCGGAATCGGCTGGCGTGGGTGGTGAGTGAGCACGAAGACGGGATGGTGGTACGGCGGGTTGGGGCCCCACCAGCCCTTCCAGGTCTCATCGGACCACTCGCCCCGGATCGGGCCGAACATGTTGCGGCCCATGATGGTCGCTCCAATCCCGGCGTCGCCACGCTCGAAGAACTGATCGTCGAGGCCTTCGTCGCCACCCTCCTCACCCAACATCCGGCGTCCCGTGCGGGTCTTGAAAACCCATTCGTGCAGCCCCGGCCCGCCAACACCGAGCGGGTTCTCGAGGCTCTGGTTGGGGCCGGCACCGTATCCGTCGATGGAGATCGAAAGGTTATGGACGCGCAGCTTGCCCATGATCTACGTCACCAGCTTCCGCCGCCGCCGCCACCGCCGCCGCCGCCCGAAAAACCACCGCCCCCGAATCCGCTGCCCGAGCCCCCGCTCGGGGTAAACGCGATCGCGCTCGAGATGCTGCTGTTCATCGACTGCAGGCTCCCGGCCAGGAGTCCGGCCTGGAATGGGCCTGGACCCACGTACCAGTTGTTGTTGGCGCTGGTGTCGATGCCTTCGAATGCTTTCGCCCATAAAGTGACTGTGCCGAACACGATCGCATAGGGGAGAAGCTGGGTGAAGAGATCGGCCTTCGCCGCGAACTGCTGCCGATATTTCTCCGCGGTCGTCATGTAAAGACGGAAGCCGAGAGTGTGCTGGAGCAGGTCGCGCCCGGCGCCGGTGCGCTGCGTCATGAAAGGGAAGCTGATGGTCATGACGATGCCGACGATCACGACCGCCACGCCGATCAACCCCCAGCTAAACTGCAGCCCGAGGAAAATCGTGGCCGCGATGCCTGCGCTCAGCAAGCCGATGCCTAGGCACCCCCAGGCGGCGCGCGATTGCTGCGGACTGCTGCTGAACCATTTGTGGGCCATCGCGTCCTGGTACATCTGGCGTTCGGCTGTTCTCAGCTCGCCGGTGAACGTTCCTTTGAGATCGGACAGGGTGACTTGCTGACGCCCGGCAAACAGACCGGCCAGGATCGTGTTCTCGTACGGCATGATTTCGGCCGGATCCCAATTACGCGCCTGGGTTAGCACCCAATCCTTCTTGCCGGGAACCTCGGCGATCGTGAGGAAGCCGCGAACCGCCAGGTCGACGATGGTCGCGGTCAGGTCCTTCGGGTCGGCGCGCTCGTCGAGGATTAGGCCCAGCTCGGCCGGCCGAAGGTTTTGCGGCGGCTCGAACTCGACCACCACCGGCTGACCGCCGAACAGCGGCGCCGCGTGTTCCTTCGGATCGTTCGTGAGGTAGTACTGCGTCAGGTACGCGCGGTCGCGTCCGTGCGTCAGCCAGTTCCACACCACGAACCCGATCCCGGCCACGAGCACGAGCAAACCGACGCCGACGGTCAGCGGATTGACGTCGAAAGCGTCTTGCGGGAAGGATCGAAGGCGCGGTTCGAGCATCGGCGGCGGAATTATCAGCGTGCTCTTGGTCAAAGCCGTGACCACTGACATCTCCTCGCCCGACGCGAGCGCCCGGGTAGACGCGTAATTCGCGAGGACGCCGGCGCCGCTGCTCTGGCAAGCCTGAGTCGAGCCAGGCGGTCCCTGATAACAAGCCGCCTTCTGAAAGGCGGGTGACGGCAGGTGCACCGTTGCGCTTACGCTCTGCTTAGGTACGGGCCACAGCGCGCCATCGACATTCCAGAACAGCTCATCGTGGTCGGAGTACGAGTTCAGGACGCCGAAAACTGCGTACGTGATCACGTATCGGTGCTGGCCGCTTACCAGCACGCCGGGGTCCCCGATCTTGATGACCTCGTTGTCGCTGGCGACCGAATCGGTGTGCAAAAGCGGAGTCGAGCCGTCGGTCACGCCCCGCACCTCGAGCGTGTAGTAGCGGTCGTGCGTGTCGTCGTACCGGTAGCGCACGGGGATGGTGCGGAAGATTCCGTGGTGTTGCTGGGACCCGAAATCAACTCGGATGTCCTCCTGGACGATGACAGTGGCATCAGGTGCGATCCTGATGTCGGAGTGAAACGAGGTTATAACCCAACCCTCGTCGGCGTGCGCCGCCGCGCCTGACAGCGCAACCGCCGAGGCGGCCGCCAGCAGGGCGATGCTGAGACGAGCGGCACGCACCTTCATCGGCAGTGCGTATTCTGCATCGCCCTATAACGCAAAAATCCCTGCCAATTGTTATGGCTTCTGTTATGTCCCCATCTCGACAGTAAGCCCACTTTGCTCGCGGTGGAATTGGAGTCAGGCACCGCGCCCGTCAAGAACGAACGCGAGTACACCATCCTCAAGCGTCGAATCCAGGACGCCGGTCTTCTGGAGAAGCGGCCGGCGTATTACGCGCTGAGCATCACCACCAACACGGTCGTGCTCATGTTCTGTCTCGTGGTGCTCTTCACGGTCGGCTCGATTTGGGGTCAGGCACTCGCCGCGGTCGGACTCGCCATCGTTTCAGGCCAGCTCGGGTTTCAGCTGCACGACTCGGGGCACCGGCAGATGTTCGCCTCCGGCTGGAAGAACGCGTTCGTCGGCCTGGTGACCGCCGACGTGCTGCTCGGCATGAGCTACGGCTGGTGGGTGCAGAAGCACAACCGGCACCACGGCAACCCGAACGATGTCGACCTCGATCCCGACATCAAGGTCGGCGCGATTGCATACACCGATGAGCAGGCGTCGGCTCGCCGTGGCGCCGGCCGGCTGGCCGCGATGTACCAGGCGTACCTGTTCTTCCCGCTGACGACCTTGCTGGCCTGGAGCATGCATTTGACCGGCCTCACCTACCTGGTCAAGGAGCCGTCGCGCTACCGGCGTTTGGAATTCGGCCTGCTGGCCGTCCACGCAGTGATCTACCTGGGGGCGATGCTGTACTTCTTGGGCCCTTGGTCGGCGCTCATGGTGGTTCTGATCCACAAGGGCGTCGGGGGCGCGTACATGGCATCCGTTTTTGCCCCCAACCACAAGGGCATGCCCCAGACCGACAGTGTCACGCGCCTGGATTTCGTGCGTACCCAGGTTTTGACCGCTCGCAACGTGCGCGGCCATCCTCTGACCGATCTCTGGTACGGCTCGCTCAACTACCAGATCGAGCATCACCTGTTCCCTGGCATGCCGCGTCTGAACATGCGTCGCGCTCAGCCGATCATCAGGCAGTTCTGCCAGGAGCATGGGATCGTCTACTACGAGACGTCTTTCCTCGACTCTTACCGAGAGCTGCTCAGCTTCTTGAACGACATCGGCGCCCCGCTTCGCGCCGAGCGAATCAGGGTATAGATTCTGTAAGCAGTCGCTGGGAGCGACCGAGTCCCCGCCCGTCCGTATAGTGCCTGCTGCCATCAAATGACTTTGACCAACCTTCGGCATGACATACGCAACGTGGCGATCATCGCTCACGTCGACCATGGCAAGACGACGCTGGTCGACGCGCTGCTGAAGCAGAGCCACACGTTCCGCGACAACCAGGACGTCGGCACGCTGATCATGGACTCGAACGATCTCGAGCGCGAGAAGGGAATCACCATCCTCGCCAAGAACACGTCGATCCGCCACGGCGAGGTGACGATCAACATCATTGACACGCCCGGGCACGCCGATTTCGGCGGCGAGGTCGAGCGGGTTCTGAACATGGCCGACGGCTGCTTGCTGCTGGTGGACGCCGCTGAGGGACCCATGCCGCAGACGCGCTTCGTTCTGCGCAAGGCGTTCGAGGTCGGGCTGCGGATCATCGTCGTGATCAACAAGGTCGACCGCAAGAACGCCGACCCGAAGGCCGCACTGAGCAAGGTCCACGACCTCTTCCTCGAGCTCGCCGAGGACGCCGACCAGCTCGAAGCGCCAGTCATCTATGCGGTGGCCAAAGAGGGCCGCGCGGGCACAGACGCCGACGACCTGGCGCCCGATCTCGAGCCGTTGTTCAAGACCATCATCGAGCACATCCCGGCACCGGTTATCGAACCCGGGGCCTTCCAGATGCTCGTCGCCAACCGCGCGTATGACGACTACACGGGCCCGATGGCTATCGGGCGCATCTCGCGTGGCAGCGTCGCGGCAGGCGACGCGGTCGCCGTCCTCAGCGCTGATGGCGAGGCGCGGCGGGTGAAGGTGGTGCAAGTTCTGCTTTATAGAGGCCTCGAGCGGGTCGCCGTGCCGACCGCGAGCGCGGGCGACATCGTGGTCCTGACCGGGCTCGAAGAGGTCGCCATCGGCGACACGCTCACGAACCCCGAATCGCCCGACCCGCTGCCGCGGATCGAGATCGACGAGCCGACCGTGAGGATGACCTTCGGCGTCAACACGTCACCGTTCACAGGACGCGAGGGCAAGTTCTCAACCACGCGGCAGCTGCGCGCGCGGCTGTACAAGGAGCTCGACGTCAACCTCGGCTTGAGGGTCGAGGACACAGACGCGGCCGAGCGCTTCCTCGTCAGCGGCCGCGGTGAGCTTCACCTCGCCGTCCTGATCGAAACGATGCGCCGTGAGGGCTATGAGTTCGAGGTCTCGCGCCCGGAAGCCATCGTCAAGAGAATCAACGGTCAGCTCATGGAGCCGGTGGAGCGGCTGACGGTTGACGTACGTGAGGAGCACCTCGGCGCCGTGACCGAATCGCTCGGCAAGCGTCGAGGCGAGATGATCGAGATCAGCTACGACTCAAAAGGTGGGGTTCGTCTCGAGTACATGATTCCGACGCGCGGCCTGATCGGCTTCCGGAACAACTTCCTGACCCTGACCGCGGGCAACGGAATCATGGGCTCGATCGGGGTTGGATATCGGCCCTGGGCGGGCGAATTCAGGGAGCAGCGCAACGGCGCCCTCACAGCCTCGTCTGCGGGCACCACGCTCGCGTTCGGACTGGCCGGTGCTCAGGAGCGTGGTACCACCTTCATCGAGCCGGGAGAGGCCGTTTACGAGGGGATGATCGTCGGCATCCAGAAGCGGCCGGGCGACATTCGCGTCAACGTGTGCCGTGAGAAGAAGCAGTCCAACATCAGGTCGTCGACCTCCGACATCTCGGTGCGATTGACTCCGGCCAACAAGCTGAGCCTCGAGCAGTCGCTCGACTTCCTTGCTGAGGACGAGCTCCTGGAGGTAACTCCACTGCATCTCCGGCTGCGCAAGCGCTATCTGACCGAGGTCGACCAGTCGCGTGCTCGCCGTGCGCTGGTCCCCACACCCGGGCGCTAGCGCGGCCGGGAGCTCCCCACAGGGTGGGGAGCCCAGCTGATCCAGCCCAGGAATAGGTCCAGGGCGAAACGGGTATACTCTCCGTAGCCGGTAGAGTACCGGCGCTCACCGCAGGCTCCGTTTCTCGAACAGGCCCGCCGAGTTGAGTTGGCCTTGAGTTCGAGAGATTAGGAGATGGAAATGCCTACAGGCACCATCAAGAAGCTGGTCGCGGACCGTGGC
>WNFO01001251.1_pt1 | contig 20130 bp, 18 predicted proteins | sample 5400251 | NCBI WGS metagenome assembly WNFO01 (sample SAMN13153354, study PRJNA577476) | soil metagenome | isolation source: 100 cm saprolite under Madrone tree | place: USA:California | collected 2016-06-14
GCAAAAAGTCAATTACATTCATCTTAATCCGGTAAGAGCAGGACTGGTGGAGAGAGCAATTGATTATCCTTGGTCTAGCGCGAGAATTTGGCAGCACCTAGACGCCGAGGATGAGCCTCTGCGGATGGATGTTGATCGAGTTCGGTGGAGAACACAGGGGCGAAGCCCCAAGAATTTGTGAATGCTTTCCGGAAGGTCAAAGACCTTCCGCACATCGGACGGCAAAGCCGCGTCGCAATCCAAAGTCAATTCTGGCCACCAATGTGAGACAAGGCTGATAGCGCGTCGGATATATCTGAGAATGTCCGACAACGGAAGAGTGATGAGAATTGCAAGTTCTTGTCATTGACCAAGTGCCTTAGACTTCTTTCTGTTAAAAAGAAGTCGCAATAAGGTAATGCCGCGACCGCATGGTGAAAGTCGTGCAGGTCATTTGGTTTAAATCTGCGCTTGGCATCCCAGCGTACCGCCGCATGAAGGCCAGCAGTTATTCGAAACGATGGTAAGTCGGCGTTAGTAACCTCCTCACCTTGGTATAATTCACGGAGGTACTGGATCAAATCAGACAATGTCGATTTGTAGTCTTCGAGCACGCCGGCCAGTTCAATAAGAAGAAGCTGCTTGAAGGATGAATAATCGGAAAGATTGTCGAACTTTACACGATTTTGGAGATCAGAAATGTCATTGAATCGGGGTACGGATGCAGCATCGGACCCGAGAATCTCCAACATGTCAGTAAGTGTTATAGACCACATTTGATCCAAGAAAGCCTTTTGCATAGCTCGGTTCAATTCAGCAGATAATTCATCCAACCCGGGAGTCGAAAAACCTAAAACATTGCCGACCTTCGTCCAACTTAATTCGTCCAACCGATGAACGGAATTGGCTCCTTGAGTCTTCTCCCGGACGAAATGCAAAAGCTCTAGTTTGATGCGCTCTTCCGGCTGCAAGAGACCTATCCCTTTTGATAACTCGTCAATAATCTCGACCGTGGCACGACGAGTGATACTGTCAGTTTGTTTGAAGACTTCTATGAAGGTATCAGCACTGATAGGACAGATCGCCAACCCATCCTTAACCAAGGTACTCAGTAGTTCAAGCAAAAGCGATAACTGCTCATGGGTTCTTCTTTCCGTGCGGATATCGCGCAGGAAAAGCCAGAATTTTGTATCAAGATAGATTTTCTTTACCGAAAGTAACTCTCTTCCAAGTTCTAGTCGCTTGCGTCCCTCGTAGCCTACGGGGGATTCATCGGGGTTTTGGAAATGGTAATCGAACGTATTGGTGAGCTTCATAGTTGCTCATTCCATCAACATTTTTCCAGCACGACCTGCGCAATCGCATGTTGAGTAGTATGCGATATTGAAAGATGCGCAACGGTCGCTCCTGAAGCTGCAAATAGTTTTTTCGCTTCCCCATGAAAAGTCAGAACCGGCGCGCCGTTTTCTAAAGAACTAATCTCTACATCCTGCCAGCTAATCCCGCCGCGCCATCCGGTCTTCAGCGCTTTCAACGCCGCTTCTTTTGCCGCAAAGCGCGCGGCATAATGCTGCGCAGCCACCGCTCCGCGACTGTCGCAGTAGGCGCGCTCGGCCATGGTGAAGACGCGTTCAGTGAAACGCGGCGTGCGCTCGAGCACTTCGCGAATGCGCGCAACTTCGATAATGTCTATGCCGATGGAGACAATCATAAGCGACCGGGAATTAGAACATGCCGGCTTCTACTGGCGCGAGCACGACGGTGTCAGGGCCCTTGTTTGCGCGCCGCTGGAAGCAGCAGGCTTCGCCAATGGCTTTTCAACCAGAGGCGGCGGCGTCAGTTCCATGCCGGAGAATTCGCTTAACCTGGCCGGCTTTGACGAGGACGCAGCGGAAAACATTCTGGAGAATCGACGCCGCTTTCTCAAGCTTTTTAAAGGCGAATGGCTGCTGGCCGGCTGCTGGCAAGTGCATGGCTCTGATGTGCGCGTAGTTGACAGCGGGCTTGATGCCAAGCCTGCCGGGGATGCGCGCGGCGATACAGTTTACTGCGATGCGATTGTCAGCGACGTGCGCGGAGTAATGGCTGGAGTGAAAACTGCCGACTGCGTTCCCATTCTGATTGGTGATTCGCAAACTGGCGCCTTTGCCGCGGTCCATGCCGGCTGGCGCGGCACAGTCGCGAAAGTTGCAACCAAGGCGCTTTCGCAGATGAAGAACAATTACAAGCCCAAGCTGGAGGACGTTGTCGTCGCTATTGGTCCGGCAGCAGGCGCTTGTTGTTATGAAGTTGGCAGCGACGTCATCGATGCGTTCGGCAAACGTTTTGCAAATTCAGTCGTGCTGTTCAAGCCGACCCGCGCAGATCATGCCTGCTTAGATTTGATAAAGGCGAATAGCGCGCAACTGGTTGCGGCGGGTGTTGACGAACGGAAGATTTACACCGCGCCACTGTGCACTATGTGCCGCACGGATCTCTTTTTCTCCTACCGGCGCGAGAAGAATGTTTACGGGAAGGTTGGAAGACTAATGTCTGTGATCGGAAGAACCCAGCCTTGAGGAAAGCGACAACGCCTTGGAGTGCGGCGGCTTGACGCCGCTTTGGTCTCCGGCGGCTTGACGCCCCTTTTGGACTGCGGCGGCTTGACGCCGCTTTGCAGCGCGGCGGCTTGACGCCGCCTTAACCTCTGGAATGAGTCGACTTTCTTTTATGAGATCGCAAGGCTAACTCAAAAGCGGCGTCGAGCCGCCGCAGTCCAAAAAGGGCATCGAACCGCCGCACTCCAAAGCGTCAGTTCTTAATGGTCAACCACAAACTGACGTCGCGCGTCTGTGGCGGAAAGCAAACCTCATCGTTGCAACTTTGGAAGCGCAGGTGCCCTTTCAATTCTGAAGTCCCGGTCGGAAAATTCGCGGGCGCCATCACGGTGAACCTCATTGTCGCTCGTCCTTCGTAAACTGAAACTCTATTTTTCGAGAATTTGAAGTTGCGCAAAACAGCGCGCGGATAAATGACGGCACCCACGCGAATTCCTTTTGGCGCCTCAATTTTAAGCTGCGTCGCAATCAGAAACTTTTCCAGCGGCCGGTTTGAGTTGACGTGAAACCCGGAAGGAATATCCATTACCACTGTCGCCTGCACCGTTCGACCGCGTTGCACTTTGTCTGCCGCAAGTGCGGAGGTGACCGCAATGTTTGGGGGCGACTGTGGCGACGGTTTGGCGAAGAAATTCGCCGGTGCGATGAGCAAGGTCATCAAGAGTATCAGTTGAATCATTGATCGCATTTTGTTTTCAGAATTCCAGGCAGTGTCTCAGTTTGATTGCGTTCTAATTTAACGCGAGAGTCGGATTGTTTTCCCTTCGCGCCGCCAATTGGCCACACGCCGCATAAATGTCCCTACCGCGCGGTCGTCGCACGTAGGTGGGTATGCCCTTCGACTCAAGAATGGTTTTGAACCGTTCGACCCGATCTGCTGACGACGGCGCGTACGGCAACGGGTCCGCCGGGTTGTGTGGAATCAGGTTCACCTTCGCGCGCAGGCCGTGGCGATTCAGCAGGCTAGCCAATTGCCTTGCCTGCTCGTCAGAATCATTGACGCCGTCCAGCATTACGTATTCAAAAGTCACTCGTTCGCCGGGCTTCAGACTCTTTTCAAATTCCTTGCAGGCGCCCAACAAATCCTCGAGCGGCCATTTCTTGTTGATAGGCATCAACTCATCGCGCAGCTCGTCACCTGGCGCCGTTAATGAAATGGCAAGGTGTGGCCGATTCGCCATCGTTGCCAGTTCGCGAATGCGCGGCACCACGCCGGCAGTTGAAATCGTCACGCGATTGGGAACGATGAACAGTCCGTATGGATCGGCCATGATGCCAAGCGCCTTCATCAGCTCAGCGAAATTCAGAAACGGTTCACCGGCACCCATGCCTACCAGATTTATTCCGCGCGGCGGCTTCACACCAACACCGTAGGCATCATTTAACGCAATTATTATTTGTTCGACGATCTCGCCGGCGCTTAAGGAGCGAAGCAGGCCAAGTTGCGCGGTCAGACAAAAAGTGCACTGCAGAGGACAACCCGATTGCGAGGAGAAACAGATAGTATCGCGGCGCTCTTCGGGAATGAAAACTGTTTCAACCGGCCGGTTGTCATGCGTCTTCATCAGAAAGCGACGGGTTCCATCTTCCGAAAGATAACGCGATTCGATCGTAAGACTTGAAGCTGTTGCGATTGAATCCAAATGCACGCGCAAGGCTTTCGGCAAGTCCGTCATGGCTGCGAAGCTTTGCAGCCGGCGCTGGTGCAGACCCGAAAAAATCTGGCGCGCACGATATGCAGGTTCCTCGCTGCGCGCAAAGAACTCTACAAGTTCATTCCGGGTGAACGTCAACAAGTGAACCGGCTGTTCCATTTGCATTAATATTCTATCATCCGCATGCGCGACGCCGAATTAGCGCGCTCCAGCTGTGTTGTTAGCGAGCAGAAGCTTTGGGCCACAGTTCAAGTTATAATCGGGTCAACAAGAATGTCTTCAATTGCCAACGTCGAGCGAAAGATTAAGCGCATTGAAGGCTTTCGTGTGCGCATCCTTCACCTCACAGGCGCTGACGTGCGTGGCGACCGCGAGGGCCTGCCGCAATACTCTTATCACCGCGCCGCGGAAAACGATATCACCGTCGAGACTTGGAAGACACAGCGATTCCGCCCTTCATTTCCGGGTTTCGAGGTTGACGTGATGGATGCGCGGAAAAACTCAGTTCAGGGAAATACGAAGCTGGGGACAGTCAGGGAGAGCTATCAGCGGCGCAAATAACAAATGGTGATAGTGGCATCCGCCACCATCACCATTCACCTTTGCCGTAAATCTCAATTACTGAACAATCGAGAACTTCGCGGAAGGCGTCAGCGCCTGGCCTGAAACGCGGTCGCGAATTCGGATCGTTAACTCATAGTCGCCGGGCGTCAGTCGTTGCGAATCAATCAGCCGCGCCAGTGTCAGCCGTTGACCGGCATCGCTCATGCCCTGCCAGTTCTCGGCCTGCTTGCCAATCTCTTTGCCATCCTTCATCAGGACATATTCCACATCGACAGCGGGACGCAGCGTAGTTTGATCGATGCCCGCGTTGTAGATCTGCAGGTAAACGCCCAACGGCTGGCCACGACGGTAGATTCCTGAAACGTTAGGAATCACTTTCGTCTGGCCAATGACAAATTGTCCCACTGCGGGCTGATCACCAAGGCTTTCAAGTTTCGATGCAAGCACTAAAGTAGATGTCGAAAGTTTCTGCACATCATACTTCGGTACAGTGAAACCAACGTGGCGCACGCCGGTGGCTCCAGATGTGACATCACGCACGATGACATCAACTTTGTACGTGCCAGGCACCAGGGATACCGCTTTCTGGTAAGCAGACTTACGTTCCTTCGCCTCGGTCAGTTCCTGGGTGGTAGCCGTGGTGATTACCGGATCCTCAAAGATTCCCGCGCGCCGGCCGGCAACAGATGTGATCCTTCCGAAAATATTGATACGGGCCTGCTGTAGACCGCCACTGTCGGTGAAGGACAAGTCCCGATTTTCAGTTTGAATAGTAAACGCGGTAATTACCCGTTCATCCGATTGACGGAAGAAGTCCACGCGAAGATCGAAATTTAGCGGGTTCTCTTCAATCACGCCGGTGTTCACGGCGCTTGCCAGATCATTAAATTTGATCTGCGGTGCACGGCTTAGATCCGCGAGCAACTGCAAACGAGCAAACGGACTGTCCTGTTCGCGCTGGTAATTATTCATGCCGAATTGGCCATTCGAGGTAACACGGTCCGTTTTGCTCGAAAGTCCCAATTGTTCGGAAAGCGTCAATCCGGCGCCGGGAATGTTGAGCAATGCATCCTTCTCATTCGGGTTACGCGCGATTCGATATTCACCGCTGCCCGTTGGATCAACAAATTCGATTTCAACTCCCGAACCAACCCCTGGGAGATAGCGATAGAACCAGGTTTCAAAAGGATAAGTCGAGGTTGAGCCGCCCCCCTCATATGATGGCCGTTCGTAGGAACCGCCCGACGGATGCGTTTCACGTTCGTCAGGCTTGCCATACATAATCCAGATGCGGCCGCGATCGCTTTTCCAGCCCGGGATTCCTGAAGCGAAGTGTTCGTTGGCATAGGCTATGCGCTCGTAATATTCTTCTTTGAATTCGTTCTCGTCCGTATCCGGATCCGGATCGCGCCGTCGCCAGAATTCCTCGATAAACTTCTCGCGCTCATCATCGGTTGCAAGTTTCTTAAAGGCCTTGCGCTCTTCATCAGTGATGATGTAGGTGACGTCCTTCTCCAGCCAATCCTTGTATGCTTTCTTTAGTTCCGGCTTCACGTTGTGAGGTTTTTCCATTGGATCCTGAGTTTGGCGAGGGTCCTGGGCGAAGCCAAGGAAGCTGGCGCCGGCCAATACGAGCGGGAAAAGAACCAGGCGGACACTGGCTTTCGGAAAAGACATAACTAAACTCCTGTTAATTTCTGGAACTCAAACAGTTGCGCGACAAATCGGAGCCGTGCGAGAGCCAGGGATTTTAAAGTCTCGCTAAGAACACAGTCAAGATGCCGGAAAGGACTGATTTCGTTGCCTTTTTCCGGCAAATAACGGGGAATCCTGGCCCGTTAGCCGGCGCTGCGAGGCCGGCTGAATATCCAAGCCACAAATATCGAAACTATGTAAAGCGCGAACATTGGCGCGGCGAATAAAAGCATGTTTGGAATATCGTTCGTGGGCGACAGCACGGCCGCTGCAATCAAAATTACGATTATCGATGTTTTCCAAATGCGTATTAGAAACCCGGCGGTAACCAGGCCGATGCGCGCCAGCACATAGGTAATTGCGGGCATTTGAAAAACAACGCCCATGCCCAACATCACGATGATTATGAAATCAAAGTAGTCGTCAGCTTTTAGCAGCAACCTGAAGTCTTGCCCCAGACCCAGCAGATATTTTGCAGCGGGCGGAAAAAGAATCTTATAGGCAAACGCTGCTCCAAGCACGAACGAGATTGACGAAAGCCCGATGAAAGGGGTGACGTATGCGCGCTCGTGCGGATAGAGACCCGGCGAAACAAACGCCCAGATTTGCCAGAGCAAGAAAGGTATGGATAAACAGAGCGCACCGTATAACGATACTTTCATGTAGAGCGCAAACGGCTCCATCGCGCTGGTCACAATTAACTTGTCACTGATTCCGGAATACGCTTCCGGCAGGGCCTTAAAATCTACCGGCAGACGCACGCCTTTGGGAATGATCGTATTTCCAGCGTACAAAGGCTCGTCAGTAAAAAGACCGAGTTGCCCTTGCGAATCCTTTACCGCTCGCGCCATCACGGAAGCGCCGGCCGGAATCACGCTGGCTCCCAGCTTCGTCTCTGCGGGAAAGATGTAGCGGCCGACATCGTTTTCCTGAACCGAAGTAAGCGGCAGTATTCTCTCGTTCCCGGTCAAGCCATTGATTGGAACCTGGCGCCTTTGCGCTTCTGCAAGCGCCCGTTCGACGGGCACTGCAAGAAAAGCATAAATACGATCAGAGACGAACCAACAGACCGTCGCCGCGAGAAAGACAAACAGGATTGAGCGAATCAGACGACTGCGCAGTTCGTCGAGATGCTCCAGGAAGGACATCTGCCCGCCAAGTTCTTCTTCCTTACCCCGGCCGGCAGCGCGCGCTTTTAGAAATGTTGACATTAATGATCGCTATCGAGGTGTAGCTGCTTTATAACCAGTCGCGCTTGCGCAAGGGTTCAGAGTGACTGGAAGCCGGTTCGGCGTAATCAACGGCAGATGAGTCTGGATCGTCGTTATGGATTGTTTGGCGAGCGATTACGCGGTCCGGCGCGATGGCCTCGATCATTGGTGGCTGCAAAGACCGCACAGCGGTCGCAGGCGCCAGTATCGAGTTCTCTTCCAAGTTACCGGCCGGCTGGTTCGTGACGGCAGTACTGCTCACTTCTTCCATGCTTACCTCGCGGTCCCAGGTTCGTTTGAAGTCCTCGGACGCCCGTCGAAACTCTGCCATGCTTTTGCCGAGCGAGCGGCTTAGTTGCGGCAGCTTGCGTGGACCAAAGAAGATCAGGGCCATGGCCAAAATGAACAGCAGCTCGGTACTGCCAAGCGATTCGAGAATTAGGAAAACCACTTTTCGAAAATTCCTTTCGGTTGTCTCTAAACGCCGCACTGTCCGAAACGATTGTAACCTGCAGCCCTACAAAGCAGAAATATACCACCCCCCCGGCTTTCCCGGGCGTACGAATTCGCCAGTTGTGTTCGAGAAAAGCCCGCTTGACACCGTCTCGCACACTCGCGCAACCTTGGTTTCAGGCAAACACTGAAATCAAAATCGATATTTCTGAGCAAGCTTAAGTCTGCCAACAACTCGATGACTGCTTCCATGACCAAAGAACCACCCGGTGCGGCAAAGACGGTCCCCGCTGCTTCGCTTCAAAGTCTGGCTGAAGTTGCGGAACAGGTTTCTGCGACCACAAAGAAGCTCGAGAAGGCAGCTTTGGTAGGAGACTACTTTAAGCAACTTAACGACGCCGACTTATCACGGGCAGCGCGCTACTTCGCTGGGCATCAATTTCCGCTGAACGATTCACGGACCACAAATGTCGGCGGCAGCATCATCAGTACCGCCCTCAGCGAAGCAACGGGTTTTAGTCTTCAGGAACTTCAACCTGTTTATGTGCGCCTCGGCGACGCCGGCGAAGCTGCTTACGAGTCAGTAAAAGCGGCAAAGCATTTATATGAGAAGGCAGAGATAACGCTTGCAGAAACTGAATCACTGATCACTCAATTAAGTGACACAAGAGGGATCAAAAATAAAACTGCATTGTTGGTTGCAATATTGCGCCACGCCACGCCGCTCGAAGCTAAGTACCTGATTAAGTTACTCGCCGGTGATTTGCGAATTGGACTGCGGGAAAGTCTGGTCGAGGACGCGATCGCGCGCGCTTTCGCCCAGCCACTCGCGCGCGTGTCGCAGGTCAATATGCTGCTGGGTGATATTGGCGAAACGGCAGTGCGCTCGAGGGCGAACGATCTGGTGGACGTGAGCATGCGCCTGTTTCACCCGATCAAATTCATGCTGGCCACGCCTGCGGCCGATCTCGCAGACATTGCGCGCACTATGCCAGCCGAGTTCTTTGTTGAAGACAAATTTGACGGCATCCGCGCTCAAGCGCATGTCCGCGAGGGACGAGTGGCAATTTACTCGCGGACCATGGACGAGATCACCCATCGCTTTCCTGAGTTGGAAGCGCCGCTAGGTGATATCAAAACCGACGCCGTTATCGACGGCGAGATCGTGCCCGCCGTTGGCGAGCAGATCCTCGCCTTTAGTGAGCTGCAAAAAAGGTTAGGGCGGAAAACTATCGGAGAAAAACTACTCCAGGAAGTACCAGTCGTATTAGTCGCTTACGACCTCTTGTACGCCGGCGGCCGAGTACTAACAGACGAACCACTAAATGAACGCCGCCGAATCCTGGAAGAAATTATCTCTAAGGATTCGGTCATTCGAGTTTCATCGGCAAAGTTGTTCAGCGAAGTGGCTGCACTAGACGAAGAGTTTGATCGGGCACGAGCTCGCGGCAACGAGGGCTTAATGATCAAGAGTCCTGCGTCTCTCTATAAGCCCGGCCGCCGTGGCCGTGATTGGCTGAAACTGAAGCGTGCCATTGCCACGCTCGATGTCGTGGTCACAGCAGTGGAAGTGGGCCATGGCAAAAGAAAACACTTGCTTTCGGACTATACGTTTGCGGTACGTCGTTCCGAAGATGATGGCGAATTGCTTAATATCGGTAAGGCATATTCGGGACTTACCGATGCTGAGTTAGCCGAAATGACGGCGTGGTTTACCGAACACACGATTCAGCAGTTCGGACATGGCCGTGTCCGCCTGGTTGAACCTGCGATTGTTATTGAAGTTACCTTCGATCGCGTTCAGCCGTCGAAAAGGCACAAGAGCGGCTATGCGTTGCGCTTCCCGAGAATTCTGCGCTTACGTCCCGACAAACAGCCTGCTGAGGCCGACACTTTGGAAACTGTCCGCAAACTTGTCGCCGCCAATACGAACTGACCTACATCTTAAAATCAATCCTCTCGGCGCAGGTCGTTCAACTAGCTCTTGCTTTCCCGTCGGCTATGAAGGTAGCATTCGCCTGGTTACAGTTCGCTTGCCGGGCATGCAAGATACCCGGCAAGTTCTGATTGGCTTAAAGCAAAACTCTAATCAGTTTGAACGTGCGCTCTTTGATTCTGCTTTAGAACATCGCCAGCAGCGCAAGCAGCACGTCGCTTAGGACACCCGCGTCCCCGCTGCTAACAACAGCTGTTTCGTTAGGGGATACGGTTGGGGGTGCTGTGGAAACGGCGCCGGACGTGCCAATATCACCAGGCTGCGCCGCCCCCGGGCTGGCGATGTCGCCCGCAAACACAGAAGCGCTTAGGGTTAGAGCCAGAACCGTTGCCGTGCAGAACGCTTTCATCTTTTTCATGGTTTTCTCTCCAATTCGGTTTTTTCGGGTTAATCGATTGATAAAGGCAGTTGAGCACTAAGGTGGGAGGCCAACTGCGGGATCGCTAAACGACGCGCATCATAGCCACATGTCAACTCTCTTGCAAGGATTCTTGCATCGCAAGTAAAGGAGCAGCCTCACATGAAAATAGACTCTATGGTTTCACCACGGAAAAACGCTATCTCAACCCAGGTTGAAGAGCCCGTTTTGGAGGTTTGCCGGCGGGCAAAAGCACTCGAGGAAGTTGCCGAATACGAGGCTGCTCGCCAGGCAATGGGTCCTTATTGGAACCGCATTGGCGACCTTCCCAAACTAGACGGACTAACCGAGCTGGAAGCTGCGCAGGTCCTGTTGCGGGCCGGCACATTGTCGGGCTGGATTGGTAGCGCCGGGCAGATACCCGGCGCCCAGGAAATTGCTAAGGACCTCATCTCACAGGCGGCGCGCACTTTCGAACGGTTGGAACTCCCGGAGCAGAGTGCTGAAGCTCGAGTGGATCTGGCCATCTGTTATTGGCGCGAAGGCGCAATCGATGAGGCCCGCGTCACGCTTGACGATGCGCTGCGTCGGCTCGGTAATCTCGACAGCGAACAGCGGCTCCGCGCTTTGCTGAATCGCGCCATCGTCGAAAGAGTTTCCAACCGCTATGAAGATGCACTCGGAACTCATCGAGAAGCAGCTCCACTTTTTGCCGACAGCGCGAACGACAATTTGAAAGGTAAGTTTCACAATGAGTACGCAACGGTTCTGAAGAACATCGGGCTCGCAAACAACAGCGAGGATTACATTGACCAGGCGCTGCTGGAGTACTCGGCCGCAAGCTTTCACGCCGAAAAAGCCGGCAACAAACGTTTTCAGGCATTGGTTGAAAACAACGTTGGCTATCTCTTTGTTCGCTTGGGTCGTTTCACAGACGCGACGAGTCATCTCGATCGCGCGCGCTCACTTTTCAAAGTTCTAAACGACAAGGGCATGGTGGCTCAGGTTGACGACACCCGGGCGCGTGCGCTGATTGCTCGTGGCAGTTTTACTGCGGCAGAGACCGTGGCGCGCGGCGCCGTCCAGGCGCTGAAAGAAGGCGACGAGCTTTCGCTGCTGGCAGAAGCATTGACTACGCACGGGACAGCGTTGGCGCGTTTGGGCAACTTTTCCAAAGCACGCGCCACGATGGAAAAAGCACTTCGGGTGGCCCATGACGCCGGCGATCCGGAAAGCGGAGGAATTGCCGCGCTGGCGATCGTCGAGGAGTTAGCTAGTCAACTTCCCTTCGCGGAGGTTCTTGCATACTACCGGATTGCTGAGTCGGAGTTGGGAAACTCGCAGAATCCCGGAATACAAAATCGGCTCGGAAAATCTGCACGCGGTTTTCTTGTGACGCAGGCTGCTTCTGTTTCTAAGCAGAGCAGTGATAACGATGGCGGGCGCCTGGAGACGGCGGACCATTCGCAACGGGCCTCCGAAGTATCAGGCTCGCCGGGTTTTTCAATCGACGTTTCACTCGAAGAACACGTGCTGCGCTATGAGGCCGATTTGATTAGCCGGGCGCTGGCGGCATCCGACGGCAGCGTAACGCGGGCCGCCCGTATGTTGGGAGTTACTCACCAGGGGCTGGCTTTTATTCTTAACGGCCGCCACAAGGATTTACTCTCAGCGCGAAGGCCCGTAAAACGTCGCCGGCGCAGCATTATTCGATACCGTTAGGTCACCAAAACGTACCGTAGACTTCCGTTTCCAACCAGATCTCCATCCTGATTCGAAGTTCGGAGCGGGCAACTTCGTCCGTTGTTTTGCGCTCTAACGTCACTGCAATGATCATCGGTTAACCCGACCAGTCGGCCCAGCACTTTAAATGAATCAACCGAAAACTGTTTCGTTACTGCTTATCTTGTTGTTTGCGCTGGCAAGCGCCAACGCGCAGACGCGGAGACCACGCCCGGTCCGACGGGCTGCCGCAAAGCCTGGGTCTGTGGCTCCAGTAGCTGCGCCTTCGCCTGCCGCCACCGCAGTGCGAGCGCCTGCGGCACCCGTGCTGCTTGCCGTAGTGAACGGGCAAAACGTAACGACCGCCGAGATTGATCCGCGCATACGCGAAGAGGTTGAAAGCCTCAATGACAAAATTGCCGAAGCGCGCCGCCAAATATTGGAGCTCCAGGTCAACACGTTACTGCTCGAGGCCGAAGCCGCCCGCCGCAAAATGACAGCCCAGCAGTTGTACGACCTTGAAGTAAAGCGAAAGCTGACCGAACCGACGACCGCCGAGATTAATAAGTTTATCGAGGACAATCGCGATGCGATCAAGCAGAGCGATCCGGACACGATGAAGAAAGATGTCTCCGCTTATTTGCTCGGCGAGAAAGAGACACGCCTATCTGGGGACCTGGTGAATCGACTACGCACGGCGCTGCCGGTTGTAAAGGGTGCTGATGTCAACGCCGCGACCCTGCCGCCCGCTACCGTGCTGGCGACAGTGGCTGGCAAGACTATAACCGCGGCGATGATCGATGAGCGCCTACGCCCGATGGTTTATAAGCTTCGCCTGAGTACCTATCTGGTGGAAAAGCAAGCCCTGGACCAGGCGATCTACAATTTGTTGTTGCTGGCGGAAGCAAATCGTCGCAACGTTGCGCCGGAAGAACTGGTGCGCTCGGAAATCAGCGAGAAGACGCATCAACCGTCGGAGACGGAGATTTCGAAATTCTATACCGAGAACCAAAGCAGCATTCAGGGCGGACTCGATTCTGTTCGCAGCCAAATTGTCAGCTATCTACAGGATCAGGAACAGCAAAAACTCGAAAGTGCCCTGGCGGAAAGGCTGAGAAAGCAAGCCAACGTTCGCTTGTTGATTTCTGAGCCGGAGACGCTGGTGCAGTCGATTAGTGTTGACGACGACCCAGCGCGCGGCGATGCCAACGCTCCGGTCACGATCGTGGAGTTTACTGACTTTCAATGTCCTTCATGCGCGGCTATGCAACCGATCCTCGATGAAGTGTTGAAGAGTTACGGTAATAAAGTCCGGTTCGTAGTGCGCGATTTTCCTTTGTTGGCCCATGCAAATGCGCGCAAAGCAGCGGAGGCTGCCAACGCGGCCAATGCACAAGGAAAGTTTTTTGAATATGCTTTGCTACTCTTCAAACACCAGAACGCGCTCGATGTGCCCTCACTGAAAAAATACGCGAGCGATCTCGGTTTGAATCGGACACTGTTCGATGCCGCTCTCGACAGCGGCAAATACGCCGCTGAAGTCCGGCATGATATCGACGACGGCGAAAAGTATGGCGTCGATAGCACGCCTACCATTTTTATCAACGGCGGCGCGCTGACCGTGCTGAGTCCTGAAGGTTTGCGAGCCGCGATCGATAAAGCCCTGGCAGCGACTGCGCCGAAAGTCACCGCCAACTAATCTCCAGGCCTTTCACTTACTTCGCTTCTTCCCCCCAAACAAACCCGCGCCCGATAGCTGGCCCACGAATTGCTGGATGCACCACCGTTAACGCCTAATAGAACCAAGTTTTAGTATAATCACCCGCAAAAGGACTGCATACGAATGGTTTCGCTTAAACCCGAACGGCTGAAACGATACAAAGATGTCGCCCTACTGTTCGTCAAGTACGGGCGCTCAGATCTGGTCCAACAGGATGGTCTGGACGACAGCCTCGAGCTGGACGAGATGCAACTGGCCGAAACTCGGCCTGAGGCAGAAGAACTCGCCGCGGATCTGGAGAGGCTCGGTCCGACCTTTATTAAGCTGGGCCAACTGTTATCGACGCGCGCCGATCTATTACCGGCGCCCTACCTGGAAGCACTGTCGCGTTTGCAGGATCGCATTGAACCGTTTTCCTACGAGGAAGTGGACCAAATCGTTTCCGGCGAACTGGGCGTCCGCATCTCCAAGGCTTTCGCCGACTTCGATCCGGAACCGTTGGCAGCGGCGTCGCTGGCCCAGGTGCATCGCGCGCACATGCGCGATGGCCGCGCGGTGGTGGTCAAAGTGCAACGCCCAAACATTCGCGAGCTTATAGTCGCAGACCTCGAAGCTCTGACCGAGTTTGCACACTTCCTTGACGCGCACACCGAACTCGGCAAGCGCTACGATTTTGAAAACATGCTGAAGGACCTGCGCACCAGCCTGTTGCGCGAACTTGACTTCAAGCAGGAAGCCAACAACCTACTCACGTTCGCTGAAAACCTGCGCGAGTTTGAACACATAGTCATCCCTGATCCCATCGAAGATTTCTGCACATCGCGCGTCCTCACGATGGAATATATTCCCGGCAAGAAGATCACCGATTTAAGCCCGCTGCGCTTGATGGAAATTGACGGGCCCGGTCTCGCTCGCGATTTGTTTCACGCCTACCTCAAGCAAATACTGCTCGACGGTTTTCTGCACGCCGATCCCCACCCGGGCAATGTTTTCATAACTGAAGACGATCAGATTGCATTGCTGGATCTCGGCATGGTAGCGCGTGTGCTGCCGGGCCTCCGCGACAACATTTTGCGCCTCTTGTTGGCAATCGCCGAGGGGCGCGGCGAAGAGGCAGCGGAAGTTACGATTCGACTGGGCGAGCCAAAGTCCCGTTTTGAAAAGGCTGAATTTACCAAACGCATCGCGGAGTTGGTCGCCGAGAATGCGGAGGCAAGTCTGACCCGGCTCAACGCCGGTAAAGTGGTGTTGGAGATAACCAAAATCTCCGCCGACTGCTGGTTTCGTCTCCCCTCTGAGTTCACAATGGTGGCCAAGGCGCTCCTAAATCTGGACCGCATCGTGTTAACTCTTGATCCAAACTTTGAGCCAACCGCAATCATTCGGCGGCGCGCAATCGAAATCCTTCAGCGGAACTTGACGCAGAGCCTTTCTCCGATGAATTTGGTTGGCGAGATAGTGGAACTGAAGGAGTTTTTGGAAAAACTGCCGGGCCGAGTTAATAAGATTCTGGATACGATAGGCAACAACGAGTTTAAGATTGACGTTGATGCGATTGACGAGAAGATCGTGTTGGAAGGACTTCAGAAAGTAGCGAACCGGATTAGTCTAGGCCTCATCCTCGCCGCGCTCATCGTCGGAGCGTCTATGCTGATGCGCGTCGAGACTTCGTTTCGCATCCTCGGCTATCCCGGCTTCGCGATGATCTTCTTCCTGCTCGCCGCCATCGCCGGCGTCGGCCTCGTCATCACCATCATCTCCACGGACGTTAAGGCGCGCAAAAAACCGGACCAATGATCGAGGTGACTGCCTGGCTTAGTCGGGCTGGGTCCGCTTGCGTGTGGGAAGCAAGCCGTCGATAGTCTTCACAAAGTAGCCCGGCCGGTAGTTAAGTTTCAAACTCTGTTTGCGCACTTCCGGATCAATCACTTCAATCTGAATCCGGCGATAAGCGCCGTCCCGCGTCTTGTTTGAGGGCGAGTAAGCGACGAGATATTGTTCGCGCAGATCAGTTTGGATCTGAACAAACGCGCTGCGCAGTTCTCCTTCATTGCGGGGAAAATAAGCGCGACCACCGGTTTGCTCGGCAATCTTCTTCAACGAGCCGCCGTCAACTCCACCCTGATAAGTATCCCCAATGCCGATGGCATAGATTAGCGCGTCCGCTTTTTGCGCGCGTTCGATCGCTTCGTGCATCTTCACCTGGCTGATCGTGTCATAACCGTCGGTGAGCAGAATGATGGTGCGCCGCGTGTTTTCCGCTGAAGAATCTGACAACAGTTCGTTTGAGGTGGCCCAGACTGCGTCCCAGATGGCGGTCGAACCTGCCAGCATTTGGTTCGTGTCAGAGATTGGCGGCGTGCCACCCACCACCACGCCGCCGCCTATGTAACCGGACGGTGGCACGAACTCCACGCGATCGATCGCCTTGCGCAAACGATCGACGTTGCCGGTGAAGCCCTGCTCCAGCGTGACTTCGCCGGTGAAAGAAACGACTGCCGCCTCGTCTTTGTCGGGGCGCATCACTGCTTCCAAAAATGTCCGCGCCGCCGCTTTTTCGTCCGGCAGCGTGCGCTCCTCGGAACGGCTGGTATCGATCAGGATACCGATTGAGAGTGGCAGATCGACATTCTTCTGAAAGGTGAAGATTTCCTGCGGCTGGCCATCTTCCAGTATGCGGATGTCTTCCTTCCTGAGCGTGTTTACAAATCTTTTGTTGTTGTCGGCAGCAGTAAAAAAAATGTTCGTCAGATTCGTCTCGACGCGGATGACATCTTCCGATTCCTGTGGCAGGTCCTCCTTTGGATTAACCGGTGGCGTAGGCGATGGCACTTCGGACGCGCGCCTGCTTCTCGACTTCTGAGCGTCGGCGCCCGCCGGCGTCTGTGCAAAGGACCTGTTGGCGATCATCGCAGCCGCCAGGGCGAACACGACAGCCAAAGTCAAACTTAGTTTTCCTAATCCTTGATTAAACATCTTCGTGCCTGCTTATGGTCTGACACTATCAGCGATGGCCTTATAGCCGTGTTTGGTTCTTATCTTCAAATCACCGCGCCCGGTGGCAAGTTTAACTTCAATCTTGCGAAAACTGCCGTCGTAACGATCATTCAGCGGTTTGTAGGTCAGCAGGTATTGGGCGCGCAGCTCTTTGGATATCTTCGTGAACGAGCGCTCGAGCGAAAGCATGTCACCGGTGAAAAAGGCAACGCCGCCGGTTTCTTCGGCCAGCGTTACCAGGTCGCGATCTTTTTGATCCTTTACCTGGCCGGCTTCAACTCCCGGCACAGTCGAAAGAAATCCTGCCTTGGTTGAGATTGCAAAAATGGTGGTCTCGGTGCGCTGCGCTATATCGATGGCATCGCGAATGTTGGCCCGGCTGTAGGTGTCCTCGCCGTCGGTGACGATCACCATCACCCGCCGGCCGGCAACGGATCGCAATTTTTCGTCGCAGAATTGCCAAACAGCATCAAAGAGCGCGGTTTGACTCCCCAATCCCTTCACGCCGTCAACCGCCTTGTCCAGCAAATCAAGTTTGTCGGTAAAGTCCTGGCGCAAATTTATCTCGTTATCAAACGTCGCAAACAACACCCGATCGCGCCGGGGACGCACCACCGTGTGGATAAAATTCATCGCCGATTCCTGCTCAAATTTCAGCTTACCGGCAGTCGACGGCGAAGTATCCATTAATACCACGACGTAAAGCGGCAGCGTTTCGCCCAGATCGTCTGAGAACGTCTCGACCTGTTGCGCCACTTTGTCTTCGAAGATCAAGAAATCGTTCCTTGTGAGTCCGGGGACAAATTGTCCTTTCTTGTCAACGACGGTGATCGGCAAGCGCACGCGGCGAATGAAAGTTGTAATTGATTCCTGATCGTCCTCACGCGGAGGAGTTGGACTCGGCTTGGGCTTTTGCGCCTGAGCCAAACCGGCTAGCGATATAAATGAAACGAGCAGCGCCAGCCGCGCAAGATAAGAAAAACGAAAAGAGTTCATGTTAAGTGTTTTGGGGATTCAACGTGTCGTTTGACTGGTCGGAGACGGCGCTTTGATGCCCTGCCCGTCAGGGCTAGTTGCCCTCAAACCATTACGTAATCAAAGTAATCCCGTCATCTATAAGAACATACTTGTCGCAGCAATCCAAAATCTCGATGCCGGCACGAAAACAATGCATTTCGACCTTAAGTCTCATTCGAACCTGCGTCCAATTCAGCCAGCAAATTATTTAGTTCAGCCGGCAGCGGCGCAACGAACTGCATCGACTCACCACTTGCGGGATGACGGAATCCGAGACGCTCGGCGTGGAGAAATTGCCGTTGCAATTTGCGAATCGCTGCTCGCAGCCTGACATCCCGAACAGTTTTGTCGCGTCCACCGCCATAAATTTCGTCGCCAACAACCGGGTGCTTTAGCCAGGAAAGATGCACGCGAATCTGATGCGTGCGTCCGGTTTTCAATTCCACATCGAGCAATGTAAACGAACCAAAGCGCCGGCGAACTCTATAAAGCGATAGCGCGCCACGACCGGCAGGCACCACCGCCATGCGGATACGAGTCCGCGGATCACGGGCGATTGGCTGTTCAATGCGTCCTGATTCCTGCTTGACTATTCCATGGACCAGGGCCACATAACTTTTGAAAACCTCGCGCGCGCGAAATTGATCCGCCAAACTTTCGTGCGTTGCTTCCTGCTTGGCAACAACCATGAGTCCGGAAGTGTCTTTGTCCAGGCGATGGACTATGCCGGGGCGAATGTCGCCTGCGCGGGTCGAGAGCTTTTGGAAGTGATAAGCCAGTGCATTGGCGAGCGTTCCCGAGTGAATACCGGCGGCCGGATGGACCACGAGACCGGCGGGCTTGTTAACTACGATCAGGGAGTCGTCTTCAAAGACGATATCCAGCGGGATGTCTTCGGGCGTAAAACTGGCCGCGGGTGGCGGCGTCAATTCGACTTCAATTTCGTCGGCGGCGCGCAACTTGTACGAAGGCTTTGCCGGCTTGCCGTTGACCAGAACTTCTTCGTCCTCAATTAGCCGTTGCAAGCGCGCGCGACTCCAGCCATCGATTTGGTCGGCGAGGAAAGCATCCAAACGAGTGCCGGCATCGCTCTCTTTAACTGCGAGCGAAACTATTTCATTGTCTGAAGAAGATTTAACCGTGGATACCGCCTTCTGATCACCGGAACTCATGCAGCGATAGTAAAGAGGAGCGAGCTGTTGCTAACCGTTGTTTTTCTCAAACTCTTTCATGAAGGCAACCAAGGCCTTCACGCCGGCGAGCGGAAACGCGTTGTAGATTGATGCCCGTATGCCGCCGACGGACCGGTGCCCTTTCAATCCATCCAAACTCTGCGCGGTCGCTTCGGCAGTGAATTTCTTTTCGAGATCTTCGTTGGGCAGACGAAACGTGACGTTCATGATCGAGCGCGAGTCGTGATCGGCGTGTCCGCGATAGAAATCGGTTGCGTCGATGGCGTCGTAGATCATTTGCGCCTTAGCTTCGTTTTCACGGTGCATGCCGGCCAAGCCGCCTCTTTCTTTCAGCCAGTCGCAGATCAGGCTGATGATGTAAATGCCCCAGGTATTCGGCGTGTTGTAAAGCGACTTGTTCTCGACGTGCGTGCGATAGTCGAGCATGGTGTGAAGCCCATCGGGAATTTTCTTCAACAGGTCGTCGCGCACAATGACGGGCGTAACTCCGCTTGGTCCCATGTTCTTTTGCGCGCCTGCATAGATGATCCCGTATTTCTCAATCGGAATCGGGTGCGACAAAATGTCTGACGAAGCATCGGCCACCAGCGGCACGTCACCAACCTCGGGTTCCTGCTTCCATTCGACGCCTTCAATCGTTTCGTTCGTGGTTATGTGCACGTAGGCCGCCTGCGGATCCAGCTTCAACTCTTCAGTCGCCGGCACGTGCGTAAAGCCGCCGTCGGCCATCATTGCCGCGACATTAACATTGCCGGATCGTTTCGCCTCCTTGAGCGCCTTTTTTCCCCAACTGCCGGTGATGACGTAATCAGCGCTGCCATCCGCCGCCAGAAAATTCATTGGCACCATCGAAAACTGCAGGCTCGCGCCGCCCTGCAAAAACAGGACGTGGTAGTTTGCCGGGATGCCCAGCAGCTCTCGCAAGCCGGATTCAGCCTTCGCGAAAATCTCGGCGAAAGTCTTTGAGCGGTGA
>WNFO01001199.1_pt1 | contig 20124 bp, 15 predicted proteins | sample 5400251 | NCBI WGS metagenome assembly WNFO01 (sample SAMN13153354, study PRJNA577476) | soil metagenome | isolation source: 100 cm saprolite under Madrone tree | place: USA:California | collected 2016-06-14
CCGATGGGAGAAGCTCGAGCGGCTGCCGATACGCCGCCTCCAACACAAGCGGCTAGGGTCCGTGTACGCGTACACGGGAGAACTCGACGCATGGCGGCACGAGAGGGACGCTGGCGCGGCAATAGCCGTGGCGGGAGCGAACCAACAACCGCAGACAACAAGTCGTGGCTGGCCGGTAATCATGCTTGTTGTGCTGGGAATGGTCCTGGCAGGAGGATTGGCCTGGCTCTGGCATCTACGGAGCACGAAATTGGCCACGAACGCCAGCTCGAGCATCCGGTCGATTGCCGTGCTTCCCCTGCAAAACTTGTCCGGCAATCCCGAGCAGGATTACCTCGCCGATGGCATGACAGAAGCTCTCATTGGGCGGCTCTCAACGATCCAGGGTCTCCGGGTCATCTCGCGCACATCGTCGATGCAGTTCAAGGGTACACGCAGCTCGGTGCCCGAGATCGCCAAAAAACTGAACGTGCATGCCGTGGTCGAGGGCTCGGTGATTCGCTCGGGCGATCGGATTCGCATCACCGCGCAGCTCATTCAAGGCGAAACCGATGTGCACTTGTGGTCAGGCACGTTTGATCGCGAACTTCGCGACGTGCTGGTGCTGCAGAGCGACGTGGCTCAGGGCATCGCGCGCCAGATCGAGATCGCATTGGGGTCGCAAAACAGTGGACCCGTCGCCGCGCGCGTGGTGGCACCGGCAGTTTACGAGAATTATCTGAAAGGCCGCTTTGAGCTTCACAAACATACCCAGGCCGGGCTTGAGGAAGCCCTACGACAGTTCCAGGCCGCGCTTGATGCTGATCCCAAGTTTGCCCCGGCCTACGCAGGCTTGGCGGCTACTCATAGTGAATTGGGAACGGTTTTCTATGGGGTCTCCCCCGCCGAAGCTCGCCCGAAGGTGCTCGCTGCCGCCAGAAAGGCGCTGGAACTCGATCCTGAGCTTGTTGAGGCGCACGTTCTGCTTGCTGAAAGTCTGGCCGGCGATTGGCGATGGGCGGAGTCCGAAGCGGAGCATAAGCGAGCGATCGAGCTGAGCCCGAGCGATGCCGGGGCTCACGTCAGCTTTGCGCACTGGTTTCTATGCCAGGGTCGGACTCAGGAGGCGCTTTCCTGGGCGCGACGTGCGCAGGAGCTCGACCCGCTGGCGCTTCACGGCATCGAAATCGGCTGGACCCTTTTTCAGTCTCACCGCTACGACGAAGCCATTCGGGAATTGCGCACGGTGCTGACGATAGAACCTGAAAGCCCGTCCGCTCTATGGTTTCTCGGCTTTGCACTCATCGGCGCCAAGCAGTTTGATGAAGCAGTCCAAGTACTGGAGAAGGCTGCTTCCGCTTCGAACCGCAGCTCGGCTGTGCTGGGTGTGCTCGTGCATGCCTATGCGAGCGACGGTCGCCGCCCGGAAGCGCTGCGTGTTCTCGAAGAACTCCACCGGCGGCGAAAAGCCGGATACGTCCCGCCGGCTGCGTTTCTGAACGCTTACCTGGGACTTGGAGACACGGAAGAAGCATTTACGTGGCTAGAGCGAGCCGCCGAGGAACGATCCAACATCCTACAATTCCTCAAAGTGCATCCCTTTTTCGATCCCCTGCGCGGCGACCCACGTTTCGCAGTTTACTTACGACGAGCGAACTTCCAATAAACAACTAAGTGATCGGTGATCAAGGTCGGCGACGGCGCAAGTGCTGATGACGGCCAGCACCGTGGTTCATTTTTGTGAGATGAGGTGGAGAACGGCGGTGGCGTGGCCTTTGGCTTTGACGAGAGGCCAGACGTGTTCGATTTTGCCGGTTTTGCCGATAAGGAAGGAACTGCGGACGATGCCCATGAAAGTGCGACCCATGAATTGCTTTTCTTGCCAGGCGCCGAACTTCTGGATGGTTTTGTGGGTGAGGTCGCTGAGCAAAGGAAAATTGAGATTGTGCTTGGCCTTGAAGGAGGCTTGGGCATTGACGGGATCGGCGCTCATGCCCAGGATGGCGACGCCGTGCTTGTCGAAATCTTTTTTTGCGTCGCGAAACTCGGACGCTTCGATGGTTCAACCTGAAGTGTTGGCTTTGGGATAGAGAAAGAGGAGGACGCGCTGGCCGGTGAAGTCCTTCAGCGCGACGGTTTTGTCTTCGTCGGATTTCAGGCGAAAGGCGGGAGCTTTGGCGCCGATTTTGAGCATGTGGAGTTCCTCGCGTTGGATATTGGAAGCTTAACAGGAATCGCGAGCGGACGGCTTCTCCGGCAAGAGCCGGAGTGAAAGCCTCAAGCCTGCCGACCCGATCGGGACAAGTTCCGGCCTGAGCTACATCTCAGCCGAACCAGTCTGAAGGCCGGCCACTACGAATCGCTAAGGAGAGAGCAACTTGCGGAGGATGTCGTTGACGGCTTGCGGATTAGCTTGGCCGCGAGTGGCCTTCATGACCTGGCCGACGAAAAATTTGAAGACGCCTTCGTTGCCGGATTTGAACTTGGCGACGTTGTCGGGATTTTTGGCGATGACTTCGCGGGCGGCTTCTTCGATGGCGGTGTCGGTCACTTGGGCGCCGAGGCCTTCGGCGGCTACGATGTCGGCGGCGGTGCGGCCGGATTCAAACATGGTGGCGAAAACTTTTTTGGCGACGGCGCCGGTGATTTTGGCGGATTCGACGAGCTTCACCAATTCGGCGAGGGCAGCGGGCGCGATGGGGCTGGTGGAAATCTCCTTGCCGGATTCTTTGAGGCCGCGGAGGAGTTCGGTCTGCATCCAGTTGGCGGCGGCTTTGCCGGGAGCGCCGGCCTTGACTACGGATTCGAAAAAGTCGGCGAGGGCTGGGGTGTTGGTGAGGACTTCGGCGTCGTAGGGCGTGATGCCGTAAGAGGTGACGAAGCGGGTGCGCTTGGCTTCGGGGAGTTCGGGGAGGGAACGCAGGACTTCGTCGCGCCAGGCGGGACTGACGTGGATGGGGAGCAGGTCCGGCTCGGGGAAATAGCGATAGTCGTGGGCTTTTTCTTTCGAACGCATGGAGACGGTGTGGCCCTCAGCTTGATTCCAGAGGCGGGTTTCTTGCGAGATGCGGGCGCCGGATTCGAGAACAGCGATGTGGCGCTCGATTTCGTATTCGAGCGCTTTTTGGAGATAGCGGAAAGAATTCAGGTTTTTCACTTCGACTTTGGTGCCGAATTCTTTTGCGCCGCGCAGGCGCACGCTGACGTTGGCATCACAGCGTAGCGAGCCTTCTTCCATGTTGCAATCGCTGACGCCGGTGTAGAGCAGGATCTGGCGGAGCGTGGTGAGGTAGGAGTAAGCCTCTTCGGGCGTGCGCATGTCGGGCTCGGAGACGATTTCGGCGAGCGGAGTGCCGCCGCGGTTGTAGTCGACGTAAGCCTTGTTGGCGGACTGCGCGAAGCCTTCGTGAATATTTTTTGCGGCATCGTCCTCAAGATGGAGGCGAGTGATACCGATGCGCTTTTTCGCGCCGCCAACTTCGATTTCAAGCCAGCCGCCGGTCGCAAGCGGCAATTCGTATTGGGAGATTTGGTAGCCCTTGGGGAGGTCCGGGTAGAAATAATTTTTGCGGGCGAAGCGAGAATGCTCGTGGACGGCGCAGTGCAGGGCGAGGGCGGCGCGCATGGCCATTTCGACAGCACGCTTGTTTAGGACGGGAAGGGTCCCGGGCAAGCCGAGGCAGACGGGACAGACGTTGGTGTTAGGTGGATCGCCGAAACGCGTGGAACAGCCGCAGAAAATCTTGGTGCGCGTGAGAAGTTGAACGTGGACTTCCAGGCCGATGACGGGCTCGTATTTCGCGAGCACTTCGGGTGCGAGGGACGGTTCCTCTGGAGTGGATTTCGCCATAACGGAACGAAGATTATAGCATCAGCGGGAGGCCCGGACAGGTTCGCGAAGCGCGGGGAGGAAGCGTTCGGCAAAAGCGAAGCTGGCGAAGAGCAGGGCGGCATACAGGGCGTCGCCGGCCAGAGTGTTCCCGAAAAAGGGGATGCCGGCGATGTAGCAGGCGAAGAGGCCAGTGGCGGTGTGTGGATAGCCGCTGAGGAATTGCCAGACGGCGAAATTGGTGATGAGGAAGAATTGGATGGCGCCGAGGAGCGTGGCAAGGCTGATGCGGACGACGGTGCGGCCGTCGCGGAGCCACAGACCGATGGCGACATTGATGAGGAAGCTGGCGTAGACGATGGGGATTAATTTGTGAAAGCCGATGAAGATGTCCCCCGCGAATAATGCAAGGAGCGGGAAAAGGAAGGCGAGGCGGCGGTTTTTGAGTGTCGCGCCAGCGAAGAGGGCCATGGCGCCGACAGGGGTGAAATTCCAGGGATGCGGAGCAATGCGCAAAGCAGCCACCAACGCAATCAGGACTAACGCGAGCAAGGTGCGGTAAAGCAGATTTTCTTTTTGAGAGATTTCGACGTTCATCTTGGTGCTTCCTCCATTTGGGGTAGTAGATCGCAGAATACAAAGGCATCGCGGTTGACGATTTCTCCCGTTCGAATGGGGATGGGAGATTGAAAAATGGGGCCATCGAAGACGAAGGTGTGGAACTCACCATTTTCACCGCACGGGTCGGCGTGGGGCGGAAGATCGCGGAAGAAGGATTCATCGAGTTCGCGGCCGGCAAAGGTGGGATCGAGAACTTTCGAATCGATGCACGCGGCGATGGCGCGGAAGCGCTGCTCGTGGAAGTGGCGGATCAATTCGCGAGTATCGCGTTTCCAGATAGGAAAAAGGGCTGTCATGCCGATGCGGGCGAGGTTTTTCTCGCGGTAGGCCCGGAGGTCTTCGAGAAAGATGTCTCCGAAGGCGACTGCTCGAACGCCCTGGTTGTAGAAGAGGCGGAGGGCTTCTTCCATGCGCGCTTCGTAGATGGGATTGACGCACTGCGGAGGGATAAAAACTTCGTGGAGCGGGAGGCCGATGGATTCGGCCTGGCGCTTGAGAAGTTCGCGGCGGACGCCGTGCATGGCGATGCGGTCGTAGGTTTCCGTGACCGTGGTGAGAAGAGACACGATGCGGAACTGCTTCTGTTGGAGCAGCGCGTGCAGCGCCATAGCGCTGTCTTTGCCGCCGCTCCAGCAGAAGAGGATGGGCTCGAGAGCGTTCATCAAGACCGACCAACAAGCGTCATTCGTTCACCTGGACGGAAAATGGTAGCGGACACCCGCCATGAAGTTCAGGCGCAAGGACGGGAAGCCGAAGGAGTCTTCGTATTTTTGGTTGGCGAAATTATTGAGCCTGGCGTGAAACTCCAAGCCGCGCGGGAGCTCATAGGAAAAACCTGCGTTGGCCAGCACGTAGCCGGGATTGCGGAAGAGGCACGGCAAGCCGAGCTGGCAGGCGAAGGTGCCGTCGTTGGGCTCGACGTCGAGGGTGGCGCCGCGAACAAAAGCGTTGGCGTTGAGCGTGAGGCGACGATAAACCCAGGTGACGTTATAGCCGGCGGAACTGCGCGGCCGGCGGAGAAAAGGCTGCCCCACTTCGAGTGGGGACAGAACCTGAGTGCTTCCGTCGAGAGCGAGAATCGCGGTGTCGAGCCAGGTGTAGGAGGCAGCGACATCCAGCGAACGGAGCGGGCGAAGGTGGAGGCTGGTCTCGAGTCCCTGTGCGCGGGAATTGGCGAGATTGTCCGAAGTAAAAGTACTTAGATTGGTCAGCGAGCCGCCGAGAACGACGATCTGGTCCTTGTAGCGATTGTAGAAATAGGTGACATCGAAGATCGCGCGATCGGCAAAGAAGCGTTGTTCGATGCCAGCGTCGAAGCTAATGTTCTTCTCTGGCTTCAGCCGCGGATTGTCCGTGAAGGCGAGATCGAATCCATTGGGAGCGCGGATACCGGTGCCGAAGCTGCCGTGAAGACGGGTGACGCCAAGAGAATCGTCCGACCGCGCATCGCGGAGGAGAAAGGAGGTGGCGACGCGCGGATTGACTTTGACGACGGAGCTGGACGGGATGAATGGACGCGAACCAAACGCATCGGGCGGGAGCGAGGCGGTGCGGAGATCATCGACGCGCAAACCGGTGGTGAGAAACCAACGGCGGACCGGGTGCCAGCGATTTTCGGCAAAGTAGGCGTAACTGGCGCGGGGAAGAACAAAAGCCGCGTTGCTGGCGTCAGCGATGAAAGTGTCTTGCACCTGCTCGTGGTTGTATTCGAATCCGTAAACGAAAAGGTCTTTGCCGGAAACGATGAATTCGCCGTGAGTGTTGGCAACGACACGCAGATTCTTGAGGAAAGAATCGCCGAAGGGCGAGATGAAGTAGGAACGGTCCGGCGAGACGCTGACGGAGAAGACTTGCTTCAGCCGAGGCGTGAATTGCTCGGAATAATTCGCCTGATAGGCGAAGAGGTTCTGCTTGTCGCGAGAAACGGTGTCGAGGCCAAAAAAGAGGTGATCGGGGTCCGAACCGTAGGGGCCAGGCGAGCCTGCGCTATTGGAATTGCCAAAAAAATGGAAGGTGAACTGGCGCCTGGGACTTCGCGAATAGCCGAGGCTCAGGTAAGAGCTCTGGGTGCGATAGTAGTCATTCGTTACGACGCCGTCGGAATCTAGGCGAGAGAGGTTGTAGGCCCAACTGAAGCCGCGAGAGAGACCGCTGCCGCCGGTGGCCAAGCGGCGGGTGGAGTAGCTTCCGCCCTCCCCGAGGAAGGAGAAATGAGGCGGGCCATCGCCAGTCTCGCTAACAATATTGACCACTCCGGCGACGGCATTGGTGCCGAATAAGGCACTCTCGGGTCCCCGTGAAACCTCGACGCGTTCGACGCCATCGGTAGCGAGGGAAGCGAAATCGAAATCACCGCCAAACTGGTTGACCTGAATTCCATCGATCATCACGAGGTTGTAATTGGAGTTGCCGCCTCGAATGAACACGCTAGTCGCTCCGCCGCGGCGACCCGTTTGGCTGACGTCCACGCCGGGTATACCACGAAGGACTTCCGACACATTTTCCGCGCCGCGAGCCTCGATTTCCGGCTGGGCAATGACGCTGACCGACGAGCCGATTTGCGAAGGGAGGGCCTCGTCGAGCGAGGCCGAAACAACTACCTGCTCTTCCACTGCGCTGATTTTGAGATGCAGATCAAGGTTCAGGGCTTCCGCGTCGTGGAGCTCGATATCGGCGGAGCGGCCGGAAAGACCAGTGCCAGTAGCGAGAACGGCGTAGTTGCCCCTGGATAAGCCCTCGAGACGATAGCGTCCTTCGGAATCTGTCGAGCGCTGTTCGATGGAAACAAGGCCGGAAAACAGGGCAACACGAGCGTTCGCGACGGGACGCCCGTCCGGATCGAGGACGGTGCCTTGAAGAGTCGATCCTTTTACGGGTCTGGAATCAGTGGAAGTCCGATTGTGGCTATCGGGGTTTTGTGAAAAGGCAAATCCGGGAAAGAAAACAAAGGAAATCAGGAACAAAATCAAATTGCGCCGAAGTGTGGCCATTTTTATCCTCCGCTCCCTCTCGCGCGGGAGTTGAAGGTTGTCCGGTGCGACGGAAGTGCATCGCACGGCTGCGAACTTCGCCGGTCTCCTGGCTTGGCGGTAGCTCCGGGCCTTTTGAATGAGGACCGTTGCGGGGCCTTCCCGCGGGTTCGCCCAGCGAAGGGGCGACGGGCCGCAGTGGCCTGCGCATAAACTGAATCCGCCTTACAGTCGCGCGGCGGCGACGGCTTAGCTGCTGGCGCTCCCTGAAATTGCGAGGATTGCCGAACCGTCTTCCCGAGCACGAAGTTCGCGGTGAATGTGGTCTGCAGCGCAGGGCCGCAGGGTTGGGGTTAACGAGAAAAACTTCTTTTCATAAAACGTCTGTTCACTACGTTCCAGACAACACGTTGACGCGTGGCCGCCCGTTGGAACCGAATTCCACGGTGAGTGGAGTCTGGAAAACTTGTTCGAGCAATTCGCGCTGATAAATGCTTGCGGGTGGACCAACGCGCAAGCAGCGTCCGCGCTGCATCAAGACGACTTGATCGGCGTACTCTGCGGCAAGGTTTAGTTCGTGGGTGACCACGACAACGGTGTAGCGATTCTCGGCCGCGAGCCGTCGCAGAGAATCAAGCAAGCCGATTTGCGCGGCGATATCCAAATGGAGCGTGGGCTCGTCGAGCAGCAGGAGCAGCGGTTGCTGGGCCAGCGCGCGCGCGAGGATGACGCGTTGTTTTTCACCGCCGGAGATTTGATCCATCCAGCGGTCGCTCAGTTCGGCGGCGCCGACCTGGGCGAGAGCGTTTTTCGCGATCAAGATATCGTCATCCGATTCGAAGCGCAGCGAGCGCCCATGTGCATGGCGGCCTTGCAAGACAAATTCCCAGGCACGCGCGGGAAAGAGCAAAGTGCTCTCCTGCTGGACGACCGCGATGACCTGCGCGCGGGTGCGCGGAGTAAACGACTGGATGACGAATCCATTGAGCAATATGCGTCCGGAGAGGGGTGCGAGGGCGCCGGAGATTAGTTTTAGAAGAGTGGATTTGCCGCTGGCGTTGGGACCAAGGATGGCGACGATTTCGCCGGGCTTGGCTTGAAAGCTTGTCGCTTCCAGGGTGAAGAGCGGGGCTTGCGAGGGATTTGCGGAATGGGCGTAGCTGACTTGCTCGACGCTGAGGCGGACGTCGGTGCTGGCGCGGACGGACTCGCTGGGATTTCGCGCGAGAGCGGAACTGCTGCTCATGCCAGCCTCCTCCGCAGGAGGTAGATGAAGAGCGGAGCACCGACAACGGCAGTGACAGCGCCGACGGCAAGTTCGCTAGGGGCGACAACGGTGCGCGCGATCGTGTCCGCGAATACGACGGCGATGGCGCCGCCAAGCGCGGCGGTTGGCAGCAAGGTGCGATGGTCCGAGCCGAAGATGAGACGCATCACGTGGGGCACGATCAGGCCGACGTAGCCGATGGCGCCGCTCACGGAGACGGCCAACCCGGTGAGGAACGAAGCAGCGATGTATACGACCAGGCGCACGCGCGGCACGTCCACGCCAAGATGCATGGCTTCTTTTTCGCCGGCGAGAAGCAAATTTAAATCGGAAGCCGTCGTATAAATCGCGCCGGCAGCGGCGAGGAAGCCGATTCCCAGAAACCAATAGATGCTCTTTTGAAGAGGAGTGGATAGCTCGCCCATCAGCCAGAAGGACAGGCCGCGGAGATTGCCGCTGAGGGTGCTCATGAGGAACATGATGATGGCGGAGATGAATGAGCCGGTAATAACTCCACCGAGAAGCAGGGTGTTGCCGTCAATCTGGCCTTCACGGCGGCCGAGAAAATAGACCGCGGTAATGGTGGCGGCCGCGCCAATAAAAGCGCCAAGAGGCGTCAAAAGCGCCGCGAGCATGGGAGAGAGGTTGAGATGGGGTTCAGCAATTAGCGCGAGGATGGCGCCGAGGCCTGCGCCGCTGGAAACGCCGAGAACATAAGGATCCGCCAATGGATTGCGAAGCAGCGCCTGAAAACTTGTGCCGGCGACGGAGAGAGAAGCGCCGACGATGATGCCGAGAAGAATGCGCGGGAGGCGGATATTCTGGATGATCAGGACGTAGTCAGTGGAGATGCCGCTGCGCTGGTGGAAGAGGACACCCCACATATCGCGGGCAAGCGCGTAAAGAGAAACCGGAACGGCGCCGAATTTGATGGCGACGATCACAACGCCGAAGAGAATCAGCAATAAAACCGTACATTGCAGGAGAAGACGGCGGAGGGTCAGCGGGCGCATGGGCAGCCTCCGGGAACCGGGGCGTTGAACTGCAGTGCGGAAGAGAGAAGAGCAAGAGGCAAGGGCGGCGGGATGGGAGTTGGAAGCGCCTTTTCGTTTTTGTCCTTTTCTTTCTCTAGTTTATCTTTAGCGTTTTTTTCGTTGAGGCTCTCCGGTTTTTCAACGAAGGCATCCGGGTGAAGTTGCCTGGCGAGGTCCTCGATGGCGGAGACGATGCGCGGAGCGGGCCGATTTACGGCATCGCTGATCACGGCAATGTGGTGATTATTGACGGCATCCACGATGTTCCATCCGGGAAGGGTGGCAAGCATTTCGACGGTAGCGGGAGCGGTATCGGAATGGGTGGACGCGAACACCAAGAAGTCCGGCTGGAGCCGGGCGACTTCTTCCAGGCTGACGTGTGGCCAATCTTGCTCGGAATCCACAATGGAGACAGCGCCAGCGAGGCGCAGGGCATCCGCAATGAAGGTGTGCTTGCCAACAGAGATGAGCGGCTGATGCCAGACAACGAAGAGAACACGTTTGGGAGGAGAAGAAGCGAGGTGCTGCTGCAAATCCGCAAGATGATGTTCCATTTCGGCGGCGATGGAAGCGCCTGCGTCCGGTGCGCCCAAGACATTGGCGAGCTTCTTTGAGGAACTGGCGATTTCGTTGACCGTGTGAGGGTCGGTAGCGTAAGAGGGAATTCCAATATTTTCCAGACCGTGGACGGTCTCCAGGCGGTTCAGGCCTTTGGTGACGAGGACGAGATCCGGACGGAGAACGGCAATCTGTTCCAGGCTCGGATTGATGGTGTCACCGACTTTAGTCTTTTTCTGAGCGTCGGGAGGGTAATCGCAGTACTCGGTGTCGCCAACGAGATGATCTTGCAATCCAAGTGCGTAGACGGTTTCGGTCAAGCTGGGGGCGAGCGACACGATACGGTTGACCGGCTGGGGAATGCGAACAGTGCGGCCGGTTTCATCGGTGACTTCCCGGTAGATGGGGGATGCGGGAGAAATTGCAGAAGCGCTTTGCGCGCGCGCTACAGCCGCGCAGGACAACAGAGCAGCGATTGCGGCGGCGATAGCGGTCCGAAGGCGCTTACTGGAAAATTCTTTCACAAATATTCCCTAACCCGAGAATCACATTGTGCCAACAAAAAAGCCCCACGAGACACCTTGGGGCATGTGGCATGGCTCTTTCTCGCGAAGAGCGCGGCCTCTGCGGCACGGGAGGGTGGCCTGGCTTACGGCTTTTCAGCCGATTACAGTGGCGGGACCGCGGCCGATTCACACGGCCTTCCCCGCTTCCCCTGCCTGCAAATTGAATTTCGAGTGTAAGCCGCGTCTGCGGGAGTGTCAATGCGGGAGTGAATTATTGGCTCGAAGGCTTAGCGGTTCTTCCAGTTGGGCTTGCGCTTTTCGACCAGCGCGCGGAGGCCTTCTTGCGAATCTTCGAGGCGGTAGAGTTCGTTCAAGAAAATGTTCATGGAATGTTTGAGCCCCTCGCGCAGTGACATGCCCATGCCACCGAGAATGGCTTTTTTCGCCATAGTCAGCACCGGGCCGGAGTGGCCGCTGATGCGGTCGACGAGGTCTTTTACCGCCCGTTCGAGCTGCGCTTCCGGGACGAGGCGATTCACCATGCCGAGTTCCAGCGCGCGCTCGGCAGTGACCGGCTCGCCGGTCAGAACGAGTTCGAGCGCAATCTTTGGTCCGACGAGAAAAGGCAGAATTGTTGATGCGAGAGGCGGGAAGATGCCGATGCTGATTTCGGGCTGGGCAAATCGCGCTCTGGGCGTGGCGATTACGAGATCGCCGAAAGCGGCCAGTTCTGCGCCGCCGCCGATGGCCGGGCCGTTCACCACGCAAATGACAGGTTTGCCGACTTCCAGCATTCCAGCGAAGGCGGCATGAAACGCGTCGAGCATTTGAAACACGCGCTGCGAGGTGTATTCGCCGATGTCGATTCCGCCGCAGAAGACTTTGCAGGCCGAATCGACAACGATGAGCTTGACGTCATCGCGCTCGCCGGCATGAGAGATGCCACTGGCGATCTCTCGCAGCATGGATTCATTGAGAAGATTGTGTTCCGGACGGTTGAGAGTCATTCTCGCGACGCCGTCTTCGATGCGGAATTTTACGCTCTCAAATTCTTCGGGTGAGCGGCGATCCGGTTGCAACGTGAAATCCTGGGTGTTGACGGGCTTAATCATTTCCCATGCTCCTCGTCGTCCATTGCGTAAAAGCCTTGTGTAAGTCCTTGGAAGAAGCCAAATCTGATGCTAGCACGGGGTTTTGTGGCATCCACGAAGAGTGAGGCGCGTGGTGCGCAAATAGTTCGCAGGCCATTGGGACAGGGTTTGAGGGGGAAGTGCTGAAGCGTTGCTAGCGGGAAAAACGTTTTTTACTTCATCCAGTTTTTTCTTGTGCATCGCCTTGCAATGGTTATGCTGTCTGCAGTCACGAAGTGTGGGTGCTGGAGAACGCTCGCGGGAACTCAATGGAATGTCTCAACACGAAAGCATATTCAAGGAACGGAGAGCGGTGGCGGTTCGAATGACGGAACCGCCCGCTGCCGGTGGATTTCCAACTCCATCGTCGTGGGAGACTTCGGCCCCGCTGCGTTTCGATGCGGACTGGCAAGGCAAGAACGCCGATCCGGAAAGAGAGACGGAGGTGCGGCTACTCTGGACTCCAGAGTGGCTGTTCTTACGGTTCTACGTTAGGTTTCGAGTCATCACGATTTTTCCGGATGCCGATGCCAGTGGCCGCCGCGACCAGCTTTGGGATCGCGACGTCGCGGAAGTTTTCCTTCAGCCTGACCCGTCGCAACTCCGCCGATATAAGGAATTCGAAGTCAGCCCGAATGGCTTTTGGATCGATTTGGACATCGCGCCAGGGGAGAAACGCGATTTGAAGAGTGGCATGCGGCGCCGCGTGAGTTTGAGCGAAGCGAAGAAAACCTGGGTTGCGGAGATCGCGTTGCCGATGAAATGTTTGGTCGAACGATTCGATTCCGCGGCCATTTGGAAAGTAAATTTTTATCGCGTGGAAGGCGCAGCCGAGCCGCGATTCTATTCCGCATGGCAGGCCACGCGAACGGCTGCGCCTAATTTCCATGTTCCGGAAGCGTTTGGCGAGTTAATTTTTGGTTCTGGCGTCATGCCTCGGGAGTAGCGGAGTTGGCGGAGGCGTGCGGCGGATCATGAGTGGTTTCCTTGCTGATTTTTCCTTATGCTTTCCCGGTGAAGAAAACGACGCGGCATTTTCGGTGTTTTGCGGCGGAGCGAGTACTTCGAATATTTTTCAGCTCTCTATGCGCCGCGGGAATCGTTTGCGGCGGTTCGGCCTTGCCTGCCCGTCCGCGGCAAACGGAGAAAGAGCCTGGTCCTGCCGTCACAAAAGTCGAACCTCCAGGCTGGTGGGTAGGGCTTACACCAGAGGTGCTGCTACTGCTTTCGGGGCGTGACCTCGAAGCGACTCATGTGGCGTGCAATTTGCCAACGCTGCGTGTTTCGCGCACACAGTCTACGGCAGGTGGCAAGTATCTTTTTATATGGCTGAAGATTGCTGCGGACGCGAAGTCGGGCACCGCCGTCTGCCGAATTGCCGCGCCGAAGGGAACGACTTCATTTGAACTGCCGCTCGCTGCGCGCACTCCGACACTCGGAAGGTTTCAAGGGCTTTCGCCCGATGACGTAATGTACCTCATCATGCCGGATCGCTTCGCGAACGGCGATCCCGCGAATGACGAGCCTGCCGAAGCGCCCGGTTCCCACGATCGTTCGAAGCCGCGTGCATACCATGGCGGCGATTTGCGCGGGATTCAGAACCATTTGCCGTATCTGAAGGATCTGGGCGTGACCGCGCTGTGGCTCACGCCCATCGCGAAGAACGGCGCCGCACAGGACTATCACGGGTATGGCGCCGTGGACCTCTACGCCGTTGACCCGCATCTCGGGGCGCTGAAGGACTATCAGGATTTGGTTGCGGCGGTGCATAAGCAAGGCATGAAACTTTTCTTTGACGCCGTTCCAAACCATGTAGGGCCAAAACATCCCTGGGTTGCGAATCCGCCACTTCCGGACTGGTTCCACGGAACGCTGCAGCACCATATCAATTCTTTTTCGCCGCTGAAAGGCAGCTTCTATGGCAAAACTGGCGGTCAACCTATCGCAAACGATCCGTTCGAGGCGCTGGTCGATCCTCACGCGCCGATGCGCATGAAACGGAATCTTACGGACGGGTGGTTCTTCGGGATTTTGCCGGACATGAATACAGAGAACCCAATCGTCGAGCAATATCTCTTGCAGAACAGCGTCTGGTGGGCGGAAACGTCGGGACTAGATGGGTTCCGCGTTGACACGTTTCCGTATGTCGGCCGGAAGTTCTGGGCTAATTGGCATGCGGGATTACACAGACTCTACCCCTACCTGACGACCGTTGGCGAAGTTTTCCATCCCGATCCGAGTGTGACTTCGTTTTTCGTGGGCGGGACAAAACGCTATGACGGCATTGATAGCGGGCTTTCCACGGTTTTCGATTTCCCGATGTTTTTCACCCTAAGGGATGTGTTGTTGCGAGGCGCGCCCGTGGGCCGCCTCGCGGACGTGCTGCGGCATGATGCCTTGTACGTACATCCTGAAATGTTGGTGTCTTTTTTCGCAAATCACGACGTGCCGCGGTTTGCGAGCGTCGAAGGCAGCTCTTCCGCGAAGCTCAAGCTGGCGTTCGGACTTACGCTCACGCTGCGAGGGATTCCCGAGATTTATTACGGCGATGAAATCGGAATGCCGGGGGGCGGCGATCCGGACAACCGGCGGGATTTTCCCGGTGGCTGGATTGGCGACACGAACGATGCCTTTGCGGAGTCTGGCCGCACGCGCGAGCAGCAGGAGATTTTCTCATACGTGCAGTCGCTGCTCAGGATTCGCCGCGAACACGCCGCACTGCGAAGTGGCCGGTTATGGCATATGGCTTCCGACGAATCCGCTTATGTTTTTTTCCGTGAATCAGAGGAAGAACGAGTGGTCGTTGCGTTCAATAACGCCGATCAGCCGCGGGAACTTCGCATCGCACTAGGCGACACGCCGGCACAAGACGCGGCGGCCATTGGAATTCTTTTTGGCGATGCAAAAGCGGAGTTGTTCAAGGGCGAACTACGAATCACGATGCCGCCGCAATCGATCTCGATTTTTTCTCTAAACTGAGCCCAAAAGGTCTTTTGCTCAAAACGCGAGGCGGACGCTCCAATTCTTCAAGGCATCGGGCATGGTGAGAGTGACGGCGTGTGCAATGTTATCGTAGCGCCACTCGTGTATGACTTGCTCTCCGATGCGAACTTCTTTCGGTGGCGTTAGCGCGCCGTAAATCGTTAGTTTTACAGAGTTCCACCATGGTTGATACGCACTCTTCTCTGTGGTACTTGAGAGCGTCGCCGCGCCAGAAGAAACCTGGCAAGAATAGTTCACGCGCAGAATTTCTCCCTTTTGATAGGCGTACGTGTGCCCATCGTCCTGGTAGAGGGTCCCGCGGCAATCGCCGCTCGCGTTGCTGTTGGGCAGATATACGCGCAGTTCGAGCGGTCCGTTCGGCGTTTCTTCCGTGGACTGCACCAAAGGCTGCATCGGCACGATGGCTCCAGCACGCACGTAGATCGGCATCTCATCGAGGCGAGGCTGCAAAGTAAACTTTTCCTTGCTCGACAGCTTCGCGTTCGTCCAGAAGTCGTACCACTCTCCGGGTGGCAAGGAAATTTCCTCGGCATCCACCATGTCCGTGGTCACTGGCGCGACAAAAAAGTCCCTGCCAAATAGAAAATCCCGGTTGTCGCCATAAAAATCCGACGCTTGGGGGTATTCGAGAAACACGGGGCGCATGAGAGGCAGGCCGGTACGGGACATTTCTTCAATTCCGGTATACAAGTACGGCATCAATTCATAGCGCAGCTCGATGTATTTCCGGCGGATGGCTTCGTGTTCCGGGCCATGCACCCACGGTTCCTGGTCCAGAGTTCCCTTGGCGGTATGGTCGCGGTAAATCGGGTTCAGAGCTCCAACTTCGAACCAGCGCGTCAACAGATCGGCCGGTGGTGAGCCGGCAAAGCCACCGATGTCATCGCCTACCAGCGGGTAGCCTGAAATCCCCATGCTCAAGAGCATCGGCGTGCTCATCTTCAGATGATTCCAGGTGCTGCTGTTGTCGCCGGTCCACGTGGCGGCATAGCGTTGCGTGCCGGAATACGCGGCACGAGTGAGCACGAAGGGGCGCTCGTCCGGCTGTAGTTTTCGCAATCCTTCGTAAGTCGCCCGTGCGTTCTGCATGCCGAAGACATTGTGGATAGCGCGGTGATCGAAACTGGTGCCATCGTCGAGGCGGTGCCGGGTATCGAGCGGCATGGTTTTATCGGCGCGTTCGAAGAGCGACGGTTCATCCATGTCATTCCAGAAGCCTGCCACGCCCATGCCGACAAAGTTTTTGTAGAGTCCGCCCCACCATTCGCGCGCGCGCGCCAAAGTGAAATCCGGAAAAACACTTTCCCCCGGCCAGACAATTCCTACGTACACGGAACCATCGGGATTTTTCACGAACATATCATTCTTGATTCCCGAATCGTACGGTGCATAGCCATGGTTGGGATCTTTCTTGATGTGCAGGTCAGTGATCAGAATCGTGCGCATGCGCTGGGCTCGAAAATCCGAGATCATTTTTTCAAACGTGGGGAAATATTGCCGGTTGATGGTGAAGGGCGCATTGCCTTGCTGATAGTCGATATCGAAGTAGATGGCGTCAGCGGGGATTTTTTTGTCGCGAAGCGTCTTTACGATTTCGCGCGCGCGCGATTCCGGATAGTACGAATAGCGGCATTGCTGATAGCCGAGGCTCCAAAGCGGAGGCAACGGAGTCCGTCCCGTCATCCCCGTATATTCTTCGATGATTGTTTTCGGATCGGGTCCGGCTATAAAGTAGTAGTTCAGTTCTCCGCCTTCGGCGCCAAAGGAAAAGTAATCCGGCGACTCCTTGCCAAAATCAAAAACGCTTCGGTAAGTGTTATCGAAGAAAAGCCCGTAGGCCATGCCTTTGCGCAGCCCGATGAAAAAGGGAATGGTCTTGTAAAGCGGATCAGTGGACTCCTGCCAGCCGAATTCATCGGTGTTCCAGTTGGCGAAGGAACGGTTGCGGCGATTCATCGGGCCGGCTTTGTCGCCAAGACCATAATAATTTTCATCCGTGGGCATCTTTTTCCAGACATGCACACGCTTGCCGTTCCAGGCCATGGGCAGGTCCGGCTGGTCGGCAAGATAAACGGTTCCCGCCGCGTCGGAAAAATTGATGAGCAGGGGCGCTCGCTGGATTACTGCAATCACGGTTCCGGAAATAATCCGAATTTCTTTCGGGCTTTCTTCGATCTTGACCGAGGGCGATTCCGGAGATTCGATGAGCGCCCAGGAAAAATCCTTTGAGAAAGTTCCATCTGGCGCCACCCGCACGCGAAAAATGCCGTCGCGAAAGACCGTGACGCGCACTTTCGCGGAGCCGGCTATTAACTCCACGCCATCTTTCAGTTTTTCGACGCGCTGAACCTTGCCAACGTGTTGCCAACCCTGAGCGACTGCGATTCCGCACCCGAGAGCGGAGGCAAGCAGTCCAATTCCGATGCGTCGAGCTAACCCTGTCATATCCATCCTCCCGGGATGCGAAGAAAAAAGAAGAACGACCAGGCGTGTTTCTTACTGGGGCGGAAACGATCCAGCAACGACCTGTCGCTTCAAGCTGCGAGCCAATGTTCGAAAAACGCGCACGCTTTGGCGCCTTCCATGCGACGCCGAACCGCGTCCATCACACGGCAGCGCACCGCTCCAGCGCGTTCATGGAAACCTAGCCAATAAGGTAGATGCAGTTCGCAAGGCACAGGCGTGATCTCCAGATGGGCGTCGCGCAATTTGAAAAAACCCTGCTGGAAAATTACGCGCAGAACTTTATCGCGCAATAGTTCCACGGCTCGCTCGGTGGTCAGAGTTGCCTTCAGCCGGTTGCGACCTTCCATCTCCAGCAATTCCCGTTCAACCGGTATTCGCGGAAATTCGAATAAGTCGAGAGAGCCATCCACGGCGTCGATAGCGAAAAGCCGCACGGGCGCTCCCGCATATTTCACGCGGTACAAGAAATACGGAACGTAAGCATCGGCGATTCGCCGCAAAGGGCCGCTGCGCATCCGCCAATAGAGCGCGGAGACTCCCGTGCCGGAAAATGCGCGCACGGCCTCTTCCTGGGTCACGTTGGGCTTCAAAGCGCGGATGGCGCAGGTATTCATCAAACTTATTCTCCGCTCCGCAGCTAGCGGAAGTAAACCCACAATCCGATTACCGTGGCCAGCAACAAAAGGCTGAAGACCACATTGATGGCATATTCCGCAGGCGTCTCGTGCGCGGGCTTGCGCTGAGGAACGCCAACGGCGACGGTTTCCATTTTGTCATCCACGGTCGCAAACGTAAGTCCGGCAAGTTGCTTGCGGTCGGGCGCTGGGGTCATCAAGCTGACCCCGACGAGCACTACCGCGCAGACCACGAACATGAAAATCGCATAGTGCAGGAAGTTCATGTCGATGAGCCAGCGGACCGCGGAAGAATCAAAATGGCCTCCGCTGGCGCGATCGGCGATTTCCAGAACGAATCGCGTGGCGCCCAGGACGAAGCCGGTAAGAAGCGACGAAATGGCGCCCGATCCGTTCATGCGGGGCCACAAAATTCCCAGGACAAAACAAGCGGAGATCGGCGGACTGATATAGGCCTGCACGCTTTGCAAATAGATGTAGAGCTGACTGCTGATGTAATGGATAAACGGGACCCACAGCAAGCCCAGCACCACCATCATTCCTGTGGCCACTCGGCCAAAATTTACGAGCTGCTTCTCGGAAGCTTGCGGCCGGAGCTTCTTGTAAAAATCGAGGGTGACGAGCGTGGAAGCCGAATTGAAAACGGAACTCATCGCGCCCATGACCGCCGCCAGCAATGCCGCCATCACCAAGCCGACAAGCCCGACTGGCAAAAGATTGAGGACGAGAGTGGGGTAAGCGAAATCGGGCTTCTTCACTTGCTCCGGAAACAAAGCAAAAGCAATGATGCCTGGCAGTACAAGCATGAACACCGGCAGGATCTTCAGGAAGCCGGCGAAGATTGCTCCCGCTTTGGCGTGGCCCTCATCTCGCGCGGAGAGCACGCGCTGAACGATCACCTGGTCGGTACACCAGTACCAGATGCCAAGGATTGGGGCGCCAAAAAAAATGCCTGTCCACGGAAAATTTGGGTCCGAGGAAGGCTTCATCATGTGGAAGTAATCCGGCGGCACCATGGTGCGGAGATGCTCCAGGCCCCCCACGCGTCCCAAACCAATTACCGTGAGGGCGACCGCACCGGTGATGAGGATCAGCGTCTGCACGGTGTCCGTGTAAATCACCGCGGCAAGTCCGCCGGCGACGGTGTAGATGCCCGTGACGATGACAAGAATTACAGCCGTCTTCCAGAGGGACCAGCCGGCAACCCTCTCGAGGACCACGCTCGCGGCATAAAGTTGGACCGAGATTTTGGTGAAGATGTAAGCGACGATCGAAATGCCAGCAAGATAAACGGCGCACTGGCGGTTGAAGCGGCGTTCCAGGAATTCCGGCATGGTGAAAACATTGCTGCGCAGGTAGAAAGGCACGAACACCCAGCCGAGGATCAACAGAATGAGGCACGCCAGCCACTCAAAATGGCCGACTGCCAGGCCCGACGATGCCCCCGTGCCAGACAGGCCGATGAAATGCTCGGTGGAAATATTCGATACGAACAGAGATGCGCCGATGAAAAACCATCCGATATCGCGGCCGGCGAGGAAGTATTCTTCCGAACTTCGTTCCTTCAGGGAAAAGTACAAGCCGATGCCGAAGACGATGGCGAAATAGACTCCAATGATGACGAGATCGAGGGTTGCGAGGGCTCGGTGGGTTGTCTCGACAAAAGATGCAAACAGCATCCATGCCTCCTAGGCGCCGGGTCATCGAACAGCCCGCGGCGTGCTTTCTCAAAGGAACTTCAAATATTTCCCGAACTGGCCTTGAATGTCCCTGCTAAAACCAGGTCGTTGTTTCCCGCCAACCCGCCCATGAAGAAAGCCCCTGAAGATTGGCGACTGCGCAGTCTATAACAGGCTCCACGCAGGCTCAATGCCCGATTAAGGTGACGGCAAGTTTCCGCGTTCCGTTCCCCAGCGAGGGAATAACCCAGCTCCACCATCAGTATCAGAAGGTGCGGCCGTCGGGGACCTGCTGCTTCGGATTGCTCCTGGGCCTGGAACAGGGTAAAAAAGTATAGGGGGAAACATGACGAAAGCTTTGCTTTGCTTACTTTTCTGCGCGGCCGCGGTGATGGCTGCGGACAAGTCGGTGTACGACTTCACTTTGAACTCGATTGATGGCCAGCCC
>WNFO01001200.1_pt1 | contig 20123 bp, 16 predicted proteins | sample 5400251 | NCBI WGS metagenome assembly WNFO01 (sample SAMN13153354, study PRJNA577476) | soil metagenome | isolation source: 100 cm saprolite under Madrone tree | place: USA:California | collected 2016-06-14
TGATCGCCTTTCTGGCGGTCTGTCTGGTTTTTGGAGGCTTGGCTGCGTGGCGGCTGAAGATTCCATCGTTCGGAGATTATCTGAAACTGACGGCGGATGTGCGAACGGTGAGGGCGCGCGCGGATGACATTCTGCGCCAGCGTAGCGTGGACCCGAATTCGTACCGCCACGTGACAGTGCTGATGAATGTAACCGACCCGTACGTAAATGAATTCTTGCGTCAGCGGGTCGGAGTCGCGGGATTGAATGATATTTACGCGAAACAGGTTCCCGGCGCGCTCTGGCAGGCGCGATATTTCCGCGACGGCCAGCCGGAGGAGTTCGCCGTGATTCTGAAGCCGGATGGCTCGCTGCATTCGGTGCGTCACAAGCTGGCGGAGGATGCGCCGGGCGCATCGCTCCGGAAAGAAGAAGCACTGCCGCGGGCGGAGAAATTCCTGCGGGAAGAAAAGAAGATCGACCTGACAAAGTGGTCGCTGGTGGAAGCAACTTCCGAAAAGCGACCGCGTCGCATCGATCACAAACTAACCTGGGAGCAAAACGCCGCACTCGACTCCGCCGTGAGAGTTGCGACAGCAGACTCCGCAAATCACGCGCATGTGCGTCTCGACGTGGAAATACTCGGCGACGAGACGGCAAACTACCGCACGTATATCAAGATTCCAGACGAGTGGCGGCGAAAACAGGGGGAGAAGTCGCTGGCGCGTACGATTTTCAATTATGCCGTGTCGGCCCTGCTTTTTGGCGGGTTCGGCATAACGGCACTGATTGTTTTCCTGAAGAATCTGCGCACGGAGCCAGCGCGCTCCATTCCTTGGCGGCGGATTGGGTTGTGGTCGGCATGCGGCCTGGCGGGGTTTGCGCTTACCTTCGCGCTCGGCAGTGCGATCCCCGGCTTCTTGAACGCGTACGATACGGCCATTCCGCTCAAGGCCATGTACGCTGGTCTGGCGATCGGTGCGGTGATCGGCGGCGCGTTTCACTTCGGTGCTGTTGCTTTGCTGTTCGGGCTGGCCTGGTATTACGCCAGCCGGGCGTTTGGCGAAGAACGGCTTCCTGCCGGCGGGAAAATGCCGGGCGCTTACTATCGTGATGCGCTTTGGATCGGACTGTGCGGGACGGCCGCGCTTATCGGTTTGAATCGCGTCATAGAAGCTGCCCTGGCGCACTGGCCAACCGTGCACCGAACTTTTGAACCGGCTTTTGGCTCAAACCTTGACGCGATTCTCCCCTTCGGGTCCATCGTGGGTGGTACGGTGTCAAGCGCACTGCTGTTGACCGGATGCGTCGCGGCGATCGCTTCATTCGTTGCCGCTATCCGGAAGCCCTGGTGGCTGCGTTCCGCGCTCTTCGTGCTGGGAACGCTGTTTCTCGCAGGCCACAATTGGGGCAGTCCGGGCGACTTCGCGAAACAGGCCGTGGCACACGGCGTGTTGCTGGGCGCGCTGACGTTCGGCGTGAGCCGAATCACGCGCTTCAATCTGTTGGGATGTTTTCTGGTGGTCGCGGGCGGCGCACTGCTGGAGGCAGCGACAGAACTGCTGTCCCAAATGAACGGTTATTATCATGCGAATGGGTACGCAGTGGTGGTGTTCCTCGTGATGGTGCTAGCGTGGCCGTTTCTGGGTTGGCGGCTACGCGGAGCGCAGGAGCGTGGGGCCCCTGAAGTAACCGCCATCTAGGACTTCCGGACAACCCTGTACATTTTGTTGATATCCGAAACAATTAGCTCGCGGTGTGCGTTCTGGTAGAGGGAAGCGGCTGCTCACCCGGAGGGGCGGAGTACGTCCAAATTGGTGGTACCGCGGTGCTCAGGGTTTGGCCGAAGCTTGGAAATTCGGCTAAGGCGTTGTGGAATAAGGGGCAGCACCGGCACACGCAAAGAGAAAGCGAAACATGCCGCTTCCAAGATGGGCTCTGGCTTTGGCCAATCAGACAGGCCTGGTGGGTAGTACCAACGACTCCCCGGCAGCGGTGATTTCTTTGCCCAAGGTTGATGAACGCACCCTGGTGGCGGAAGCGCAAGCCGGCAACCGGGCTGCGTTCGAAGAACTGGTGCGCCGCTACGACCGCGACGTCCTACGCCTGGCACTGAACTTGATGAAGAGGCCGGAGGATGCCCGCGACGTTTACCAGGAAGCCTTCCTGAAAGTCTACCGCAATCTGCACCGTTTCCGGTTCGAATGCAGCTTTTACACTTGGCTGTACCGCATCGTCACCAACGTTTGCCTCGATCAACTGCGGCGGCGGCAGGCCCGGCCCGAGGATCAAGCTCCGGAACTAAACTCGGCGCACCATGAAGAAGGCATCACCGATTTCTTCGAGCGGCAACGGGAGGATCGTCCGACACTGGATCCCGAGCGCCGGCTTTTCGGCAAAGAGATTAAGGCGCGCATCGCAACGGCCATGGAGCGGCTCTCTCCGCGCGAGCGCATCGTGTTCGAAATGAAGCACTATCAAGGATTGAAATTGCGCGCCATCGGAGACGTGCTCGGCACGACCGAAGAAACCGTGAAGAATTCGCTTTTTCGCGCGACGCGCAAACTCCGGAGCCAGCTCGGAGGCCTGCGATGAACGCGCATGAGTCTCTCCGCTGCAGAGATGTCGCGCCGCTCCTGGTTTTCTACGTTTGTGACGAGATCAGCGAACAGGAACGGCGTCAAGTCGAAGCACATCTCGCAGCATGCGAAGCGTGCGCTGCGCAACTAGCCGAGGAGCGCGTCCTGCACGCCACATTGGCTGAGGCGCTGCAGCCGGCTGATGAGCTCGATCGCGCCGGGATACTTCTTTCGCGGTGCCGCAGCGAGCTGGCCGAAGCGCTGGACGATCTTGCGAACCCGCCCATGCAGGAGCATTGGCGGCCGTTTGGCTGGCTGCGCCGCTGGATGGCGTTACGTCCGGCGTGGAGCGGCGCACTCCTGGTGCTCTTCGGCCTAGTTCTCGGCACTCAGTTGATGCCCTGGTTCTCGACTCCCACCAATTCTGCTCACGCAGGCCATACCGTGAATGTTTCACCTAGCCCCCGATTCTCGGACGATCAACTCGCAAAAATGGCCGTTGCCGGAATCAATTTAGCGCCGGTGCCGGACGCTGCGCCCGGAACCCTGCAGGTTCAGGTACGCACCGAGCAACCGTTGGTGCTTTCCGGCAGCGTCGACGATCCTGACCTGCGGCGCGTCTTGACTTACGTCGTTGAAAATGGAGACCAGACCGATCCCGGAGTGCGATCGGATTGCCTCGAAGCTCTCCGGACAAGGACGAGCGACCAGGAAGTACGCCAGGCATTGCTCATTGCCGCGCGCAGGGATCAGAACCCCGCCATCCGCATGAAGGCGATCGAATCGTTGCGTGATTTCGTCGCGGATAAATCCGTTCGAGAAGCATTGATCGATGCGCTGGAGCGCGATCCGAACCCAGGCGTGCGAGTTGAAGCCGTCAATTTGCTGGTGCGCTCGCTGGAGACGCCGACTTCGACGGGGATGAACGGCCCCATGGAACCGCCTGTTCGTCCGGCGGCTCCTGGGGGCGACCCGTCCGTGGAGCGCTTGCTTCGCACGCTGCAGCAACTGGAGCGAAGCGATCCAAACCGCTACGTGCGACTGCGCAGCGCTGCTGCTCTGAAGCAGATCGGCCCGCGTGAAGTGCAGTAGAATTCAGAGATCCGCAGGCAAAGGATGATCACGCGTAGGATTTTGAGTCTCGCCTCCTTATCACGCAGCGCAGCATACCGCGCGGCACTCTTGCTGTTTTTGCTCGGCGCAGCATTGCCAGCCACTGATTCTTCCGCGAATTCGATCGAGCCTGCAGCTCTGGGCGAATCCGGCGTGCCGCGCGCCGTGGCGGAACGTTCCGATACTCTTCAAACCAAAGAGGGCCTGACACTCCGTCTTACTACGGACCTCGGCTCGGTTCGCATCGTTCCCCTCGAAGCGGGGGCGGCGCCAGTCGTTCGATACAGCGTGCGGATTGAGACGGATGCCCGTCCGCCATTGGCGGAGAAACTTCTCGCGCGTTACTCGTTGACGGCGAAAGCGACACCCCTCGGCGTGGAAATCGCTGGCTCCCTGCCATCACTCGCGACCCGTTCAGGGAACGACGCCCAATTCTGGGTGCATTACGAAGTTGCGGTACCGGCCACGTACAACGTGGAAGTGAGCACAGGCGCAGGCGACATTTACGCTCAGGACATCAACGGCGCCGCCAGCTTGATCACGCAGGGTGGCAACATCGCAGCCGGACGCATAGGGTTCACAGAGCTTCGCGCAGGCCCGGCAGACCGTCCCACAGCCAAACTCTCGACGCAAGGCGGACACATTCGGGTGATGGATGTCGCTGGCGACTTGGATGCGTTCACTGCGGGGGGGCACATCAGCGCTGGAAATATCGCGGGAGATGCCATGCTGCGGACCGGAGGCGGCCACATCCGCGCCGGACAGATTGCCGGGCGTGCGCAGCTCGAAACCGAAGGCGGCAATGTCACCCTGGGCCAAGCGGGAAGTTTCGTCACCGTGCGCACGGGGGGCGGCCAGATTGATTTCGGGGAAGTGCGGGGCTCAGTCCGCGCACAAACGGGTGGCGGGGGCATTCGCATCATCACCGTTTCCGGACCGATGGAGGTCGAGTCGAACGGGGGCAGTATCTGTCTGACGCGGGTAGCGGGCGCGGTACAAGCCGCGACCGCGGGCGGTACAATTAGGGCGTGGATCAATCCGGATGCACCTTCCACCGGCAGGACGGTCCACCTCGCCGGGGCGTCCCAACTCTCTTCTGGAGCGGGGGACATCATCATCTTCTTGCCTAGAAACCTTGCCGCCAACATTGACGCGCTGGTCGAAAATGGAGGGGCAAGCCGAATCGATGCCGACCCGGCACTTCTTCTGAGCATCCAGCCGCCCGCGAATCGCACTTCGGGTCCCGTGCATGCTACGGCCGTGCTGAACGGGGGAGGAGCGGTGCTCAAGCTGCGCACGACGGTCGGAAAAATCAAGCTGCAGTTCCTTGATTCGGATACCGGGCTGCGCGACTCGCTTATCCGCGAGCAGCGGGAGCGGATCAATCGGCGGCGCGAGGGTGACTCTTTTCCGCCGGTGCCTGTCAGTCTGGATCGATCTTCCGGCTCAGAAGAGGCACCCACCGCTGAAGAGAAAACCGATTGGCTGGAACGTTGGATGGGTGTTCTAGAGATCAAACTGCGCGGCGGCTTACAGGAGGATGCCGGGGATTTTCAGAAGCGACTGATTTCTTCCCCGCGCCCGGCGTACCCGGAATTGGCTCGCCGCACGGGAATCCAGGGAATCGTGAAACTACAAGTTCGAGTGATGAAGAATGGGAGCCTCGAAGTACAGAAGCTGCTGCAGGGTGAACCGGTCCTCGCCGATGCCGCGATTGAAGCGGTAAAGAAGTGGAGGGCCAAGCCGGCCTGGATTAACGGCGAGAAGGTTGAGGTCATCTCGACGGTTACGTTTAATTTTCAGTTGCATTGAGCGTTGATGGCAATAACGCGCCGAGGCGCGCACGACTTTTGTAAGGGCCCTTGGGTTCCGACAGTGAGATGTACTCGAAGGGGGTATATGGAAATGCTTCGTCCAGCCTTGCGAGCGGTGGTGTTGTCCGTCCTGATTCTGAGTGCGGCTTCGGCCGTTCCGTGTTTTGGCATCAGCAAAGATTTCAGTCAAACCTACCCGCTGCAGCCCGGCGGTTCCTTCGAGCTGCAAAACGTCAACGGTCCCGTCGAGGTGCAAGGATGGGAGCGCAATGAGGTAGAAATCCACGCGGTGAAGAGCGCCAAACAAAAAGAGGCGGACCTCGATCGAGTCTCGATTGAGGTGAATGCCAGGCCCGCCGCGGTCTCCGTGGTCACACGGTACCCGCAGAACGAAGGGGTGGAAGTGGCAGTCGAATACGTAGTACACGTCCCGTATGGCGCACGCGTCGAGCACATCGCTACGGTGAACGGCACACTCACGGTTACAGGAGTCGAGGCCGTCGGAGATCTTCACGCCGTGAACGGGAACATAGATGTTTTCGACGGCGGCGGAAACGTGCACGCGCGCACCACCAACGGTAACATTCACATTGAACTCGCGCATATTCGCAGCGAGAGCGGCACGACGGCGGAGACGACGAACGGATCGGTTCTACTGGCGGTGCCCTCGAATACTCAGGCCAACATCGAGGCCCGATCTTTGAATGGCAGTTTTTTCAGCGAGCTCCCGCTTTCCCTGGAAAGCTCTCAGCGTCCGCGCGAGATCCACGGTAAGCTGGGCAAAGGAGGAGTGCCGATCCAATTGCGCACCGTCAATGGCGGCATACGAATCGTCGCACTGCGGTCGACGGTTTAGCGCGGGCTGCGTCTAAGCGGGAAGGAGGATAGGACGAACATGACGAAAAGAACCTTATTCATGTGTGGTGGGCTCGCGACTCTGGGCTTGGCCCTGGCCGCCCTGCCTGGCTCTCCCAAGGCGCCGCAAGATTGGGATGCTGCAAAGATGGCGCGGCTGGAGCAGCGACTTCAGGATCTTCAGGCGCGGTTAGAGGAAAGGCTGGCAAACAGTCAAGGAAAGATCGCGGAGAGGGAACAGGATCGCGCCCTACAGGAGGCCGCGGGAGCGCTCGCCCAGGTACAGGTACTCCAAGCACCGGACAGTGATGACCTAAGTGTCCTCGTAGGCGAAGAAGGCGCGAGCTGGCTAGGCGTGGAAACACAGGAGGTAACATCGGAGAAAGCCAAACAGCTGAAGCTCTCTGCGGAGCGCGGGGTCCTGCTGGAGCGCATCATACCGGACAGCCCAGCGGCGAAGGCCGGCCTGAAGGAAAACGACATCATCACGGAGATCAATGGGCAGAAGGTGGAAGGGGAGGCGCAATTCCGCCGGATGGTTCGCGAGATTCCAGCGGGCCGCACGGCGCAGTTCACGGTGTGGCGCGACAGCCGCGCGCAAACCATCAGCGTCACGCTCGGCAAGTCGGAAGAACGCGCCAGGACCTGGATCAAATCCGGTCCTAGGGCATTCACACTCCCGAGAGTCGAGATTCCAGATCTGCAGGAGTTTCCTGGGATGGATTGGAACTACGAAATATTTCCCGGAGCACGCCCGCGGCTTGGAATCGATGCCGAAGACTTGAGCGGCCAGCTCGGGACGTACTTCGGTGCGCCGGATGGGGAGGGAATTCTGGTGCGTGAGGTCAATCCGGGTTCTGCCGCGGAAAAGGCCGGCCTCAGGGCAGGCGACGTGATCACCTCGGTGAATGGTGAGCGCATCCACAGCGTCGGACAACTGCGCGAAAGACTCGCAGCCAAGCGTGAAGACAAGACAGCAAAGCTCGGAGTCTTGCGCAACAAGAGCGAGATGTCGATCACTGTCGAGCTGCCTGCGCCGGAGCCTAAAGCCCAACGTAAAGCACTGCATCGCACAAATATCTAACCTCGCACATAGGCGGAGGCCTGGATCTTACATCCAGGCCTTTTTCTTTTCGTGCCGTGGCTCTTCCAGCAAAATGTTCTGCTCGTGCGGAGGGATGGAGGCTTCGCGTGCGCGGCCATATTTCCGGGCCAGACGAAACGGCCGCCTCAGCGCATCAAGCAGCCATAGCTTACGGTGTCCGGCGCTCTCCGCCCAATCCTCTTCGGTGGGAGAAAGGGAGAGCCTCAGAAGATAAGATATTCCCGGGAAGAACCCGCCGCGCAGGCCCATGCGGAACCTGGCGCGCTCGAGGAGTCCAGGCGGGGCTGCGCCGGCAGCGGGCAGCCATCGTTGGATTTGTGCGGCCAATTCCCCGGCGCGTCCGTCCGAGTTCACCGCGGCGATGATTTCCTGCGGCAGCGCGGCATGCAGCAAATCCATCGCCAGGCGTAGCCCCAAGTTCAACATGCGTTCCGCGCCAAGTTCACGAGCCGATGACAGAGCACGCTTCCAATCGAGGTGCGGTGTGCGCGACGCCAGCGCGGCGATATCGGCGATCCACATCAAGCGCTCCCATAAGTGTTTCGCGCCGTGAATGCTGATCAGAATGAGCTCATCTTCGGAGGAGAGTGCGGGAACCTTGTGGGCGTCGAATTGCACGCACGTGTGCCGCGCGAAAAGCCCGTTTAGTTGGAGTGGGCGAGGGTAATGGCGAAAGGTATATTCGGTATGAAACTCGACGCGAAGCCTTGTTTCAGGACGCAAGAAAACGTACTCACCGGGAATTTTCTCCGCATCGATGGCAGGCAGCGGAACCTTGGGTTCATATCCAAGACCGAGCATCAACTCGGTTGTCCGGCGAATATCCCTGCTGCGCACGATCAGATCGAGATCCCCGTACTGCCGCATTCCGGGATCGCCGTGGCACCGCGCCGAAAGCGCGGGGCCTTTGATCACAAGCGTTTCGATGCCGGACGCCGCAAATCTCTCAAGCAGCCGGAAGAGTTCCGCAGTCATGCTCAGTGTAGAGAGCGTGTGAGCACGTTGCCACTCCTGGAGTTCTTGACGAATCGGAGAGGGCACTGTGGATTCTTGGCAATCTCGAAGCCGCACGGCCGCGAAGGCGAGCAGTCCGTGGTTGTCAGCGAGAGTCAGCAGAGCGCCCCAGTCCACAGGACCGCAAAGAAACCTCGCAAGGCGCCCCGCGTCGGGAGTGGGGCTTGCCAACTCGAGCAGAATGGGCCATTCCGCATTGGGCGAACAGGTCTCGGTTGTATTTGCTTCGAACAGGAAATTCTCCGTGGCTATGCCATCTTGCGCTGGGCAAACTTCCAGGCATGCGCCCTAGCGGGAAAACCTTCCAGACAGACCCGCCGCGCGCTGGAATGCTGCGTCCCAACAAGAAAAGAGGCACGGAAATCGCTTGGTGGCCTGTTGCGCAATCTCCTGCAAGGAAGCCGTTCCGTCCATGGCTTGGAGCAGCCAGCGATCGGCCTGGCCTTCTTCGGATAGTATCGGGACGTGATCGGCGGCATGCCGCCGTAAAGAGTGTGAGGAAAGGACAGCGCCTTGAAATGTTGACTGCTGAAACTCGAGGCCCGCTCCGTTGCCACTTGAAGGTATTTTGGTCACCCAGCGCCAAACGTAATCCCCGCCAACAAGATCGGCACGCAGATCTACTTGAATCTCCTGACCTTCAGTAACCGCTACGGCCTCTAGCAGTGGAAAAAAAATCTGCCCATAGATAGTTTGCGGGGCGTCCGGGCCGGAGGAATAGCCGATTTCGCCGAACAGTTGCGTCTCGAACCACACGCACACTCCGTGGGCCGTCCCGTTTCGTCCCGTCCGAAAGTGCAATTCCGCAGCCGCGCACGCGTTAGCACCACCTCTGTAATTAAGCACGTCCCACGTCTGTGAATCGGTAAGGAGCTGCTCCTGCCGAAACTTCCCTACGTAAAAAGAATTCATCACCAAGGGAAGAGATGCAGTGAAATCCAGCCCAGGCACCGCTCTTAGCCACGGTGAGGTAAGACCCGAGTAATAGTCATTCGCCTCGATCATGGCCGCTTTCAGTGTGTCGCGCTCGGGTATCAAGGCCCCTCCCGGCGCAAGAAATCTCTGGCGCGCGTCTTCGATGGAAGGCACGGCGAGGCCAAACAGCGGGAGTGCACCCCGAATGTCAGATACGACGACATTGGCGCGCTCGGGCAACTCGATCTTGCGCGAATCGCCCTGGAGAAATTCGATTCGCTCTGTGAAACAGTTTGTCTTGGCTAACTCTCGGCCCACTTCGACGATGCTTTCCGTGTCGATCGCATAGACCTTGCGCGCGCCGGCTCGACACGCAAGCAGCGCGAACAAGCCCGGACCGCATCCGAGGTCCGCAACAGTATCGCCGGGCCGCACCGCGCTGGTGATGGCTTTGGCGTATGCCGTCAGCCGGACGCCGTCGGCGATCATCTCTCCGAAGTTGCGGAGCGAATACATATCAGCGGCCGAGGACTAATGCGGCGGGATCATGAGGCGAAGCCAGGCGATCCACATCGGCGATGATCAAATCACAAAGCGCACCGACCCGCGCTGGATCTGCATGCGGCACGACGCGCCGTACGGGCACTTGCGTGACCACCTTGGTCAGCATGTCGAATTCTGCGGCACGCTGTCCTTGATCCAGCATCCAGTTCATGTATGTGTTTTGCACTAGTCCAAGTAAAGCTCCGCGGGCGCTCACATCTTCAATCCGAGGCGCATCCGCTTCCCTGGCGCGCGGTGCGAGAAGGTACACCGCTCCGAGAGGCCGTCGCTGCTGCTCGAACTTTGCGTTGTTGCCATCTAGCGGCAGAAAACATTTTTCCCAGCCTGGCGTCAATCGCGGTAAGGCATCTGCCGCACCAAGCAAATCTTGCACCGCATCAGGCCACAGACAAACCCGGGGATACCCGGGCTCGACTTGAAATCCGCGATCATCTTCCCGCAGGGCCGTTATGTCATCGCACAAAACAGGTGCCCCGCGCAAGGCGAGAGCTGCGGCCGTCGTAGACTTGCCTGCCTCAGTCGCGCCGCACAGCACTATGGCCTGCCCGCCAATGTGCGCGGCGCTGGCGTGAAGTGATGTGATACCTCGGCGGCGCAGGACAAAACCCATGATAGGGCCCCGGAGATACACCGCGAGATCATCCATTGTGAGCGGCGCTTGACACGTCCCCCAAACGCGTTTCCCGGAGCCATCCGTTACAAATCGTGTTCCGTCATGGAAGGTTAGCTCGAAAAACTCCTCGACACCACGAACACTGAGACTGAAAGCGGGACTCCACACTTCCGCGCTTGTCGGTCTGCTGTACGGCACAGACGATGGCAGACTTCTTGACCTCAGAACCCACTCTTGGGGCTCGCAACCAATTTCGAGGACAATGTCGGGTGGGTCTGATGCGTCCGGCTCGGCCAGAAGGCCGGGAACCGGGGTTTTTGATAGCCAACTCAACCCATAGGCGCGGTAGGAATAAGTCACGAGATGCAATCGCTGGCGTTAAGCGAGTCTTTTCGAAATGAGCTGTCAACCGTTCTTATGTCTTCTGGCCCATAGCGGCGCCGTCCTTGTGTCCCTTTCCAGAGGGAATCGCCTTGGTCATTTCGGTCAAATTGCCATAGACCAAGAACTTAGGCGCCTGATATGGTTTTTTCTCAACTCTTTCTGGCACGAGCCTCACCTAACGTCCCCTCACCCTGACTGTACTGGGTCTATTGCCCGTTTTCAACGGCTTTAACCCAGTATAGCAGAGAAACTGGGCGCAAATCCGCCCCCGGAAAAAAAATTGGACCATTTTCTAAGGTCGCGCCCAGTTTTTCCCAATGCACAAGCGTGCGAAGCGCCTCCGGGGGCGCAGGGAGCGGCAGCGGGTTCCAGCGCCCGCACTCCATCTGAAGCGCGAACACATCGCCGACCAGCGGCGTCTTTGGTCGCGAGCGAATTTCCTCCGGCAGCAGCCCCCGCATCGCCTTGCGTAGTAGCTCTTTGTCCACGCACAGAGGTACAGGTGGCACTCGTAACAGAAAGTGCAGGATTCGCAAGTCCAACAGCGGCGCGCGTAATTCCATGGGCGCTCCTGTCCAGGCGGGGTCTTCGCTCTCGAGCACGGTTGCCCAAGACCCGCCATTGAGCATGGCGTGCGCGTCGGGATACCAAGGATGCAGTTTCTCCAGCGGCCGCCGCAGTTCGCGCCACCGCTCGCGAAGGCGCAAATCCTTCTCGAACTGCGTCACCAGCCATTGGGGATAATCCGCCATTGGATCGCTTCTGCCTAACCATCGGCGCAACGTTGAGCGAAACCCACCTCGTAAGGGCGGGATGCGTCCGTGCTTAATAATGTATCCACCGAAAGATTTACCGATTTTTCCAAAGCGTAGCCGCTGAAGGAGATCGATCAGATACGGCCATGCCTGCCCGGTTAGAATACCGTCTCCCCCATAGCCAGAAAGTGTCACGCATGTGTGCTCTGCGACGCGACGAATTTGTTCCAGGTAAACTTTGCGAAAGGGTTCATGGAATGGTTCCGGCATAGGCGGCGGGCAATCGTCCCAGTTCGCAAAGGGCAGGTAGGAGGCGCCGGGTAAAACCTCAAGCGGAATGCCGAGATACTGCGCCGCGCGAGACGCAAGCCGTCCCTCCGGATCATCGAACAGCGGCTGGTAGTCCACGGTGTAGCCCCGCAGAACCGAGGGTGTCGCGTTTCTTTTCGCCGTATCTGTCGCAACCGCCGCGACGCTGGTCGAATCTAAACCTCCACTCAAGAATATTGCCGCTGGCCCTTGCGGCAGACGCTCACGAACCGCCTGTTCAAGCAATTCCCGAAAGCGTTCTACATATTCTTCGGGCCGCTTGAGCCAGAGCGGCTCCTCAATGGGCAGTGAGATGTAGCGGCGCATCTGTAGACCGTCGCTTGAATACCGCAAGACATGGCCTGCGGGCAGACGCGAAATATCGCGAAACGCCGTCCGCACAAGGTCCGGGCACCAACCCTCCAACAAAAAATCGCCAATGAAGCGGAGATCGAGCGCCCGTGTGACCCCTGGCGCGCATCGAATCGCGTCGAGGGTATTACTGAAGTAGAGCCAGCCACCCGCTTGAGCGTAGAAGAACGGCTTCGGCCCCATAAGATCGCGCACACACCAGAGATGCCGCGCGGTGCTATCCCACAGGGCAAAAGAAAAATCTCCGAGGAGTTCCGCGAATCCGGCCTCGCCCAACTGACTCCAGAGGTGGAGAACCAATTCTTCGTCGGTGATGCCGGCCGGGATGGATTCACCATTCTGCTCAAGGCGGCGGCACAGATCTTCCCGCGCGTCCAGGCGCACGTCCCCGAGAAGCCAGACGCGGCCATCGAGCGAACAGGGTTGCGAAGAAGATTGTGGCGCTGGTCCGGTCCGAAGAAAGGTGAAACAGAATCCCGCGCCGGTCTGCGTCGAAATGTGTGTGGCGTCGGGTCCGCGAAACGCCAGAAGCGCCGCCATGCGTTCGAGGAGACGCGAGTCCGGAGTGGCCCCGGCAGTGGAGACGATTCCGGCAAAACCGCTCACCGTGTCTCCGGTGGCAGCCCCGAAAATGCTGCGTCAAATGCGGTGTAATGCTGGTGCCGGGCCTCGGGTTCGTTGAGCGCCTTCCCTTCCCGCTCGATCCAGGCGTGCGCTTCGAACCGTTCGGCATCCTTTCGAATCCCGATCCGGAGGTCGGAGGCGATGCCTTCCCGCCCCAGCAGCCACCAGAGCGCGAGGGATTCTTCCAGGCAGGTGGCTTGGCCAATCCCGTGGCGCACGGCGGCGCGCACCATTCGCGCCGTGAGAATGGTGCGCTCCGGCGCCGCGGCCTTTACCAATGGGCTCTGCTGAGACAAAAATTTCCGGAGAAGATTTTGTGTCCCCTGAAATCCTCGCAGTCGCAGGCTCATGGAAATGAGGGGCAAGAGCAGCGAGGCGCGCAAGAAAACGCCGCGCGCGGGGCTATCCAGCGCGCTAAATCGCCGGAGCGGTTCCCACATCGGCGGGCACGACGTGAAGCAGGCCGTTTTCAACCAGCCGCTCCAGAAGTTCAGAAAAATCCGCGCGGAGCAGTTCGGCGTCAACGTCGAATTCCGCCGCAAGGTCTCGATAAGCAGCATCAATGCAGGGCGCCGCAGTCACCAGTTGCCACATCCGCGTGCCGGTCTCGTCCAGACCGAAATAACGTTCCGTCTGCAGATTCAAGAGTACAGACTCCCGATTGAGAATCCGCACCAGCACGTGCGGCGGAATATTCGCACGATCCAAGAAAGACACCATCAGTGCGGTCACTCTCCCGCAACCTTTGATTCTCTATTCTTGCTTCCTGCCAGGATGACCTGCCCCAATGCCAGAATTGTACTCGCGAATCCGCGCGTTCGCCATCTGCGGCCGCTGACTGTGTCGTTTCCTGGACTCAGCTTCGCGAGCAGCCCCTCGGTTGCAGAGCCAGTCCGGCAAAGCGTGGATGACTTCACTTCAGGATTTCTTTTTCCTGACGTTGACCTTCGTTTCTATGCCCGGTGCAATCTGCTGAAGCGCTTCGAGTCCCTGCTTAGCCTGCACGCCGTATGGTCCATTCGGGTCCAGTTCCACAGCTTTCTGGTAAGCCTCGACGGTGCCTGGTTGGATGATGAATTCCAATTTATCGCCGACCTTTTTTGTGTCCATCGCGCCAACCAGCGCAGCTCCGAGCAGATACCAGGCTTGCGCGCTCTTCGGATCCAGCTCCGTGGCTTTCTTCAGCGGCTCGATCGCGTCCTTCAATCGTCCCGCGTTGTACAGGCTGATGCCGAAATTGCGCCACGCCGTCGCGGCATTAGCCGGATCCAGTTCCGCGCTCTTTGTGTAAGCCGCCCGAGCCTCGTCGATCTTGCCGGCGCGCGCCAGCACGTTTCCGAGATTATTGTAGTAGCCGGGCTCGGGCTTGGAATTGATCGCCTGTTGGTATGCGTTGGCGGCCTCGTCGTTCCGGCCCGCAATATCGTAAGCTTCGCCGAGCTTGGCCCAGATCAAGTGCAGGTTCGGATCTTTCTCGGGAGCGGCCTGCCGGGCGGCTTGGAATTCAGTCACGGCCTGGTTGGAAAGCTCATTCAGCTTTTGCTTCATGGCATCCCGCTGGTCGGCCGTCGCCTTCTGTAGATCGTTTTTTGTCTGGCGCTCCTGGTCGAGGATGGTGTTACCCGCTGTGAAGTGCGCCTTCATCCCTTCGAATTTCTGCTTCTCCTCTTCCTGCTTCTTCACCTGCGCCTGAGCCTCTGCGCCCTGTTTGCCAACGATATCCTTGAAATTCAGGTTGACTGGGGCATCTTGTCCGCCCTGAACACGGCATTGCACTTCGTAAGGCTTGTTTGGCGCGGGTAATTGAACCGACACTGTATAGATACCCGAACGCAAATTGTGAAACGCAAACTTGCCGTCCTTGTCGGTCTTTGTGTCTTGCTTGGCGCCCTGATCGCTCACAGCCTGGATTCCAATGTCGACCCACGGCTTCCCTGTCACGTCCAGTATTTGCCCGCTGATCGAGCCGTCAAGCTGGGCCGCGACGCGTGGCGCAAGCATGCACATTACCGCCGCGGAGAGTACTGCAACGGACGCCCACGATTTCACGCTTCTCTTCATGCTCCATTCTCCTTTTGTCTTGGGGAGCCCCTGCCCGGCCTAACCGGGCGGTGTGTGCCCTATTATCTCCAATCGCAGACTTTTGGCAATCGGGCGGGGATTCCGAGCTCAGGAGCGTGCCGCGGCGCCTCGCCGGTAGGGGACTGGGTCCGTCACGCCTGCCTCTGTGAATGCTCTCAACCGCAACAGGCAACTATCGCACGCTCCGCAAGCCGTTTCTTCATTCTGGTAGCATGACCAGGTTAGATGCAGTGGCGCCCCCAGCGCGATGCCACGCCGGATAATCTCACTTTTCCTCAGGGCGATCACCGGTGCCACAATCTCGATGTGCGTTTCCGGCCGCGTGCCCGCCCGGATGAGTTCCTGAAACACGCGGTAATACTCTGGCCGGCAATCTGGATAGCCTGAACTGTCTTCGGCCACGGCCCCGATATAAATCGCGCCCGCACCGATCGCCTCAGCCCAACTCACGGCCACCGAGAGAAAATGTGCGTTGCGAAATGGCACGTAGGTAACCGGTATGGCGCTACCGTGCGGCCCCGGTGCGCCAAGATCATTTTCCGGGACAGCGATGTTTCGATCCGTCAGCGCCGATCCGCCGATTGCGCGGAAGTGATCAAGTTGCACCACCAAACGCTCGCTCACCCCGTAGAAATCCGCGATTTCTTCGAAGGCTCGCCGCTCCCGTTCTTGTGTGCGCTGTCCGTAGCTGGCGTGCAACAAGGCGAGACTTGCCGATCCGTGGCGCTGGTGCGCAATCGCCGCGCTCACACAGGAGTCCATCCCGCCGCTTAAAAGGACGACCGCTTTCCTAGCTTGCGCATTGTTTTTCATCGCTCATACGCCGCGCATTGCTGGGTCCCAGACGAATTTGTGCAACTGCAGACCCAGCCGGACCGGCAAGCCGTCCGCAAGAATCCACTCAACCAGCGTCCGAGGCTCCAGTCCGGGCCACTTTGCTCCAGGGTCCTCAAAGACCGGTGAAAACAGCACCTGCTTCACTCGTTCGGCCAGACGGTGGTGAGCCGTGAAGTCCCGCGCGAACTCATAATCCCGCCGCGTCGCGAGGACGAATTTCACTTCGTCCTTCGAATCGAGTGCTTCGAGGTTTCTCATTTCAAACGTATCGGGCTCGCCCGAGTCCGGACACTTCACATCGACGATCTTGATGACGTCGCGGGGCAGGCGGCCCACATAACGCTCGCCGCTTGTCTCGATCATTACCGTGTATCCGGCAGCAAGCAGCGCTTCAGACAGCGGATAGATCTCTTCTTGCAGCAGCGGCTCCCCGCCAGTCAGCTCCACTAGAGGCACGTTGGCCTGTGTCCTAGGTTGATTCGACCGCCGCGCCGCAAGGTCGTCGACCCGCGCGATTACGTCTTCCACGCTCATCTTAGTCCCGCCATGAAAGGCGTACGCGGTATCGCACCATGTGCAGCGCAGGTTGCAACCCGTCAAGCGCACAAAGACGCATGGCAAACCCGCTCTAGTGCCCTCTCCCTGGATCGATTTGAAGATTTCGGTGATGAACATGACTTTGGGGGCGGCAGTTCGCCGCCGTCTTCTCATTTTCACCTTGAAGTTTGTTGTTTAATGCCCGCCCGAGCCCGGCCTGCACATGGAAAAAGCGCGATTCATGGCTTCGCCGCGGGCGAATCCCTTCAAACTCCAGGCCGGTATTGCGCCCTACTGGTATCCGTTTCCCACAAAATCACATCGGTAATGCGCGCGCCGGGCGGCAAATCCTTCAACTGCCCCTTCACTTCGTCGTACAAATACTTCGCCACGTTTTCCGCGGAGGGGTTCACGGTTTTGAATGGCTCGAGGTCATTCATGAACTGGTGATCCAGCCTGCCCATAACTTCGCGAATCACCTGCTTGAGATGCGCGAAATCGACCAGCAACCCGGCCTCATCCAATTGCGGCCCCTCCAGGGTAACGCGCAGGCGGTAATTATGGCCATGCACGTTCTCGCACTTACCCTTGTATCCGCGCAGGGCATGACCTGCCGAAAATGTTTCTTCCACGCTGACTTGGAACATTTCTCTCCGGAGTCGCTGCCAGTGGGACAGGCAATCATGTCAGTCCTGCGCTGCATTCCCCAGGACCGGGCCGGCTCAGGCGCGGCTTGCCGTTTCGAAGAACCGGGCAACTGCGGCCAAATCCTGCGTCATGGCATAGCTCGGAAGCGACTCCAGAAAAATCTTACCATAGGGCATACGTTGGATGCGGGAGTCCAGCAGCGCGAGCACTCCACGGTCGGTTCTAGTTCGAATGAGCCGCCCAAAACCTTGCTTCAGGGCGAGGACCGCCTGCGGCACTTGGAATTCCGCAAAGGCATTGCGCCCGTCCTCTTGCAGCGCGCGAACACGAGCCGCTACGATAGGATCACTCGGCACCGCGAACGGCAGCCGGTCCACGATCACGCAAGAGAGTTGCTCGCCGGGCACGTCCACGCCCTGCCAGAAGCTGGCCGTAGCAAAAAGGACTGCGCCGGGAGTGTTCTTGAAGCGCTCGAGCAGCACTGACCGCGGCGCGGTTCCCTGCTGCAACAGCGGAAAATCCACGCGCGAGCGCACTCGTTCGAACAATTCGTTCATCTGCGCGTAGCTGGTAAACAGGCAAAAGGCCCGGCCCTGGCTGGATTCCAGCAGCTTCACGATTTCTTCCGCGGCCTTCGTGGCGAACGCCGGATTGCGGACATCGGGCATCGTCCGCGGCAAATAGAACAGGGCCTGTTCCGCGAAGTCGAATTCCGGTGGCAGTGCCCTTTCTTTTGCGTGATCGAGACCCAGCCGCTGCCGGATGTATTCGAAACGCCCTCCCACCGTCAGTGTCGCCGAGGTCAGGATCACCGTATCGAATTGCTCGAATAGCCGCTCCCGAAGGATTTGGCTGACGTCGATTGGCGTGGCCGCCAGGAATACGCCTTTGTTTCTTCTTTCGAACCAGTACACGAAATTCCGTTCGTTTGATTCGAAAAGAAAAGAAAGTTCCTGCCGCAGCTCAAAGCTGCGCCGAGCGAGGCGCAGGAGCTCTTCCGGCTTCTGCGTGAGCGCCGCAAATTCCGTCTCCAGCCCTTTCAGCGCTGTTGTCAGCGAATCGTAGGCTTCCCGGTTCTGCTCCAGAAATGCTTCACGCTCGCTTCGCGCAAAGGGAAAGCGCCCGTCTCGCGGCGGAAAGGTTTCGAAGAAGGCCCGGCTCTTCTCGCGAATTCGCTGCGTCCGCCGCAAGAGTGCGGGCGTCCCCAAACGCAGCAGCCGCAGCGCCTGGTCGGAATCCCGCGCCAATTCTTCGAACCGGAAATTTGAGATCTGCCGCCCGAAATAATCGCTGGCCACGTCCTCCATCTCGTGCGCTTCATCGAAAACAACCGCGGAGTATTCCGGCAGGATGCTCCCGAAGTCGTCTTTTTTGAGCGCCAGATCTGCAAAAAACAAGTGATGATTCACGATAATCAAGTCGGCTTCCTTCGCGCGTTGGTGCATCGCGGTGACAAAACATTGGTTGAACTCCGGGCACTTTTGCCCCGTACAAGTGTCGCGGCGTGCGTCCAGCCGCGTCCACAACTCGGAATCATCGGGCAGAAACGTCAATTCGGCGCGGTCGCCCGTTTCCGTCAGTTTCGACCAATCGCGGATTTGCCTGAATGCATCGATCTCTTCCATGCCCTTGAGCAATGGCTGATCGGCCATCCGGTGCAATTTCGCGCGGCACAAGAAATTCGAACGCCCCTTCATCACCGCAGCTTTCAAGTTCGGCGCAAAGTGCTTCTGCAAAAACGGCACGTCCTTTTGGTAGAGCTGCTCCTGTAAAGATTTCGTCGCTGTCGAGATAACCACTCGTCTTCCGCTGCAAATTGCCGGCAGAAGATACGCGAGCGTCTTTCCCGTACCCGTCCCTGCCTCGACGACGGCGTGGTGATGCGATTCGAAAGCGTCATGGACGATCTCCGCCATCTCCAGCTGCCCCCGGCGGTGTTCGTAGCCGCCCATCATGCATTTTTCCAGCAGCCCTCCCGGCCCGAAGACCTCTTGCATGGACGGACGACTCGCAGCCTCCGGTTGAGTTGTTCCTGGAACAGGAGTTCCTTCGGTCAGCGGCTGGCGGCTTCTTGATCCAGTGCGGGTTGCACCGGAAGGCCGATCGTTCGCGGCAGTCTCCTCCAGTTTATTTGGGGCGTGTTTCGGCAGGGCAGTCACTCCCAGACCAGTTCCATTTGAGCGCCAAACCCGTAACGATAGCACACCCCACTGGGCCGCCGTCAGGACCGAAAGACAAGTGCCTCTATCCAAGCCGATTGCTCAAACGGCGCCGAGGCGTTAGCCAATCTTGGTTTTCCGCAAGAGCGCGATGGTGCCGGGGCCGCAAATTCCGGCTCATTCCCGGTTCAGTCTTGCTTGGTTCCTGTGCTGGGATTTAGGATTTGAGCAAGCGACTCTTTTTTCTGGCCCCGCGCATCCTATCATCGCGCTACATTGAAACCTCGGAATCTCAGCGTTGGCCTGCCTGCGGTACGGGCACACGCACATCCGACCGGCCGTGGGGTGCCCAAAATGGTTCGATTGAAGGCTCTTGTTCTCATCTTTCTCGCTCTTGTCCTTTCTTTTTCGTCGTGCAGCGGCCTTCCGAAACCTGGTGGAGGCGGTGGCGGGGGCACCACGACATTGAACTTAACCACTGCAGCCAGCACACCCCCCGCATCACCCTCCATCCTTTCTTTTCAGGTCACAGTGACGGGGATCACGCTGACCCCTTCCAGCGGGACCGCCGTATCCCTGACGCTCAATCCCGCACCGGTTGTGGAGCTCATGCGCCTGCAAAGTGATTCCGCCCTGATCGGATCGTTCGCCGCCGTGCCCGCCGGCACGTATGCCAACATCGTGGTCGCCCTCGCTAATCCGAAAATCACCTTCCTGAACAACACTGCTGGCACCGTTTCCGGCTGCCTTAGTGGCGCCATTTGCGCTGTCAGCCCCGCGTCTGCCGGTTCAGCCACGATCTCCAGCGCCCCCTTCCCGCTAACCCTGAGCGCCAACGGTAAGCAGGGCCTCGGCCTTCTCTTTA
>WNFO01003067.1_pt1 | contig 20115 bp, 15 predicted proteins | sample 5400251 | NCBI WGS metagenome assembly WNFO01 (sample SAMN13153354, study PRJNA577476) | soil metagenome | isolation source: 100 cm saprolite under Madrone tree | place: USA:California | collected 2016-06-14
CCTCTTCCCGGACCTCGATCGGAGCCAGACGCACAGAGTGCTGGTTGTATCCGTATCCTCCGATCGAATCGCGTAGGAGATAGGCCAGCCCACCGGTCATTCCCGCGCCCAGGTTCATTCCCGCCGGTCCCAGAATGACGGCGACCCCGGCAGTCATGTACTCGCAGCCGTGCTGGCCCACACCTTCCACTACCGCAAGGGCGCCGCTGTTGCGCACAGCAAATCGCTCACCTACACGACCCGCGACATACAACTCTCCACCGGTCGCCCCGTAGAGCAGGGTGTTACCGGCAAGCACATCGCCGCGTAACGACGCCTCGTCCCCGGCCGTGATCGCAATCGTGCCCCCGGACAAGCTCTTGCCGACGTAATCGTTGGCCTCGCCTTGCAGACGGAAGTTCAGTCCCTTGATCAGAAACCCGCCAAAGGTCTGTCCCGCGCTGCCGACAAACTCATACTTGATGGGACCGTCACCCTCCTGTACCAGGCCCTGGCGCAGCATTTCTCCACTCAAATGGGCTCCGATCGCGCGATCAGAGTTGGTAATCGGAAAACGGCGGCGGCGTGAGGCACGAATGTCGGCGTCGCCCAAGGTGCGATTCAACTCGCGGTACAACCTGCTCTCTTCCTCACTGGGACCCGCCACTTGGTGAGGACTCACAATCGGGTCAAGCAACCCGGCAAGGGTTTTCGCCGCTTGCGGACTTAGCGGCCGCAGCCGGTTCGCGTCGCCTACGATGTCATCGATGGATTCGGCCCCCAGATTGGCAAGCAATCCGCGAACGTCCTCGGCCACTGCCCGGAAATAGGTTTCTACCATTTCCGGCTTCCCCGTAAAGCGGGTCCGCAACTTCTCATCCTGGGTAGCGATGCCGACCGGACAGGTGTTGAGATGGCATTGCCGCGCCATCACACATCCCAACGCCAGTAGAGAGGCCGTGCCAAAACCAAACTCCTGCGCGCCCAGCAGCGCGCCAATAATCACGTCGCGCGCGAACTTGAATCCGCCATCCACGCGCAAACGCACACGCCCGCGCAGCCCGGCTTTAACCAGCGCAATGTGAGCGTCGCGCAGACCCACTTCCCACGGCAAGCCGGTATTCTTGATGGATGTGATCGGCGACGCGCCAGTGCCGCCATCGTGCCCGCTGATGGTGATGACGTCAGCCCCCGCTTTAGCCACGCCGGTGGCGATGATGCCGACGCCCGCGCTGGCGACAAGTTTCACTCCAATGCGGGCTCGCGGATTAATCGCGCGCAGGTCGTAGATCAGTTGCGCCAGGTCCTCGATGCTGTAAATGTCATGATGAGGTGGCGGAGAAATCAGCATCATCTTGGGCACGGCGTGCCGCAGGCGTGCGATGTAGACGCTCACCTTGCTAGCCGGCAGTTGGCCACCTTCGCCCGGCTTGGCGCCTTGCGCAATCTTGATCTCCAGTTCGTCGGCATGAACCAGATATTCCGCGGTCACGCCAAACCGCGCCGAGGCCACTTGCTTCACCCGGTTATTGGCTTCCCCGCCGTCGCGATAAATCTCCGGATCTTCACCGCCTTCGCCGGTGTTGCTGCGCCCGCCCAGGCGGTTCATGGCGATGGCAAGAGTGCGGTGTGTTTCCGGTGAAATCGCTCCCAATGACATCGCCTGTGTGCTGAAGCGGCTCAGAATGGAAGCTTCCGATTCAACTTCGTCGAGGGGCAGCGGCTCGCCGGGAACAATCTCCAGCAGATCGCGCACGGCCACCGGTTCTTTGTGGTGGCTCAGCTCCATAAAGGAGATGCGGTTTTCTTCGGTGGGCGACTTGAGATAGCGATGCATGCGCCGCACTAGCTCCGGCGAACTGGCGTGCCGCTCCCCGTTATGCCGAAAGCGATAGAGTCCGTTGTCCTGCAGTTGCGCACTCGGGGCAGAAAAAGCTGCATCGTGACGCTGGACGCAATCCTGCAAGAGCTCGGTCAAGCTTTTGCCCGCGAGGGAGGAGCTGGCATCCTCGAAGAATTGATTGCAAACCTCGGCATCGATGCCGATGATCTCAAAAAGATGACTATTGCGGTAGCTGGCAATGGTCGAAATGCCCATGCGAGCAATCACCTTGCGCAACCCTTTTTCTACCGCGCCGCGATAACTCTCCGCACCGTCCGGGCGGAGGCCGACTGCCTGCTCCAGCGCCAGATAGGGAAACACAGCGCTCGCGCCCGCCGCCACCAGCAACGCGACGTGATGCGTATCAATCACCTGCGCGGTCTCGATCACCAGCGGAATGTCCTGGGCTCCGGCCATCCCCTTCCAGGCCGCCGCCAAAGCCAGCAACGCCGGCAACGCTGCCCGCGTCGCATCCACGCCCCGGTCAGTCAACACGATGAGCCCGGGCCGCTTCTCAGATGCCGTCTTGGCCGCTTCCTGCAATCGCGCCAGCGCGGCCTCCGCTCCCTTCACTCCCTCTGCCGCAGGAAAGGTAAATTCAATTCTTTCGGAGGTGCCCAGTTCTTTCTCCAGCATCTGTAACTGGCCGCCATCGAGCAGCGGCGAGTTGAGTGTGGCCTGCTCGAGAAACACTTTCAGCGACATCACGTGAGTTTCGCGCAGCGAGTCGATGGGCGGATTGGTGACCTGCGCGAACCGCTGCTTGCAGTAATCCCAAAGAGGCCGGCGCAAGCTGGACAGCGAAGCGGGCGGCGCATCGTCGCCCATGCTCCAGACTGCCTCCTGCCCTTGTTCCACGAGGGATTGGAACAGGAGACGGAACTGATCTCCACTCCATCCCAGCGCCGCCATCACCTGGTTCGGTTCTGGTGTGCTTTCAAAAAAAGGTTGGTCAGTTGGAGGCACCAGAGTCGCCGGCACGGACGAAACTGTGCGAATTCCTTCTCGCAGCCGCAGCGAATCTTTGGGCCGGACAAACTCGCCGCTGGCCGGATTCACCAGCAGAATCTCTCCGGGGCCCAGCCGCTGTCTTTCGACAATTTCTTTGTCGTGCAGATCGGCGATTCCAACCTCCGAGCCGACCACCAGCAGACCGTCCGAGGTCAGGGTGTAACGCAAAGGCCGCAGCCCGTTGCGATCCAGTTTGGCTCCCACGGTACAGCCATCGGTGAAGACCAGCGCCGCCGGCCCATCCCAGGGCTCCTGTACACGGGAGTGCTCTTCGAGAAAACTGCGCAGCTGCGGCGCCGCCTCGGGAGAACGCTCCCAGGCAGGCGGAACCATGCCCAGCATGGCCTCGGCCGGCGTGTACGCCTGGCGCAGATAAAGTTCAAATCCATTGTCGAAGCTCGCCGAATCGCTGACTTTCTCCTCCAGCAGCTGAACTCCATCCGAGAAGCGAAGGTCGCGGAGCAGCTTCGGCGATTTCGCGCGCAACCAGCGCCGGTTGCCGCTGATGGTGTTGATCTCGCCGTTGTGCGCCACAAAACGAAATGGCTGAGCCAGCGACCAGCTAGGTTGGGTGTTGGTGGAATAACGCTGATGGAAAATCGCAAACGTACTTTCGAAATCGGAATCGCGCAGGTCGGCGTAAAACGCGGGCAGTTGACAAGGCGTCAGCAGGCCTTTGTAGACCACGGTCCGGGATGACAGCGAACAGAAGTAGGTTCCGAGAGGGGCGCGGGCTTCGGCTTCTTTGCGAAAATGAAAGAGCAGGCCGTCAAAGTCGGTGGCTTCTGATGGTGCCGCGAAAAAGCATTGCTCGATGGCTGGCAAAGCCTCGTAAGCGCGCGGCCCAACCACCTCCGCATCGGTGGACACCGGACGCCAACCTAAGAAGTGCAGGCCGCTTGCTTTCGCTTGCGCCTCGATCGCATTACGCGCCGCCTCATCCCGGCCCGGCGGCAGGAAAACCATTCCCAGACCATAGACCCGCGGCAGGTCGATTCCCGCCTGCTTCGCATTCTTACGGATGAGTTTGTCCGGGATGGCGGTGAGCAGGCCGGCGCCGTCACCGCTTCTACCATCCGCATCCACCCCGCCCCGGTGCGCCAGACGGATCAAGGCCTCCAACGCACGCTCCACGATCTCGCGCGAGGCCCCGCCTCCGATTCGGGTGACCAGGCCGACACCGCAGGCATCGTGGTCGGCGGAGATGTGACTTGGATTCATCTTTACATTGTGTATCGTCAATCAAGGACGGAAGTACAATCGAGAATTTCGATGACCCTAATGGATTTTTCGGGCGGGTGGATGCTTACTGAAGAAGGCTTAGACCACGAAGGGCACGAAGGTACACGAAGGAAAACCTTGGGCTTAGCCACGAATTCCTTGGTGATACTTGGTGTCCTTCGTGGTTCGCGATTTTGGCTCAGCTTTCGTCACAGACCACAGAAGTCTTGATTTGAGAATTCTTGATTTCCACCAGGGGCGAGATCGCAGCCGGAGCCCCTGCGTGCAGCCCGCATTCGGTTTTTTCGGATCCGGCCCATCGGCCGGCACGCGCACTTTCTCCCGGAAGGATGGCCCGGGTGCAATGCGTGCAACCGATGCTGGGGTAATTCCGGTCATGCAGCGGGTTGTAGGGAACGTTGTGTTTGACCGCGTAGCTCCAGACCATCTCCGAAGTCCAATCGGCGATAGGATTGATCTTGATCAGTTGGAATTTTGCGTCCCACTCGACCTTGCCGGCGGTGGCGCGGGACGAAGTCTGATCGCGGCGAATCGCCGTAATCCACGCGCGCAATTCCGTCAGCTTGGTGCGGAGTGGTTCGACCTTGCGGAGACCGCAGCATTGGTCGGGATTCCGGCTCCAGAGCGCGGGGCCATACTCGCGCTCCTGCTCCTCCGGAGTCAGCGTGCTGTAGACCCTCTCTATTTTTATTCCGTATCGCTTTTCGACGCGGTCCATCAGATCGTAGGTTTCGGGGAACAGGAATTCCGTATCCAGGGTGAAGACGCGAAAGTCGCGACTTACACGGGAGGCTAGGTCGAGCAGCACCATTCCCTCCACGCCGAGGCCCGATGCGATGGCCACGTCTTGCTTAAATGTGGTGAACGTCCAGCTCAAGATTTCTTCCGGCCGCCATTTTTCTGCCTGGGCCTGTACTTCCAGATGCTCTCTCACTCCGCACGCTCCTGACCCGCCTTCGCCTCGAAGCCGATTTCGCCGCGAAACAATCCTGGCGGGTCGCTGCGCCACGCAAACTGCTGGCGCAGCGCCGCCGGCTTCGCCCACCGCACCACTTCGCCGACTACCAGCAGCGTCGGCGCCGGCAACTGCGGCGATTGGTTCAGTTCTTCTACAGTGGTCACATGAATCTGTTCTCGAGGTGAGGTGGCCTGCGAAATGATGGCGCACGGAGTTGTGCTCGGCAGGCCCGTCCGCAGCAGTTGCTCTCCCGTCTTGCTGTAGTCGTAACCGGGCATGTAGACCACGACGGTGGCGTCGGTCGGTATCTTTGCCGGCCAGTCGGCAAATTCATCGGTTCCGGCGCGATGGCCGGTAACCACCACGATCGCGGATGAAACCTGCCGGTGAGTGAGCGGAATCTGCGCCCGCGCCGCAGCGCCCAGTGCAGCCGTGACGCCGGGAACAATCTCAAACTCGATACCGGCTGCGCGCAGAGCTTCGATCTCTTCCCCAGCGCGGCCAAAGATCAGCGGGTCGCCGCTCTTGAGTCGCACTACCTGTAACCCGAGCAGCGCGTTCTGCACCAGAAGCCCATTAATTTCCTGCTGGCTGATTTTCTTGTGTCCGAAGCGCTTGCCAACGTTGTGGACCGGCGTCGACGATGGAATGAAGGCAAGAATGTCCGCTCCGATCAAGTCGTCGTGCAGCACCACGTCGGCTGACTTCAGAAGTTTGAGCGCCTTCAACGTCAGCAGTTCCGGATCACCCGGACCTGCCCCCACCAGATAAACCTTACCCGTCATAACTTGGCTCCTGCGCCCATTGGCTCAACACTGATTGGATCAATTTTGACTGGCTCAATCTTGATTCGCGCGGACTGCGCCCGCTCGAAAGCCTCGCGGCTCGCCAGCTCATGCAACACGCGGCGTCGCTCGTCCGCGTTCATCCCGCTGGCAAACAGTTGCTGCCTGATCTTTCCCAAATCCTCGAGCCACTCGCCGTATTCCGCTCCAAACTGAACTTCCAGATCGCGCCGGATTCTTTGGGCGAGGGCCGGACTGTGGCCGTTGGTCGAGATGGCAAGCTGACATTTACATCTCGGGAAGAGGTGGCCCCGATGACCAGAAAGACGCCATCGAGATCCGTGGTCTGGAACTCTCGAGCTTCCCAGACAATCGTCCCAGCCCGCGCCCACTCGGCCACGGTCGCGCTGGCGTTGGGAGCAATTACGCGCACCGTACCACCGGAGGCCAGGAGGCTGCCGATTTTGGGCTCGCCGATGCTGCCGGCGCCGACCACGAGGCACGAGCGCCCCTCGAGCTTCACGAACATGGGAAACAAAGTCATTGCGTTGACCTACTACCCCTCCACCGCATGCGGCACCTTCCCGGGAGAAGGATCCCGTGCTACTGCCGCCAAAAACTTTCCTGCCAGGCACTCCCGCAACTCCTCATCGTTATGCCGGGCAAAGAAGTGCCGCAGATTTTCATCCGGCGATCGCTCGTCAAGATAGCGGCGCAAGAGGCGTTCAATCGCGTCCGGCACTTCACTGGCCAGGCAGCGATATCCAATCGGACGCGCTACCGACTGGTGCAGTCCCACCGCACCGCCGACGCAGAAGTAATAGGCATCCTGCTGCTGGCCATCCACCTTGATCTTTTTGCCCTCGATGCCAATATCCGCAATCCAGTGCTGGCCGCAACTGTTGGGGCAACCCGTGACGTGGAGTTTCAGGTGCTGCTCGAAGCCGGGCAATCGTTCCTCGAGTTCTTCCACCAGCCAGCGGGAAAAACCCTTGGTCTCGGTAATCGCGATTTTGCAAAATTCCGAACCGCTGCACGCAACCACGCCGCGCCAGAACGGTGAACCGCCGACCGGCAAGCCCAGCCCTTCCAGTTGACTGGCCAGAACCGTGACGTTGTCGTTGGGCACATTCACGATCAGCAGGTTCTGCATGTTGGTAGTGCGCAGTTCCCCGCCCGCAAACCGGTCGGCAAGATCGGCAGCCGCGTGCATCTGCTTGGCCGAAATCCGCCCGCGCAGCACCGCGGCGCCCACATACGAATGTCCGGGTTGCTTTTGTGGATGGATTCCCACGTGATCGCGATAAATGTCGTTGGGGGGCTGTTCGTACGCGGCGGGGTCGAGACGAAATCCGATGCGCCGTTCCAGTTCTTCCTGAAAACTGTCAGCAGTCCAGCCATGTTTCAGGAAGAGAAACTTGAGCCGCGCACGCTCCCGGTTCTCCCGTAACTTTTCGCTCTCGCGGAAAATCTCGGCGACGCCCTTCAGCACCGGGATCACCTGGTGCTGGTGCACAAAGGCATTCAGACGAAGCGCGAGATGGGGGTCGGTCGACAGCCCGCCGCCCACCCGTAGAGAAAAGCCAATCTCGGAATCTCGACCACCGCGACGGATCGCTGTGAAGCCCACGTCGTTGATCTCGGGATAGGCGCACCAAACGTGGCAGCCGGTAATGCAGACTTTGAACTTGCGGGGCAGATTGTAGAAGTCGGCGTTGCCGACGAAAAACCGGTTCGCTTCAAGCGCAAGCGACGAGGCGTCAAAGACCTCATCGGCATCGACGCCGGCGAGTGGGCATCCCGTGATGTTGCGAGTGTCGTCACCGCAGGAACCCTTGGTGGTGAGACCGGCGCTCCACAGCGCGTCCAGCAACTCGGGCAGACCTTCAATCGTCACCCAGTGCAACTGGATGTTTTGCCTCACGGTAAGGTCGGCCGTCCCGCGCGCATATTTCTCGGTCACGTCGGCGATGGTTCGAAGCTGGTGAGAGTGGAGCAGGCCATTGGGAATGCGGATTCGCACCATGAAGTAGGGCAGAGCTTTGCCCTCGCCGTTCTTCCCGCCGATCACGCCAACGCCGTCGCCCTGTGTGTACACGCCCCACCAGCGAAAATATGTTCCCAGCCACTCAGGGGGGATGGAGTCGAAGCCCTCGCGAGCGAAACGCCGGATGTCGTCGAGGCCTTCCCACGGGTTCTTCTCCCGCTTCAGCCGCTCGACCCGTTGCGCTTTCGTTTCTGTCGCTGCATTTGCCATAAGGTTTTGGCCACAAAAAAACCCACCGCCAGCAGGTGCACTGGCGGTGGGTAGAATTGCCGATTTCTAAATGATTCTTAGGTCAGCGGCTCCCTGGCGCCAGTGGACGCACCCATACAACAACAGGTACAACACTGGCAGCGCATTTGGCAGGAACCTGACATTAACCTTTTTATGGTAGTTAGCATGACGAAGCCTGTCAATCTGCTTCTGGACGCATTGGATGAAATTTTTGGATGGAAGGAATCAAAATAGTTGCATAGGCCTGTGTGGCGCGGGCGCCCTCGCCGCGTGGTTCGTAAGTCATTCTTTCGGATCCGCCGTGCCCGCTTTGGCCTTTCCCAGGTATTCGAGAGCTTTGCTGCGTTCGCCCAGTTGGTAATAACAAAGCGAGATTGTATGCCAGCACCGGCTGGAAGGCCTGCAGCTTCATGTTCTCTTCGAGCGCAGCGGCGGCCTCCTTGAACTTGTGCAACTCGTACAGTTTCCGCGAGTCGCCCAATGCGTCCTTCACCGCTTGTGAATTTCTTCATCCAGGTGTTTAAGGGCGTCGGTGACGTCCTTCATTTCAATCAGCGCCTGGGACTCGGCATACTTGATGCGTGCTTCTGCCAGCTGCCCCGTTCGCTCCAACTGTTGGGCCTCCGCAGTCATGGCTTTGACTTCAGCTTCCAGCTCTTTTTTCTGGGCCTTTTCCAGGTTTTCCGCTGCCAGCCCCGAAGCCAGCAGAAAGATCACGAGAATCGCTTTGGTTCGCATTAGCCCCTTTCAGGGTCGATCGCCGCGTTCTATGTGCCTTGGAGGAGATCAGGGTTGCCTGAGTTAGCGGCAAGCGATTCTCAGGGATCCCCTCAAGCGCTGCCCATTGTATGCTCTTTATCGCCGAAAGGCCGACGGGAGGCGGAAACCGTGACTTCAGCCGATTTTCGACGTATGGCGCTCAGCATGCCCGAAGCAGTGGAAGGCTCGCATTTCGGAGCCGCCGACTTCAGAGTGGGAGGAAAAATCTTCGCCACACTCGCGCTTGAATCTGAAGGCTACGGCGTGCTGCTGCTCACGCCAGAGCAGCAGGCCGGGATGGTCGAGGACGAGCCCAAGATCTTTTCGCCGGTTCCCAAGGGATGGGGCCGGATGGGAGCGACACGTGTGCGTCTGGCAAAGGTTGCACCGGACATACTGGAAGGCGCGTTGCGCACGGCATGGCGCAAGAGGGCGCCGAAGCGACTCTTAAAAGTGCAGGCTCCCTGAAGAAGTAAGAGAGTGGTTGACTACTACGGCGCGGTTTTTGCAACCAGGGGATATTTGTCAGACCTGGGATCGGCCAGTTGGTTGCTGCGAATGATTTCGCTGAATAGCTTGGCGCTGCTGCGCATGGTCCGGTCTTGCGTATCCGGGTCTAGGGCGACTAATCCGAAGCGAAGTTTCCAACCTTCATTCCACTCGAAGTTGTCAGTCAGGGTCCAGTGCAGATAGCCGCGAACGTCGTACCCCTTTTCGATCAAACCATGCAGTTCGCGCAGAACGTTGACGATGAGCCAGGGTCGGATGCGATCTTCGGCATCGGGCACACCATTCTCCATGATGTAGATCGGCTTGCCCAGCCGCGCCGCGCGCTCGACCGCCCGGGCGACGGCCTGGGGATAGGCCTCGCCGTAGGGTTTTTCCACTCCTCGATCCCCCTGCGGAACGTGCCCCGGCACAAAGATGTTGGTAAAAAGTGTACTCACGTACCTTAAATCGAAGGCCACGTGCAGCCGGCTATAAACGTTCAGGCCGACGAAATCACAGCAACCTTTCGCTTCCCGCTCACGTCCGGTAAGCATGCCAAAGGGAAAAGCCAGCCGGCCGTCTTCGATCAGCTCAAAAAAAGCGTTATTGAAAAACCGGTCGAGAAGGCTGGCCGCCCATCCATCCAGGATCCCGCGCACGGGTTCGAACACAACGTAATGCTGGGCCCAGCCCACCTGGGCATCGGGAACAAGCTCGTGAATCGCATGATACGCAAGCACATGGGCCTGGGCCTGAATACTATTCACTCGCAGTGCGTTGAGCAGCTCTCCCTTGCGGCCGGGAGGAAATTCGCCCACCACATAGCCGCACGCCGCATAGACGTTGGGCTCGTTGAAAGTGACCCAGAGCCGGCAAAGATTTCCTATCGTCTTTGCTACCTCGCGTGCGAAACGTTCAAACAACTGCGGCGCGTCCGAGCGGAGGAATGCCCCTCGCTCCTCAAACCAACAGGGATGGGTGAAGTGATGCAGACAAATGATGGGCTCAATTCCGCGCTGATGCAACCCCTCCAGCATCTGGCGGTAGCGTTGCAGGGCCTGAGCGTCAAAGCGACCTTCCTCAGGCTCAATGCGGCTCCACTCCAGCGAGAGGCGCAGGGCTTTCAGCCCCAGGTCGCGGGCGATATCGAAATCACGTTCGGCGTTCTCCCACCAGTCACAGGCCTTGCCGCAGGAATCCCCAGACTTGATTCGTCCCGCCTGCTCCCAGTCCGACCACTGATTGCAATTGTCGCCCTCCACCTGGTGTGCGGCCGTGGAGACGCCCCATAGAAAATCTTCGGGAAATTGCAGATAGTCCTCAGAATTGGTACTGCCGAAGTCCGCTTCACTCATGATTTGCATTCTAAAATGTCGTGAAACCGGGAAAGGTTCGCAAGGGTGAGGCGGCAAACGCGGAAAAACCGTCCAGAGATGCCGGGGCTCCTGACCTTCGACTCATCAAGAGAAAATACTATGAGAGAGAGCGGATCTTTTCAAGCAGCATCGTGGTTACGCAGCATCGGTCACGCAGCATCCTGGTCACTTGACATTTCTGCCTCCGCAGGAGGCTCGGAAGGAGGATCGGTTTCTCCTCGACCCTCTGCAAGACCGACGAAGAAGCCCTGCACGCTGAAGCGATGGCCGTTGCGGCCCGGCTTGGAGTTAGCCGCGGCCCGGACATAACTGCCGTCCGCGCGAAGGAGGCGCGCCTTAGCGGAGTCGCGCAGATAGTTCTGCAGAATCTCGCCATACAAACGATGGCGCAGACCGCTATCCTTCACCGGGAACATGACCTCGACCCGCTCGTATAAATTGCGCGGCATCCAATCGGCGCTGCCCAGGTACATGTCGGGTTCGCCGCCATTTTCGAAATAAAAAATCCGGCTGTGCTCCAGAAATCTTCCCACAATGCTGCGCACGCGAATTCTGTGGCTGAGGCCTTTCACGTTGGGACGCAGGGCGCACGCCCCGCGGACGATGAGGTCGATCTCAACTCCGGCTCGTGAAGCCCGGTAGAGTGCATCAATGACCGGCTGGTCCAGCAGCGCATTCACTTTGGCAATGATGCGGGCGGGCCGCTTGCGCCGGGCGTGGCTGGCCTCGCGATCAATCAACTCAATGCAGTTCCTGGCCAGATCGATGGGCGAGACGAATAGGGGCTTGTAGTTGGTTTGTTCCGAGCGGGCGGTCAGAAAGTTGAATACGGCATGCACCGCGGATGTCAATTCCGGTTGACAGGTAAGCAGGCTCAGGTCGGAGTAGAAGTGTGCAGTCGACGGGTTGTAGTTGCCCGTTCCCAGATGGGCATATTGCCGTATCTCACCGTCGGAGTCGGCTCGAGCCAGCAAAGCAAGCTTGCAGTGAGTTTTCAAACCCACCAGGCCGTGAAAGACCTGGACGCCGGCCTCCTCCAGCGACCGAGCCCAGCGGATGTTTGAAGCTTCATCAAACCGGGCTTTCAATTCCACCACCACCGTGACTTCCTTGCTCTGCGCCGCCTCCATCAGGGCCCGCACGATGGGAGAGTTTTCGTTCGTCCGGTACAGCGTCTGCTTGATGGAAAGAACCTGCGGATCGCGCGCCGCTGACTCGATAAAGGCGACGACCGGCTCATACGAATCGTAAGGGTGATGCAGGAGGACGTCGCGCTTTCGAACCTCCTCGAACACGTTTTTGATTTTGGGGGTGAGCGTCAGGCACTTTGACGTGAATGGCTGAAACTTCAAGTCCGGCCGCGCGGTTTGTTCCGCCAGGGAGAACAAACGGGAGAGATTTACCGGGCCCGCCGTCTTGAATATCTGCCAGGGCTGCAGGCCGAATTGCAGGGAGAGGGGGTCGACGATTTCCGGCGCCGCGTCAGCTTCAATCTCAAGTCGAACCACATCGCCTTTGCGGCGGCTGTGCAACTGCGAGTCCACCAGGTCAAGCAAATTGCGCGACTCTTCCTCGTGCAGATACAGATTGCTGTTGCGGGTGGCTCGAAATGCGCCGGAGGAGAGCACCTGATATCCCTTGTAGAGATTTCGTGTGTGGGTTTCGATCAGATCGTGCAGGAAAATGTAGTCGATGCTGCCGCTCTTGCTCGGAATTCTCACCAGGCGGGGAAGTTTTCGCGGCACCGTCACCACCCCGAGATAGGTCGTGCCGGGCCTCGAATGTTGGCGCAAATGGAAGGCAACGCACAAAGCCTTATTGATGACGTGCGGAAAAGGATGGGAAGGGTCAATCGTCACTGGAGTCAGAATGGGATCAACCTGCCGGGTAAAGAACAGGTCCATCGCATCTTTACCCGGCCGGTCAAGACGCGCAACCGACAAGATGCGGATTCCCTCCCGGGCCAGCGCCGGCAGAAGTTTCTGGTTCCAGCACTCGTATTGGGCGGCCACGAAGGAATGTATTTCCCGGGCGAGGCGCTGCAGTTGCTCCGCGGGAGACAGCCCGTCCGGACCGGCGAACGGGTTTCCGTGTTCCACCTGTTGCAGAAGTCCGGCTACCCGCACTTCCACGAATTCATCCAGATTGCTGGCGGTGATGGCCAGGAATTTGACCCTCTCGAGCAGGGGATTGCCTTCGTCCTGGGCCTCTTCCAGAACGCGACGGTTAAAGGCCAGCCAGGATTCGTGGCGATTGAAATAGTAGCGGGGGTCATCCAGGCGGATACGTGACATCGGCGAGATTCTCCTGCCGTACCGGGTCATGCCGTACCGGGTCATGGTACTGCCCAATTGTTAATAGATTGTTACAGACCCGTATTCAGGCCCCTTCGACTCTTCCGTTAACGACGGAATAATGTTAGCTTCTCCCCTCAAGCGGGCGCAGCACATAGTAGGGCCGTGTGCCCGCTTCTTCAAGCATTGACCCCCTCAGTGCTGCTACGAAAAGAGTTGGGAACGCGACTATGGAACCGAACGAATACGACCTGGTAGTGATTGGAAGCGGCCCCGCCGGACAGAAGGGCGCCATCTGCGCGGCCAAGATGCGCAAGAAGGTGGCCATCGTCGAGAGAACCAAGGGCATGGGTGGCGTCTGTGTTCATACCGGAACCATCCCCAGCAAGACTTTGCGGGAAGCGGTCTTGTACTTGAGCGGCTTCCGCCAGCGCACGTTTTACGGCCGCGGCTACGTAGTAAAAGACCGCATCGCCATGTCGGACCTGACCTTCCGCGCACAATCGGTGATGGCGCGCGAGGTTGAAGTGATCAAGGCGCAGTTGCGCCGCAACTATGTGGCGACCTTCGAGGGCGAAGCCCGATTCATCGATCCCAATACCATCGAAGTCAGGAGCGATGACGGCTCCCACCTGCTTCGCGCGCATCACACCCTGATCGCCTGCGGTACCCGGCCAGCTCACAGCGCCGACATTCCAATCGACGGCAAACGGATTTTTGATTCCGATCAGGTCCACTGCCTGGAAGAAGTGCCGCGCGACCTGGTGGTCGTAGGCGCGGGAATCATCGGACTGGAATACGCCTCCATGTTCGCGGCCCTGGGCATAAAAGTCACACTGCTTGACCAGAGGCCCATACTGCTCGACTTCGTGGACCGGGAAATCGTGGAGAGCCTCTGCTTCCAGTTGCGCCAGCTGGGCACAGTCTTCCGCCTGGGTGAAAAAGTGGTTTCGATTGGACTGGATGAGTCGCGGGACCGGGTGTTCGCCAAACTGGAAAGCGGGAAAAATGTGCACGGCCAGGGCTTGCTCTACACCATCGGGCGCCAGGCCAACAGCGATCTGCTCAACATCGATTCCGCCGGCCTGGCCCCCGACGGGCGGGGCAAGTTGCTGGTCAACGACTATTTCCAAACCTCTGTACCCCACATTTATGCCGCTGGAGACGTGATTGGATTTCCCGCGCTCGCCAGCACTTCCATGGAGCAAGGACGTCTCGCCAGCTGTCACATGTTTGGCACTCCAGGGAAGATGCCTCCCAACCAAATCCCCTACGGCATTTACACTATTCCTGAGATTTCCATGGTGGGACAAACGGAGGAACAGCTCACGCAAGGCAAAGTTCCGTACGAAGTGGGGTTAGCCCGCTATGCGGAGTTGGCCAAGGGACAAATGCTGGGTGACGAACAGGGTCTTCTGAAGCTGCTTTTCGACCCTGACACGCTTAAGCTTCTGGGCGTCCACGTCATCGGCGACCGGGCGGCGGAAATCGTGCACATCGGCCAGGTCGTACTCACGCTGGGCGCCAGTATTGAGTATTTTCGGGACGCAGTTTTCAACTACCCCACGTTGGGCGAGGCCTACAAAGTCGCCGCCCTGGATGGGCTCAACAAGCTCTAGCAGAGCAGGTTGCCGCCAAAGTTCTGACAGGCGGCAGAAGCCCGCCCGCATTTCATCGCTATCCCCGCCAGTAACTTTCCCCTGCCCATCCGATGGGGGTATAGTCGTTGACCGCGCGTTCATACAGGGAGGCACTCATGGGAACCAAAGTTGAGAGCAAGGCCCGGACCTTTGGCCGAAACATTGAAAGTGATCTGGCTTCAAGATTTCTCCGGGTGGTGGAGACTGCAGCCATCGCCTCGGCTCACACTATGGGACAAGGGGAACGCAAGCTGTCCGACCAGGTCGCGACCGAAGCCATGCGCAAGACGATGGATTCGATTCCCATGCGTGGCACTATCGTGATCGGTGAAGGCGAGCGCGACGAGGCGCCCATGCTCTACATCGGCGAAAAGGTGGGCGCGGAGTTTCCCGACGGGACCGAAGTTCCGGAAGTAGACATCGCCGTTGATCCCCTGGAAGGCACAAATCTGTGCGCCACAGGCGCACCCGGCGCGATCACAGTGTTGGCCGCTTCGGAGAGCGGAGGATTGCTCAACGCGCCGGACTGCTACATGGAAAAGATCGTGGTCGGACCTTCCTGCAAAGGCGCGGTAGACCTCGACGCTCCGGTAATCGACAACCTCAAGAATATTGCGAAACGTATGCACCGCGACGTCGAGGATCTGGTGGTGATCGTGCTCGATCGCCCGCGGCACGAAAGGCTGATTGCTGACATCCGCAAAGCCGGGGCCAGGATCAGGCTGATTGGCGACGGCGATCTTTCTGCCGGCATTGCGGCCGCTGTCATCGGCACCGGTGTACATGCGGTTATGGGGTCGGGCGGCGCCCCCGAGGGCGTGATCACGGCCGCCGCGATTCGCTGTCTGAACGGTTACATGCTGGGCCGCCTGGTGATCGACAAGCCGGAACTGGAAGAGCGCATCGCGCGTATGGGCATCAAAGACAAGAACAAAATTTACGAAGCCGACGATCTGGCACCGGGCAAGCAACTCATCTTCGCCGCAACCGGCGTGACCGATGGTTCCTTGATGAAAGGGGTACGCTTCTTCGGCGAAGGCACCCGAACTTCATCGGTAATCCTGACTCTGCGCACCGGCAAAGTGCGATTCATCGACAGCATTCACCTGGAGAAAGGACCGGATGTGAAGGTGAGGTTTGTGTAGCGGGGCGGTGTGGCGCGGGCGCCCTCGCCACACAGGGCCGTCCCGGTCAAGCAAACGGGTCCTCGATTCGCAAATCCTCTATCTTCTGGCCGTGCTGCAGATCTTCGCTGTACAGCAGGCTGCACTCGCCCTGACGGGCGGCGGCTACGATGAGAGAGTCATACCAGGACACACGGTACTTCTCAGCTATGCGTAAGGCCTCGACGTAGAGACCAGCTGAGGAGTGAATGGCCAGGAGTGGGCGGAACACCGTGATCAGGTATTGCTCCGCCTCGGCCGCGCTCATGGGTTGAGCGAAACGCCGAAGGGCAACGTTGAAGAACTCCTGTACCACCTGATAGCTGACGACCCCATTCCCGGTGTCCACAGCCCGTCGAATCAATAATGAAGCCCGCCTGGCCTTGGCTGGCTCTGTTGCGTCAAAGGCGTAAACGAAGATGTTGGTGTCGAGGAAGAATCTACCGCTCATTCATCTCGTCTCGCGTGTAGGGTCCCGCTGAACGCACGTGGCGGAGACGCCGCATGAGCGCGTCCACAGCGGCACCTCCTCCAGCTTGCGTGGCATACTGCTCCAACCATTCCCGGAAGGCGGCGTTGAGTGTCTTGTGCTGTGCCCGAGCCACGAGTCGGGCCTGCTCAATCAGGGCCTCGTCCGCGCTCAACGTGATGTTCTTCATACGAAAACAGTGTACACTATAATAGTGTTCATAAGCAATCTCCGTCTGCCATCTGTATCGACCAGCTAGTCGGAGAAGGTCGTGTTTAAGCCGCTGTTCTCGATCCGCCTACGCCACTACTGGCGGCCATTTCCGGGACACACCCGCGAACAGGCTTACCGTTTTCTCCGCGCGCCTGACCCCGTCGTGAACTGCGATTTTGTGGGGCTCCCCCGGCCGGTAACCGTCCCATAGCGAGACGCCGGCATAGGCCCCATCTTTGCGCAGGATGAAGTACGTCATGTCCATGAAGCGCAGACGGTCCATGTCTCCGCTGTAGTTCCGCACGATGCGTTTCAACGCGTCCATGCCGGCGTCGAGCGGTGACATCCCGTGGCGCAGGTTCTCAACGATGGTGTGCGCGCCCGCGACTTTGATGTTCTCTTCCCCGCTCCCAGTAGCACCCGCTGAGCCGACATCCTGGTCGGTGTAGCAGCCGGCGCCGATGATCGGCGAATCGCCGCAGCGCCCGGCAAGCTTCCAGGCCAGGCCGCTAGTGGTGGTCGTCCCGGAGATTTCGCCCTTTTCGTTCAGGGCGGAGCAGTGAATGGTCCCGGTGGGCGGAAACAGGACTTTGCGGATCGCGATCAGGCGCTGTTCCGGCTCCATCCCCAGATCGGCAGCGACTTCTTTCATGCGCTCGATTCGTCGCTCAAAATCCTCGCTGTCAGATGCGGCACGCATCCGCTTTTTCCAATTCGGATCGGCCAATCCTGACCCCCACCAGTCGGAATGAGTTTCCTTCCACAGCAGCCAGGTTTTGCGGCAACGTTCGGTCAGCAAATTTTCGCGCGGAAAGCCCTGGGCGACGGCAAAACGCTCGGCGCCCTCCCCTACCAGCATGACGTGCCCGGTGTGTTCCATGACGGCCTTGGCCACCAGCGATACGTTCTTGATGTTTCGCACGCTACCGACCGAGCCGGCCCGCCGGGTGGGACCGTGCATGCAGCAGGCGTCCAACTCCACGACCCCTTCTTCGTTGGGCAGTCCACCCAGTCCGACGCTATCCTCGTTGGGATCATCCTCCGGGCCCTTCACCACTTTCAGCGCGGTATCGAGCGTGTCGCCACCCTCTTTCAGGAATGCGAACGCATCATCCAGATAGTCGAACCCGTTGCCTGCGGAAATGATGATAGGCCGCCTGCCCGTTGTGGTGGGCGACTCCGCCTTAGTCGAGTCAGGTTTGTTGCGATCTTGTCCCTCCATTCCAAGAGATACGGCGCCTAAGGCGGCACTGGCAAGAAAGTCGCGGCGCGAGAAAGCCATTCCGGTCCTCCACGATTCGCCGAAGAGCGCGAGAAACCGCAAAGCATATCACGGTGATTCGGGAACGTGGTTTCGAGCGGGAAAGCGAAGAGTGACTCAGTTTGAAGAAGCGCCCCGCACCTCCGCTATCTGTCAGCAGAAATCCGTCAAGGGTGGAGGAGGCCTTCAGGCCTGCATAAAAGCTGGCGTCTTGCGATGGGCTTCAGCCCTCACCTCGCCCCTCTTTGCAACACTGACGTGCTGCTCTACTCTGGAAAGTCGCGCTTCGCTCGGGACAAGCTGCGAACCGTTCTTATATCGTCCGTTTCTAAGAGGCTACGGCCATTCCGCCTTTGTTCTGATCCGACCGGAAACGGAGCAGCGCGGCGATGCTGCCAACGCGATCGAACGCCGGATCCTCGTTCACGTAGAGCAATTCAACATCGCGACGGATCGCCGCCGGGATTATGGCGTCGCACACATCTTCCAATTCCTGCGTGGCGCGTCCGCACACCGGACAATAGCGCACCATGTGGGCGTCGAGATGGCCGCAGCTGGTGCACTCGACTGCGCGGGCGGAATAGTTCTCCGCCATCAGCAAAGTCTGCACTTCTCCCATTTCGAGAGACCGTAACACGCGGCGCAGGCCGGTGACGCCGCGTCGGTTGCTCTTCGCCTGGCCCAGGACTTCGCTTACCAGATCGTGCTGGCGCTGATCGAGCGACTGCCGCAAGATGCGGCCGGCTTGCTCGCGGACTTGTTCGTCGGTAGTAGTGCTCACGTCAGCGACGAAGCGTCCCAGTAGTCTTTTCTTCACGTAAGGGTGGAGATGCGGTTCAAACTCATGCCAGTTGATGTCCTGACAGGCGACGACCAGACTGCCAAAGGCGCCTTTCTCCTCGCCCTGTCTCAGATACTCCGCCACATTCTTGAAGTGGTGCAGGATTTCGTCATTCACGCCGCGTTCGGCATGACCGGCGTCGTATCCCGCGAACCCGTCGCCGCGACCACGGCGAGGCAAAGTCCGAAAAAGGGATTCGCGTTCTTTCAGTTCATCGAGGTGCAGATCGAAAAGGCGAGCGCGGTGACGGTCAACCAACGCCACCCACAAGCGCGGTTGCGCGCCTAGAACTACGGCCAGTGCTTTCAAGTGGAAGCGGCGATTGACGAAAAGCCGAGTCTCCGGAAGTAGTGGAGGGAGGTCGAACTCGCGCCATAGGTTGCGGCTGCCACAGGCGAAGACGGCCTTGGCGCGAGCCTGGTTTCCGTGCAAGCCCGCCGCCAGATCAAGGACTCGTTGCAGATCAGCCCGCGCGCACCCATTCCGGCCGTTCTTCTCGGCCTCGCGCAGGGCATGGCGAACCAGGTCCTTGGCCAGGATCGCCTCCTCGCGATGCGATTTGTTCCGGGGTTTGGCAGGCTGAAAATAGAAGCTGATTGCGCAATCTGCGCCATTACCCTGGAATTGTGCGAGTTCACGGATATCTTCGCGAGTGATCATTCTTTGTTCCACTCCTTGTCCGGACGCCGCCGGGATCAGTCAGTACCGGTGTTGGGAAGTATGCTGTTTCTGAAGCGATTGGCGATGGGCGGCGACCGCCGCAAGTGTTCGCGTGCGGCTGTGATGGAAGCGCTGATCGCCTCCGGCTTGCGATCGGTGATGGCAGCGATCTCCGCCACTGAGAATCCCTCAATGGTATGCAGGATAAAAACTTCGCGGTCCCGGGGCTTGGCGGCAGCCAGCGCAAATTCCACCAGCGAATTCATTTCATCCGAGGAGGCGATTTCTTCGGGGGTGGCGGTACGCCGGTCAGCGATTACGCTTTCACGGGTTAGAGTTTCGTCGGGCTGATGAAACTGGAGTTCGGGCTCGTCGCTGGCGCGAACGTTGGGGGTGCGGGCCGAGTCTTCGAGGGGCACCGACAAGACATGATCCGAGCTCCGGGCCTGCAGGTCGCCGATAGCATGGATAGCCAGGCGATATAGCCAGGGCTCAAGGGCCATTTTGTCGGGCTTGTCTTCGCCATCTCCCAGGGCACCGGCAATTACCTCGTCGATCACTTCTTCCTTCGTTACCGAGTCCGGAACCATCTGCTCGGCGGCTTCACGAAAATAGAGTTCGCGCTCAACAAAACGCTCCAGCCGGGAAAGATTTGCATTCACATAGGAACGTATGTCGTCGGCTGAGATCGTGGACGGCTGTATCGCCGCTAGGGTCTGCTCGAAAGCCACTAGCGTTTCCGGACGCGAGTTGGCCGTTCGGCGCCGCGTCCACCTGTGGGAGCTGCGCAACAGGTCTTTGTGGCGAGTGATTTG
>WNFO01001202.1_pt1 | contig 20112 bp, 17 predicted proteins | sample 5400251 | NCBI WGS metagenome assembly WNFO01 (sample SAMN13153354, study PRJNA577476) | soil metagenome | isolation source: 100 cm saprolite under Madrone tree | place: USA:California | collected 2016-06-14
CGGTGTGTTCGATCGACATGTTGGTCCAGGCGCCGGTATCGATCAGCATATCGCGGCCGGTCGCCTTCAGGATCGTTTCGAGCCGACTGCCTTCCCATGCGCTCATGCGCATCTTCTCGACGATGAAGTCGCCCGGACGGGGCTCGAGCCCCGCCACCGGTGCGGCGCCCCAGGAGCCGCGCACCATCGCCCGGGAGTCGACGAGGCCCTCGAACAACGGCGCGTTCAGCGTCAGCCCCGGTGCGCCGGGTTCGACGATGAACCAGACGTGAATCACGACGACGCCCCGGGCGCGTGCCGCCTCGGCAAGCCGGCGCACATTGTCGACGACGCGCTGCGTGCGCGCGTGCGCCGGTGCGCCCGATTCGGCGAAGGCCCCGCCTTCCATGATGACGTCGTTCTGCAGATCCTGGATGATCAGCGCGCAGCGCTTCGGATCGAGCTGCAGGCTTTCGGCCCTGAGCAACGGCGCTGGCGCGGAAGACGCCGTGGCGGCTGCGCCTCCCCTCGCGGTCATGTAAGGCTCGCTACGCGGCCCGACCTTGGTCGTGACCGTGTAGACCGAGTGCGTCGCGGTCATGAACAACGTCCGGAAGTCGGCGCCGCCCCAACTAAGATTGGCGACCAGTTCGGGCACACGAACCTTGCCCAAGAGATCGCCGTTCATCGCGTAGACCCACACGCCGCCGGGCGCCGTCACCCAGATATTGCCGAGTTGATCGCATTTCATGCCGTCAGGCAGGCCGGGCTCGAGTTCCGAGCGGATGCCACTGGCGAAAACGCGGGCGTTGGCAAGCGAACCGTCGGGGGCAAGGTCGAAGACGCGGATCAGCGCCTGCACGGTGTCGTTGACGTAGAGCCGCTTTTCGTCCGGCGAGAAGCAGAGGCCGTTCGGCTGGTCGAACAGGTAGCGGTCGACCAGCAATTGCGGCGCGCCGCCGCCGGGCGGCACGCGATAGACGCCCTGGAAGCCGAGCTGGCGCGGCCGCTCGACGCCATAGACCGGCATGCGGCCATACCAGGGATCGGAAAAATAGATCGCGCCGCTCGAATGCGCGCAGACGTCGTTCGGGCTATTGAGTTCCTGGTTTTCGAAATGCGACGCGAGCACGTCGCGACGGCCATCGGGGCGCTCGCGGATCAGCGACGACGTGGCGTGCTCGCAGACGATCAGGTTGAGGTCGGCGTCATAGGTCATGCCGTTGCATTTGTTCGAAGGGCGCTTGACCTCGACGACGCCGCGCGTGGCATCCCAGCGACGGCGAACGTCGGCGGGCATATCCGAAAACAACAGATAGTGATCGACCGGATGCCAGATCGGTCCTTCGGTGAAGGTGAAGCCGGTGCCGAGCTGGCCGACGGGCGCATAGGGGTCGATCAGGGTTTCGAATTCGGAGCGCAGCGTGGCGTGGGTCATGGGGTGCTCCCTTCGCTCGGCTCAGGCCGGGAACCAGTTGCGCTTGGGCAGCGACTGAACAATCGGGCCCGGCACCTGGTCCTGCAGCCGCCCCACGACATAGCCGCCCTCGATCCTGCACGGGCGGTCGTGCACCGGCAGCAGGAAGCGCGAGCTGTTGACGAGCTTCTTGATGGCAGCCTTTTCCGCGCGCTTCGAGGTGCCATGGTTGCCGGTGGTGCGCGGCTCGGCGTCGTGGATCTCGCGGAAGGGATCCACCAGTTGATCGTTGATGTCGTAGAGCACATCGCCGCAGATCGTCGCGATACCCTCGGCCGTGTGAACGTGCAAATTCATCGAGCCTTCGGTGTGGGCATTGGCCGCCTCGCAATAGACGCCCGGGATCAGCTCAACCGGGCCGGTGATCTCAAGGTCAAGGAATCGCAGCGCGCTCTTGGTATGCAGCCGATCGATCAGGTGCTTGATGTCGGGTGCCGGGTATTGCGGGTGCATCAGGCCCGAGACGGAATATTCCAGCTCCTTGCGGTTGACGACGACCGTCGTGTTCATCGGAAACAGGTCGTCCTTGCCGGCGTGGTCGATATGCAGGTGGGTGTGGCAGACAAAGCGGACATCGCCCATGCGCACACCGTGGCGTGCAAGCTGGTTCTCGATCATATTCTCATGGAACTGAAGCCCTCGCATACCGAGCGTCTCCATGATCTGATTGGAGCGGTAGCCGGTGTCAACGACGATTGGATAGGCCCCTCCGGTAATGAGAAAGCCGAGTGTCAGCACACGCCGTGTGCGCCCGCAGTCGCGGCCGAGCACCAGGAAGCTCGATTCCAGCTCGATGTCGCCATAGTCGAGAATCTTGATTTCCAGCGCCATGTTTGCCTCCCGTTCCCTCGTTTGTTTTCTCCGCGCAGGGCTATCGCGCGAGACGATAGGCCCGCATCGCCGTATCGCGCAGGATCGCGTCGCGATGGCGCGGGTTCAGCTTGGTGGCGTCGAGATAGGCGTCGACGAGATCGCGATAGTTGGTCCACAACTTCTCGATCGGAAAATTCGAGCCGAACAGGCAGCGATCGGCTCCGAAGATCGCCACCGCCTCGGCGACGATGCCGGCGATGTGCGACGGGTCATTGCGATGGATGAACGTGCCCAGCCCGGAGAGCTTGCAGACGATGTTCGGACACGCCGCCAGCCGTACCATGCCGGAGCGCCAGACCGAGCGACCGGCGGGGGACAGGTCCTCCAGCATTCCGGCATGCTGCAGCACGAATGTGACTTTCGGACAGGCTTCGGCAAGGCCGGCTGCGTCCGGCATCTGCGGCGCAAACACCTGCAAATCGAAGCTCCAGTCGTAGTCGGCCAGCCGCGCCACGTTGCGGCGAATCGTCGGATCCGTGCACAGATCGGCGCGCGCGGCGAACCGGTAGAGCGGGCTTTCGTGCCAGTGCAGCTGCATACGTACGCCACGCACCAGTGGGTAACGCTTCAGCCGGTCGAGCTGCGGGCGGACGTCGTCCGCGCCGAAATGCGCATAGGCGACGATCGCATGCGGCCAGCCGGTTTCCTCGGCGGTGCGTTGCACCCAGGCCGTCTCGTCCTCGAACCGCGCCGGCGCCCAATTGGTCTGCACGTAGACCGATTTGACGACACCATGGCCGGCGAGGTCGTCGAGATATTCGCGGATCGGATAGTCGCGACGGATCGGCTCGTAGGGACCGAATATGCGCGGCTGCATCGGCCCGACCAGCCAGGGAAGATCGGCCTGGCGCCAGATATGATGATGCGCATCGACAATGCCGATCACGCCGCTCTCCTTTGTCGAAGCGAAAGCACATGCGCGACCACCGCAGCACTTGATCCCCCGTCGACCATGTCGTCGACGAAGCGGCGAATGGCGATCAGCGCCTCGGTCTGCGGCACGAAGCGAGGGCCGACTGCGAGCGGCGTCAGCCAGCTCATGCGCCAGGCGCGCCGCGAGAGCTTGGCGACCGCGTCGCGCAAGGCCGAGAGATCGCCGCGCTCCAGGCCGTCGGACAGGATCACGACCACGGCGCCGCGGGCGTAGCCGCCAAAGCGCGGCACGGCGAGAAAGGCCTGCAGCGCGTCACCGATGCGGGTGCCGCCATCCCAATCGCTCACCAGATGCGCGGCGGCCGCGAGCGCCTGCTCGCGGCGCTTGAGCCGCAGCGCGCGCGTCAGGTGCGTCAGGCGGGTGCCGAAGGTGAAGACTTCGACATTCGGCGTCGCCTGCACCAGTGCATGCGCAAGGCGGAGATTGTCCTCGGAGCGGGCCTTCATCGAGCCCGAGACGTCGATCAGCAGCAGCATCTTGCGCGGCCTTGCCCGACGCTTCAGCCGCCCAAGCCGCATCACCTCGCCGTCGTTGCGTGTGGATTCGCGCAAAATTCGCCGCAAATCCGCCCAAGGCCCGCGCCGCGCGCGCATGCGGCGATGGCCGCGCCGGCGCGGCAGGCGGCTTGGGGCTTCGCGCGCGAGCCGGCGCAACGCGGCGCTCGGTCCGCTCGGGCCGAACCGGCGCTCCGCCAGCGCTTCGGCGCGCACCGCCATTTCGCCTGACTCGTTGGCTTCGTCGGCAAGCGGCGGTTCCTCGTCGCCGCGCCCCTCCTCCTGCAGCCGTACGACCTCTTCGTCCTCGCCCTCGTCGCCCCTAGTCTCTTCCCCGCCGAGGAAGTGGATTCGGAACAGAAGATCGTAGGCGGCGCGCCGCTCTGGCGGAGGCGCCAGGGTCGCCAGCCCCGCCTGCCGGATATCTTCAGGCCCGCGCGGGCCGAGCAGCGCAATCGCTTCCAGGAACGCCGTGGTCTGCTCGGGCGCGATGACAAAACCGTTGGCGCGCAGCAGCGCCACGAACGAAACAAAGGCGCGCGCGGCGCGTGGCAGTTGCGGCGCTTCGCTCACGCGGCCGCCTCCGCGATCAGAGCGTCGAGCCGGCCGGCGATGAAGGCGAGGTCCTCCTCGTCCTTTAGCGCGACGCCGATCGAACGCTTGAACGCATCCGGCCAGCGCGCGCCGCCCTTGTTGAGCAACGTCGCTGCCTCCGCCCAGTCGACCGCCTCGGCGACGCCGGGCGCCTTGCTCAGCGGCTCGCGCCGGAGTTTGCCGATGGCGGCAACAACCGCGCGTGCGGTCGCCTCGGCAACGCTGGAGGCGCGCATCATAATGATTCTCGCCTCGCGCTCCGCGGTCGGGTAATCGATCCAGTGATAGACGCAGCGTCGGCGCAGCGCCTCGTGCAGATCGCGGGTGCGGTTGGAGGTGAGCACCACCACTGGCCGCGCGGCTGCCCGGATGGTGCCACGCTCGGGGATCGAAATCTGGAAGTCGGAGAGGAATTCGAGCAGGAAGGCCTCGAACTCCTGATCGGAGCGATCGATCTCATCGATCAGCAGCACCGTCGAATCCGGCGCGCGCAGCGCCGCGAGCATTGGACGCTCGATCAGGAAGGTCTCGCCGTAAATGTCGATGGTCTCGTCGCCGGCCTGGCGGATTGCCAGCATCTGCCGCGGGTAGTTCCATTCATAGAGTGCGGCGGAAGCGTCGATGCCCTCGTAGCATTGCAGGCGAATGAGCCGGCGACCAAGCACGGCGGCGATCGCCTTCGCCGCTTCGGTCTTGCCGACGCCAGGGGCGCCTTCGAGCAGCAGCGGCCTGCCCAGCGCGAGCGCCAGATAGGCCGCCGTCGCGATGCCCTCGTCGGCGAGGTAATAGGCCGCGCGCAGCGCCTTTTCCAGCGCCTCTGGGCTGTCGATGCCGCCAATGGTGCCGCGAATCACCATCAGCGCCGCGCCTTCGGCCGCGCGCCACCCTGCGCCTTGATCGAGCGCAGCACTTTCTCCGGCGTGATCGGCAGTTCGTCGACGCGCACGCCGACCGCATTGAAGATCGCGTTGGCGACCGCCGGCATCACCGGGTTGGCGCACATCTCGCCTGGGCCCTTGGCGCCGAACGGACCATCCGCCGCCGGGCGCTCCAGCACCGCGATGTCATGCGGGCAAACGTCGCCGGGACCCGGCATCAGATATTCGACAAAGTCGCGCGGGCCGTGGCTCGGATCGGGATAATAGGGTTCCGTGGTCTCAAAGAGCGCGTGACTGACCCCCATCCAGGCGCCGCCAACGAGCTGCTGTTCGACGAGCCGCGGATTGAGCGCGCGCCCGAGTTCATAGGCACTGTCCATGCGCACCATCGCCACTTCGCCGGTCTCGTCGTCGACCTCGACCTCGGCGACCATGCAGGCGTGCGCGTAGCAGGTCGCCGGCGACATTTCGCCGGTCTCGGGATCGACGGCGGAGAGCGGCACCAGGAAGATGCCGCGCCCGGAGATGGTCTTGCCCTGCTTGAACTGCGCGGCGATCGCGACGTCCTTGGTCGAGATCGATCGATGCGGTGCGCCTCTGACGTGAATGTTGCCGCGACCGTCGGTTTCGAGGTCGGCGGCATTGACCTCAAGTTCCTCGGCCGCCGCCTCCATCATCACGCCGCGCGCTTCCTTCGCAGCGGCCATCACCGCGTTGCCGACCCGATGGGTACCGCGTGACGCGAAACTGCCCATGCAATGCGGCCCGGTGTCGGAATCGGCGGTGTCGACATAGACATCTTCGACCGGCACGCCGAGCGTCTCGGCGCAGATCTGCCGCGTCACCGACTTCATGCCTTGACCCAGATCGATCGAGGACAGCGACACCGTAAACTTGCCGCTCGGATTGGAATGCACCAGCGCCTGGCTTGGATCGCCGCCGAGGTTCATGCCGATGGGATAATTGATCGACGCGATGCCGCGTCCGCGGTGCCTGGCCATGGTCAGCGCCTCCTCGAACCAAACACTGAGGAAAATCGGATCGCGCCGTGCGCGGCGGGCTGCGGCGCTGGCGTCGGCGAACCCGCCGGAGGCGTTGGGCGCGGCGGCTCGGACGCGGCGGCGGGCCGCGGCGCGCGATCGTAGGGCGTGCGCTGCTGCGCGGCTGGGCGCGCTGGCGCGAGCGGATCCATCGCGGTCGCGGGAACCGCCGCGCGTTCGCCGCCGCCGTCCTTTCGCGAGGACATCCGCTTGAATTCCTCGCGCAGCGGCCATTTGGCTTTTTCGGCGGCGACCTGCACGCATTCGATCAACGCGGTGTTCTTGGCCTCGCGCCGATGCGCCTTCATGTCGCCGTCGCGATAGGCGTTGAGAATGCGGAACTCCATCGGGTCCATGCCGACGAGATGAGCGAGCTTGTCCATCTGGCATTCGATCGCGAAATCCATTGCGGTGACGCCAAAGCCGCGCATCGCGGTCGCCGGCGTGCGGTTGGTGAAGACGCAATAGATGTCGCCATAGACGTTCGGGATCGTATAGGGCCCGGGCAAATGCGCCGCACATTTGACCACGGCGTAGCTCGACAGCCTGGTATAGGCGCCACTGTCGAAATAGGCGCGCACCCTGCGCGCGACGATGCGGCCGTCGCGCCTGACGCCGTCCTTCAGGTAGATGCGTTCGGCGCCGCGCGGCGGACCGTATTGCATTTCCTCCTCGCGGCCGAAGATGTAGCGCACCGGGCGCCCGGTCAGCATAGCTCCGAGGATGGCAAGCGGCTCGGTCAAGGTATCGACTTTGCCGCCGAAACCGCCGCCCACGGTGCCTCCGATGAAATGAAAGGTGTTCGAGGGCACATCGAGAATCTTCGCGCAGGTGTCGAGCGAGAAGAACAGCGCCTGCGTCGAGGTGTAGACAACGTAGCGGCCGTTGGTGTCGGGTGCTGCGATCGAGCCGTTGGTCTCGGTCGGCGCGTGCTCGATCGGCGACATCTGATAGCGCTGTTCGAGCACGTGGTCCGCGCTCGCGAAACCGCGCTCGACGTCGCCGAAGCGCAGCTTCTGATGATCATAGATGTCGTGATAGGTGAACGTGTTCTTCGGATAGGTTTCGTTGACGACCGGCGCGCCGGCCTTCAGCGCTTCCTCAACGTCGAACACGGCGGGCAGCGGCTCATAATCGACGCGGACCCTTGCGAGGGCCTCAAAGGCCTCGCCGTCGCTGTCGGCCACAACAGCCACGACCGGCTCGCCCTTGTAGCGCACCTTGTCGACCGCGAGTGACGGCTCGTCGTCCTTGCCGAAATTGATCAGGCTGAGCAACGTGTTGAGGTTGCGCGGCACGTCAGCGCCGCGAATGACGCGGCGAATGCCCGGGCTGCGCTCGGCCTCGCCGGTGTCGATGCGGCGGATCCGCGCGTGCGCGTGCGGGCTGCGCAGCACCTTCAGATGCAGCATGCCCTGCAATTTGTGATCGTTGAAATAGGTCGAGGCGCCGGTAACATGGCCGAGCATGTCCTGGCGCTGGGTGCCCTTGCCGATCTCGTTGAGATTGTCGTCGCGCTCATCGGCGAAAACGTCCTTGCGCAATTCCAGCATGGCGCGGTCCTTCAGGCGCGTGCGCGTCCGCCCGAGGCGGCGGCGAGCACGGCGTTGATGATGGGTTCGTATCCGGTGCAGCGACAGATGTTGCCCGCGATCGCGTTGACGACCTCCTCGCGGGAAGGCTTCGGATTGTGGTCGAGCAGGGCCTTTGCCGCCATCAGCATGCCCGGCGTGCAATAGCCGCACTGCGCCGCGAAATGCTCCATGAAAGCGCGTTGCAGCGGGTGCAGGTTCGGCCCGTCCTTCAGTCCATCAAGCGTTTCCACGGAGCGGCCTTCCACGCTCTGCGCCAACGTCAGGCATGCAAGATGCGCATCGCCGTCGATCAGCACCGTACAGGCGCCGCATCCGCCCTGCCCGCAACCGAACTTGGGAGTCATATCGCCGACGAGATCGCGCAAGGTGGCCAGCAGATTGACGCCGCCATCGACGAAGACGGCGACATCGCGGCCGTTATGACGAAATTGCAGGGCGGTCTTGGCCATCGCGCTTTCCTCAATCCTGGCCGGTAAGCAGGCGGCGCAGATGGACGCCGACAACCTCGCGCCGATACCAGGCGCTGGCGAGCGAATCGTTGACCGGCGAAGTCCCTTCCGTCGCGGCGGCGACCGCGGCGGCGACGCTCGCCGCGTCGAGCACCCGCCCTTCGAGCGCGCGCTCGGCCGCCTTGGCGCGAACCGGTGTCGCCGCCATCGCGCCGAGCGCGATGCGCGCGCCGACGATGCGGCCGCCGCTCGTCGGAAGATGCGCGGCGAGCGTCACCACCGAGCCGCCTTTCGGCTTGATGCGCGTGATCTTACGATAGCGAAACGCATCGGCGCTGGACGGGCGCTGGCAAGAGATGGAGAGGACGAGCGCGCCCGGCAGCCGGTCGCGCCCGGCAAGGAACTCCTCCATCGGCGCGTCGCGCGCGCCGTAGCCTCCCTGCACCGAAACCGTCGCGTCGAGCGCGAGCATGGCGACTGCGAAATCACCGAACGGCGTCGGCGCGAACAAGTTACCACCGATCGTGCCCATGTTGCGCACAGCCGGCCCGCCGATCGAACCGGCGACGGGATGGAGAAATCCGAGCTCGCGCTCGGCGAGAACGCGCGCGAAGGTGACCCCGGCGCCGATCGTGATGCGGAAACTGGCGATGTCGAGCTGCGTCAGGCCGCGGTCGGTCGCCCGCACCACCGTCGAGACCGAGAGATCGCCCTCGTTGAGCGCGCGCATCACCAGCGTGCCGCCCCCGAGATAGCGCGCATCGCGCTCCGACGACAGCGCCGCCGCTGCTTCGCCTGACGTCGCGAAGGTTTTCACTGTGACGGGCATGATTTCGCCTCCGCTCTCATGCGGCTTCCCGCAGATGCCGGCGGATCGCCTCGAAACCGGCCTGATAGATCTGTTCGCCGACCATTTCAGTGATCTCCGCCGCTTGCGCGGGTCGCGTCGTGAACCGTGACTCCCAATGCCAAAACGTCCGGTCACCGTCGGTGACCGGCAGCAAGCGGACATGCGCGACGTAGTTGAACATCGGAATTGGCGTATCGAGCAGGCAATAACTGAAGGTCTGTTCGAGATCGGAGAGTGCCAGCAATTGCTCGCGCAATTCAGAGCCGTCCTTCAGTTTGAACCGCCGCACGCAGCCGATGCGGTCCGCGGATTGCGCGCGCTCGATCATGCTGGTCGCAACCGCGGGATGCCAGCGGTCATGGCCGTTGAAATCGCGCAGCACATTCCAGACCACGCCGGTCGGCGCGTCGAGGATCGTGCTCTTGACGATGTGCGGCACGCCTTCAGCCTCCAAACACGCGCTTGAGTGCATCGAAGCCGCCCTGAAATACGCCGGCTCCGATGGTATTGATGAGTTCCGTCTCGCGCTCGGGCGCGCAGTCGAATTCCGCCGACCATTCCAGGAAGGTTTTTTCACCGTCGGTGACCGGCGTCAGGCGCAACGTCGCGACGTAGTTTTCGACGCCCATCGGCGATTCGAGAATCGAGTAGGTGCAGAACATGTCGTAGTCCGAGAGGCCGAGCAGCTTTTCGCGAATGCGGTCGCCGTTGCGCAAGGTGAAGTCCCGCACGCAACCGATCTTGTCCGCGGGCTCGCCGCCTTCGATGCGGCTCTCGGCGATCGCCGGGTGCCAGTTCGGCAAGCCGTTGAAGTCACGCACCCGTGCCCAGACCCGATCGTTGCGGACATTGACGACGGTCGAAACATAGACCCGAGCCATGGCGCCCCTCAGCTCTTCTTGCCCGGGCGCGAAGGCGTTGCCTCGCCCCGGGGAGAACCGGCGGCGGCTGGCTGGTCTGCCGGCGTGGCCTCACCCTCTTTCTTCGGCGCCGCCTCCTTGCGGATACCCTGCATGTCGCGGGCCTCGCGAATAAGGCCCGGCATCTTTGACAGACTGCCACCTTCGACGCCAATGTCGGCGAGGATCGAGTCGATCAGCGGCGCCTGAACGCGGTAGCGCAAGGCCGAATCGATCACTTCGTCGGTTGCGCTGCGGCCGCTGCCGTTGCTCCCGTTGCCGCCGGCCAGACCGTCGACATGCAAAATGCGGATGCCCTCGATCTTCTCCATCGGCTTGACGCTCTCGCGCACAATGCCCTCGATGCGATCGAGCAGCTTGCGGCGGAACAGCGAGTAGCGCGCCTGGTCGGTGAGCACGTTCTCGGCCTCGTTGAGCAGCTTCTGCGCCTCGGCTTCGACTGCCGCGCGCACCCGTTCGGCCTCGGCGCCGATCCGCTTCTCCTCGGCTTCCTTTTCGGCGATCAACACTTCTACCGTCTTGCGTCGCTTGGCGATCTCGCTGTCGCGCACGGTGACGACGCGCTCGGCCGCCTCGGTCGCGCGCGCCTTGGCGTTCTCGGCCTCGGCCTGCGCGGCCGAATGTTCCAGCGACTTCTGATAAAGAACGATCGCCTTCTCCATCTGCGCCGTCTCGACCTCCTTCTCGCGATTGACCTCCAGCTTGCGCAAATCCCGCTCGCGCCCGATGCGGGCCTCGTCGAGCCCGCGGTCGGACGCGATGCGCGCGCGCTGGACTTCCTCGTTGGCGGCAATCTCGGCTTCCTGCAAGGCCTGGACGCGCGCGACTTCCAACTGCTCGATCACGCGCCGACGCTCCAGCCGGGCGGCTTCGAGCGCCTGTTCCCTCGACACCTCGGTGGTCTCAACCTCGCGGCGGGCCACGATCTCGGCCTGCTTGAACTGCCGATCGGCGTCGATGCGTTCGGAGCGTTTCGCCGACAGCGCGATTACCCGGTCCTCGTCGGCGAGCTCGATTGTTTTCTTCTGGTCGATGTTGAGCACTTCGCGCTTCTTGCTGGAAGCTATGCGCTCGGCCTCAAGCGCAAGCTCGACGCCGATGCGCTGACGCTCAATCGCGTCGCGGCGGTTCAATTCGGCCGCCTCGATCTGTTCTGCGCGCTCGATGTCCTGTTCCTTCGTCTCCTGCTCGCTCATGATGCGGGCGAGAGCGATATTCTTTTCCTGGGCGATCCTCGCCGCCTCGATGGCCTCGCGCGAGGCTATATCGGCTTCCTCGACCGCGCGATGGCGCGCGATTTCGAGCGCGCGAATGCGTTCCTCCTGGGCAATGCGCGTGGCTTCGGTCGCTTCGCGCGCCGCGATGCCGGCGACTTCGAGTGCCTGATTGCGGTCGATCTCCAGTTTGCGAGTGCTCTGCTCGGCGGCGATCCGGCTCGAAGCGAGCGTGCGTTCGCGCGAGATGCGAGCGGCTTCCACCGCCTGCTGCGCAACGATCTCGGCCTCCTGGATCGCACGGACCTGCTGGATCTCGAGCGAGCGGGTCTGCTCGTCGGAGGCGATCCGTTCGGCGTTGATGACGCTCGTCTGTGCGATCCGCGCCTTCTCGGTCGCCTCCTTGGCGGCAATCTCGGCTTCGTCAACCGCCCGGGTGCGTTCAATCTCGCGCCGTCGGGTCTCCTCGTCGTTGGCGATGCGGGCGTCGGTGACGACGCGGTCCTGCTGGATACGGGCCTTCTCGATGAATTCGCGCGCCTGGATCTCGGCTTCTTCGACGGTGCGGGCACGCTCGATCTCCTTCTGCCGCACCTCGCGTTCACTGGCGATGCGAGCGGTGTCGACCGAGCGCTGGTTGGCGATCCGCGCCTTTTCGATTTCCTCCCGCGCGAGGATCTCCTTGGCTTCGACCATCTGGGTGCGCTCGATTTCCCTCTGCCGGGTTTCGCGCTCGGAGGCGATGCGCGCTTCCGCGATGGCCTGCTCGTTGGCGATGCGCGCCTTTTCGATGGTCTCGCGCGCCGAGATCTGCGCCTGTTCGGCTTCGGTCTCGCGCAACGCGCGTTCGCGCGCCACCTCCGTGCGTTGCAAGGCGCGGCGGACCTCGATGTCGCGCTCCTGCTCCAGCCGCGCGGTCTCGCTCTCGCGTTCGATCTCGAGCGCCTGCCGTTCGGCCTCGAGATTGCGGGTGCGGATCCTGATCATCGAATCCTGCTCGATGTCATTGCGCAACTTGCGCTTGGCCTCGATTTCTTCCATCAGCCGCGTCAGGCCTTCCGCGTCGAAGCGGTTCGACGGGTTGAAGAATTCAAGGTCGGTCTGATCGAGGTCGGTGATCGCGACGGATTCCAGTTCGAGGCCGTTCTGCGCCAGCGCCTCCGCGGCCGCGGCCTTGACGCGCGCGACGTATTCGCCGCGCTTTTCGTGCATCTGCTCCATGGTCATCTCCGAGGCCACGGAGCGCATCGCAGAAACGAACTTGCCGGAGAGCAGCGCATGTAGCCGTTCGGGTTCCAGCGTTCGGCGACCGAGGGTCGCTGCGGCGATCGAGACCGCTTCGCGCGTCGGCTGTACTCGGACGTAGAAATCGGCTTCGATGTCGATACGCATGCGATCCCGGGTGATGACGGCGTCCTGCTTCGACCGGGTAATCGGCATCGGCAGTACATTCATATTGACCGGCGTGAAATCGTGAATGAACGGAAGCACGAAGGCGCCGCCGTTGATCACCACCTGTTCGCCGAGGAAACCGGTGCGTACAAACGACACTTCCTTGGAGGATCGATGATAGAGCCAGTTCACGATGTAGACCGCCACGACGATCACGATCAATGCAACGATCAGCCATAGGATCAGTTCGCCAACAAGAATTCCCGACATGATCCAACCTCCCCTAACCGGCGCTCAACGCCCGCCGATTGCCTTGAATTTTCTAACCTGCTCCGTCAGCGCCCGCTCCACCGGAAGCCGCTCCATCGAGGAGGCTCCGTAGAAGCCGTGACACTTGCGCGCCTGTTTCATGATGAACGCCGCGTCCGCCGGTTCAGCCACCGGCCCGCCATGCGCCAGCACCAGAATTTCAGGATTGACATCCAACGCCGCCGCCGCCCAGGCGTCGATGCGGTCCGGACAGTCCTCGAGTTTCAGCGCGGTCTGCGCGCCGATCGCACCACCGGTCGTCAGGCCGAGATGGCAGACGATGATATCGGCGCCCGCCGCCGCCATCGCCTTGGCGTCGGCTACATTGAACACGTAGGGCGTGGTCAGCATGTCCTTGGCATGTGCCTTGGCGATCATTTCGACCTCCAGGGCGTAGGACATGCCGGTCTCTTCGAGATTGGCGCGGAAGACGCCGTCGATCAGTCCGACGGTCGGAAAGTTCTGCACGCCGGCAAAGCCAAGTGCCTTCAGCTGATCGAGGAACAGGTCCATGTCGCGGAACGGATCGGTGCCGTTTACGCCGGCAAGCACCGGCGTCTTTCTGATGACGGGCAGCACTTCGCCGGCCATTTCGACAACGATCGCGTTCGCGTCGCCGTAGGGCATCAGTCCTGCGAGCGAACCTCGCCCGGCCATCCGGTAGCGGCCCGAATTGTAAATGACGATCAGGTCGATGCCGCCCGCTTCCTCGCATTTGGCAGAGAGCCCGGTTCCGGCGCCGCCGCCGACGATCGGCTCGCCGCGTGCGACCATGGCGCGGAACTTCTTCAAAAGGTCGGCGCGTTCAAATCGAGGCATCGATCACCTCACCATCCGCCGGCGCGTGCCGGGGCGTCCGATCAGCGAGCGGAACGCGGCGACGATCGCCGCCGCAAATTCCGGTTCGTTGATGTTGCGCTTAAGCCGGATGAGCTGCCGTTTGCTGGTCTGGCGCACCGTCCGGTCGAGCGCGCGGAACAGCGCGGCATCGGCTTCGGGATCCCAGAACGGTTGCCCCGGCGCGTCGAGCGCGGAGACGCCGCCTTCAGGCAGAAAGAACCGCACCGGCCCGTCCATCGCGTTGAGGCGCTCGCCGATCCAGCGGCCGATGCGTTCATTATCTTCCGCGGTGGTGCGCATCAGCGTGACCTGCGGATTGTGAACGTGCAGCTTGCGGCCACGGTAGCGCTCGGGGATCGTGTCGGGCGCTCCGAAATTGACCATGTCGAGCGCGCCGACCGAGCCGACGTAAGCGGCGCGGGTGCGAATCACGGCGCCGAAGCGATCCTCGGTCGCCGGGAACACGCCGCCCATCAGCAGGTCGCAGACTTCCGTCGTCGTCAGGTCGATCACCCCTGCCAGGAGACCGGAATCGACCAGCTTCTCCATCGAGCGGCCGCCGACGCCGGTGGCATGGAAGACGAGACACTCATAATCGCCGCGCAGTGCTGCCACGATCTGCTGCACGGCGGGCGTTGTGACGCCGAACATGGTCAGGCCGATTGCGGGCAGATTGCTGTTGAGCTCGCGCGCGGTCGCCGCGGGCGCGTCGAGCCGCGCCTTCACCATGCCGACCAGCGCATTGGCGCCGTTGGCGAGCACTTGGCGCGAGATCGAGTTCAGCCCCTGCACATCGGTGACCGAATACATCATGGTGATGTCGGCTGGTCCGACATAGGGCGCGACATCGCCCGAGGCGACCGAGGAGACGATGAGCTTGGGCACGCCGATCGGCAGTGCGCGCATGCCCGGCGCCACCAGCGATGCACCACCCGAACCGCCGGCACAGATCACGCCGACGATGTCGGCCTGGCGGCGCAGCCAGTTGGCGAAGGCCTCGGCCATCGCCGTCACCGAGGCGCCACGATCCTGCCCGAACACGGCGCCGCCGCCGCGCGCGTGGTTGAGTGCTATTTCCTGGGCGGAGACGTCGCAAGAGGAGGGCCTGCCGCTGGTCGAGACGTCGACGAGGCGCGCCCGCAGCCCGCTGCCGGCGACGATGTCGCGGATGAATCTGAGTTCCTCGCCCTTGGTATCCAGCGTGCCGACGACGAGCACGGTCGGCGGTCCGGAGCTTCGCGCCGCTTCCGTGTCGCGGCGCGGCCGCACGGCCTCCTGCAGCCTCAACACGCCGGCGGAGAGCGTCCGCGCACCGGACTCGATGCGCGCGATCGGCACGGGTTGCGACCAGCGGGTCGGCGGCGTTGGATTGGAAACATAGACGCGGGTCGGCGCCGAGGCCGGCGCGCGCGGGGACGCCGGGCGTACCGCGACATCGTCTTTCACCTCCGCATCGAACTCGGACGCGGCTTGCGAATGACGTCCGACCCCGAGCAGGCGCTGTTGCAGGTCGCGGTCGGACGCAAGCCGCGCCGATTCAATGAGGCGATTGACGCGGCCGTTGACCATGATTGCGACGTTTTTGGAGATCGCCGTCGCCACCCCGATGTTCTGCTCGATGACGAGCACCGCAATGTCACCCTCCTCGCCCAGGCGCACCAGCATCTCCTCGACCTGGGCAACGATGACGGGTGCAAGCCCTTCGGTCGGCTCGTCCATGATCAGGAGGCGCGGATTGGTCACCAGCGCGCGCGAAATCGCCAGCATCTGCTGCTCGCCGCCGGAGAGCTGGGCGCCTCCGTTGTTCTTGCGCTCGGCCAGCCGCGGGAATGTGTCGTAGATGCGCTCGACGGTCCATGCGCCGCGCCGCATTCCCCCGGTCATGCGCAGGTGCTCGTCGACGGTGAGCGAGCGCCACAGGCGCCGCCCCTGCGGCACGTAACCAACGCCAAGCCGGGCCACCTGCGCGGGCTGCAGCGACAACAGGTCTTCGCCGCGCAGCAGGACCGAGCCGCCGGTGGCCCGCACCAGCCCCATGATCGTCTTGCAAAGCGTCGTCTTGCCCATGCCATTGCGGCCGACCACGGAAAGTACGCCGGCGTCGAGCGTCAGGTCGACGCCCTGCAGCGCGTGCGAGCGACCGTAGTAAACGTTGAGGCCCCTGACCTCGAGGATCGGAGCGGCGCGGCGCGCATCAGCCATATCTTCCTCCAAGATCATGGCCGCCTCCCAGATAAAGCTCCTGAACCTCGGGGTCGGACTCGATTTCCTGCGGCGGCCCCTCCTTGAAGATGCGGCCATTGTGCATCATCGTCACGCTCTCGACCACGCGCAGCGCGACGTCCATGTCGTGCTCGATGACGATGTAGCCGATGTGGCCGGGCAGCGCGGTCAAGATTTCCACCAGTTCGCCGCGCTCGGTCGGCGACAGGCCGGCGGCGGGTTCGTCGAACAGGATGAAGCGTGGGGCGCCTGCTAGCGCGAGCGCGATTTCCAGCTGACGCTGCTGACCGTAGGCGAGCTCGGCGACGCGGCGCTGCTTCACCGCGGTCAGATGCACCGCCTGGACCAGATCGTCAGCCGATTGCATGAGCGCGTCGTTGCCGTGCGGACGAAACGGCGAGAAGCGGCTGCGCGAAACGCCGCAGCAGGCAAGGTAGACGTTGTCGTGAACGGTGAGCCCCGGAAACAGGGCGGAAATCTGATAGGTGCGCCGAAGGCCGCGGCGGATGCGCTCAAACGGCGGAAAGTTGGTCACGTCCTCGCCGAAGAATCGGATTGTGCCGGAGGTCGGAGGAAAATCGCCGGTGATACAGTTGAAGAGCGTGGTTTTCCCGGCGCCGTTGGAGCCGAGCACAGCGCGCCGCTCGCCGGGGCGCACCGTCAGCGTGACATCGGTGAGCGCCGCGAGCGCACCGAAAAACCGCGTTACGCCGCGCAATTCGAGCGCGGCTCCGGCGCCGACAGCTGAAAGGCGCTGCGCGACGCTATCCATGACGGTCTCCGCCCGGCTGCACCTGTCCTGACGCGCCCCGGCGGCGCCAGCGCTCCCAAAGCCCGACGATGCCGTCCGGGGAGAACAGCACGATGACAAGAAAGCCCAGACCAATCAGCAGGCGGAAGCGGTTGCCGTCGAGCCCGATCGCGACCAGAAAATCGAGGGTAAACGTGCGCATCAGGACAAAAATCAGGGCGCCGATGAATGGACCGATCGGACGCGTGACACCGCCGACGATGGCGATGATGAGAATGTCGATCGCCCGTTCAACCCCGACCGAGCCCGGCGAGATCTGACGGTAGTTCCAGACCTGCAAAACGCCGCCGAGCGCAGCCACAAAGGAGGCGAACGCATAGGCGGCGACGCGGTGGGCGTTGACGTTGAACCCGAGCGCCGCCATGCGGCGCGGGTTGTCGCGCACACCTTGCAAAGCCAGCCCGAATGGCGCGCGCGAGAGATAGCCGACCGCGCCAAAGCAGAGCGCCGCGACCACGAGTATCACATAATAGAACGGAACATCCGCGCGCCAGTCGACACCCCAGAAATGCGGTGTGACGACGCTGTTGATGCCGGTGTGGCCGTTGAAAATCACCCAATTCTGGTTGGTGAAGTAGTAGAATGCCGATGCGATCGCCAGCGTGATCATGATCGTATAGATGCCCTCGGTGCGGACCGCGAGCGCCCCGCCGATCGTGCCGAACAGCGTCGCCAGAGCGAGCGCCATCGGTGTAGCAAGCCACCAAGGCCATCCGAGGCTGATGTTGGCGTTGCCGCTGACGCCGAGGACCGCCGTCATGTAGCCGGCAAGGCCCGCGATCGTCAGCTGCATCAGGCTGACCATGCCGCCGTAGCCGGCCAGGAACATCAGGCTCAGCGCAACGGTGCCGAGAATGAGCGTGGTGCCGAAAATCTCGATGAGGAAAAAGCCGTTGGCAATGAGAGGCATGACGATCAGGATGATGGCGACGGCCCAGGCGGCGGGGTTGCCGAAATCCGCGCGCGCGAGACCGGTCATCGGCGTCGCCGCGGCCAGGTTGTCGGACTGAAGTCGCGCGTCCTGCGTCATCGCCATGGCTAGTGGCCCGCCAGCAGGCCCTGCGGCCGAACGGCCAGCACGAGCACCATGATCAGAAACGTCACCACGATCGCGTAGGTCGGAATGTAGACCGAGCCGAGCTGCTCGGCGAGGCCGACGATAACAGCACCGAGCGCAGCGCCCGGGATCGACCCCATGCCACCGATGATGACGACGACCAGCGAAGCGAGCAGGAACCGGATGTCTTCGCCCGGCGAGATCGACTGAAACGTGGCGCCGACGACGCCGGCCATGCCGGCGAGACCGGCGCCGAGCGCGAAGACCAGGACGAACACCAGCTGGATGCGCACGCCCGTTGCCGCCAGAATGTCGCGATCGTCGACACCGGCGCGCACGATCATGCCGATACGCGTGCGATTGAGGCCGAGCCACATGGCAATGCCGATGACGACAGACGCGACGAAGATGACCAGGCGCACCATCGGGTATTGCAGATAGACCGTCTCGCCCGAAGACTTGATGGCGGTGACGAACGGCAATTCGATCGGGCCAACCAGCGCATGGGGTGTCTGGATCTGGTAGAAATCACCGCCGAAGGCCCACAGCATCAGGTCGGCAAACACGATCGACAGCCCGATTGTCACCATGGTCTGACGCAGGTCCTGCCCCTCGATGCGACGGAACACGAGGATCTGCATGGCGACGCCGACCAGCGCGACGACGACGAAGGCGGCGACGAAGCTCAGCAGCCAGGAGCCGGTCGCGACACTGACCGCGTAGCCGATGTAGCCGCCGAACAGATAGAGCGAGCCGTGCGCGAGATTGACATTGCGCATCAGCCCGAAGATGAGGGTGAAGCCGCTCGCCACCAGGAAATACAGGCCGCCGAGCGTGATGCCGTTGAAAACCGCACTGAGGAACACCTTCTTCCTGCCGAAGGCGTCCTCCAGACCTTGCGGCCAGGTCGCGAAAATCAACCACAGCGCCGCCGCGACCGCGATCAGAATGACGAAAGCCCACAGCGGATGGCGTTCGATGAATTTTGTCATGGGCGCCACCCGCGTTCTATCAGCACCGCAGCACGAGCGGGCGGGCGGCCTGCGCCAGCCGGTGCGCGACCATGGGCTGAAACGTTCGACGCCATGTCGGCCTTTGTCCTCCCCTGGCGCGACGGTCGTTTTCCGGCCGCCTCCGCCGCCATCCTACCGGTCTGTGCAGCCCGGACTTGATCGTCAGTATCCTTTCGCGCGCCGGCTTGCCCGGTCAGGCCCTCAGGACCTTGGCGGCACGCCGATAGTCCGTAGGCGCCATGCCGACATTGGCGGCGAAGAAGTGCGTGAATCCGCTCTGCGACGAAAAGCCGAGATCGAAGCCGATGTCGGCGATCGACGCTTCGGTCGTCACCAGCGAGTCCAGCGCTTTTTCCATCAGCAGCGTGTTGAGGTAGAGGTGCGGCGTGACGCCGGTCTGGGTGCGAAAAAGCTTGTAGAAATGCGGGCGCGAAAGCCCAGCCTCGCGCGCGATCGCATCGAGCTCGATCTCGGCGCCCACGCCTTCCGCCAGCAGCCTGATCGACTTGCGCACGCGAAAGTCGGTGACCGCGGCGCCCGCACGACCATCCGGCGAGGCGTCCGCCTGGCGCCAGCTCTCTTCGTGGCAGGCGTCGATCAGGCTGCGCAACTCTCCGTCGAGACCGTTGAGCGAGGGCGCGCCGCACACCATAGCCGCGGCCGCCCGGATGTTTCGGTCCAAAGTCGCGGTGCGCTTGAATTTCGTGCAGCCAAAACGCAGGCCACGCACGCCCGCGAACCACTCGGCGTTCACATAGAGAACAAGGAAGAGCGCCCCGTTTGCCAGATCTTTCGGCAGGAAATTGTGCGGCTCCCAGGGATTGACCGCGACGACGGTATCTTCGCAGAGCAGGTTGGGCCGCTCGAGGACTTCCACGCAGCCCGGCGTGCCGCCAATATGGAAAATCAGATGCCCTTCGCGATGCGCGTGCACGTTGAAGGGACGATTGAGCTGATACACCGTCGCGCGGCCGAAATGGCCGTGAAAGACGGCAAGAGCCCGGCTCATGCATTCCTCCCGCGAATTGTGTCTTATTGTTTTTTATAAGGTTGATCATTCGCGGGGAGAATGCAAGGGCGCGCGTTCGAGAATGGCTCGAACGTCGGGATTTGGCGAATGGGCGGCCGACCCCGAGGGCGCCGGCCGCCGGGTTTGTTTCAGTACTTCTT
>WNFO01001205.1_pt1 | contig 20093 bp, 16 predicted proteins | sample 5400251 | NCBI WGS metagenome assembly WNFO01 (sample SAMN13153354, study PRJNA577476) | soil metagenome | isolation source: 100 cm saprolite under Madrone tree | place: USA:California | collected 2016-06-14
CTGAAATCCTGGATCATAGACGCCGATACTTTTCACACCCGGGCGCGGAATTTCTTCGATCACAATAGCGTTGGCGATTCTGATATTTTCTTCCCGCTTACGATTGATGGCGCACGAATCAGCGGATGGGAAATCACTCTGCGTTCGCCCAAGCTCTTCCGGCGCGGGCAATTGTACCTGACCTACTCGAATCAGCTCGCCGTGGGTCAGGGTACAATCAGCGGTGGCTTGACGGACTTCTCTCCGCCGGGCGGTACTTTTCTCCTCGACCACGATCAGCGGAATACCCTGCATCTTGGAGGAACGCTCAATCTTCCGTGGCGGGCCTACGCATCCACCGACGTTTATTACGGTTCTGGCTTTGCGAACGGCCACCCGCCGCCGTCTCATCTCCCCGGGCACACAACCTTCGATCTATCTCTCGGCAAGGAATTTGGCGAGCGGTTTAGCGTTTCCTTGAACGGTCTAAACGTCGCCAACCGCCGCGTGTTGCTCGACAACAGTTCAACCTTTGGCGGGACGCACTTCTTGAACCCGCGTGAAATATTCGTCCAAGTGCGCTACCGTTTCCACTACTAATAAATACTGGAGATCAAGTGAGGGCAGTGAAGAAACACTGCCCTTCCGCTCGACCAAACAAATCTGACGAATGCGGAGAAAGTCTGGCTCGTGAATTCGATTTGATGTATTGCCCTGAAAAGCAGTCGGCGGTAGACTTTTCGCTGAAGTGAATTTTGAAGGCGATGGAGTTCGCCATAACCGAGCCGGCGGCATTGCCGGTTCTGATGACTCCTGGCAGCCGTGCGGCGCCAGGAGTTTTTTGTTGCGCGCCGCGGCAGTTGCCGGATTGGAGCCAGATTGCGCCTGATACTAATCGCTGCATTTGGCGCCCTGGGAACGCTTGCACGCTACGGCCTACAGGGCGTTGTGCAAATCCGTTCCGGCAGCGCGTTCCCTTATGGCACTTTGGTCATAAATCTGACGGGCTGCTTTCTTCTGGGCCTGATCGGACAATTCACGCTGAACCGCCTAGTTATCTCACCCGATTGGCGTGTGGCCATCGCCGTGGGCTTCTTTGGCGGATACACGACCTTTTCGAGCTTCGGCTGGGAGACAGCCAAGATGCTGGAAGACGGAGAGTGGCTGCGCGCCACGACATACGTCGCCACAAGCGTGGTTGCCGGTTTGCTTCTTACGGTGGCAGGAATTCGGCTGGCGAACCGATTCTAGGAGCGGAGATGACACACGAAAAATTCGAGGGCGAGCGCACGCTGATGCGCATCCACATCGGCGAATCGGATAAGTGGCACGGCAAGCCGCTCCACGAAGCCATCGTTTACCTACTTCGCAAAGAGGGGTTCTCCGGTGCCACGGTCCTGCGCGGCGTCGGCGGCTACGGAGGGTCGAGCGTTTATCACACGGACAAGCTCTTGCGTCTATCTCAGGATCTGCCGATTATCGTGGAGGTGGTGGAACACGCGGAGCGCATTGAAAAAATCCTGCCGCGCCTGGATGAAATGGTAGAAGGCGGGCTCATTACACTCGAAAAAGTGCGGGTCATTCTTTACCGTGCGGCGAAAAAATAAGGCGCTTCCTCGCGAACAAGCGCCTTTGGCGAGGGTTTTCGAGACCTCTCATCATGCCCAAAGTATATTCTTTCCCGCGCTGTGAAATGTAAACTGCCGACTGTAAACTCTTTCGCAATGGCCGAAGCCCCGCAAAACAAATCCTGGCTGAATCGCACCGTCCTCGGCGTCGGTGTCACCAGCCTATTCAGCGATTGGAGCCACGAAACCGCCACGGCTGTGCTGCCCGCGTTCCTGGCGTCGATTGGTGCGGGACCCGGCTGGCTTGGCGCCATCGAGGGCATCGCCGATGGCCTCTCGAGCTTTTCGAAGCTCGCCGCCGGCCACTATACCGATCGTCTGAAACATCGCAAGCCACTCGCAGTTTTCGGCTACGCTTTCACGGCGCTTGCCACGGCCTCCTTCGCGTTTGCGACGCACGCCTACCATGTGCTCATTGGCCGCGCGGCAGCCTGGTTTGGACGCGGTGTGCGGTCTCCCGCAAGAAAGGCCTTGCTCGCAGCGGACGTCCCGCCATACGCTTACGGCCGCGCCTTCGGTCTCGAACGACTGATGGACACGGTAGGCGCCATTGCCGGCCCGCTCACCGCTCTGTGGCTTCTTGAAAAAACCGGCCACTCCTTCCAGAAAGTATTTCTTTGGACTCTGCTTCCCGGCTTGATTGCGGTTGCTTCGTTCTGGCTGCTAGTGCGCGAGCGACCCATCGACAGGAGGCCACAGCAATCATTCCTCGGCGGTCTTCGCGCCTTGCCAATTCCCTTCCGGCAATTCCTGGTTGGAGTGGGTGTCTTCGGAGCCGGCGATTTCTCTCATTCGATGTTGATTCTCTATGCCTCGCGGATGCTCGCGCCTGGGCATGGACTCGCCCGCGCTGCAAGCCTCGCCGTGGCGCTCTACACGCTACACAACGTTTTCTACGCCGGTTCCGCCTACGCCAGCGGCTGGTTGAGCGACCGCGTTCCTCAGCGCAAAGTCGTACTCGCGAGCGGATATGCGCTAGCCGGTGTCACCGCGATTCTGCTTTGCACCGGTACCCACTCGCTCTGGCTTCTCGCGGTAGTTTTTGTCCTAGGCGGACTTTACATCGGCACGGAGGAAGCCCTCGAAGATTCGCTCGCAGCTGAGTTGGTGCCAAAGGAACAACACGGAATGGCCTTCGGGACGCTGGCCGCCGTGAATGCCGTGGGAGATTTCGTCTCGAGTCTTCTCGTTGGGTTTCTGTGGAGCGCCTTCTCCGTGCAAGCCGCGTTCGCGGCCTCTGCCATGCTCTTCTTCGCCGGCGCGCTCCTCATTCTTAAACTCCGCCGGTAGAAAGGCTTGCTCCCACGCTTTTTCGACATCAGTGGAGCGGCTCGAAAGATTTTCGACAACTCCTACTCGCGAGGAGCAAGCGCGGTAGGCCATTGCGTAACACTGATCCGGCCGTCGGCTTCGAGCTGGATCGCAGGCGCGTATAGCCCGAGCGCTTGTCGCCTCCACCAGAGTCCACTCTCATTCTTTTCTCTCATGGTTGTGAACCAGTATTCCCAGAGGACGGCACGTACTTGGCGCGGTGGCCCATGCGGAAAGGGATTTGCCGCAAAAAGGGCGAGCACGTCTGGATCACTCGAAAGCAGCCGCCTCTCCGTCCGCAGAACAAGAGGATTGTCGCGCCAGGTTCCCAGCGAGGCGAACCACAGGTTCCAATCGAATCGTGGCTGATACGGCGCGTAAATGCGGGGAGGCTCGTCCAAATCCTGTGGCTTGTAACGAAATGGGTACGCGACCCAGGCTTGCCCGTCTTCGGAGCCTTGAAATTCGATTTCGTAGCGGCCGCGCGTCATCACCGCAAAGAGCCCATAACGATTAGCGATTCGAAATGGATCGAGTATCGCCACCGGCGAAGTCGGTAGTGGGAAACCCGGCGCAATCATCCAAACCATTTGTGCCGTCGTCGAGTAAAAAATCCAGCCAAGCACTACCGCGGTCACGGCGAGCCTCATTACGCTCAGCTGTCGAGCGGCCAGCATTCGCCACGTGCGCTTGCCTTTCTCCTCAGATTCCCGCGTGAATGCACGGTCGTTTGTGACGGCTTGGAGAATAGACAGGGAGTCAGCAGTACGAGGAGCCGCGACAGCCTGGATAGATGCGGTCATGCGATCCAGAAGTGGTCTTCTCCATCGTGCGGGGACGAGCCGGACGAGGAAGCGGTCATCCAAAAGAAGAACGCCTAAGGCAAGGACCAGGTAGTTTAAGAATGTATAGTTAGCAGTTAGGGCGATGCCGACCTGCCATGGAGTCAGGATAAAGAAGAGCACGATTCGAACGGGCCGCGGCAGGAACGTCATCCATATCAATAGCAACTCGAGCGCCAGCGTCCCAAACGCCGTCGCGGCGTGAAGCCAATGGGGCAGGTGCTCCACATACCAGCCGATCCACGTCGGCAATGGCCCGTTCTGGTAATACTCGTCCATCGCCGTGAAGTGCCGCCACTCTGGATCGCCGCTTGCCATCTTTGCCACGCCTGATTCGAAATAGATACGGAAGCACTCCCACTGCAAGAGAAAGAACCCGGCGCGGATGGGTGGCCGATTTTCAGCCAAGCCCGGCCGCAATCCTCCGGGAGCGAAGAATAAACCAATAAATCCTGCTTCGAGCAACATTCCATCGGACTGGTAGCCGGAAAATTCCCCTGCCGCACTAACGAAAGATAGAAAACATACAAAGCAGATTGCCAGCATGCCCCGCGGCCATAGATTGAAAACAAGCAGTATGGCTGCCGCTATGCCCACCCAGCAGAGCCCAGACAGCACCTCGGAGCTGCTCGAAAACCAGAGCAGCGTTGGTGCGTACCAATAGCGCGCATGACCGACCGATTCCGCCACCGCTTGCAAATACTCGCTCGCGGGAAGGATTCCATCTGGCCCGATAAGCCCGCGAACCTGAAAAATGAGCGAGTAAAAAACAGAGAAATAGATTACTCCCAGCGCTCGAAGAAAAAACCAGCGAGGAATGAGGCGGTCAGGAGCCCCGCGCTCGGAATCACAGAGCCAACGGATGGCGGACGCAGGTCTCCAGTCCATAGACGGCGGTCATTATACAAAGGAGGAGTGCGGCAGTAGTTTCAGGTGTTGCGGGTGGCCGGTTTTTCGCGCGCTCGGGCCTCCTCCTTGTGCAAAGCGCAGGAACCGTCGGCGCATGCCTTGCGATTCCAAAGATAGCGATTACGAGCAATCCACGCGTAGAGGTGCCGCGCAAGCAAGTGGACGCCAGGAACGAGCAGCACCCACGCGAAGAGCTTCCATCCGGGAAGGGCAAGACCAATCCGGGCCCAGGCATCCACGCCGAAATAGACGCGCCCGTTCCGGTCGATCGCCTGCATCAAACGCATCGCTTCATCGAAGTTTATCTGAGGAAAGCGCGACGCGACGCTCGCGTCGTGCAGATCTACTAATTCGATGCGTTCTCCCGGGTCCATGCGACGCACACGTGCGGCGCTCGCTCGGCAAAGGCCGCAAGCCCCATCATATAGCACGGTCAGTTCGGGCACCGTTTTCACTCTTTGGAACGCAAACTTGGGTAGCTGTCCAAGTCTGGAGCAGCACCTCCGCCGCTAATCCCATTCTAACAACCAATTCAGGCGTAACCTGCATTTGCTTCTCCTCTCTTCCAGGACCCCGAATTGCCTCTCAGCGAACAACCCCTCTCACCTTGTAGAATAGGCTCCAGTTCCTTGTTGCGTGTCCTTCCGCCGCATGCTAGCCTGAGCGAACAAAAGGCGAATCATTGGAGGCCCGCTTCATGTCCGAGTCTCTCGCTGTTCGACGCGTCCCGCCCCGTCGGCCCGGACCAGGAGCCGACTCGGCCCTCGCCCGCGTGCGTGAAGTCCTTGACGCCTTTGCTTCGCGGGACCAGGACGGCGAAATACTGACCGCTATTCGACATTTCCCGGCCCGCGAGGCGCAGTGGGCCGAATTCCCCACATGGGTCCATGCCGATTTGACCGCAGCTTACAACGACAAGGGCATCCGGCAGCTTTACACTCACCAAGCCGCGGCCGCCGAAGCCGTGCGTTCCGGAAAAAACGTTGTCGTCGTAACTCCCACCGCCTCCGGAAAGACTCTCTGCTACAACCTCCCAATCCTCAATGCCGTTCTCGAGGATTCCGACTCCCGTGCACTCTACCTCTTCCCGACCAAGGCCCTTGCGCAGGATCAACTCACGGAGCTGTACGACCTGGATCAGAGGCTTGATAACTGCTTCGGCGTGTTCACCTACGATGGGGACACTCCCGGCGATGCCCGAAAAGCCATTCGTGAAAAGGGGCACATTATCCTCACGAATCCGGACATGCTGCATACGGGCATTCTGCCGCACCACACCCGCTGGACGCGTCTTCTGGAAAACCTCCGCTATATCGTCATCGACGAGCTGCACACCTACCGCGGTGTCTTTGGCAGCCATGTTTGCAACGTGCTGCGGCGCCTGCGGCGGATCGCCCGGTTCTACGGGCGCGACCCGCAATTCATTTGCTGCTCGGCGACCATCGCCAATCCCGGCGAGCTCGCCGGCCGACTGCTCGAAGCAGGTGTGGAAGTCCTCAATACCAATGGCGCGCCCGCAGCTGCGAAAACTTTCGTTTTCTACAATCCACCGGTCGTCAATCGCGCACTTGGAATTCGCCGCAGCTACATTAACGAGTCCTCGCGCGTCGCCCAGGAATTTCTGAAGCAAGATTTGCAGACAGTCGTCTTTGCTAACTCCAGGCTGCACACTGAGCTTCTACTGACCTATCTTCAGCAGGCGAATCCGCAGCCGCCGGGCAAACCAGAAAGCATCCGCGGATATCGCGGCGGCTATCTGCCCAAAGAGCGCCGGGAGATCGAGCGCGGTTTGCGCGACGGCTGCATCCGTGGCGTCGTCTCAACCAGCGCGCTGGAGTTGGGAATCGATGTGGGCTCGCTCGATTCCGTTGTCATGGCTGGCTATCCCGGCACGATCGCCGCCACCTGGCAGCGCGCTGGTCGAGCGGGTCGCCGCAGCGGCAATTCCTGCGCGGTATTCGTCGCTTCATCTGCCCCACTCGATCAATTCATCGTGCGCAATCCCGACTATTTCTTCGGCAACACGCCCGAGCACGCTTTCATCCAGCCGGACAATCTCGAAATCCTCATCAATCACCTCAAGTGCGCGGCGTTCGAATTGCCGATTGCCGCCGGCGAATCATTCGGGGAAGCGGATCTGCCCGATCTTTGCGTCCGCCTTGCGCAGGCGGGCTTTCTACATCAAGCCGGAGACCATTATCACTGGACTCAAGAAGCTTACCCCGCGGACACGATCAGTTTGCGCTCGGTCACGAGCGACAACTTCGTGATCATCGACATCACTGGCGAGCCAAAGGTAATTGGCGAAGTCGATTTTCCGAGTGCGCTCACCTTCGTCCACGAGAAAGCCATCTACATTCACGGCGGCCAGCAGTACCACGTCGAGCATCTCGATTTCAAAGAACGCAAGGCCTATGTGAAGCAAGTGAACGTCGACTATTACACCGACGCCATCCGCTGCACGCAGGTCCGCGTCCTCGATGTCGCCACCACCATTTGTAACTCTCCATTTGAAAGTCCCTCTCCAAGAACGCAACATGCTGCGCCCCTGCAAGGGCAAACTTTGCCCGGAGAGCCGCTCGCCGAACTTGTGAACCCGGGCGAACTCGAGGAATCGCGGCGAGATTCGCCCAACACGCTGCGCGATGGGATGTCCTCTCATTCTCGCGGAGATGTCCTCGTTCGATCTCAAGTCGTCGGCTTCAAGAAAATCAAATTCTTCACCAACGAAAACATTGGCGCCGGCAACCTCGAACTTCCCGAGAACGAAATGCACACCACGGCCTACTGGATCACGCTACGGCGGCCTCTGCTGGAGTCGCTTCCCTTCTCCGTCAGCCAGCGCCAAAGCGGCATGTTCGGCTTGCTCTACGCTCTTGAATCCGTCGCCACTCTGCTTTTGATGTGCGACAGGCGCGACCTCGGCAGGGCCATCGGAGAACGCCCGCCAGCGTCCGCCACCGATGGCGACGATTTCACTTCGATGCGTATGGAAGATGTCGTGTCGGCCAGCGCCAAAGAGTATTTCGAGCCAAACCTTTATCTTTTCGATGCTTATCCTGGCGGAATCGGCTTCTCCGAACCCCTCTTCCATGCTCATGATTTGCTCCTGCAGAAGACCCGCGAACTGATTTCGGGTTGCACGTGTGAGCAAGGCTGCCCATCTTGCGTCGGCCCGGCAGGCGAGCTTGCCCCACGCGCGAAAGAAGCAGCCTTGGCAATTCTGGACTGTTTGCGTGGTTAGATGGCTACCAAATGGACAAATATTCCCGTCTCAGCGCGCTAAAACCGGCGCGCGGTGCTGCTCCGCGTCCCGCCATGTTGCGCGCACCCAATGAAGAGGACACGCTCGCCCAGCTCCTCGGCGCAGCCGTCGCGCGAAACCGCTTCGGCGAACACCTGGCCGTCCGCAACTGGTTCTCGACACCCGAATTTGCCGAACCTTCTGCCGTCGCGCTGGATCTTCTCTCTCGCACCCGCGGCGAACCACTCTCTGGGCGGGCACGCACCGCGCTTGCAGATCCCTCCAAGTGGCTTTTCCTCGACACCGAGACGACCGGTCTCGCCGGAGGCACCGGCACGTACGCATTTCTCGTCGGGATCGCTTGGTGGGACGCAGGCGGCCTTGAAGTCGAGCAATTCTTCATGCGCGACTTCGCCGAAGAACACTCTCTTTTGTACGAGCTGGCTGCGCGGCTCGCCGATCGCCCCGTGCTCCTCACTTTCAACGGCAAGTCTTTCGATTGGCCTCTGCTCGAAAGCCGTTTTACGATGACACGATCCATCGCAACTCTACATCTTATGGCACACGTCGATCTCCTCCATCCGGCCCGTGCGCTTTGGAAGCTGCGCCTCGGCTCCGTCCGTCTCGTAGACCTGGAGCGCCACGTTCTCGACGCCCCGCATCTCGGGTGGCATCGCGCGGATGATGTCCCTTCAAGCCTCATCCCACAGTTTTACTTCGACTATCTGCTTGGTGGCCCGGCAGAATCTCTCGTCGCCGTCGTTCGTCACAATCAGATGGACCTCCGAGGCCTTGCAGCTCTTTTCAGCAAAATCAATACCCTGCTCACCGCGCAATACTCCTTACGGCACGAGATCGATGGCCTTGACCTTTTCGGGCTGTCACGTTTTCTTCAGCGCCGAGGTGCCTCCGAAAGCGCCCAAATGGCTTGCAAATTGGCTCTCGATCTCGGCCTGCCGGCCGAATTTCGTCCGATAGCTCGTCGCGATCTTGCCCTGCTGGCCAAACGCCTGGGTGATCACGTCCGCGCGGCCGCCCTTTGGCACGAACTCGTTGCCGACTCGCACGACGCCGCCTTCGCCTGCGAGCAACTCGCCATTCATTACGAGCGCCGCGCCAAAGACTTCGCCCGAGCCGCCGAATTCGCCCGCCTCGGGCTTGCCAAAATCAAGCGCACGCGCACAGATCCGCGCGATCCATACGCTGCTACCCGATTAGCCAAACTCGCCGAAAGATTCCTGAGTCGGATCAACCGTCTCGATCATCGAATTATGCGCACCAAGGGAGTGACCGCTTTGCCCCTAGCAGGCCCCCGAGGCGCATCGCCGGCGGGAGGTGGTAACCGGGATCGTTGATACATTTCCGCATCCTCAATTCAACGGAGGAAATCGGATGGAAACTTCAGCCGCAAAACAGCAATCTTTACCCGGAGGGCCAATGGCTAGTGCCGAAGTAACTTACCTGCGATCTGAGCTGCAGCAACGCCGAGAACGTCTTCATTCTGCTTTGCATTCGTCCAGCGGCGATTCTTCGCTCTCCAACTTGCTCGCGCAGGTGGACGCGGCGCTCAACCGCATTGAAAGTGGCACCTTTGGCCTGTGCCAGACCTGCCACGACCCGATCGAATCCGATCGTTTGCTCGCGGATCCCTTGCTCCAGTTTTGTCTTGACCACCTGACGAGCGAGGAACAACGTTCGCTTGAGAGCGATCTGACTCTCGCGTCCCGCATTCAGCGCGCACTCCTGCCTCGCGGCGATTTCTCTCCCGCCGGCTGGGACGTCCGCTACCACTATCAGCCTGCCGGACTCGTGAGTGGTGATTACTGCGATCTCTTGGAAACGAATGCCGGCCTGCTGTTTTTATTAGGCGATGTATCCGGCAAAGGCGTGGCGGCTTCCATGCTCATGAGCCACCTGCATGCAACGTTTCGCAGCCTTGCTGATGCGAGCGATTCCCTGGACCGCATGGTTGAACTCGCGAATCATCTTTTTTGCAAGAGCACGCTCGCGGGCCAATACGCCACGCTTGTTGCAGGACGCGCCTCGCCTGACGGCTTGGTTGAATTCATCAGCGCCGGGCATCTGCCGCTCCTGCACCTTTCCCCTAAGGGAGCCACTGCGCGAGACTCGACCGGAGTCCCCCTTGGGATGTTTTGTGATACGCGCTTCCCAGTTCATCGCTTCGCTCTCGAACCCGGGGATTCCATGCTGCTGTACACCGATGGTTTCACCGAGGCCCGTAGCGCCACCGACCAAGAATACGGCCTGGAGAGAGTGAGCAATCTCGCGAGGCGGCATTGCGGGGCCACGCCCGCCCGAATCATTTCGGAATGTCTGTCGGATCTGCGAAACTTTACGTCGGGGACCAAACAGAAGGATGATTTGACTATTCTTGTCGTACGTAGGCCGCCGCTAGTCGGCGCTTAATATCGCGAAGTCAGTTCCTTCACTATCACGCGGCTCTTCTCTGCCGAGCTGAACATCCGCCCCGAATCGTAACCTGCGACGGATCCGCTGCTGGTTCCTTGGGCGCCTCAGGTGCCGCAGGCCAGCCGATCGCTTTGTTCACGCCGTCAAAGACGGCTCGGTTCGTCCCCTCGACGGTGAGACAATTCGCGCCTGCACATCGCAGAAATACTCCGCCATCAGGCGTGTCGAAGGAAAAGAAGTTGGGCCGTCGAAAAAGATTCGTGCGCTTCTCGTACTTCTTTTCGAGCGCTTCAGAATACTGTCCAAAAAACCGCGTGGCCTGCTCTTCGGCGGCGAGGTGCAATCGCGTGACTAACACCAACCGCTTTGTCTCCTTTTGCTCGAAGACCGCGTACCTGTCGCCATCCCAGGCCGCCGAGAGAGTCTTCGCCCGGTCCTCGCCGAGAAATTGCTTCAAAACTTCCTTCCAGCCAAATTCACCCATAAGGTTTTCTTCGAGCTTGGACCAGTTGGCCCCGAGCAGTTTTTCGATGGCAGGTAAACTCACCTGGGTCGGTACTTTCCCCGAACTGTACAGCCCCGGATGCATGATCTGCTGCGTCGAGACAGGGGGTCTGGCAAAAACCGCTGAGATACCGCTCCAACCTGCCGGTTTCAATATCGCCGCGGAAAACGTCAGCCCGCCAAAATAGGGAAAAATCAGCGCGTCTTTCAAGAAGGGGGGCGCCTTTTTGAGCGACGGCGTACTTCCCATATCCCCCACGAGTACAGAAGGGTCGATCTCGGGCAGATCTTGTACCGAACGTCCCGTCCCCAGGAGCAAATAATCGATCATTGCCGCCATCGCGCTGCCTTCCAGGACGGCCTCACGCGCCAGTTCCGCATCATCATTCGGGCGCGCTGCTTTCGCCCAAGCTTCGATCTGAAAGTGTTGATCTTCCAGGGCGTGCGTCAGCTCATGGGCCATCACCATCCGCTGATCGGCCACCGGAGTCCAGTCCGCGATGTAAAACTCATGAGCTTTAGGATCATAGAGCCCTGCGATCTGCTCCGTCAGCAATTCAACCATGAAGGAGTCCAGGTCAAATCCTTTTGGAATGAGTCCAAAGGCTTCCGCACTGCGCGCTTCCGCATAGCGCTCGGCCGGCTTTTTCTCCTCGTCCATTTGGCGGATGACGTAGGCGCGAATCTCGTCGCGGGAACGAAGGGTCTTCTTGAGCGGCGAACGCAGCTTGAGCCCGGTGATCTCGCTCATCTGCTCAAGGACTTCGTCCGCTGTGGCCGTAAAGTCTGCGTCGCTGGGCTTGGCCGGATTCGCGGAGCCCGGCACCGGCGCTGCTTGTTGTGCTGTCAGAGCGCCAGGGATCGCAAAACAGATCACCGCGAAGACGAAATCGCGCACGTAAGGGGGAATCCGTTGGGTCCAGGGAGCCATGATAGTCGCAGGATAACAGATTACAGACTCGCGCTGCCTGTAACGCCCGTCGCGGACGACTCCTAAGAGCCAAGAGGCCGGCACCGGCTAGCGGACGAGAATCTCATTGACTTCGAGGCCTTTCCAATTTGGGGCACCTACTTAAAGGTTTAGCAATTCTGAGCCTATTGTGGTCCGGCCCGGTCCTATGTTGCGGATTTTGTGAGATTTGCGCGCCGTGGCGCACTCCCGGCGAGAGCTGGTTCCCATGTAAATCCCGGCGGCAATTCTCTTTTCCTGCTCCTGAGATGTTCCAGACTGAACCACGACATTTGAGAATCATAAGAAAATTGAAAGCGTTCCGATTTCTTAACAAAATGGTAATTCTGCTATACTGCGCTTAATTCATTCAGCTTCTAGCCGTGCTCCAGAGGAAACAATGCTCACTGGCCTTCGTTTGCGGCAAGCCCGCGAACGTCTGGGTTTAACTTACCGCGATGTCGAGCGCGCCAGCTACGAACTGGCCGCACGCCGAGGTCGTCCGGAATTGATCCTTCACATTAGCCGTCTGGCGGACATAGAAAACCGCGGCGTCGTCCCTGGCCTGCACAAACTTTACACCCTGGCGGTTGTCTATCATCTAAGTCCTCTTGAGATTTTCCGCTGGTACGAAGTCCCCATCGAGGAGTGTTTCGGTGAGGGGGAGGCATTTCAGGCCCCGCAGACGCATTTGGCGGCTCCGCCCATTTCGCTCATGACTCCGCTGCGTTTCGACCCCGCCTTCGACCCGAGGCGCACGGAATTCCTCTCCAGGATGGTAGAGCGTTGGGGCAAGCTGGAGGGCCTGCTCACAAATGGAGACTCCCGCACTCGTTACGGCTATATCGGAACATCGGACCGCCGCATGACGCCGCTTCTCCGTCCGGGCAGCGTTGTTCTGGTGGACGTAACCGCGCGCACTGTAGAAGACGGCGATTGGGCCAGCGAGTACGCCCGCCCCATTTACTTTGTCGAGGTGCGGGACGGTTACCGCTGTGGGTGGTTCGATCGGGACGGGAGCCGCTTGCTAATGCAGCCGCATCCTCTTTCCCGATGTTTGCCCGAAGTCTGGCGCTTCCCGGAGGAAGCCGAAGTCGTAGGTCGCGTTGTCGGCCTGGTTATGCGTCTGAATGAGCCGTGGACCCATCTCCCTGGAGAATCTCCAACAGTGCGCGGAGATTCGAACAGAAAAGCTCCTTGAGATAAGCCGGCGCGCACTCCGGCATCAACACACGGTAAGCTTCCATCCTTTGCCAGTGGATTACCACCTTCTTCAATCCCCCTTGCATCCCCACAAGACACCCTCGTAATTCCCGCTCCTGGATAGCCAGCGGCGACTCCAACACACGTTCAAAAATCTGTTCATGACACAGCTCTAGGGATTGTTGCACCGCTTCATCCGGATACACCGCAGATAGCCCGGCGTGCTCGTAGCGGCCGCTTGATAGGTCCCGCAAAGACGCGAGATAAGCCAGCCGGCCAAACTGGCTTGGAATGCCCGCAAGAGTTGTCATCGTGAAATCGTTCATGATCCTGCGGTTTTGTTGTAGCTGACTCAGCACGCTCATTCCCTGCCTTGTTCCGAAGACAGAACGTTTTTCACCCCAAATCCCCGCTCAAGTATCCGCTCGCTCAACCTTGGCGCCAGGAGGAGTCTCCTCATGAAAAAATCGGCGTTATTCACTTTGCTGTCAGTCGCGGTTTCTCTGATCGTACTCTGTGTTATTCCGTCAGTCAACAACTCCGCCAGTAAACCGTCTCATGACAATGCGCTTCTCCCTCCCGTCGGCTTGTTTTCCCCCGTCGATAACGGTGGCGATGCCCTGGTGGCAGACGGCTGGCCGGTTCCGCCACTCCCCCCGCCCAGTCTCAGCGAGTCTCTGGTGTCTGATGGCTGGCCGGTCCCGCCGCTCCCTCCGCCCAATCTCGGTGAGTCTCTGGTGGCCGATGGCTGGCCAGTCCCGCCGCTCCCTCCGCCCAATCTCGGTGAGTCTCTGGTGGCCGATGGGTGGCCGGTCCCGCCACTCCCTCCGCCCAATAGAGTCTACGCAGCCGTCAAAGCATGACAATACTCTAATCTTTGAACCAGCATCAACCAGCCTTCATTACCCAGTACTTTCTGCCTATCGCCCAGGCATGTCGGCACTATTCACCGGCCAGGTACAAAGTGTTACGATGCGCTCCTTGTGTCAGAGCTGGCTCAACTTCAGCAGGTACTTTGGGTGGCAAACGCGGCGATGACGGCTGTCTTGCTCGTCCTGCTGCTTGTCCGGCGGAATTACCGTGCTTGCCCTGCATTTTTTTTTTACATTTTTGTGAATTTAATTCTGGGCTTACTTGCGTTTCTTATCTACCGCCGATGGAGCTTTACTTCGGCTACAGCGTGGCGAATAGGGTGGGTCCTGCAGGGGATCGTAATATGCGCGAGGGCCCTGGCCGTGGCGGAGTTGTGCCGGCTTCTTCTCGCGCGCTATCGGGGAATTTGGGCGCTTGCCTGGCGTCTTTTACTCGCCTGCGCGGCTCTAGTGCTGTTGAATTCGGTGATAGCCGCGAGTCACTCGTGGAGGCTTGCCGTGCCAACGGCCGACCGTGGCCTTGCACTCTCCATTGCCACGGTTATTGTCGTTCTTCTTCTATTTGCGCGTTACTATCAAGTAGAAGCGTCGCCCCTGGTTCGCTCGCTCGCTATCGGTTTTTGCCTCTATTCGTGCTTCTCTGTGCTGAACGATACGATTCTCGAGCGCCTGCTATACCACTACTATATGTTTTGGAATCTTGTGGGAATGCTCGCCTTCCTCCTCAGTTTGCTCGTCTGGATCTGGGCCTTTCGCCATACCGTTTCGCAGGCCCGTCTCGGCCCTCCGCTTCTCTCTTCTTCCATGTATCAGCAAATGTCCCCGCACATAAACGTGCGATTGCGCGAGCTGAATGAACGACTCATCGAATTCTGGAAGGTGAAGGACTCCTGACTGTGAATCTCATGCTCTTCCTCTACGCTGGCATTGTAGCCGTTCTGCTGTTTCTCCTGGCTTGGGCACTCCGTCGTCCCACGAAGCGCACAGCCTCCGGTGCTGGCCACCCCTCTCTCGAAGCGGATGGGTGGCGCCATGTGACCTATTTGCCTCAAATTCGGCAGAGCTTCTCCTCAGCGGATTTTGCTTTCCTCCGTGCTGCTGGCTCGTCTGAGCTGGCGCGCCGCGTACGGAAAGAACGCCGTCGGATCGCCTTCACTTATCTTCCTGCCGTTCGGGAAGATTTTGAGAAAATCCTTCATCTTGCTCGTGTGATCTCGGTTCTTTCGCCGGAGGTCGGCCCCGTGCAGGAATGGGAACGGTTCCGCCTGACCGTACAGTTTTATGAGCGCTACCAGTTGATCCGCCTCGGCTTGTTCTGCGGCGTCGCTTTGATTCCGCAGCTCAGTGACCTCACTCAGATGGTCAGCCGGCTCGCCGTCCGAATGGAGGCGGCGATGACCGCCCTGGGCGAACGCGCCGCTCTCGCGGCGGAACTTGCTTCATCGCTCGACCGGAGCCGGACGGACAGTGTCTAGCATTTCCTCGACGAGACCCAGGAGCTCGGCCGCCTTAAATGGCTTCTGCAACATGCGGCTTCCCGCATGCGGCCCTGACTCAGCCGTGTCCCCTAGCGACGTTATTGTCTGCATCCAGACGCATTTATTTACTAGCCCGGGTTTCTCAGCCACGATCCAATCGTGCAAAGCGTTCCTGGTTCCTTGCCCCGAAAGCGTACAGTCCGCCACCAATAAATCGAAGCCCTGATTTTCCAGAAGCGCTACTGCACCGGCCACATTCCTCGCTGTGTGCACCTCGTGATTTTGAGCGCGCAAGATCGCGCTTGCGGTTTCAAGGACAGATTCATCCCCGTCAACCAGCAGGATCCGCCCCTCTTTGTGCCTCGTTCCTGTGCGGCCAGGATCGGATGCCTCGGGCCGTATCGGCGTCTGAAATGGCAACTCAATGGTGAACCGTGCTCCCTGCGGGGGAACATTCTGCACGCGAATGCTCCCGCCGTGCTCGGTGATAATTCCATAACAAATGCTCAGGCCTAATCCCGTTCCTTTGCCCACGGGTTTTGTCGTGTAAAAAGGATCGAAAACACGCGAGGCATCTCTTACTCCGGGGCCACTGTCAGTGAACTCGATGTGAAGGCGGTTTTCGTGTGTGCCCGTGCGGACCCAGAGATCCCCGTCCTTGGCATGGTCCAGAATGGCATCTGCCGCATTGTTGACGATGTTCAAGAAGACTTGCTGGAGCTGGTGGGGGTCAGCGGCCGTGACCGGAAGGTCTTGTGCAAGATCCAAATGCACGCGGATGTTGCTCATCCGCAGGTCGTAATCGCGTAGTGCAAAAGTCTCTTCGAGAATCTGGTTCAGCTGCACAGGTACGCGCTCGGGTTTATGCTGCCGGGCAAAGCTCAAAAGGTTCTGCACGATGCGATGCGTGCGCTGGGCCTGTTTGTACAGTTTATCTGCGTACTCGATGCCTTGTGGCCCGATCTGTCCGCTGGAGGTCAAGAGCTGGCTGTAACCGAGAATCGCAGTGAGCGGATTATTCAGCTCATGCGCCACTCCGGATATCAACTGTCCCACCGCCGCCATCTTCTCGCTGTGGAGTAGTTGCTCTTGTGTGCGCCGCAAATTCTCGTAGGCCTGTCTCGTTTCTTCGTACAGCATGGACCGTTCGATCGCACTGGACATCTGGCTTCCGACCGCGATCAGCAGATTGATGTCCGCAGGCGAGAACTCTTTGGGCGTTCGGCTGCCCACGACGAGTCCCCCGATGACTCGATCCTTGGACCACAGAACTACCATATAAGACGACGAGATATCTTCCTTCCGCTGAGCGTCTCGGAAAATGGCCGGCAGCGGCAATCCCTGGACCGAAAGAAAAGTGGCGTGCACTGATTTAATGTGTTGGAGCAGTTCCGGTTTCACCTCGACTGCCGGAAAATGCCGGGCGTACTCCGAGCGGTGGCCGACCGATGCGACGCGGCGGATTTTCTCGCCGGCTTCCTCGAACAGGTATAAAGAAGAAGCGTCCAAGCCGAACAGCTCGGTAATCTGCCGCAGCGTGCGGTAAAGCGAATCGCCCAAGTCCATCGATTCGCTGAGAGTCTGGGCAATGGAATTCAATACCATCAGCTCCCGGTTGCGCCGGCGAATTTCCTGTTCGGCGCGCTTTCGTTCCGTGATATCGAGCAGAAAGCCTTGATAGGCGGTTACGTTACCCGCCGCATCACGCACGGCGATCGACGACTCGAGCATCGTTCGAACTTCGCCGTCTTTGCGTCGCATTTCGAACTCAAAGTCCGCCACGGCCCCGTGTTCATGCAGGAGCTTCTTAAGCCGTTCGCGTTCCGCCGGATTCGCGTACATCGTCATCGGGATGTCTCTGCTGAGCAAATCTTCCCGGTCGTCATATCCCGTCATGCGCAGCAAAGCGTCGTTAAAATCCAGGAAGCGTCCTTGCGGCGTGGAAATGAACACTCCCTCTTGAACGCTCGAAATCAGCGTGCGGTACTTTTCTTCGGCGCGCTTGCGATCGGTGATGTCCCTCAACACATGGACAGTTCCCAACAGATTCCCCGCCGGGTCCGCGAAAGTCGAATTGGAAGCAAGAAAATACCCGCTCAGCCACGGATCCGGATCATCGCCTTCGCCCGCCCGCCCTTCGCAGTACGGACATATCTCATAGGATAGATTCTTGCGCGGCAATACTTCTGTGACTCCCCGGCCGATGAGCGCCCCCGTCTCCCGCCCAAGCAGATTGCCCAGCCGCGGGTTGCACCTCACAATCCGCCCCTGACGGTCGTGCACCAGGATTGGGTCGCCGATGGAATCAAAGGTGTATGCCCATTGCTGCTGCGCTGTCGACACCTGTTCGAACAGCCGAACGTTTTGCAGCGTCAACCCCAGCAGGTTCGCGATGTTTGTGAGGTAGGAGATTTCGTCGGGCTGAAATTGCGAGCTATGTGCGCATCCGACCGCAATGATTCCAAGCGGTCCGTCTTTTCCCGGAAGGGCCAGCGAGATGATCTCGGCGGTCCCGGAGTCTGCCATCCTTTGGCGTTCGGCGATATCTTGTTCCTCTTCGAATCGTATGAAGACGCAGTCTTTCTGCAGGACTCGCTTGGCCCATGGCTCTTTCGCGCTCAAACGCCCATGTTTCTTCAAATATCTTTGGTCGAACCCCACTGAGGCGCGCACCGTAAGCTGCGCGTTTTCTCCCTCTCCTTCAAGCAAACGCACCAGACCGTGTGTAGCGCCCAAGCTCTCAACTAGCTGCGAAAGAACACGATCCAGGACCTCTTGCACAGAGAGCGTCTGCATGCTGGCGGTGGTCAAAAGTGTCAAACGCCGCAGTTTCTCGTTTATTTCTTCCGTTCGGGCTCTCGCCCCTTCCAGAATCATCACCACCATCGCAATTCCAAGGGTCACACCCAACAGGTGATCGAACGCGACGCGCAGTGGAAAGAGCGGGTGTTCTGGCCAGTTTGGCCGGTCCAGCCCATGCAATCCGTTCAACAGGAATACCCCCGCCAGAAGCCGGGCGCCGTGTCCGGCACGCGATTTCACCTTCCGCCACAGAATCATTCCTGCCCACAAGCAAACGGCGCTTTCCAGAAGGGCGGTGCCCCATCTCACGTTCCCGAACGTGGGACGATTTGTGCGTTCCAGGTAGTAGATTCCGAATAAGACCACTCCCACGAGCGGCAGACCGGACCAGCCGCGCCGCCCGCTGTCTGTCGTCAGTTGCAGCGTGGAAAAGGCAAACAACATGAGCGCCGCGGCGTTTCCTATTACCGCGGCCAGCCACAATCCAGGTATTTCACGGCTGAAGAGAGCCAGCTCGCACAGCGAGGAAAGGGTGAAACACAGCCACCCAATCATCCAAAGCCGAAAGTAATTCGTGATGTGATCCCGCCGGAGAAGAAAGAAGAGAACCAGCAGAATGATAAAGGCGGTCGCTTCGAAGAATGCGATGCCGAGCAGGCCCTGGTTCTCCAACACGATACGCTGCCTCCCGGCCGGAATTATCGTCGCCGCCATGGGGGATACCGCGCGCTTCCCCTGCTGTGGCGGGCTTGTACCTTCGCGAATGAAGCCTCTTTCGACGCTAACATGCTATTTTCTGACTGGGCAAGCCCGCCCCATTCTCCCTGTGCCGTCCCGTATAATGCCTGCTGGGGGCAAACCGCCGTGGAGATGGAAAAGATTCTGGTCGTGGATGACGAAGAGGCGATTCGAGAAGTAGTCTCTACGATGCTCGAATCCAAAGGGTATCAGTGCACCGCTGTCAATAATGGTCGCGCCGCCCAGGACCAGGTTAAGAAATCGCCCCCTGATCTCGTCCTCAGCGACATGATCATGCCCGAGATGGACGGGATTAAGCTCCTTGAATGGATCCGCGAGTATGACCCTGAAGTCCCCGTGATCATGGTTACGGCCATCCACGACATTTCTACGGCCCTGGAAGCCATCCGCCGTGGCGCCTATGACTACATCCTGAAGCCTTTTGAGAAGGACCAGCTGTTTCTCGGGGTCGGTCGCGCTCTGCAGCACCGCCGCCTTATCGCGGAAAACCGCAACTACCAGCGCAACCTCGAGCAGCTCGTCGAGGAACGTACCGCCCAGCTTACCGGCGCGATCAACCAGCTCGAGCAATCCTACGATGACACCCTGGAAGCCCTCGGCAGCGCCCTTGACCTCAAGGACGCAGAAACGGAAGGCCATTGCCAGCGTGTCACCGCCTTCACGATCTCCATTGCCAAAGCCATGCCGGTGCCCACTCCCTACCTGCCCATTCTTGCCCGCGCCGCTTTCCTGCACGACATCGGAAAGATGGCTATCCCTGACGGGATTCTGCGAAAGCCCGGTCCCCTCACCGACGATGAGAAGCAGATCATGCGTAAGCACTGCGAGATCGGCTACAACATGCTTATCCGCATCCCCTTCTTGCGCGATGCTGCGGAAATTGTCCTTGCCCACCAGGAGTTCTTCGATGGCTCAGGCTACCCGCGCGGCCTGAAAGCCGACCAAATTCCCCTCGGGGCACGCATCTTCACCATTGCCGATTCCTTGGACGCCATGATCAGCGACCGCCCCTATCGCCGCGCCCTCCCCATGTCCCACGCCCGGGACGAAATTCGCCGCTGTTCTGGCACTCAGTTCGATCCCGCCGTGGTCAAAGTCTTCTCTTCCATCCCCGAACAGCATTGGGTCGATTTACGCGAACACCTCGGCTCCCCCTTCCGCCTCGCCCACCTGAAAAACTTGT
>WNFO01001206.1_pt1 | contig 20087 bp, 16 predicted proteins | sample 5400251 | NCBI WGS metagenome assembly WNFO01 (sample SAMN13153354, study PRJNA577476) | soil metagenome | isolation source: 100 cm saprolite under Madrone tree | place: USA:California | collected 2016-06-14
AATCCGGGAGAGATAGTCCGCAACTGCGCGCGAGGATCTTCTTCCCCGGGCCCGCGAAGGTGGCCGTCCGCCGAGAACTGGAAACCAGGACCAAAACTGCCGGCATCGCGCCAAGGAACAACAATGCCGAAAGCCGTCTTGTTCACACTCGGTAGCGCTTCAATGCGGCGCATCGATTCCTTGTAGAAATCAACCACTTGCTGAGGTGTTTTTCCGTAGGACATAGCAGGAACGTTGATGGCCAGCACGTGGCGCGTGTCGAGGCCGGTCTGCACCGCTTGCAGCGAGAGCAGCGTTTTGACCAATGCGCTGGCGCCTGCCAATAGCACGAAGGACGCGGCAATCTGCGTCACGGCGAAGATGCGCAGCCGGCGACTCGTACTGCCCGTGATTCTCACGCTGCCGCTCGAGAGACCGATCCCTTGCGAGGAGTCCGCCGACGGCAGACGCGGGACAAACGCCAATAGCACCGCTGCGACAACCGCCAGCCCTGCCCCGACCCAGAGCATACTCGAGTCCACGGTCAGGTCGAGCGCGCGGACCGAAAAGCGCGAGGCGTACCGCGCCAGAATGTCCACCATGGGCCGAGCGCTTAGCACACCGAGCGTCGCGCCGGCTACGCAAAGCAGGAGGCTTTCAGCCAGCAAGACTCGCCGAAGCGCGCCCGTGGTTGCGCCCAGCGCTGCGCGGATTGACAACTCACCTTCCCGCCGAACCGTCCGCGAGAGAATCAGGTTGGCGACGTTCGAGCATGCGATGACGAAGACGAGCGCCGAAGCCGCCAGCAGCACCAGCAGGACGGTCCTTGCGCGCGAAGTGATCTGGTCGCGCAATAGTTTCGCCTCGATCCGAAATTTCGCTTGCTCCGGATACTCAGCGGGATGCGCCTTGACCATCGCTCCATGCACGGCGCGGAGCTCTGCGCGTACTTGCTCCAGATCCATGCCAGGCGCGAGCCGGCCGAAAAGTTCCGTCATTCGATGAACGCGCCCATTCTGCATGGTCGCGGAAAGATGATGGGGGCTGGTGACAATGTTGGCAATGATTTCGGTGTCCGTGGGATATTGGATAGAGGGTTCGAGGACGCCGATGATAGTGGCAGATCTGTCGCCGAAGCCGCTGCCGAGGCGAAGGACTTTACCGATCACGGAAGAATCGCTCTTGAGAGTGCCCGACCAGAATCGATAGGTCAGGACGACTGCGCCAGCGGCTTTAGGACCGTCGTCCTGCGGACCGATGAGACGGCCGAGTACGGGATGCAGGCCCACCACGTCAAAATAGGAGCCGTCAACGACGCCGGCACGAACTTCCCGCGGCTCGCCGAGGCCGATCATGGTGAAACCAACGGTGGAGAACTCGCCGAAGGAAGTGAGGGTTTTGACGCTTGCGCGCAGGTCCTGAATTTCCGGCACTGAGAATGGCACGCTCCCGGGGCTGATACCAGGCGCGCTTTGTTGGATGTAAATGAGGCGCTCCTCGTCGCTGTTGACGAGCGGCCGAAGCAGCACGCCGCGAACTAAGCTGAAGATCGCGGCATTGGCGCCGATGCCTAGCGCCAACGTCAGTATCACGGTGACCGCAAGCCCTTTGGTTCGTGAGAGCGAACGGAGTGCCACTCTCAGATCGTGAAGGAATGACATGCTCTTGCTCCTTCTTCCAGGCGGTTATAACCGACCGGCGGTACAAATCCTCTGTTGGTCATTCGATGAAGCCACGTGAACTCTCGCCCTACTATACGACGAACGAAGCGCCGCGAAATGGACACGTCGAAAGAACTCCTCCACCCTGCACACAACACCCGGCGGCGCTAGGAAAATCGTGTTGTTGAGGAGATTGCAAGTGGCAATCCCTATTGCGTATCAATCTAAGTTCCTTCCCATGAATCTGTTACGCAAAGCCTCTTTCCTTCTCAAACCCATACATTGCGCGATCCTGGGACGCTTTGTCCGGATTCGGACAGCCTCCGTCGTGCAAGCAGCCGGGCATTTTCTTTGTTCGGCCGTCAAGTCTTTGCTAGGGATTCGGCAAGGCGCTCCAGGCATTGAGTTCAGCCCACTTTCATCCCCGCGAAATACGGGGCGGCCTTGGCCGTCTCCTTAATAACGCGCGTCCGCAACTTTTGTTTCGTCTTGCCGCCTTGCTCGGCGAAGGTCACGGTAGTCAGCACTTCAAAGAGAAAAGTCCAAAAGGAAACGGGTTGTTGCGCATCTTGCTTCAATCGAACGCGAACCTCCCAGGCTTCGGATGCGGGTTCGATTCCCATCGACGCTCCGGGTCATCTTCGCCAATCCAAGAAACTCGCAGTTTGCCCGTTTGATTCAAACTCACCTCGCTAGCAAGTCCTGCAAGAAATAATTAGCACGCCGTTCTAATGGCAGAGTACCGGCAGTCGTATGTCTTAGCCGTTCGCTCTTATGAAGGAACTATTTTATGGAACAACCATCTTCGCGCAACCCGCCATCCTATCCACTCAACAGCACGCTCCGTCCCCGGGTCGCACAAAGAGCTCATTCGCTCGTCCATCTTGAAGATGAGGAGGCTACTTGTATGCCCGCACGAATTGCCGCAGCTTTCACGCTGAAAAACAGGCCCGGCTTGCCACTTTTCTGTGCTTTTCTGCTTGCTCTCCTATTCATTTCCGCGGCCGGCTCCATGGGACAGACGGCTGCTCACTCGCCGGGCTGGGTTGTCTTGCCCGTCGATGAATACCGGACCCTTCACGCGAGGGCCTATCCCATCGAACGCGATCCGGAGCCGCCCCCCGTCGAAGCCACGCTCACCCGCGTTGACTACGACTTGCGCATCGATGGTGAACTCGCTTCCGGACGCGCGACACTGACGGTCGATGTCTTGAAGGACGGCTGGGTGCGCGTACCGGTTCCCGCGGGTCTGCTGGTTCGCGAAGCAAGGCTTGACGGCAAACTTGTTTCTCTTGTGCCCGGCGCCAGCGGCAAAGCGGGAAGCCAACTCTCCGCACTTCTTTCTCATTCGGGCCGGGCAGTCTTGTTGCTCGACATTGCCATTCCCGTGACATCCTCAACGGGCGAAGAAAGCATCACGCTGCCATCGACCGCCTCCGGCGTTACTCGCGCATCCGTGCAGCTTCCTCGCCAGGACGTGGACGTCCGGCTCACGGGCGGCCTCCTCTCTGAGAAATCCGAATCCGCGGCGGAAAGCAAGTGGATCGCTTACGCGCGCGGAAACGAAGCACTCACCTTCGCTTGGCGCAGGAAGACCGAGGACCACCGCGCCACGCAGCCTTTGCGAATGCGCGGATCGCTGACCCAACTTCTGGGCCTTGGCGAAGACTCCACCTCCATCAACGCCGAAGTGAATCTGGAGATTACTCAGGGCGCTGCGCGCGTGGCAAAAATTCAAATCCCCGATAAAGTCACGATCAATCAAGTTCTCGGCGCGATGGTAGCCGATTGGGAGGTGAAGGCCGGCGAGCTTACCGTGACCTTCCTGGAACCCGTTGAGCAAACCGCGCGATTCGTCGTGACCGGAGAAACTCGCAGCCCGCGTGAAGGAGAAATTGATATTCCCCTGCTTCGTCTTCTCAACGTCGAGCGCGAAACGGGCGGCGTGGCAGTCGAAGTCCTCGGCGCCGGGGAGATTAAGGATCTCAAATTCGAAGGGCTCGAAACCGCGGATGCGACGGACCTCGGCGAAATGGTTTCGAATCGCCAATCACCATCGATCGCGGCGTTCCGGTTTCGCACCGGCGATTCGAAACTGGGACGCTCGCTCAGTTTGAATGTGGCGAGGTACACGCCGCAAGCCGTTCTGATGGCGAACGTCTCGGAGGCCCGCTACCAGGTTTTGATCAGCAACGAGGGCAAAACGCTCGTCCAGGCGCGCTACGCCGTTCGAAATAACCAGCGCAACTTCCTGAAGATTACTTTGCCGCCGGACGCCACGCTTTGGAGCGCATCCCTGGCGGGCAAAGCCGTGCGCCCGGGGCAGTCGCCGGACGGCAGCCTCCTTTTGCCGCTGGACAAAGCGCGCGCTGGCGAAGAAGCACCGGAGTTTGCGGTTGAGGTTGTCTACCTGAGCCGGGGCACAGCATGGAATGACAAAGGCCAGTTCAAACTGGCTCTGCCCATACTTGATCTGCCTGTCTCGCGCACCGGACTCCTTGTGTATCATCCGCCACTTTTCAAGGTGACGCCCGAACCAGGGGCCTTTCGAATGGAACCCTATGAGAATCCGATCTCGTCCGCGCTCAATCCTCCTGTGACATACAGCGTAACGGGTGCAGGGGTAGGTCCAGGCGCAGGCGGGGCAGAATCAGCGTTCTCGGGCGCTCCAGCGCCACCGTCATCAGATATGGACGCCAAAGACGAAACAAAATCCAAGCGCTCTCAAGCGGCAACTGAGGCACTTCTCGATAAATTCAGGACCGACTCGTTGGCAGGGAAGCGCGCCGGGATTCTTCCCATCCGCGTTTCTTTCCCCGCTTTCGGTCCTTCTCTTTATCTGGTCTCCGAACTGACCGGCGAAAATCAGGCCCCTTCTGCGGGACTAACGTATCAGCACGAGAAAAAGGCAGGTGGCAAATGAAAAAGATATTCGCAATAGTCTTGGCATGGATGCTGGTTCTCCCCGGCTTTGCGGCCGCGGCAGACGATGTCGTTCTGCCTCCCGTACCAGCTTCGGGTAACGTCACGCTTCCCCTCGACGAATACAACCGGCTCGTCGAACTCGCTAGCAGGCCGGCCAGGAAACCGGACACGCCGCCCGTTCCTTACACCATGAAGCGCGCGGACCTCAAGTTCCGCGTCGCCAACGAATCGGTTCAGGGGACGGTGCAACTTCAGGGAGAAATCCTTCATAAGGGCGCGACCAAAATTCCACTGACAACCGGCGTGGCCATTTTCGACGCCCGCCAGGAAGGGAAGGGCTTGCCTCTCGAATTGGAAAATGGAACGCACACGGCCGTTCTCACGGGACCCGCGGATTTCGCGGTGACACTCGATGCCGGCCTTCCGCTCAGCATTGAAGCCGGACGCGCTTCCTTCAATCTTCCCGTACCGCCGGCAGGCAGCGCGCGTCTCGCTCTTGTAGTCCCGGGCGATCACACCAACGTTCGAATCAGTCCCGGCATCATTACCTCCAGGTCCTCAGAGAATGGACAAACCGCCGTCGAAGCGACACTCGCACCAGGGCAAGTCGCCAACATCTGGTGGACGACGCGGGAAACCGCCGCTCCGGCCGTACCTAAAGAGGTGCGTTTTCTGTCGGACGTCAAAACACTCGTTTCTGTCAGCGAAGCGGACATTCGAATCGCCGCTCTCGCCGATATCTCCGTCGTGCAAGGTGAACCCTCTCAATTCGAAATGGAAGTCCCCGCAGGATTCGAATTGACTGGTGCCACCGGCGCATCGGTGGAATCGAGCGAAGTGGATTCCGGCGTTTTGACGCTGAAGGTCACCGGCCCGGCACAGCGCATCCACCAGTTCCTGATCTCCATGGAAAGATCAATCACCGCCACGAAAGCCGACGCGCCCTTTCTCAGTTTCAAAAATGCTCAGCGGGAAACCGGCGAGGTTCTTGTCGAGGGCGCCGGAACAATTGAGTTAACGGCCAAAGAATCTGGCGGCCTGAAACGCATGGATTTCAAAGAAACGAATCCGTACCTCCGTTCGCTGGCGCGCTTTCCGATGCAAGCGGCATTTCGCTATCACAAGCAGCCGAATGAAAAGCCCGCCCTCGCATTCGAATGGACCCGCTTTCCGGACAGCAGCGTGCTCGCCGCCGTCGCAGAACGCGCAGTTGTCACCACACTTGTGACCACGGAGGGCCGGTCGCTAACCGAAATTAAACTCATCATCAAAAATCAGGGGCAGCCGTTCTTGAAAATTGCGTTGCCACTAGGCGCGAGCATTCTCTCCGCCGAAGTTGCCGGGGAAAAAGTGAAGCCCGTCGAGGGACCGGACGGCAACCGAGTGCCCTTGCTGCGCGCTGGCTTCCGGCCAGTGGACTCCTACACTGTCGCGTTTGTTTTCATGCACTCCGGCGCTCCGTTCGCGAAAAAGGGAGGTTCCGATCTTTTGCTTCCGAAAATGGACGTGCCAATCAATCTCTTGCAATGGGAGGTCTTTCTCCCCGAGCAGTACAAGGTGAAAGACTTCGGCGGTGACGCTATCGCCGCCAACTTGCTTCCCGCTGCTTCTCTGGACGTTTCCGGAGAAGAAGGAGACACCAGCGGAATGACCGGTCAATATTTTGTCCGCAACATAGAAATGGTGTCACTGCTTCCCGGACAAATGGGCGGCACCATCGTGGACGCTGCGGGAGCAGTCGTCCCGAACGCGCGAGTCACGGTCACGCACCTCGATACGGGGGCCGTTCGAAACGTCGTAACCGATTCTTCTGGCCGCTGGATCGTTTCCAACTTGTCTTCTGGACGAGTCAAAATTGCCGCCAACGCCAACGGTTTCAAGCAGCTTGTCAGCCAAATCGATTACGACGGCAGCAGGCCCGCGCCTTTCAATTCCGCTTTGAGCGTTGGCTCGGTCTCGGATGCGATAACAGTGACCGCCGAGGCTGGCCGAAACATCGTAAATTTCGAAACCATCCAGCGCGACGCGAAGAAAAATACCGAGAAACAGCAGATGGCAGCGTCCGTCAATGTTACGAATCTCCAGCAGCGTGTTTCCGGCATCTTGCCGGTTCGCGTCGATGTGCCGAGGGCAGGGAATTCGTATCACTTCGTCAGGCCGCTGGTTCTTGATGAAGAAACGAAAGTGACATTCACTTACAAATCGAAATAGTCTTCATCATCGAACCGCAGAAGCAGGTTCGCGGTTTGGCGCACGCATCGCGCGATCCAGCGATTGCTTTTCTTCCCGATCGAGCGGGCGAGTTGCGCCCTTTGGCAGATCGCCCAGGGCTAGCGGCCCGATGGCGACACGCACGAGCCGCAGCACTTCAATTTTCAATTCTTCGAGCATCCGGCGGATTTGGCGATTCTTGCCTTCGTCCAGCACAATTTCGAGCCACGAATGGCGCTCGCCTTGCCGCAGCACGCGCACAGTTTTTACGCGCAGGAATTCGCCATCCGCGGCGCGGATTCCGTTTCGCAATCCCTGCAACAACTTTTCATCGGCGATGGCGCTGATTTGCACGTGATACGTCTTGTCGAGATGTATCTCCGGCGCGGTAATGCGCGCCGCCCATTCCGAATCATTTGTCAGGAGCAGCAAACCTTCGCTTGCTTTATCGAGCCGCCCGACCGGCGCAATCCACGTCAAGCCTTCCGGCAAATACGCATACACAGTTTCCCTGTCTTTTTCATCGGACGCAGTGGTAACAACACCACGAGGTTTGTTGAGAGCAAGATAAATTCTGGAACGGCCCTCTATTGGCTGGCCTTCGATTTCGATCCGGTCCTTTCCCAGGCGCACCGGCGTTTGCGGATCGCGCCGCACAGCGCCATTCAGTTTCACACGCCCTGCAACAATCAGTTCTGCTGCGCGCGATCGCGAGCAATAGCCGAGTTTCGAGAGCGCGCGGGCCAGCTCTACTTTTTTCGACGGGCTGACTTCCTGTTTGTTCTTGCCTGTTCTCCGTTTCACAGCTCGCATCATTTTGCCGGCGCCGCCGGACCTGTCGTTGACGCTGGCGCCGCATCTGGCGGCGATTTCGGCGCTTCGTGCTTCACCGCCCCATACCGCGCGGCCAGCCATTCCCGGGCTTCTTCAGGCTTGTAATTGAACGGTCCCATCCCGCCGCGATAGGCGATGCGGCCGCTCTCATCAATGATGTAAATGCGTTCGGGCCACGCGGCGTACGCATCATTCGCGGCGTTGCCCATATCGTCGATTCCGAAGGGCAAGGGAAACTTGAATCTCTTGGTGAAATCATTCGCGATCGCCACCCGCTGCTCCAGCGTTTTCGGTTGCGCGTAGCAAACGTCATCCTTCACGTTGGATTTCATCTGCCATTCGTCGGTAGGATGCGCCTCGCGAACGTAAACGGTCAGGAAATCCGCGCGCTCTCTGTAGTCCTCATAAATCTGAACGATGTCGCCTACCTGGCGGCGAAAAGGCGGTCAAGTAAAACTCCCAAACACCAGCACGAGCGGCCGCTCATGGGTTCGTTCGCGAATGTGAAAACGGCTAACGCCATCCAGTGCGACAATCCGCGCGTCCGGCGCATCGCTGCCCACTTTGAGCGTGCCGCGATGCATGTGCGGCAGGGCGTAACGCACCATTCCGTAAGCGTCCTTCGGGCTTCCCGCCATGTAGGACAGCGCGGCAAAAGCGGCGACGAGGAGCGTGCCAAAAATTCCGGCTGTCCATTTCCAGAAACGATTCATGCCATCTTGCTCCAGCCCTCAAATTTGGACAGACACGAAAAGAAAAGCCCACGCGGAGCCGTCAAGGCGTCATACCGGAGCGCTTCCGCCGGTGCAAGTTAGTATCGAGTTCAGGCGGCAAAAATAGTGCATTTGTATTAGCGGCCGTCCTTCGCGCGCAGCTTGTCGCGCTCCTGCTTGTAGCGCGCTAATGAATTCTCTATAACCTTGATCGCAGCGCAGGCAGGTCGAATGTCTTCCACCTGGACTTGCTTGCCTTCCAGTTGCTTGTAGTCCTGAAAAAAACGCTTCAGAACGAGCAAGCGGTGCGGCGGCAGTTCGTTGGCCTCGACGTAGCTGTTGAATTCCGGATCGTTTGTCGCCACGGCGATGACTTTGTCGTCGCTCGCTCCGGAATCGATCATGGTCATCAATCCAATGGCCCGCGCTTTGATCAGCGCCAGCGGCTGCACCGGCTCCTGGCACAAAACGAGGACATCGAGCGGATCGTTGTCGTCGGCATACGTCTGCGGGATGAAGCCATAATTTGCCGGATAGAACACCGCCGAATGAATAATGCGATCCACTTTCAATAGTCCACTCGGCTTGTCCAATTCATACTTCACGTTGGAGCCCAGCGGAATCTCGATGACCGCTTGAAAATCCCGCGGGAGGTCGTCCCCGGGAGAAACGTCGTGCCATGCATGGAGCATCGGTTGCAATCCTTGGTGGCGGAATGGCTGGTGACATTATGTCCTGACATGGCCCTGAGTGCCAGAATACGGGAGGAGCAGGCAGGAGAGAAATCTTCAGGTTGTGCGACGGATTATTCATATCTCAACGCAACCATAGGGTCGACGCGCATGGCGCGACGAGCAGGGACGGCACACGCAACGAGTGCAACAATCGCAAGCAAGGTCATGACGCTTGCCAATACAAGCGGGTCAAGCGGCCGGACACCATAGATTTCGCTGGCCACAGCTTTTTGCAAGGAGGCGGCACCGATAATTCCCAAAACAAGCCCGATGGCGACAAGTTGGAATCCCTCCCGCAAGACAAGCCTGAGAATGCCGGTCTGGGTGCTGCCAAGGGCGACGCGAATGCCAATTTCGCGTGTACGTCGTGCGACCAAATACGCCAGCACGCCATAAATACCGAGCGATGCCAGGAACAAGGCGACTCCGCCGAAGGCGTTGGCCAAAAGCATAGAGGTCCGGCGCGAAGACAAGGAAAGGTCGATGCGCTCCGACATGGAATGGACGTCGAAAACCGCCAAGTCGGGATCCATGCGGGAGATTTCTGCCCGAAGGGCGCGGACGACGGAGCCGGGATCGGCAGCCGTCTTGAGGGCAAACGTAAAACCGTTGGCTGGCGCCTGGGAATTTGGGAAATAGTAACCGCCGACGGGTGAGCCGGAACCGTCGAGATTCTCATAGCGTAAGGTGCGCGCGACACCGACAACGGTCAGCCAAACGGTATGCTCGTCAATTTTCAGAAGATCCTTGGAGTCCGAAGGCATGTACATACGGCGGCCGACGGGATCGCGATCCGGCCAGAAATGCTGCGCCAGGCGTTCATCCACAACGACCACGCGGGGGGCATTCTCATTGTCGCGCTCATCGAAGCTGCGGCCGCGGACCATGTGGATGCCCAGGGCTTCGAAATATCCGGGCGTCACAGAAATGTTCAATGGAGAGATCAGGGACTCCCCGGGCTTCATCTGGTAGCCCTCTGCGAGAATCACGCTGTCATCGTGATTGCTGCCAAGGGGAATGGCATCTGTAGCGCCTGCGATGGAAACTCCGGGGATGGCGCGGACGGCGGGGAGCGCGCGGTTCATAAAGTCGCGCAAAAGTTCAGGCTTGGTGTATCTGGAGCGCGGCAGAGCGATGGAGGCGGTAACCACGCCGTGGGAATTAAATCCTGGGTCGACCTGCGAGAGCAGGCGAAAGCTGGCGAGAAGCAGGCCCGCGCCCACGAGTAAGGCGAACGCAAATCCAATTTGGGCGGCGACAAGAAGTTGACGGACGCTGCGCGATTTTTTTCCGGTGGTACCGGTGCGGCTGTCCTCATGCAGCGCGTCGCTGATGCCTATACCGGAAATGCCGGCGATGGGAAAGCTCCCGACAAAAAGTCCAGCGGCCAGGGAAAACACTAGAGAGACGAGAACGACAGTGCCGTCCATATGAACTTCGCCGGCGCGCGGAAAATGTTCCAGGCCGATGACATTCAGAGTTCGCAACAAGACCGCACCGAGGGCGATGCCACCCATGCCTCCGACCAAAGCTAATCCTAAGTTTTCGACAATCAACTGGCGCATGAGTTGCGCGCGGCCTGCACCCAGGGCGATGCGCGTGGCCAGTTCCTTGCGGCGCAGAGCGAGCCGCGCCAGCGCGAGGTTGGCGATGTTCAGTCCGCCAATGAGAAGGACCAGGAATGCGCCACCCCACAAGAGATATAGAGTCCTTTTGACGCCGGCCGTCAACATGTCCTGCAGGGGTTTGACCTCGGTGTGAAATCCGGCGTTGATCACGATTTCTTTGATCTCCGGGAAGCGCTCGAGATTTTCATTGTTCAAAGCGTTGACCTGTGCCTGAGCCTGCTGCAGGGTCGCGCTGGGCTTCAAGCGCCCGATGTGATACCAGTTGTTGCTATGATGAACGGTCTTCTGTTCCGCAGTGAAGGCGAGCGGCATCCACAGGCGAACGTCCGGGTCAATAAAGTTAAAATCGGGAGGCATCACGCCGACGATTTTGAAGGGCCGGCCGCTGATGCGCAGTTCCCGGCCAAGGGCGGATTTGTCTCCGGCGTACAACTGCCGCCAAAGTCCATGGCTGAGGATAACCTCTTGATCGGCGCCGATTTCGCCTTCTTCTCGCGTGAAAGCGCGGCCGAGGGCGGGAGAAACACGCAGAACTCGAACCAAGACGGTGTGACCAGCATCCCGTGAATCTGCTGCGGCGAACCGTTCAGCTCCACAGTTTGATCGCGCTGGCGGAAGACGGCCTGGCTGTCAAAAACCGTCATTTCTCGAAGGCGGTCGAAGTAATCACCGGAACTGCTGTTGTTGGTCCCTGTGACACCGGCTTTCGGGTATTCGTTGGAGGTGATCAAGATGGAATTCGCGTCCGATACCGGCAAAGGGCGCAAAATGACGGAGTTTACGATGGCGAAGAGAGCGGTGTTGGCGGCGATGCAGACGGAAAAGGTGAGAAGTACGGTTAAGGCAAAGCCTTTGTCGCGCCATAAAGAACGCATGCCGTATTTCAGGTCGAGGAGAAAGGTGTCCATGATTCGTGATCCCTCCATTGCTGAGACTGTGATCTGCTAAATGCTAAGGCGGCCCGGGCCCCTAGGAATTAGTACGCATCGACGAAGGACGAAGTTCAAAGTCAAATGCACGCTAAACATGGAGCGCGGTTCAGGCCCGGGCCTTGTCGATCATTTCTTCCCAGATGCCTTTGGATTTGAGGATGACTTCCACGAGTTCGCGGGCGGCGCCTTTGCCGCCGTCGGCTTTGGTTGTGAAATGGGCTGCGCGGCGGACTTCCGGAGTGGCGTTGTGGACGGCAACTGCCAGTCCGACGCGCTTCATCACCATCAGGTCAGGCAGGTCATCGCCAAGAAAAGCGACTTCCGATTCCTTGGCGCCGGTCTTCCGCAGGACATCTTCGTAAGCCGCGATCTTGTGCCCCTGCTTCTCGTAAACAAACTCGATGTCTAGCTCTTTACAACGCCTGCGCAGAGCCGCACTGGCGCGGCCAGTGATGACGCCGGTGCGGATCCCGGCGGTAGCGGCGAGTGTGAGGCCCTGACCGTCGTGCGCGTCAAAAGTCTTGATCTCAAGCGCTGAACCGTCCGATTGGGACAGTAACGTGACGCTGCCATCCGTCAGTGTTCCGTCCACGTCCATCAGCAGGACTTGAATCTGCTTTGCTCTTCTCGCCAGTTTCTCCGGAATCTTCTTTCCTCGCTTGGCCAATGCTGTCTCCCCTCTTCTTCTCTGCGTTGAATTCCTTCTGCCTCAAACCACTACATCAGCTCCAGCGTCCACAAATCGTGCAGATGCACCACGCCCAGCACGCCCTTGGCCTCATCGGTAACCACGATGGACGTAATCTTGCGCTTCTCCATCAGGTTCAACGCTTCGCTCGCGAGCAGGTGCGGTCCGATTGTCTGCGGGCCCTTGGTCATGCACTGGCCTGCGGTCATCTCCAGCGTGGCCCCGCGATGTTTTTCCATCAAGCGCCGCAAGTCGCCATCGGTCAGAATTCCCGCCAATCTACCGTCCGGCTCCAGGACCGTCGTCATTCCCAGGCCCTTCTTGCTCATCTCGTGAATGACGTCCGGCATCGACGTTCCGGTGGAAACACGCGGCAGCGCCTCTCCCGCGTGCATCAGGTGTTCGACGCGAAGCAGTTTCTTTCCCAAACGTCCCGCGGGATGCAACGCCGCAAAATCGTCATGACGAAAGTTTCGCCGTTCCAGCAACGAAACCGCGAGGGCGTCGCCCACGGCCATCGCCACGGTGGTGCTCGCCGTGGGCGCGAGGTTCAACGAGCACGCTTCTTCCTTCACGCTGACATCCACCACGACGTCGCTGGCCTCGGCAAGCGTCGATTGCACTTTGCCTGTCAGCGTCACCAGCGGTATCTCCAGCCGCTTGAGCGCTTCCAGCAGGCGAATTATCTCTTCCGTTTCTCCGCCGTAGGAAACAGCCAGCATCGCGTCGCCGCGCGCGAGCATGCCCAGATCCCCATGCAGCGCTTCGGCCGGGTGCAGGAAAAAGGATGGAGTGCCGGTGCTCGATAACGTCGCGGAAATTTTCCGCGCAATCAATCCGGACTTGCCCATTCCGCTAACGACGACGCGTCCCTTGCAAGCAAAGAGCAGTTCGACGGCTTTTTCGAAGCTGGCGTCCAGCCGCGCCAGGACATCCCGGATTGCCTGCGCCTCAATCTTGAGCACACGCCGCGCTGTCTCCAAGCTCATTTCTCGCTCCAGCGGCGGATCACCGAGTTGAGACCCTTTAATTTCATGAGCAGGCCAAGGAGTTCCGACAGCGGCAGGGCATTGGGTCCGTCCGAAAGCGCTGCCGCCGGGTTGTCGTGCGTCTCCAGAAAGATGCCATCCACTCCCGCGGCCACGCCGGCGCGCGCCAAAGGCTCGATAAACTGCGGCTGCCCTCCGCTCGCGTGGCCTTGCCCACCGGGGAGCTGCACGGAATGCGTCACGTCATAAACAACCGGGTAGCCCATCCGTTGCATGATCGGGAACGAACGCATATCCACCACGAGATTCTGGTATCCAAACGAAGCGCCGCGTTCCGTCAGGATGATCTTCGTATTTCCCGTGCTCGCCACCTTCTCCGCGACGTTCCCCATGTCCCAGGGCGACAGAAACTGCCCTTTTTTTATATTTATGATGCGGCCCGTTTTGCCCGCAGAGATAAGCAAATCTGTTTGGCGCGCCAGGAACGCCGGAATCTGCAGCACGTCGCAAACTTCCGCCGCAGCTTCCGCCTGCGACGCATCGTGGATGTCGGTAAGAATCGGCAGTTTCAGTTCGGACTTGATCTTGCCGAGAATCCGCAAGCCTTCCTTCAGCCCTGGGCCGCGGAAGGCCTTCACCGAGGACCGGTTGGCTTTATCGTAAGACGCCTTGAAGATGTAAGGCACTCCGGCATCGGCCGCGATCTTCGCAACCTTCTCCGCCATCATCCGCGCGTGCTTTTCATTTTCAATCACGCACGGCCCCGCAATCAGGAACAGGGGATTACCGCTTCCGAGGCGCAACGCTCCCAGGGCAATTTCGCGAGTCATGTTCATACGAGATGGGGAAAGGTCTGCAAGCTACTTAGGCTACGCAGCCAGGGCTGCGATTGCAACGATTTAGGCAGTGACGTGCGGCGTGATCCCAACGGCCTGCGCGCGCTTAGGCTCGGGCACGGGGCGCGCTTTTTTTTTCTTGAGCTCCAGCGCCGCGCCGATGAACGCCGCAAAGAGCGGATGCGGCTCCAACGGCTTGGACTTGAATTCCGGGTGGAACTGGCAGCCGAGGAACCATGGGTGGTCTGGCGCCTCGACAATTTCCACGTAATTTTCGTCCGGAGTGCGGCCCGTGATGCGCAGGCCTGCGGCAACCAGCGTCTTCTCGTAGTCGCGATTGAATTCGTAGCGATGGCGGTGTCGCTCGCTGATCTCCAGTTTGCCGTACGCTTTATGTGCAAACGATCCCGGTTCCAGCTTGCAAGTCCAGGCGCCCAGCCGCATCGTGCCGCCCATTTCATCCACGCCCAGCAATTCGCGCAGCTTGTAAATAACGCGGTGCGGCGATTGCGGATCGAACTCGGTGCTGTCCGCCTGCTTCATGCCGGCTACGTCGCGCGCGTATTCGATCGTCGCGCACTGCATCCCCAGGCAAATCCCAAAGAACGGCACCTTGTGTTCGCGCGCGTATTGGATCGTGTGGATCATTCCTTGAATGCCGCGTTTCCCGAAGCCGCCGGGAACTAAAATGCCGTCATAGCCGTGCAAGCGCGACGCCGCGGTCGCCGGAGAATCAATCTCTTCCGCCTCGATCCATTCGAGGACGGTCTTGTGATTGTGTGCCAGCCCGCCATGCAGCAGCGCTTCGCGCAAACTCTTGTACGCATCTTCGAGTTGCACGTACTTCCCGACCACCGCAATCATCGCCTCGCCCGCCGGATGATGCATCCGTTGCACCAGGTCAAGCCACGGCTTCATGTCCGAAGGCCGCGCTTCCAGCTTCATAAGCCGCAAAATCTGTTCGTCCAGGCCCTCTTTGCTGAGTTCCGCGGGCACTGCGTAAATCGTGTCGACGTCTTCCATCGAAATCACGCAGGATTCCGCCACGTTGCAAAACAGCGCAATCTTTTTCTTCAACTCCGCTGGGATGTGGTGGTCGCTGCGGCAGAGCAGGATATCCGGTTGAATCCCGATGCTCAGCATCTCTTTCACGCTGTGCTGCGTCGGCTTCGTTTTTAGCTCGCCGGCCGCGGCGATGAACGGCACCAGCGTGACGTGCACGAAAAGCGTGTTCTCCGCGCCTAGCTCGAGGCGCATTTGGCGGATCGCTTCCAGGAAGGGAAGCGATTCGATGTCCCCGACCGTCCCGCCAATCTCGACAATCACGACATCGACGCCGTCAGAGACTTTCCTGATCGTTGCCTTAATCTCGTCGGTAACGTGCGGAATCACCTGCACTGTTTTTCCGAGATAGTCTCCGCGCCGCTCCTTCGTGAGGATGGTTTCGTAGATGCGTCCCGTCGTCCAGTTATTGTCGCGGGAAAGCTTGGCGTGCGTGAACCGCTCGTAGTGCCCCAGATCGAGGTCCGTTTCCGCGCCGTCTTCGGTCACAAACACTTCGCCGTGCTGAAAGGGGCTCATCGTGCCCGGATCGACGTTCAGGTACGGATCGCATTTCTGCAGGGTGACTTTGAAACCGCGACTTTCGAGGAGACAACCGATAGAGGAGGCAGCTACGCCCTTTCCAAGCGAGGAAACAACACCGCCGGTTACAAAGATATATTTTGGCGCCATCCTTATAGCCCGCGTTGCTTTGCCGGGCTTGTTTGCCCTCCATAGGAGTGACGTACACATAATTATCGTAGGAACTCGCAATTCTGTCAAATCGAACTCTTCGCGCCCTAAAATCGTTATTTTTTCTCCCCGCGAGCGCGAAACCTTTTCCTGGGGAACGGGTTTGTAAGTATTGGGGAATACTCTATGGGTTCAGCTGTCGGGCAGCGGTAAGTGTTGTCGCTCAGGAAATTTTGCTCTGCATTCGGAAACCGCTACCAGGGGATTCGCCATCTAACGGACTGAACCTTTTGCCTTGCGCCCCGGAATAGTCATTCCGTTTAGTGCCCGCAACGCGGAAAGGTTTCGAGTGGGACTCTTGCACGTGGGAAAGGGCTATGAAAGCTAGCATACAAAGCAGGACAGGCGCATTTGTGCTTGGGATCGCACTGGCGTTCTGCATTTTCGCGAACGCCCAGCAAGCGAAACAGCCTGACGCGCAGCAGCTTCGCTCCTATGATGTGAGCCGCGAAGGTTCTCTTCTTGGCACCGTTGTAAAATTCGAGTCAGCCTCCAGCACGCCTCCGATTGGCGCTCATCTCTTAGTGCAGACGGCTTCCGGCCAGGTGGATGTACATCTCGGCAACGCCAAAGTTCTCCGGGCCGGTCATCTCGAATTGAATCCTGGCGATAGCGTGCGCATCGTCGGCGAGCTATTGACCCTCGGTGATAGCACTTACTTCGCCGCCCGCGTTGTACAGAAGGGCGCCCAAGCCGTTGCCGTTCGCAACACAAAAGGCTTCGTCCTCTCTCCTGCCTCTGCGATGACGCCAGCACAAAAGGAAGCCCTGCGAGGTGTGCGATGAAGCGCCTCTTCCTAATTTTCACCGCAGGCACAGCTCTCTGGACCGCCGCCTGCGGCGGCGGCAATGGTTTTGTCAACCCGCCGCCTCCCGTCGGGAAATACAGCACCGCCAGCTTGAAAGGCCAATACGTCTTCGTGACCAACGGTGAAGTTTTCTCGGTAGGAGCCATCAATGCTACCCCGCTCGCCCGAACAGGAGTATTCAACGCCGATGGGCAGGGCAACATTACCGCGGGCGTCGAGGACGTGAATGCCGATGGAACTATCACCCTCGCTCTTCAAATCTCCGGCGGAAGTTACACCGTGAATGCCGACGGTCGTGGCGCGCTCACTTTGAACATCACCGCGAACGGCACCACATCCTCCATCGACTTTGGCATCGTTCTGACCTCCACGAGCGACGGCCTGCTGATCGACGAGACCTCCAATAGCAATCAAGCCTCCACCGGCAGCGGCAATTTTGTTTTGCAAACCGGCGGACCATTCACCGTGGGCTCAGTCGCAGGGCCCTACATATTTGACTTTGCGGGGCTCGACGGAAACCAGACAAACCTGTGTCCTTGTCCGGAATCTTTTGTCGGGCAATTTGACGTAAACAGTGCCGGGACCATCAGCACGGGCTTCTTCGATGACAACGACGATTTTCTACTTTCGAGTGGAGCGGTTGTCGGCAATTTTGCCCAGGACAACCTGAACCCTTCATTTCCCATTTCAACCACTGGCCGTGGCGTCGCACAAATCGCCGGACAAGACTTTGTTTTCTATATCGTCGACGCAATGCGCGTTCGATTCATTAGCACCAACCGTGGAATGCTGTCCGGCGACGCGGTGGCCCAAAGCAACACTGTGCCAGCACAGGTGAGCAGCATCAGCTCCAGCTTTGCTTTCATCGTTGCCGGCAGTTCCGGCAGCGGCGGCGTAACCCGAGTCGGCCGCTTCACCTCCAACGGTGCAACCGTTACAAACGTCCTTCAGGACACCAATGACGCCGGCAGATTCATCCCGACGAATAGCACGACCACAGCCAGCATTAGCCTCGACCCGGCGACTCCCGGCCGCGGCACGTTTACGTTCACGGATCCGAACTTCACCAATGCGCCTTCCAAATATGTTTTCTATCTGAGCTCCGCAACTCAAGGAGTCCTTCAGGAACAGACCTCGAATAACAGTAATGTTGTGAACGTTGCCGATGGCAGCATCACGGCGCAGACCGGCAGCCCGTTCTCGAGCGCCAACATTGTGGGAACTTACGCGTTCAATTGGAGCGGCCTGAGCCTCCAGAACGGTGGCTCATTTGCAGTTCAGGATGAAGAAGACATCGTCGGGCAAGCAACAGTCTCCAGTCTGAGCCTGAGCGGCGCCGCGGACATTTTCCAATTCCAGAGTGTCGCGCCCGTCTTCGACCTCGTAGCTAGCGGTGCCATTTCCATCGCCGGCGACGGAACCTCAAGCACCGGCAGCTCGAGTCGCAATACCATGAGCGTCAAACTCGTCAAGAGCAATTCAACGACGGTCAATTTCGTCGTTTACTTTGTTAATCCCCAACTCGCATTTTTCGCCAATAATCAGGACCCGAATCGCATCGTGGCCGGAATCATGAAGGCGCAACAATAGGCTAGGCCCCGATCATTTTCAGTCGCAGAGCGTTGCCCGGCGGAATCCCCGCCGGGCATTTCTATTTCTGCAGCAGCTTTTCCACGCGCGCAACGTCTTCCGGCACATCCACGCTCACCGCGTCGTGTTCCACTTCCGCCACGCGAATCTTCCATCCGTTTTCCATCCAGCGCAGTTGCTCGAGCTGTTCGATTCTTTCGAGCTCGCCCTCCGGCAGCGTCGGATACTCCAGCAAGGCTTCACGTTGAAATACGTACAGCCCGAGATGTTTCAGATGCCGCACTTGAATCTTGCTGGCCCGATCCCGCACCCAGGGAATCGGTGCGCGAGAGAAATAGATCGCGTTCCCGTCAAAGTCCAACACCGCCTTCACCACATTCGGGTCCATGATGTCGCCCGGCGTCTTGATCGGCGTCGCCACCGTGCTTATCGAAGCCTGCGGCTCCTCCAGCAGGGAATTGACCGCCACATCTATCGCCTGTGGATCCAGGAGCGGCTCATCTCCCTGCACATTCACGAATACGTCGCCCTCTTCGCGCGCCGCGACTTCCGCGACCCGTTCCGTGCCGGTGCGGTGTTCGCTCCGCGTCATTCTCGCCTCGCCGCCAAATCCCTCCACCGCCTTTACAATGCGTTCATCATCTGTCGCCACAATCACGCGGTCCGCTCGCTGTGCTAGTTTGGCGCGCTCATAGACCCGCTGAATCATCGGTTTTCCCGCCAGCAATACCAGCGGCTTCCCCGGCAACCGGGTCGAACCGTACCGCGCCGGAATCACCACTACCACCTTGCCCGCTGTCATGGAATGTGTTTCTCCATTGGATTTGTTTCTCTATTTTGCGGAGTTTTTGCGTCTTTTTTGCAGTCTAATCATCTCAGGCGATGAGGGAATGTGAGGATGCTACCACACGCCGCTCAATCCGGCCGGCCTATCGAGCTGTGCAATACTGAACAGCGAGCATTTACCCTTGTGTTCGAGAATCCGAGTGGTAGAATTTCAGTTAGTCTGAACCGCACGGCCATCCCTGCAGGCCGGGATGGAGAGGGTGCCGTGAAACGCGATTTACTGGGTGTTCGCGTCCTGTCTTTCTTATTCCGCTTCCTGCTGGTCGTTTGCCTGTCCATGTTCTACGCCGTACTCCCTGCCGCCGCTCAATCCGACTCCAACGAAAACAAGTCCAAGGACGAAGGCAAGCGCGAGGAAGCCAAGGAAATCAAGAAAGATGACATACGCAAAGATACGCCGGGTACGCCGTTTAAGCCCGGAGGATTGATTCATTTCGATGTCGATCTCGCTCTCATCAACGTCACCGTCACCGACCCCTACAATCGCTTGGTCACGGGCTTGGAACCTGACAATTTCCGCGTCTATGAAGATAGCATCGAGCAGGAAGTGGTCACCTTCTCTGCCGAAGATGTTCCTATCTCCATCGGTGTGATCTTTGATTTCAGCGGAAGCATGGCCAACAAAGTGGCCAAGGCCCGCGAAGCCGCCGTCCAATTCTTCAAGACCGCCAATCCCCAGGATGAATTCTTTCTCGTCAGCTTCAACGAGCGCGCGGAATTGACCAGTTCTTTCACCAACAGCGTGGAAGACCTGCAGAGCCGCATGATGCTCACCGCGCCCAAGGGCCGCACCGCGCTCCTCGACGCCATCTATCTCGGGCTCAGCCAGATGAGGGGTGCACACAACGCCAAACGTGCCTTGCTCATCCTATCCGATGGAGGTGATAATCATAGTAGGTACAACGAAAGCGATATCAAG
>WNFO01004410.1_pt1 | contig 20080 bp, 29 predicted proteins | sample 5400251 | NCBI WGS metagenome assembly WNFO01 (sample SAMN13153354, study PRJNA577476) | soil metagenome | isolation source: 100 cm saprolite under Madrone tree | place: USA:California | collected 2016-06-14
CAGTTCGGACTCTTCGCCTTCGCCTCCGCCTCCGCCTCCTTTCGTCTTCTCGTTCGCTTCCTTGACGGCCTTGTCTTCGGTTGCCTTGGTCGCGGCAGCGGCAGCCGTTGCTTCCTTAGCAACCCACCCGCGCTCAAAGTCCTCTTGGCAGCGGTTTAGCAAATATTTCCGAAACAATTGACCGCCCGCGAATGGCCTGCCCTCGGTATTCTTGATACCATCGTCTTGTACCTTTGGACTAATTTGTTCCATCATCTTGCGACACAGGCGCGCATACATCTCGGAAAACGTCGCTTCGTCGGTGGCCTTTTCGAAAACGAGCTTGATGACTTGTATTAGCGTCCGCCCGTCCTTTTCCCTCTCCGACTTGTTTGCCCATGCGATAATTTGGTCCGAGATAGAGTCGAAGCGTTCCATTGTGAGCTTGTTCAGCAACCCCTTCACCTTGCGCTCGACCATTTCGGGCGACTCGCTGTCAACGCCTGGAGCACTGCGACGTGTGCTGCCAGCCACCCAACGGTTCGCAGATACTTCTAGTGGTGCAACAAGTTCTAGAGGGGGCCCCATGGCAGAAACTGAAATTGTAGGACCAACGTTACCGACAACGTTTGAACGGTTAGAGTCATTTGCGCCGCGTTTGCTCCGCGTGCGGTCGCGGCCAGTGCCGCTTTGACTTATTGTGCGTACCATCGCTGGGGGCCGGCTACCGAGTGGGCCACCACTGACAGACGCAGAACGGCCGGAATTAGAGGCGAGAAAACGTTCTTCGCTCGACATCTTGCTCGCCGAGGTCGAAAACTGACCCATCTGGAACCCACTGCCGGCACTCTTGCCCATAGAGCCAGGTATGAAACCGAGACCAATGGATGCTGATCGGGCATTCGCAGGCATAGACATGCTGCTTGTTGCACGATTGCGGCCAGAGCCACCTCGAGACATCGTGTGAGACGTGTCAGTTGGTTCGAGCCCAATGACGTCTAGTGGTGGGAGGTTATCTGGCTTCTCCTTGCAGATATTCATGAACTGTAGTAAGAAATCGCGGTCATACCTACGATAGAAATGCGTTAAAATCAAACACAAGGTGATGGATATTAAGGGCGTACCGGAATTTGCCCTTCTGAGTATTTACATTGAGCTCAACTCTGGGGCTCTTGATACCCTGGGGGTAGGTAATTCGGTTAATGTCTTCGATGTGGCGGGCAGTAGCAAGCGCGGACGGCAAAGGCGGAGCGACGTTGGTATTGATAGTTGCCTGAAGATTCAGCGGACCAGGGCGTTTCCGCTGGTGTTCCGGAGATGGAAGGGACGTGTCTATACGGAGAGACTCTTTTTCCGAAGGTTTGGGTGGCGATTCTCCAAGAACAGGTGCAGGCGACGACGACAGAGTAGCAGCACCTTTGCTTGCAGAGGATAACTCTTCAATGGTGGCGGCGGTGGGCTGTGAAACGTCATCATCGATCTCGCCTTCTTCGGGGAGAGATGTGGGTTCCGCATCATCAGCGAGCATATGAGCATCCGCGGAGGCCTCGTCTGCGTCTTCGTCTGCCTTACGTTGTCGCTCTGCCTCGTCCCTCGCACGTGCTTCCTCTTCTTCTTGAAGCTTGCGTAGCCGTTCCTGCTCTGTACGCTCCTTTTCCGCAGTCTCCAGAGCTTCGCGCTGGGCGCGTGCCTCCTCTTCTAAGCGTAAACGCTCCTTTTCCTGTTCCTCCTTTTCGCGCGCCTCCCTCGCCGCACGTTCCTCGGCTTCTTTACGTTCCGCTTCCTCTCTGACGGCACGCTCCTCGGCTTCCTTGCGCTCCTTCTCCAGAGCAGCGCGCTCTTCGGCATCTTTTCGTTCTTTCTCGGCACGCTCTGCTTCCTCCTTCGCCTTGCGCTCCTCGACACGACGCTCGTGCTCCTCAATCTCACGACGAGCGGCATCTTCATCGGCCCTGACGGAAGCCTCACTTGGTCTGCTCTTTTCCTCGCTTTCCCCCTCTTTTGTCCTCTCTTCGGCAAGACGCTTTTCCTTCTGCTCCTGACTCTCAATCCGAATGGGCTGTCGCTTGATATCCTTCTTAATTGATGGTGGAGAAGGTGGAGCGTGGGAAGGTGCAGGAGGGGTACGCTTCAGTGACTCGACAGTAACTTCTTGTCCAGAATTAGGGTTCTTGATTGAGATTTTCTTCCCAGGGACGAAAGCACCCGCATTGGCGCTGAGTGATGTTGGACGAGTGGGAGGAGCCGAAGGCGTGGGCGGAGGCGAAGTGACGGAAGGTGGGGGGTGTGGGACAGGTGGATGAGGAGGCTGGAGAATAGGTGGGATGGCATGCGATTGTGAAGGAGTACCGGGCACTTGCTGCAAGGGCAAGGGTGGGTTTCTTGGTGACATTGGCAGACCTGTGGATGGCGGAGCTGGTCCTGATGGATGATGAGGTGGGGGGGGCTGATGCTGAGGTGGGAGATGGCCAGGCCATGGTGGTTGATAGAATTGGTCTGGGGGTACACCAGGAACGAATTGCGGATACTGGGGGATGCACCACACATGGCGGACATGTCAAAAGAGCTGACGTCATCAAATAAATAGAGTTACACGCACGTAGTACGGATGTGGGTGCCACATGGCAGCAGGTGGTAGACCAGTGGGTGGGGCAGGAGGCGGATGAGGATGGGGTGCCAGTCTCGGACTAGACATAGCCGTAGGCGCAGGACCAGCACTGGGACCGCCAGAACCAGCTTGCGGCCGCCCACTGACACCGACGCTATTGTTTTGGCCATTTGTCATGGGACGCGAGTAGACGGGGGACCGAGGGGTGGAGGAATTACCATTTTGGCCCTGGCGTAGAGCACTGGGAGGGAAAGGAGGCGGGTATGACTGACCCTGATTGGCTTGGGAAGGTAATGAGGTGGGACGTGAGGCGGGGGAGGCCATTTCAGGGGAAGGAGTTGGTACGGCTTGGGAGGGGCCTTGGAAGAGCTTTGCGATGCTCCTCTTATCGAACTTTGGGACAGGAGACTGCCCAGAGGTAGGTGGTACAACAGCAGCCTGAGAGGATGAAGTGGGAGTGGCCGACATGGGGGGCGGACGACTGGTGACTGCGGACTTTGCGGCGTCAGACCCACCATTCTGGACGGCAACGGAGCCAAAAGATCTGACAACATCTGCAGGTTTAACTGCGGGTGCGGCTGCTGGTGAAGAGGAAATGGGTGCCACGGCATCATTTATCGAGCCAAAAGTGACAGGTGATCCTAGGTGACATAAATTTAAGGGAGGAACGGGGGAGGATGGAATGAAACGTACCTTGCTTCACCGCATTTCGTGGGATGCCGACACCATCCTTTATGGACACTCCTTGACCAAGGGCACTTGGACGGCGGGAATGAGTAGCATGGAAATTGGCCGGATTTGAGGAGACGGGGGTAGGTGGGGCAGGAGACTGTGAGCGTGGAGTAGTGGTGGTGCTATTTTGTTGTGGAGGGCCCCTTGCCCAAGCAGACTTTGACGGAAGCTGGGGAGGATTCTTTGTCGTTGACGCTGTTGCGGATCTGCTCATTCTAAGGGGAGAGGGTCAGCAGGGGCGAGAAGGATGAGCACAGATTTTAGAAAGAACGGGATGTAAGAAACAAGTCGAGGTCAACTTGGATGGAATGGGAAGAAAATGGAGAGGATATGCAAGCAGGGATGGGCAGGACAGGGAAAGGTAGCAGATTGGGCACGGGCACATGGCGGGACTCAAGGTGGGAATTTGAAGAAAGATAATGAGGAGAGAGGATTCGCAGATGGAGATCGAGTGTGTAGACCAGGCGAAGGGGAAATACATACGAATGTGGACGAGTATCGCCTGTTGGGATGGGGGAGGGATCTGTATTTTTTGTGGGAGGTGTGGGTCTAGTACGCGCTCGGGTGGTCTTTTCGAAAAATGACCTGCCAGCAGGCGAACTAACTAGCAAGTAATTCGACAGAGGCAAAAGAAATGGGAGAAGAGGGAGGGGAGGGAAAGGATGGACGAATGAGTCCGATCCAGAGGAGTCCTGGGGACGTGCAGAGCACAGGCGGAGAACGGCAAGCGGAGAAAAAGGCAGCTCGCTCAAGGCCCCGGACACCGCTGCCCTGGACCCCGGAGAGCAGATGGATGAGATCCGAACGACCCGGCCTTGTGGCCTTGCGCACAGCCGCATATAATCACCTGGGCCAACGATGAATTTCACTCGCAACAATGCCCAACTCTCTCTCTCTCTCCCTCACAGAGTCCGCTCTGTTTCTGCGTGCCGTCCATATCTCTCGTCAGAGCTCCGCGCCCCGTGAAAATGGTCCCCCTGCCATCCTCCGTGGTCTTCTAGTCCTCTCTCTGGCCAAGCCTACGCGCATCTCTAGTATTCAGGTCGAGCTTGTCGCCCAATCTGTCACGATCTGGACAGAAGGTATGGCTATCTTGTCTGCTCTCCTCCGCCAGATTCGTTTACGATCTCTGCAGGACAAAATACGCGTTATCCCACAGAGTTGCACGAGAAGAACAAGCTTTTTTCTACCACCCGTACCTTTTACAAGGCCCCCCGTGCTTCTTCTGGCCGACGTGCCCTCTCCCTCGATCCCGGCCTCTCTTACTACGCGGACCCAGACGAGTTCACTAGTCACCTGCGTCGCTCTTCACCGTCACTAACACGCGAACGTCAATTCGACCCCGTCGATATACCTAGAGGCCGAGAACGCGCTCGCGCTCGCATTGACGTGGACGAGCATACCTCGCAGCTCGAATCTCAAGGGGTCCATTCGCACTCCCTGCGGGCCCTTGATTCCCACTCACCCGTCTCATCCGAGGATGATGATTTAGTCCCCCCACTCAACTCACCTCGCCTCTCCTCGCCTTCACCACAGCGTCACTACTCTTCAGCTGCCGGCGAGAGTCGTCATGTTTCCTCCGATGACAACTTGTGTGAGCACCCTTGTCCCCAAAGTCGTGGGCGACTGAGTGGGCGATTCAGCCTTTCCTCCGTTTCCGGCCCCATATTACAAGCTATGCGTGGTGTCGGTGGATTCTACAAGGAACGCAGAGGTGATGACCATTCTCAATGTCCTCCCGGACCTTTTAGGCATCTGGGGGAGCCTGTTGGTTTGGATAGCAACGAGCAAGGTTCAGATGATTTTGGAGACGGATGGCATGAGTTTAAGAAAGGTAAGGCCGTTAATTCCGATCTATGCTTCTTCGCTCCAAGTCTTGTAGGGACATACACATTCCCCATCTCTTTTGCAATTCCCTCTCACATGCCCCCTACCATGCAATGCGACTATGGCTCTGTTGCCTGGCGTTTAAAGGCAACTGTACATCGTCCTGGCCCATTGACTCCCAAACTCACTGCCTCGCGTGACGTCATTCTTGTCGCGTCACCAAATGAAGACGATAGGGAAGACGTTGACAATGTTACCATCGAACGGCATTGGGAGGATCAAATGCAGTATATGCTTACTGTCTCCGGCAGAGTGTTCCCTATCGGTGGCACTATGCCGATAACACTCACACTCCTGCCTATGGCAAAAGTCAAGATATTCGAACTTAAAGTTCATCTAGAAGGTGTGTCAATTCGTCCCTCTTTCCGACCACCATTTATTCGAATCAACAGAGCGGGTGGATTACTACTTCGCTTTTTCGCCGACGGCGTGCCGCCGCGATCCCAAACGACGCTTCGTGCTTCTCTCGTTAAAGTCTAGGAACGAAAATTCTCCGCTACTCCCGCTCCCGGAGATGGTGACATCAGTCACAGATCATCCACTACACTCCCTTGTCGAGGCAAATGATAATACATCAGAGTTTATGGCGAACTTGATGGGTCCTGGTCCGTGGACATTTCAAATGGCCTTGACTGTGCCGGGTTCATACGGGATGCTGCACTTTTCAAACAAGAACAAGCGTGCACCGATTGAGATCACTCATACACTCCAAATAACGATACGCGCCCAGCGAGGCGACGATCAACATATTGACCCGGAATCGGGGAAGCGAAGACAGTTTGACATTGTGATGCGAATGCCCGTGTACATTCTTTCAGTGCGTCTCTGTTTTTGAACGAAGAAAGATCATTTGTATTGACACGTACGGTCCGTCTGCCTCTTATGTCAAGTCTTTGTCGAACGCTCAGCACACCGCACTCCCGCGCTACTCTGAGTTTGCCGATGCACCAACCCCATCACTCCCAGCAGCAGCTCCTCCCACCCCATTAGAGGACCATGGACACATTAAATTTAACTCACGTCGTTCCTCTGCAGCTTTTGCATCATCTGAAGCGCGGACATCACCTCAAGTAGACAGCTTTTACGAACGCAACGTGGTCTTTGAACGGTTAATCACTGGGCAACAGCGCGAGGATGGTGCCGTCCCACCAGCTTACTGCGCTGCTTTATGACCGATGGACTTGGACTTGGACTGGCGACTTTGACCTACCTACTGACATATGCACGCACTATCACCACCTCCGATCACCTTTATTTGATGTATAATATTTAAAGTTGGCTGACTCTCATTGTACAGAACGAGACAATACCCCAAAGCGTACCAAATCGGAACCACTGAATGAATAAAATGGCATTTATGTTTTTAGGTTGGATGAACCAATCAAATGTCACGAAATACGTGTGAGGATGCTACCGAATGGGAGTCGTCAACAGTTCTTCGTGCACGTTGAAATAGCTATGAAGACGGTCATTGGAGTCCGACTACGCATAGGTGAAAATTTGAAACTCACGTTTCGACGCGTCCCTCAGCACGACATGACCCCTCACCATTCTCACCCCAAGTGACGATCCACCGACCAAGCACGTTCCCTGCACTGCCCAGCGTCTCCGCAACTGTCTCTTTCGAGCCAGGCCGCACTCCAACGGCATCCTCAGGCGGCAACTGGACGGACTTTGCGAGCTCCCACCGCGCGAACGCCCGCGTCGTATCGCATAGAAACGCCGGATCATATACGCGCGTTGTGAGAGGGCATAATGTCAGCGTTAGCGTCGTCAGTTCAATCCCGGCTGGTACATTCTCATTGTGAGAGTGCGTCGTCGCCTGTTCCTGCTGCCGGTGCTGTGTTTCGGACGTGGTGCTTGAGGGGGATGGATGTGGTGGTGGGGTGGTGGTGGTAGCTAAGTTACGCAAAGCTGTGACGTAGGGCCTGCCGCACCATGCCACGAGCGCTGTAGACACGCCGGACGTCGCGAGTGCAGTTGTGGCGAGCGCGACGCGGGCTGTAGATGGGAGGGAAGATTCGACTATGAATATGAGGGGGGAGAGGGAACTCGCTAGTGCCAGCGAGGAGAGAGAGAAGATCTTGAGACGGCGGAAAGTCTGCGTTAGGGGACCGACGTAGATTAGTGACGACGAAGACGCGTCCGTGCCGGGGTCGACATCCTTGTCATTGCTTTTAGTAGGATTGCGCGCTGTAGAGGCGGTGGATAGAGACGCAGTGGCAGGACTTGAAGAAACAAAGGAGGAGGGGGAGGAACCGGGGCGGAGGAGCGTTTGGGAAGAGACTGGGCAAGTACGAGTAGTAGAGTGTTGTGGCCGCCTAGTAGGTAATAGGACCGGTATGGAGAAGAACAGCCTGCATCGTGCGACTGTTGGGCTCGCTGAAGGAACCACGACTCTTCGGATAAAGACAGCTCGTTTGTGCATGGAATGCAGTGTTTGGTGAGTGCTGGGGCGAGGCGTGGATGTGATGGATGACTGGAGACTCGGAATGGACACGCGGCGCCTCGGCATACAGGAATAACAGCCAAATTGCAAGTGATACTTTTACCCGGTCCACGTCTCGTGTCTGTCCAGCCCACTTGCGGGATATACGCTGACAAACGCCAATCAATTGCCCCGGTCACTGGTTCGTCCAACCATGACAATTGTGCTATTGGTGGAGATCTATGAACAGGAATCCAGATCTGAACCGGAATAATCACAATGGCCGTAAGACGGTCGTCTCGTGAACGTGTTGTCTGGCCACTCAAACGTCATCGCCGTGAGAGGAGAGTAGTTCTATATGTACGAATGATAAATCTAAAACCCTGCGTGTGATTACTGTAAATATCCATACAATAAGTGGTAGGAGCATCGTATTACAAGCTCTAGTAATAAGCAAATGTCGACTAGAGATGACGGCAGGTCTAGATCAGTCGTCACTGGACGCAGCTAGTCAGTAATATTCGATTGCGGTGAGTCCCAGAAACGTACTCAGCGGGTTCCCGTCGCAAGAAGAGATCTATCGCCGCGGAGAACGCAGCAAAGGCCAGACCACCTCCAAGTACCCCCGTTGGTCCGGAATTGCGCGCAAGAATCCCCCCGGCGACAAAACCAGCAGCGACGGGGTTCACCATATCATTCCGCGCTCGATACTGTCCGTGAAGTAGACTGTCAGCGACGGCACCAGAAACTCATAAAATATCCACGAACCGACTCAATTACGCACTCAATCCCCGCGTATAATGCCCCAACCTTGCCAAACCCTTTTCCGCTCCTCCACATACCCCGACCCATATCTTTGAATATCTCCTTTGTCTTTTGTGTAGTGTTCAGATTCTGTCGTAGAAGTGGGTCCTCGTATGCAAACGACGAAGACATCAAGGAAAAAAATCCACCCGCAACAAGACCTAGGAAAGTTTAGGAACAGTATAGGAGATGCGAGGTGAGAGTAGGCGTACCAAAGGCACCAGCTATGGTCGTTTTTCCGATACACGACTCCATCCCGGTAGTCATGTAGTCCTGATATTTTTTCATCTGCATCATGTTGGCGCGGTCTTCCTCTGTCATCCCTGGAGGGAGAGGCTCCTTCCCTGCCGGAAAAAGAGGAGCCAACAGAGGGTTTGACATTTTTGGGAACCCTGCAGTGACTCGGAGATGTCGACGTGAGCCTGAGCCTGAACGTCGCGGGACGGGACCAAATCCGCGCCGGCCCGTCAACCGTTTTCGATTTCGAGAAGACTGCAGGTCACCACTTTATCTCAACTAGAGTATGCAGACACCGATATACTACCCAAAAGCCGAGTTCATTGAAACGGTAGGGGTCATTGGCTTTAAGAAAAAAAAGACGTAATTCACATTGTGACGGTCAAGGACACGGGGAACAAAGTCTCGCGTCGCGCAACAATTTCAGGACCTCAGAACATCATCTTAGGTGGGAAGACGATCATTTCGAACGGCGCCATCATCCGAGGAGACTTGAAGCGTGCTGGTCCTGGACACGCTGTGGTCGTCTCTTTGGGGCGTTATTGTCTCGTGGGTGAGGGATGCGTCATGAGGTGCGTCTCTACCGTCTCAAACCCTCTTCCTCGTTCCTCCGACGCAATCTTATTTCGTCATTGTCCTTTCAGGCCTCCTTACAAGACATACCGTGGTGCATTCAACTATTACCCGATGAAGATTGGTGACTACGTTCACATCGGTGCAAATACCATCGTAGAAGCTGCGACCATAGGCAATCATGTAGAGATCGGAAAGAATTGTGTCATCGTGAATACACTTGCTCGTCCCTTTCATTTTTCGCTTCTCACGTATGCGCTCTTTTTTGCTTCCCCAGGGGAAATTCACAATTATCAAGGATTGCGCAAAGATTGCGGATAACTCCATCATCCCCCCCAATATCGTCATCCCGGCGTTGACCCTTTTTGCCGGCTCGCCTGGTGCGCTCCACCGCGTCGCGAAAAAAAACTCATCAAACTTATGTTCACTTGATATAGGTCACTTTGTGGAAGATCTTCCAGAGTCAACACAAGAGGTCGTTGAGGCACATAACAAGTCGTATTACGCGCGATTCCAGCCAACCGAACGGTAACTGCACTACATATTTCTACTTACCGCTCTGGCCCATTTATCAACTGGCCTCACATGCAAGTCGTTCTTCCCACACCCCACCCTTGCTTCTCGACATGTTAGGGTCGGCCGAAACGTTGGGCGTTGATTTACCACGGAGATCTGTATCTGCTCTCCCATCAAGTTTTCGCCGCATACCTTTGTCACGAGGTAATCCTTGACTTTTTCGGCCGCTGGCGTGGACAGACGCTGGGCGGCCATAGGGGAGAATGTGAGGCAGTCTATGCATGAGGTCAAGTGTCGAGGGGCCCACGAAGATGGTGAATAATTGTATTAATTCAAGCTTGGTCTCATTGTAAACTACAACACGAGAGAATGCATATGTCATGGAACTACTTGTCCGAAAAACTGGAGCTGATCTGTAACACGACAGTTTAAGCTTCCTGAGGGCGTCAACGCGTGAACGGTGCCCAATTGCGGTCATGCGACTATCTTATCTTATCTTATCTAACGGTTCCCCGGGCCGGCTGTGTGTTCTCGTCCCCGCCGCATTGTCTCCCGACAAACCTGTGCGCACCTTGCATTACTGACAACCTATGGAAAAGCCGATTTCAGGGAAGGTTGTTGCGCAGCATAACTCGAGAGAAAGCTGCTGGATTGTTGTTCACGGTACGTGCTCACATAACGCAGGAAACTTGCCATGCTCACGACTTTCGCAGGCAAAGTCTACGATGTCACTGATTTCCTGAACGGTATTTGGCACTATGTTTGACATACCCCAACCTGCTTACACTTGTCTCTCGTTTAGAGCATCCTGGTGAGGGTCTCACCGGGACTTCTGCCGACGACGTTAGTCATATCATCTAGGTGGGAGCAAGATCATATTGAAGTATGCCGGGAAGGATGCAACGTATGTTCCTGAACAATCTGCAACCTCCCACAGTCGAGCTAATGCAGCGCAGTCGGGAATACGAACCGATCCATCCTCCCAACGCCATCATTGATAACCTTCCTCCAGGGAAGCAGTAAGGACTCGTCATCGTTTGCGAAAGCACACGGATACTAAACTTGGGCAGCCTAGGGCCAGTAGAAGACGGTACAGCCGAGACGATCGAGATAAAGATAACGGAGCAGGAAAGGGCGCGCTTGCAACGTGTTGAAGCACGACCACCTCTGTCTGAGATTCTTAACTTGCATGACCTCGAAGTGCGATGTGCTCTTCGGCCACCTTTCTCGTGACTATCTGACTGACTGGTGTTCAAGGCGATTGCAAGGCTCACAATGCCCGAGAAGGCGTGGGCATACTACTCTTCAGCCTCGGATGACGAAATCACCAACCGGGAGAATCACGCCGCCTTCCACAGGTCCGTATTAGAGCGTTAGACCTGGATACAGAGAATTTTGAGTATTAAGGTTTTTTGACTCCTCAGGATCTGGTTCAGACCACGGATTCTGCGTGACGTGACAAAGGTCGACTGGTCAACGACGATTCTGGGTCACCCGTCAAGAATGCCAATATATATAGTCAGCGAGTTCCAATCAATATCTGGGTGAATTGCTAGTGACGTTGTAAGGCAGACTGCGACAGCCCTTGGAAAGCTCGGACATCCCGATGGGGAGCTCAATTTGACTCGAGCTGCGGCAAAACACGGTATTATCCAAATGGTACTCCATCACGCATTGGATTCTACTTTCCGTTGATACCGAGTTGACCTAGATACCCACTCTATCTTCGTGTTCCTTTGACGAAATAGTCGATGCCGCTCAACCAGATCAAGTGCAATTCTTCCAGTTGTACGTGCACAGTTACTTTGACTCTTCACGAGCTTCGGTCTCAAACTCTGAAGATATGTCAACAAGGATCGCGCTATAACGAAGCGCATTGTGCAACACGCAGAAAAGCGTGGTATCAAGGCGCTGTTTATCACTGTCGATGCACCCCAACTGGGCCGGCGCGAGAAGGTTGGTTCATTTGTTGTATCGTATCCCAAGCTGACATGAGAGGATAGGATATGCGTATGACGTTTGACGCTGCTGATCCCCATGAGATCGGAAAGTCTGGCAGTAATCAAGTCGATCGCTCCCGAGGTGCCGCAAAGGCGATCACAGTGAGTTACGCGTTGAACAAATTTACGCCAACTGACTACAACCGTGCTCAGGGATTTATCGACCCAGGCCTGAAATGGGCAGATATTCCATGGTTCAAGAGCATCACGAAAGGTGACTATAGATTCCACTCTCGTTGAACTCCACCATAACGACTTACTTGACTTCCCGGTTGTCAATAGTCCCACTCATCCTCAAAGGCGTGCAAACATGGGAGGACGCCTTGGAAGCGTATGATCAGAACCTTGCGGGTGTCGTCCTTTCGAATCACGGTGGGCGGGAATCGAGGTTGTCGTCGAGGTTGTCAAGAAGTTCAAGGAGAAGCGTGGCATCACCTTTCCGAACAATCGGTTCCAACTCTTCGTCGATGGTGGCGTCAGACGTGCTACAGATGTCTTGAAAGCCATTGCCTTGGGCGCAACAGCAGGTACGTATCTCCGGCCGTGGAATGCAAGCATGAAAAATGGACATGTTCGGCTTTGTTTCAGTGGGGATAGGCAGGCCATTCCTATACGCGTTCTCAACCTATGGCGTCGATGGAGTCGATCATGCTCTCCAAATTCTGCAGGTCAGTCGCTTGGCCGAATGCTTTAGACCTTTCATACCCCCTGACTTTGGGGATATTCTATAGGACGAGTTTGAGATGAATCTTCGCCTTCTAGGTGCCCCGACTATCAAAGATGTTGTTCCCGCCATGGTGGATGCGTCCAATATCCACTCGCATTTGGTTGCTGTCCCTCATGATCAGCTGTATGACGCCAATTGTACGCGTTTGTTCACCCCCCTGTACGAGGATTGACTGTCTTCTAGATGAGAGCATGCAACATGCACGTCTCAGGGATATCAAGGCAAAGACGAAACTCTGAGCCCGTCCACAATCTTTTTAGAACCTTGTTTAGCACGCTCTGTATTTGCTCGCATAGAGGACAGCTCTCTCCTGTCCATTTGTCGTCCAAAATCGTCAGATTATAATATTGGGTACCGATACCAATCTGCTTGTTATGGCTACAATGCGCGAGGCACGATAGATAAACGCACTAGGCCTAAATATAAAAGTGGTCATGTCTCCGACTCATCGATGGTCGATTGATCCATCTTTCAGTCTACCGTTATCTTCTCCCCACCGCGCCACCACGGTCCGCCACTACTCATCCAAGCAGCGACCATCCAGGCTTCATGGCGAAAAGCAGCGACCGCCTCCGTATCGGCGTCCCTATCGGCGCGCCAAGCCCGAAGTTCCAGCGTGCGCGCGAGCGCACTGAACCCCGCCGAACAGCCCGTGTGTGCCGCAGGCCGCGCGGCGAACGCCTCGCGGTGGATGAAGATGAGCTCGAGGTACTCCCCGCATGTGGTCTGGAGCACGTCGGCCCCGTCCGAGTCCAGGTCGTACGAACGTGTGAGAGACTCCAGGAGTGCGCAGGGCGGCGGCGTAACTGCCACCGTGGTGGCCATAGCTGCCCCTGCTGGCGAGGGAGGCGCGTCGGAGGAACTTGAGGAGGCCGTAGTGCCGGACTTTGGTTCGAGGGTCAGTCAGAACCGCGGTTATGATTCAACATATTCGTAGATGATGAGCTGATTTACCCACTTGGTAGTTCCCTGTGTCGTTCATTTGGACGTCGGACGCGGTGGGCGCGGTGGGTGCTGGCTCGTTTGTCATGGTCTGCCTCCACATACAAGTCAGAATCGGCTAACAAAGCCCCGCCGGGTACGGCGGATCGACAAGGGGACCCACCCTGATCCGCTGCAAACTGAGCGACTCCAGCAAAGACGCAAGTTCAATGTCAAGCTGGTGAGAAGGAGAAAAATCAGCATGGGTAGACGTCAGGTTAGAGGAATGCGACTCTTACGTCGGACATGGGGTGAGAATGGATGGGAGAAGGCATCGTCATGACCATTGTCTCCATTATGGTAGCTGGTATTGTTCGTTGTCTGTGGTGTCAACAAGTGGGGCAGATGTTGCGTGCTCGGGTGGATAAAAATTTCCTTTTATCACGGAATTGGCTCATCAACTCAATGGCCGACTAAACCGGGCTATGCAGGGGTCCGAGGGCACGCATACCTGGCGTCGGGGGTGATGATCATGTGACGATCAACTAAGACTACAGTAGACTACACGAGGCAGACAACGAAAAGACATCGATGATAATCATCGTAATCACACAACTGCCATCTTCTCACATCAATTGCATCATTCCACGAGGCAAGAATTTGACCTACGTCACCTTCCTGGGTTAAGCGACCACGGAACAGGACGGCTATCGCAGCGCCCAGAAACCTAAAACGAGGCACAATCCAATGCAGGCGCTCCCGAAAATAGCGACGGATAGCCCAAATACTTCCCAGAGACACGCAACGACTCCAATAATGACCAGCGCGAAACCGACAAGCATGAAGCACGAACATACTCCGTGGCAATTGTTCAAAAGGCGCGCCAAAGCAGCCGCATTTTGGGGGGCATCGGCATCGTCATGGTCGCTGTCAGTGTCACTGGCAGGGGTTCCAACGCATGGCATGACCGCGCTTAAGTTAAACAACGACACGCGCCGCATGCTCATGTCAAAACCTGCCGGGTGATGCAAGTGTGCAGCGAGACATTCTGTGATAGCCGAAGGCAACGAAGATCTCGCGCCGGTAGCAGTTGTCAAGAAGATCCGGGTGGAGGGTATGGAAGACGGGTAAGCATCTGATGTGGTGCTGTGTTCGATGTCCTTCGAAATTCCTACATCCCCTGACTTGAGGGCGGAGGGCGCCTGCGAGCTGGTCATGATAGTTGGTTTAGATATAGGGGGATCCTCTGGTCCAACATCATGCGTGATACCGACAGTCCCAGAATTCGGTTTCTCGGGGACCGTTTGCACCTCGCTCAATCTATGACGGACGAGGAGAAGCGAGCCCACATATGCTATGGAGGCTTATCGCCCAGGGTCACTTTTCCTATGGAAGCCATTAGACCGTAAACAAGGGACCCTTACCGGCTGACCCATGAAAGATCAAAGAACCGGCCAACGAAGAGAGGATCAGATTGCTTGTCAGACTCCCATCATTCTTGTCTGAGGCGAGCTTGAACAACAAACCATCAATGGTCGTAAAGAAGCTAGCCTATACGCGCAGGCCAGGTTATACAACTTGTAACATGAGGTAGGCGACTGACACAAATGCCAATCAGGTGCAAGCGATCAGCCCAGATCTGGGTGACGTGTACAACTGTATGCTCTGCAACAACCTTTGATAAGTCTGCTTTCTCTCGCGTAGCGACTGTTGGAAACCTGTTTCATTTGGTCTATAAATGAGACTACAATGACCCACTCACTTCTCGTAGGCTTGACCACTGGGAGTTGGTCTCGCAGGAAACTAGGATCTACTCGTGTGTACATGTTCTGTCGGGATCAAACGATTCTCCTGATGAAGCGTACCAGGAGACACGAGGACCATCGCTGGATAAAGGTCGAGGATGTATCTAGGACTACATGCGCATATATGTTGTCAGTCGGAACTCTGACATCGCTTGTGACCAATACGAACTTGGGAAGCCCAAGGACGGGGATGCGTTTGGCGACCTAGAAACTTCACGGGCAGGGTGAGTGCTGACGCTGGGGATGTGCTAGTGCCACGAATATTACTGTGACGTCGTAGGCATTACGACGTGGCATGACGCCTGCTGGACCTGCTTCTCATGGGAAGAGCACTGCCATTTTAGGAACGACATGACCACCAGCAGATCATTCGACTGCACGTGCTCGTGAACCTGTTCTGATTCCTTCGCTTTACGCAACACGTAAAAAAACAACGTATGAACCGCTTGGCCTTCGCCTCTGACACCTTGCTTAAAGAAGGCAAGAACATGGCTGTCATTCGTGAGGCTGTACCCCCTGTGGACCTGTTTTATGTACACGTCCAAAACCTAGGTCATAACCACAGCGAATCTGATGGATGTCAAGATCCAGTATACGTGCAAGAGCTGAGTCCTTCAAGGTATGAAATATGTGGGGTTTTGAGGAGTAAGCAAGAGATAGTTTCAACGTAATGCTGCGAGGCCCAGGATTATGCAGACGCCGACGCATGCACTGCCAAATATTGCGACCAAATGATCGAGCACGGCCCACAGATAGGCAGAAATTCCCGTAACGAGCAGTAGGAAACGGGACCTATTCAGTAAGCGCATCAAGGCCTTTGCATTTTTCTCCGCGTCTGCTCTAGGGTCACCATCGGGGGTGACGGAGCATGATAATAGCGCCGTGAAGTCGAATAATGATACGCGCCTGAGGTCGATCTTGAGCAAGGGTGCGTCATCGAGGAGGGACGTAAACGTATTAGAAAGCGTTGAGAATAATGGTGGCCATCCAACAAGGAACGGTGAGGCGGATGATGATGTGAAAACATGGGTGTTGTGGTGATGGTGGGTAGGCTCGACCTTATGGCGGGAGCCAGGATTTCCCGACTCTAAAGCGGAGGGAGTTTGTACCTTATCAACGGAAATCGACTGGGAAGGCGCGTATTTGGCGTAGACGGTAGTAATCGGAGATTCGGAGCTGTTACTGGTTAATTGCGCGCTGTTCAGCTTGTAGCGGATAAGGACAAAAGATGCAACGTGGGCCAAAATTGCTGGACAAATAGGTAAGACGGTCAGTTGGCAGAACAGAGATTACGCCTGATGTCTCTACCAGCTGCTGCATGAAATATCAGGGCCCCGACCAATGAAGCAAGCATCAACTTGCTCGTGGGAGTATCCTTATTCTCCCTAGAAGTGAGAGAGAGTAATACACCGTCAATTGACGTGAAAAAGCTGGCCTGCGTGCATACGTGGATCTAATGGTTCTGGTAATCAAAGATAAAAATTGGCCGCTCACATAGACGCTGATCAGTTGCAAGCGGTCGGACCATATTTGAGTAATCCGAGTGATGGTGTGTAAATCAGTAGCCATTGCCACCGCAGCATTATCCCGTTCTGTGGCGATTGAAGTTAAAATAATAGCAAGTTGGAGATCTCTAATATGCGACTTTACTGACGCCGTTTCTGACTTGCTAGTGATTCATCACCGACACGTGGCTGGTTTGCCATATAACGCGCCTCTATGTGCGCGTGTTTGGCAAATAGTTCTAAGCATTGAGATAGCATCAGTAGAAAGAGGAACATACTGTTAACCGCGAACACGGATAGATATTGAAAGTCAAAGGTCGATGAAACTGGACGGAGTACTGTAGCAGCTGGTGACAGCGAAAAAAAGGGAGCGGGGCCTCAGCGGGCCACGGGGGACAGATCGGCTCGGCTACTTCCAAGCGACGTCAGATTTTAACTCAGTTACCGTCCGCAAGGAGCGCCCCACCGACGTCAAGTTGTGATCCATGGTATACGGTGGTGGTGGCACGGAGCCAGTTAACTGCAACAAGTAGGCCCTCGTCATTCAAGGCCTGTAATTGGGCAACTGTAACGTAATGATCCCAACATTCTTGGACAACTGTGTTTCCTTCTTGAAAGGATGGTCATCTTGGCTGGCTAGCAAAATCACCTCAGGCATTCTGTGGATATGGAGATAGAGCTTCCCTCAATGTGAACACGCTGTCGCACGCGGGTGCCATAAGTAAACTCGCAGAATCCTTTAATTCTGCGCCTCCTTCAACTTCAATTGCTGGCCTCTTGCTCCTAGCCTTGCTATCCCGCCTTTCCTCCAGTGATGCACTTTTCTTCCCTTTTTGTGAGTATTTGTATCGTATTTCAAGAAGCGTTTAGCTGAGCTCATGTCTGTCCTCTCCAGGTTCTTGCCAGTGCTTGCGTAGCGGCAGCCGAGGACATCTTCATCACGGTCGGGGGCAACACCACCGGAAATGGGTCGACAACTTTTGTGCCTCAAAGAGTGGTTGCTAGCCCGGGTGATGTCGTCAAGTTCAACTGTAGGCTCCACTCGTGTCTATAGTCATGCTCTGATCAGCACTGCAGTCACCAGTGGGAACCACACGGCAACCCAGTCGACTTTTGACAGCCCTTGTATCCCCGAACACGACACAAACGTCACCGTCAATAGCTTTAATTCTGGCTTCCGAGACACCCAGGCTGGCACCTCCGGCACTATTCTGTCCGTTCCCATAACCACACAGAACGTGGACCAACCCCTCTGGTTTTTTGATTACAACACGTGTGGCGTGGGTGGTGTTGGTGTTATCAATAATAATGAGTCGTCTAGCGAGACGCTTGCCGGCTTTACGGTGTGTCATTTTGCTTTTATTTTACATATTTTGCCATCTTAGCCCCGCGACTCGCGGCGTTTCACGTTTCTCGTGTTCATACCCCCCATATGCCGCTAACAAGTAATATCTTTCCAGCGAAATGCCATCCGTCTGAATGGCACGAACACCTCCGATACTACCAGCACCAGCTATCCGACGCGTCACACGACTTCGCCTTCGACCAGTCCGCACAAGTCGGCAGCCAATCGCATGTTCACGGTCGGCGCTGTTGGTACCATCCCATTGTTCATTGCGAGCCTGTTTCTCTAGAACGCTCTGAACGTTATCTTGTCAACAAATTCCCTTCTCATGGAGCTGTAGCATTTTGGGCTTCTGCGGCTCCTCATTGAAGTCATTGACGTAAATGCGCTTATAGATTTGGCTGTTTTCTTTCGGTATTGCTATTTCATTTCCATATGAGCCACGCATGTTGCTTGATGCCAGACGGATCTTATTTACAACCGGTGATTTCGAGGGAGTAGTGGCGGGAAGCTGGGAAAACTGTGGGTTTGACTTGCTTAATCAGTGTCCTAGGGTTCTTCGGGTTGCCAAACTTGCATGCACGTGCGTGTTTCTATGGTATTCGAAGTTGTGGCTCTCTCATCAGCAATAGAGGTATCGTCAGTTTTGGCATTTGGTTGCCTTTTAATGACAGCCGATTGGTTTCACGCGGGCCTTCGTAGAATGAGACAGCGGCATGGCACGGGAAAGGTCCCGGATGGACCCAAAACAATATGGAAGAATCGAGAAGTGAAAGTGTACTACAGTATGACACAGAATAGTACAGAAAAACCCCAGCTGAACCCAGATGTCAGATTATGTCCGGCAGGATCCAGAGGGTTGTCTGAAAAATGCTTGCCACTGGTCGCATCCGGAAACAATCCACTCGCCGGATCGGGGGCACTTTCGCGGATATTCCCGGATTTCTAGCCCGAGAGCCCAAATTGGACTGCCTCCACGAGGGCTCGAGTTGTCCTCTGGTCAGATTGTTGTTGACTGGCCTAGAAGATGACAACTACTTTTGGAACAAGCCTGGTATCTGGATCTGAGACTGCACTGAGACAAGAAGAGTGTCGAGCTCCGTCTAGAACTCGCTCAATTCAAGACAGACAGTACTGTACTGATGGAGGGGACTCTCTTTCCACCCAATGATTCGTCAAACTGGACTCTGAATACCACGATCGGGACAACACAAGCGAGAGTGAATTTCTTTTCCCACGGCTATGGTTCACCTTGATAACACTCTACGAGCCGTGGCCGCGTTACAGTACTAGTAGTCGTCGCCTCCCATCAACTCGAACATGATCGTGACCCAACATCTTCCGATTGACTTACTGCGCGACATTCAATGCTCTACCAAAGACTGGGGTGTTTTGCTGTATGATATCTCGCACACTTGGACTCGCAGACCTGGACGAGATTGAAGTCAAGAATGCTTCTATCGACACTCCGTCTCAGGCTAGACTGAAACTATGGACTGATAATTGGGCACGTCTCCTCATAGCGCTCCATCTTCTTGCCCCTGTTAGTGCTGCGCACATAACTGTTACTACCTGCATCTATACGCATATACATCATCTCCAAATGTTTTCTGAAGTTTTCTCTCCTATGGCTCCGGCAGACTCGGTACCCAGAGTTGTCCGCAATTATCATTACGAGCACTTTCCACCTCCGTCGGATTCCGTCGAGCTCACCGCGGAGCTTCACCGGGAGTTACGTGCCGTGCCACACGGCGGGTTTTGGGGCAAGGTTAAAAGCGCTGGGTGGCGTCTCCTGCGTGAGTAGTTCTCTTTTTCTATGCATGGTCAATGACGCTGATAACATTCGTGTAGTCAAATTTGACAGCCGCCTCGAGCAGCCCTTCCTGTGCCCAGACTTCCCGGTCGCTCCCCCATCGAGCCCCGTCCCCCGCGCTCGCAAAATCTCTCCAGATATTTACATCCACCCAGCAGGATCTCCGGATTTCCTGCTCAGCCCGCCCCGGCCCCAAGAGG
>WNFO01014241.1_pt1 | contig 20077 bp, 17 predicted proteins | sample 5400251 | NCBI WGS metagenome assembly WNFO01 (sample SAMN13153354, study PRJNA577476) | soil metagenome | isolation source: 100 cm saprolite under Madrone tree | place: USA:California | collected 2016-06-14
GGGATCTGGTTGCCGCAAATGAAGCAGGATTTACCCCGGCGAGAGTATGAAATCACTCTGGGCACATGGCCGCATCGTATTTACAAAGAGAACGATGGGATTTTGGAGCCGGCGAGCACGGAGAGCTTTGTTTTTAATGTTCTCGTGAAAGAGAAGGACAACCGAGCTGTCGATCCACTGAGTGCACGGCTAGAGTTCCATTCTGCAGGAGAAAGAGTCAAGGGCATCGACTTCTCCAGGAAGGCATTGGAGGCCATCCGCAGTGTATCCATTGCCACCAGAGAGCCTGACAAAGAACAAGAAGTGTTTGATTTACGCCACTACTTTTCCGAGCCTGTGAATCTGAACGTGGACCGGCTGGTCTATGAGTTGGTCGTGACGCGGCATGGCGGCTTGCAAATGCACAGAACAGTGGAAATTCCGCTGTTGCGCTATGAGCAAAAGACCGAGTTGATATTTCCCATCAGGGGAAAGTTCACGGTCGTTCTCGGCCACGATTTCAATGAGCCACATAGTGACGGCCGGAGTCAGCATTTTGCTTATGACATCTTTGGACTGGGCCCGCATTGGGAGATAACACGGAATGGCGGTGCAGCCAATACAGATTTTTACTCATGGGGTCGGGAAGTCATAGCGCCTGCGGATGCAACCGTCGTGTATGCCCGCAATGACGTGCCTGATCAAACGATCCCTGGCACAATCAATCCCGAGTTGTACACGAATGTGCCTAACCCAACCTATGCTAACCCAGGTAATCACGTGCTCCTTGATCATGGGAATAATGAATATAGTTCGCTCGGTCACATGCAGCACGGTTCGGTGCGCGTTAAAACAGGAGATCGCGTAAAAAGAGGAGATGTACTTGGCCAAATGGGAAGTGCAGGTGATTCACAACTTCCGCACCTTCACTATCAACTTCAGACGTCGGGTGAGCCTGCATACCTTGCTGACGGGCTCCCCTCGCGGTTTGAGAATGTCTCGTTGGACCTACTTGGAAAGCCGATAACAATAGCTGCTCCGAAACGAGGTATCCCTCTGGAGGCTCACTAGCCAAAAGTGTGGCTTGCCTGTTGATGATGCTCTCCCGCCAACACCTCGAATGGTGTTTTTCCGCAAGCTGCTAGATTAGTGAGTAATGCGTACGAACTCTGACGGAGGCCAGTGCTTTGGATGGCCGTTCTCGTCCACGATTTTATTCCCGTATTTAGGTCGCGCGAAATTGGACATTGCTGTTTCGCGTTATACTCCGACGCAAGACCTTTCAGGAGGCGAGCCGTGCAGCCTCAAAGCTGACAACAGCAGATCCTGACCTACATGTTGCTGGTCTTTGTTTTTAATGTGCCCTTCGACTACTTGATGATCCGGGCCCACTCCATCCGGGCGGGAGACTTCCTGTACGTCTCCGGCATCATGTGGTGCCCTGCCTTGGCTGCAATGGCGGTCCTGAAGCTGAATGGACGAAAGCTTTCCGAACTCGGTTGGGGCTGGGGAAAGCCAAAGTACCAGTTGCTCGCGTGGCTCATACCATTCGTGTATTCCACCATGACCTATGTAATCGTCTGGGCTAGCGGTCTAGGCGCAGTCCCTAACCCCGAGGTAATTGTTTAGCGCATAGAGGCGGTTAAATCCAGTACCTTGGGCTGAGCGGAACAAATCAGAGTCTGGAGAAGAGAGGAGGCACATCGGAGTTGCTGGCGGCAGGTTTGCAGAATGCTGACCAAGATGCCTTGGGTGCGTGCTCCTTGAGTGGTGCGATTCCCACCCCATACCTTGCGGGTCACGACCATGGGACGGATGGCCTGTTCGGCGCGCCAGTTCGTGGCCTCCAGCCCGGGGCAGTTCAGGAAAGTAAATAGGGCGTCGCGCTCGCGAATGAGATGATTAGCCAAGCGCCGATTCCGGGGCGGGCGGTAGCTACGTTGCAAGCTCCGATCTAACCTTGCTTCCAGTCGGCCGCGGGCCCCGGCCACTCCTCGCTCGCTAATCTGACTGTTGCACAGGAACGGTGTGGTAGGCCGCGATATATCCGGGATGTTGAGTCGGGCGGGGCGAGGGGCAGTCCGGCCTTGCGGAGACCACTGGGACGGTCGGGATGGGAAACCACGCCAGTGACGCGAAAGGAGGCAACTGGGTGTACAATGCCGACTGCTTGGGAGTCCAAAAAGGAAATACCGGTCAATAGGCCCAAGGTCTGCAGCATTTACAAACCAGACCTTTGGAGGGACAACATGCTGGTCCGAAGACCTGGAAAGCGAAACATGCAAGAAGTTCAGTGACGCGATGGGCCCTTTGAACTATCAGCTCCGATGCGCCTATGAGGACGAAATCGCGATGGGGGCTGGAAATTCAGAGACAGGGCCCATGCGGAACTGCAGTTGGTAGATAGCGCTGAGGCGCGAGGGGACCTATGGCGGAGAACAAAGACACAGACGGCCTCCCTTCCCAGATTTCTGGCCTGTTGGCTCTGTACGTAGTTTACGTATTTCTTTCCGGATGGGCATTTCTCGATTACTACTTCAGATTTTTTGGGATCGATCCCAAAACGCTTGATATCAGCTTGTACGACACTCTTGCGAAGGGCTTCACGGTCCTATTTACAGGCGGGGCATGGCTATGGATAGTCTACATTGCGTTAGTTCTTTTGCCGATATTGCTAAATACGATTTTGAAAGGCAAAGAGCTTCCCCGGGCTTTCGTGCTCGCTTTCGTTCTCATTGTTCTTCTTGTTTCCGTTTACTTTATCTCTCGGAGCGCTGGAGTAGCACAGGCAAAGATTGACAAGGGAAAACAAAGCACACTCCCTGACATTACATTCGAAACGAAAGCCGGCGACTTTCACGGGAAATTGGTCTTTTTAAAGTCTGACAGATATTTTATCCATGGCGTCGCCAAAATAGGAGAGAACCCGCCCAGTGAGCTGGAGCTTTCTGTATATCGCCCTGAAGAGATCAGCCAGGTGAAGATCGCCGAGCACGAATAGGAGGCTCGCTCATGCCCCGGGAGAACTCGCTCTCGGTCACTCTTTCTCTGGCCATCATCTTCATTTTATTTGTAGGTGTGTTACCTGCTTTAGGCGATAGGCTGTACAAAGGGAGACGCGTAACTGCAGTAGGCTATGGGAATGAGAAGGCTGGCTCCATCTCATGGGCAGATTGTTCGCGAAAAGCTTTAGGCCCCTTCAAGAAACCACCGTACTGGTTCTCTCAAGGAGATGATTGCAAAATCCATGCACGCTTTTTCGGCCTCGGCGTAGAGAATGGTACGTACGTCGCACTGAACCTGGAGACGCTGCGGGAGTTCTTTCCTGAGGCCAGCAACAAGGACAAGTATTCTTTTGAAGAGAAAAAAGACGGGACAATAGTAATCAGTCAGAACGGAAAGACGCTCACATTTCCGCCTGAGTTAACCTCTGCACTTGTGCTCGTGGAAGCAATTGCTGCAAATTCGGAAGGTCTATTTACCGGACCGACTCCACAATTGCAAACAGAATTCTTGGATGCACAAAGCGCTCAGGGGCCAGAGGCGTTAAAAGCCATCCTGCTCTCCAAGGTACGGCTTCCTGAACGAACTTTTCGCGATGGTGCGCTGCTGGGCTTCGCTCTGGAGGACTACGAGTCTGCCACGCAACTCATAGGCGAAGGATTGCGATCGTCTCCAAAGAACAAGCACCTTCTCTTGGCTCGGGGATTGGTTGACTACGCGCGCGGACTATATTCCACGGCTTTTCAAGATTTTTCTGACGTGTCCGCAGAAGCCACGACCGATACTAGATTATCGGCGGCCCTTCAGGCAAACAGAGCGCTAACGATCCTTCGGACTGGACAAACTCAAAGTGCAGAACATTCCCTGAAAGAATCTGCGGATCTTTTCCAGCAGGTCGGAGCGACAGATGAAGCTGTGTATTTGACTGCTTTGGTTGCGGATGTTTTACGTGACCGCGGGCGGCTTCAAGAAGCCGAGGGGGTACTAGAGCGCACGCTGAAGTTGGCAAAAGATCTCGGCCCTACCGAGGAAGCTCGACTCCTTCGTCAAAGGGCGCAGCTTGTTTTCTTGCGCGGTAATACGCGGGAGGCAGAATCTCTCGTCCAAATGGCCAGCACGATCCATAGCCGCGTTGGTAGTATCTTGGACCTCGGCGAGGATTTGGAACTGGCCGCAGAAATTAAGGCCGAATTGCACTCTTTCCCAGAAGCCCTAGAGCCTTTAGAAAAGGCGCAGAAAGCCTTCCTGGACGCTCGCTATCTGAGAGGACAAGGGAACAACCGACTTATGATGGGAGAGGTCTTGATGGGTCGCGGAGATTATGAGCAGGCCCGCAGCATGGTCCAGCAGGCAGCCGATCTTTTCGAGAAACTCCAGGATACCCGAGGCGCAGGTGAGGTCGAAGTTGCCAGAGGCACTTTGATCCTTCGAGAACTGTCCGGGAAAAGGCCTCCGCCGGAGGAAATCCAAGACTCATTAATACAGGCACTCAAGCACTTCCAAAATGCTTTGGATACATTTGAAAAGATAGGCTATAAGCGAGGGATTGCAGATGCGCACAAAGGGATTTGCGTTCACCTGATGCTCACCGCGCCTGAGCAGCAGTTGCCCGAAGCTGAAAGCCATTGTGAAAAAGCTATGACCGAATATAAGGAAATAGATTTTCGGCGAGGCGTTGGCGATGCCTATGGGAATCTCGGAATCATTTCCAGACTTCGCAAGGATTGGGATACCTCTTTAAAACAACTCGAATCTGCCCTTCAGATACACAGAGAAATTGGTTTCAAGCTCGGAATAGGCAGGCAACTCGCCAATATCGGCAGAACCCACCTGGAAATGGGAGAGCGTAAGCAGGCGGCAGAATACTTTCGTTCGGCGAAGCAAATTTTTGAGGAAACAGATGCCTCGTACGAGCGCTCTTTGGCTGAACAGTTCCTTGAACAAGCGTCGAACTAGCTAGAGGTCACAAGTTCTGAATGGCAATGGCCCTTCTCTGACAGCGCGACCGGCAACTGATCTGCTCCCCCCCCCAAATTAGTCCATGTGAAATGTGACTTCTCCATTTAGTGGCCCGCCAGGGCCAGAGGAGGAGTGGAGGAGTCGTGCGAAAGTTGGATCAGCGTGAGAGGCAGCAAGCGTCTGAAGCAGAGACTGAACGCGTCTAGGAGACCAACTCCTTAACGATGGTGGGCATACTGTATAGCATTAGGGGTTGTTGCACTTTACATCTATAACTCTGTAACATATACTTCAAAACAGAGTTTATCTCGATAGGTTTTCTCCCAAAATCCAGTTGTTCCCCCAACCCAAGTCCTTTAACAAGCTATAAATCTCCCATTTACAGCCCCTGTGCATAAATACATGTGCGCCGAGAGCTGTAACTAGGCACTCCCAGAACCCCGATGCACAAAGGGGCGAGAGGTGGGTCCGGTAGGAGGACAGCAATGGCAAAGAAAGATTCCATAGACATGACATCAACAAGCTGCATACGCCTAGTCCTGACAGCGCTCGTATGCATCATCATCTGGCAACTCCCTGTGCAGGCAAGCGACCTTCCAGTCAAGGTCGACTACTCGAGGACCGTAGAACAGATGGTCGCTGATGGTAAGTATGACTGGTCACACCCCGACATCACCGCCAAGAACTTTCGCATCCATAGCCAACGCAAGGTCGAACTTACAATCAAGCTCATTAACTTCAACCGCAACATGACTTCGAAGGAAGTTCTGCGAGAACTCGATAAGCAAGGCCTACGCCCTTCCACGTTACCGGAACTTCTCGCCTTTGGCGCCAAGTACCCCGATCAGCAGCGGGAGTTTCCGATCGTCGCCCTCGGCTCGGTCTGGCGTAGCTTCGGCGGCCGCCGCGACGTTCCGTATCTCTGGAGCCGCTCCTCGGGGCGAGGCCTGGGCCTCAGCTGGCTTGACCGCAGGTGGAGCAGCCTCTGCCGTTTCGCCGCCGTTCGCAAGTAGGATCTGGGAAACTTGAATCCTTGAAACTCCCAGAATTCTTGGTTCCTTGAATCGTTGGAAAGCTTTAAACCCCTGGGTGGAATTGTTCCACGCAGGGGTCTTTGTATTTGTACTCCCGCTATTACCTCCTTGCTTCGCTAACTCGGAACCTCTAAAAATGAAAATCCATTTCCCCCAAGCACAACTATCTTGTCAGGATGCTGGTTGAAAGTAAACGTCAGAGCAAGTACACGGTTGGCGAATGATGGCGGGCATGGGTGAGACGAGGGGTTATGGGTGTTGGTTGGCCCAGGCCGAGGGAGTGAGTTCAGGGAGTCGTTGGATCGGGCGATGAGCGAGTCCTGGGAGAATCGCGGCCAGATAGTCGCGCACTGGGAGTTTCAATCTCCGGCAGCTTTCCACGACCGAAAGGATCGCCGCGATCTTCGGTCCTGCCTGTGGGCTGCCGACGTGGATCCATACGCTGGGCGTTGCAGAACAAAAACAAGTAGCCGCTCAGAGGCTCACACAACAATCTGTCGCGCACTAGACCGTATAGGCCATCGAAGCCCTTGCGCATGTCCGTAGCTCCGGCCGCCAGGTAGATCCGTGTAGCTGGGCCCAATCCAAACACGGCTTACACCCGCTCCAGCGCACTCACCAACCTCTCGAGAGTGGGCGCATCAAAATCACGTTGCACTTCGATCCGACGCCCGCCCGACAACACTACGGCCAGCCCGCAACTCGGATCGTGCTCCGCCAGCGATATCGAGGTGACCAATTCGACTGGCACCAACTGGCCGTCCGCGGGAGCGCTCCTCCACAACGGCGAAAATAATCAGAATGATTCGGGTTTGAACGTCCAACCACTTCGGATACGCGGCAGGGTCTAGGTGCCCGGCGGAAACTGTCAATGGAAGGCCTTCTAAACAGAGCCGAGGTTAGATCAACCGTGGCTCTGGCTGCTTCTAAACAGAGCCGAGGTTAGATCAACCGTGGCTCTGGCTGCAGATTACGGGCAAGCGGTCGCACAGAGCAATGGCGCGTGCTTCTTAAATCCACTTCAACCCCAGCTCGTCTATTATGGGCGCCCACGATTTTGTGTAGCAATAGGTAACGGTTGTACCGTCAGAATGGGTGCGGGACGCGGGACGTATCAGCGAGTCGTGTGCCTAGAAGCGTCCCCCACTCCCGAACAGACCTGGGATTCGCCTGGTAGCTAGCCGAGGCTACCGATACCACCGTTGGGGCATCGCCATAACAAAATTAGCGCCTACGAGCTGCTCCTTTACTGCCAACTTGGTTCCCTTCGGGAAAAGGAAGATACCCAAGGATGGCAGCAGCGAGCAGTAGCGTACCGATTAGTCGGCCGTACGGTACCAACTCGCTCATACCGAAGTACAGGGTCACGGCTCCTGCCCAACAGAGTAGCGCCGGCAGCAGGCTCCGCGGCCTATCTCGGGTCCTCACAATCTGGAGAAGCAACAAGCCTACACATGCAACGATCAAAAACGCCTTAATTGACCTTCCACCAACCTGCGCTACTTCGATTGCCGCCAGTAGCACCACAATCCCGCTCGTCCTCCCAACTGTAGTCGTCAAGAGCTTTCGATTGAAAACTCCTCGGACGTTGATCTGGGGATCCGCGCGCATAGCCCCAATCAGCTCTTCTGCCAGGATCGCGACCAGCGAAACGATGAGAATCGTCGCTAGTTGCGAGACAACGCCCAGATAGCTGATTGAGAACAGACACACTGTGCACCATCCGATAAACACTAAAGCGGATAGATATCCGAGTGTCGTTTTGTGACGTTTATCCATCGCTAGCAACATCCAGGTTTGCTCTTACAGTTCGCATTCCAGCATTGGGACACGGCGAGCACGCAGATACCGAACCCTAGCAGCACGAGCAGATTTCAAAGCTCGGCTGCATGGCGGCACTATTGCATCTCCTGAATATATACGTTGTCGATCAGCTCCATTAAGCACCTGAAGAATTTGGAAGCTCGCTCATCAGTGCCTATTGAACTTCGTGAGTGCTTTCAATCAGCGCAACACAAGTTTTTCCATCTGGCATCAAGAGGTGGATTTTCTTCTTCTCTGCCCTCGCCGGATAATCCTTACCGACTTCGACGTCTTTGCATACCTTGCTAACTGTGTAAACCAACTTGTCAATACGCAACTCGGTTTCCCTCTGCCTCGACCCTGAGTAGCTGCCATGTGACCATTGTCCGGTTTGTGCATCGTAGCTGGACGTGGTTCCTCCTCGGGTATGATGTGTGGAAGTGCCGAGAATATGCGCAGTCAGTGGATAGTCGGCGGCAGTCTTGTCTGACGTTGAGGCACCCAAAGGCAACCAGAGGGATACGGCGACGAAAACGAGTATTTTCTTCACTGAAACCTCCAAAATGCTTGGTGGTGACTGGTTCTTTTTCAGCACGCACGATCAGTTTCTCAACACGTTTACATATAGCCTTTTTCGGATGACTTTTCAAATCTCTTTACTAGAATTGAAATACCGGCGCAGAAGCATGTGCGCCTCCTCCAGCGAGCACTTTAATCTCGAACTCTGCGAGCCACATCCTGCATGTGCAGAATCCGCCTCCGTACTCTTTCCCAGTCTTATCTCTGTGCCTGGCAGCCTGGGCCATTCTTCAAGGGTTGCCACTTGCCATTTTTCTTTACGATAAAGTTCGGCAATGTTGTTTAAGGTCGTGGCGGTCTTAGGGCTGTCCGGTCCGATCGCCTTCTCTTTAATCGCCAATGAGCGCCGGAAGAGCGGCTCCGCTTCCGCGTGACAGATCCGGCAGTCGCTGCCAGCTGTCTCAAGCCATTCGAGGCAGGACTGATGAGGAAGTATCCGGTCAGCGCCCGAATGAACCGTCCCGAAAACGACAATCAAGAGTGTGGGCGAGAGATTGCAACTGTTGCAACCGCGAGCGCTACACCAACACTTTTCTGAAGGCTCACGTACACCCTGTGATATCTAACACACCTCTTGAACACTTTTGATCGGCGAAAGGAGGGCTGTTTTTGAAACGTGATTTTTTAATTTTTCGGTGAGGAATTCTTGCGGCGTCTTGCTCTTGAGCGCCATGTGTGGACGCTCTTCATTGTACTCGCGTTCCCACTGCTTGAGAAGTTTCAGGCAATGGTGGATGGAGACGAATCGCGTAATGCCGTAAAATTCGTCTTGGTCGGTACGGTGACTGCGTTCGACCTTGCCGTTCTCCTCCGGGCAACGGACTCTCGTTTTGCGGTGAGAGATGCCGAGGTCCTGCAAGTGCCAACTGAACCCTTCGGAGAACTCCGAGCCGTTGTCCGTCTGTACTTGCTTGATAGCGAACGGCAACGCCGTTTTCACCTGGTTGATGAAGTCGCTGGCGCTCTTCACGCTATTGTGATCGTAGATCCGTAAAACGCGGTAGCGGGTACAATCGTCGATGGCGGTGAACTGATAGTACTTTTTGCCTCCTAGGCCAAGTTTATCGAGGAATTTCACGTCTACCTGCACTCTTTCACCGGGTAAAGCCTTCGCATAGTGCTGGGGATAGCGCTGCCAGTTTTTCTTGTATCGGAGTCGGTTCAGGCCATGCTCCTTGTATAGCCGCCAGACGGTTTGCTTGGAGACAAACCAGTTATGTTTTCGCCGCAGGTAGAGCGACATGCGATCCGGGCCGTACTTTCGCTGTAGCCGGAGCTGGATGATGGTGTCACGAACATCTTTCGGCAGCCAGCGGTGGACGCGGTACGGGCGGGAGGATTTGTTCTTCAAGCCCTCTACGCCGAGGCTGAGGTACCGGTGGTACCAGATGTAGAACGTGCCGCGGGCGATGCCGAAATACCGGCAGGTCGGGGCGACTTTATGGGTAATGTGCTCATAGTGCTGGATCCATCGAAGCCTGAGCCGGGCTTGGGGATCCGAAGGGAGTTGCTGGGGCATACTTCTGGGTGGGAATTAATGATATTTCCACCATACCAGAAGTGTTCAGGAGGTCACGTGAGGATATACCGCGACAAGCTCCGGACCGGCAAATCTGATCATCGGAGGTTCCATCCTAAATATGGGTCCATTCACAGGACTCGTTGCAATAGGTCCGGGATCTATTACCGTTACAACTCCTTCTCTCACATGCGTGAGTTGTCCCATCCCCGTGACAATACCTGGGAGCAGTCAGACATCGCCCCTGCCATTTTCATCAGGACCCGTCGCAGGCACGAGTGATGGCAGATCAATCACATTTCCTGTGGATGGTTTCCCACCTATCACCGGCAGCGTATCGATTCTCGGACCGAGCACACAGCTGGCATTGAGCTGGAACTTTGAAGTGCCGGATGGGACTGGGGGCTCCATTCAAATACAATTCAGCGCGACACTCAACAAAAACTAGATCAACCTGCAAATATGGCAATGTGCCTAGGGTTTCTGTGATTCAGAGAGCGCCGCTTTAGAACATAAACTTCTCGGTCAAGTACAAAGTTAATGTTAGAGTTAACCTACCAAAAGGATGTGGCTATCCGCCCGTGTTCGTCAAGAACTGGATGTGCAAGGCGGCCAGTTGATGGATTGGAGCGGACACTACGCAATTGGACCAAGCTCCGGTAGGAGTGGAATGGAATGGCCCGGGACAGGGGCGCAATCACGTCACCGATCCGCTAACCCCGGTCTTTTCAATTCGCGCCTCAGCAATTGGCAACCGGCTCAACAGGGTCGATAATGGCGCTGTCCTTCCAGCCACAGCGGGAGCCGCGCTGAGCAACAAGCTTCATTCCGAATCGGCTGCCGCACCGGTGGCACGACAGGAGGAATGCTATGGCACACACCAACCGAGGCCGAGTCATCTTGGGTGGTTTGCTGGCTGGTCTGGTGATCAACATCGTCGAATTCATCACAAACGGCGTTGTCCTGCGTGAAGCGTGGGGCCAGGCGATGCAGGCGCTGGGCAAACCAGCACAGCTCTCCGCGGGCGCGATCGCGATTTTCAACATCTGGGGGTTTCTGGTGGGCATCGCTGCGGTCTGGCTCTATGCGGCCATCCGACCGCGTTATGGTGCGGGACCAATGACCGCAATCCGCGCTGGCCTGGTCACTTGGGCGGTTGCCGTGTTTCTCGCTAATCTTGGCAACTATCCCTTGGGTCTTTTTCCCACACGGTTGCTGGTGATCACGTCTATCGTGGCGCTCGTCGAGATCGCAGTTGCCACACTGGTTGGAGCTTGGTTATATAAGGAAGAGGAAGTGGTGTCGCAAGCAGTTCACCGCGCAGCCGCCTAGCTTCGCACCCACAGCTCGCATTGAAAAAGCCGCACTCTGTGCGGCTTTTACCGTCTTCAGCCACGCAAAATCCGTGACCCACCCCTCATGAAGAACTCGCGACCCAAGCACCGCAAAATCTGAGACTTACTCTTGACAACTCTGCCCCATATATTTTGCGGGAGACTGCCCCCTTCCAAACGCCACCGATTTCCACCCAAGGTTGACCACCACCGTTCGCCTGCACGCGATCAATGAATCAGCTTGGATGTTGGCTTATCGGTCAGATGTGCCTTTGCCATAAGAATTGTCAGCGGACACTTGGAGCAGTACCTATCTTCGGATTGCACTCTGCGCAGAAAGTTGCGCCCGCATAATTCGCAGTACTTGGTATCCAGGATCATCGCGCCGAGGGGAGCGGTGTGGGACTCATACTCGTGCAGTCCTTGCCAGCGTCCGATCGGGATCGGTTCGGCCTGGTGCTACCGAGGTATGAGGGGAGCAATTTCACGATTTCACGGGTGCATTCTGCCACCACAAATATATTCATTCTCGGCGGTCGCACGCAGCGAAATGTGGGTCGTCTGCGCTGTAGAGAGTCGCGGTCCGCTCGGAGCTAGAGGTAGACCCGAAAACAGGCCAAAATCGTGGCTTGAAGAGAATTTGGATATTACCGGCGGTTGAAAAACGAGATCAACCGTGAGGGGGTAGGCTTATACGCTTATACGAAGGGGAAAAGTGATACACCTTGTCAATCCATTGGACTCAGATAGATGACCACGACCGACCGACTTGGATGATTTCAGTCGAGAGCTGATATCAGTCGATAATTTCATTTCTGGGAGACGCCATTAGTTTGGGAGCTGCAACCCGAAGTAGACAACTCCAGCTTCAACTCCGTCCCAGCAATGAGCTTGTTTACGGCTTCTCTGGTAGAACCCGAAAAAACGAACACGAAAGCGTGCGTTTCGCAGGCCTTGACCAAAACAGCCTCGTAGATCGGACCCTTCTTAGAAAAATCTGTGCGGGCGAACAAAACCCCACCCAGATTGCCTTCTGGAGTGCCCTCTATTCGTTTGAACCCATCGGTCTCATTTGCGCGGACCACCCTCCGCATGTATGCATTAGTGGAGCGCTGGTCTCCCGGATAATGCGCCAAAGAGTCCGCGTAAAAAAGCGTTCCCTCTCGAGCCGAAAACGGCTTCAGCTGACCCCACGCAGCAATCATCACAATCCGAGGCGGAGCACCGGGATCCCCCTTTGACTCGGGAATTCCGAACTTGAGGGTCGGGTCTATGGTGAGTTCGAGCCCAAGAGAGGCATTCTTATAAGTGTTATCTTGAACGAAACCTTTGTCCAACCGAGGAGCTAATGAGGGAAGCTGCGTCAGGACCACGGCGGCCACGCGCCCCTGAGACCACGCAAACAGCGCAACGCTGACAACAAGCGCAAGTTGCCGCTTACACATCGAGCCTCCGAGTCCTTAGTAGTTATTGAAGCCACTCAACAGATACCACTCCACTATTATCCAATGTTCACGACGCGGATCGGCTTGCTCGGACCGCCTGCCTCGAAGGTCACTCCGTTTTCCCCTTGCCGGACCGACCAGTTCTCGTTTTCGTAGAATATGACTTGCACAGGGTGCGTACGCGCTTGCCGAAAATGCTCGGCCACTTTGTCGAGAATCCGTTGCTGCGCTTCTGGGTCTGTTACGCCATAGACCGACATATCATTGTAGTAGGAGAGAAATATGCCGCGTCTCTGTACACTGCATCCAACAGCCGAGTGACCGGGCCTCGACTTGGATTCGGGTATCACATTGGTGCTTGAAGCAGCTTGTTTGAAGCCGGGGCACTCGCCTAGGCGATCAGCGCCCGTTTGGATGAACTGCACGGCAAAAACGAACAGAGTATAGAGGATGGTCAGCGGAATCGCGATGACTAAAGTATTCTTCAGTAATGTTCGAGTGGGGGTACGGCGGATTGCTCCAGCACCGACCAAGAAGACACCGGTTAGGGACAGAAAAACACACAAAGGTGGGTAGAAAATATCTGCCCACGATATCGAATAGGGTGAATTTTCCAAGATTTTGAAAATGTTGTGGTGCTCCAACACGTAATTAAGGGCGAGTCCGCCTCCCAGCATCAGGACGCCAAGCATCATTGTATTGCCGCTGCTGTGGCTACCACGGATAGTTGTGCCCACCATACGGTCCTGCGCTCCTCCAACGGTAATCCTTAATTGTGAGGAAAACCTTCCCACCACGGACCCGTTTGCATGTACATCATCGGAAGGGCGGGTAGCTGCTGCATCAATGTTTCCGGCTTCCACGCAGGCGGACCTGGGTCGATGCCGCCGAACCTAAGCACTTGCTGGGCCCATGACCCACAGTCGCAAGCGGGTGGTGAACCCTGGACGGAATAATCGGGTGGGTTGTCTCTGCTGAGTCCTATAAAGGTCTGCATTGCGATGCCTTGATCCGCACTGACATATAAGGACCTCAACTGCGTAGCAGCCGTATTTGGATCTTCCGGCAGAACTCTGCCGGGGACCACGGTCATGGCAAGTGGATCGCAAAACTCCAAGCACGCGATGCCCCACATCGCCACTTGTGCCACGAAGCCGAGGTCGCTCGTTGGGTTAAGACCGACCAGTGGATTGTTTCCAATTCCAACGGCGATATGGCCGTATGGATTAAAGACTGTGTTCTTGAACCACCCGACATTCACAGTGGTCGACGCCCTTCCGCCGAACTGCTGGTAGTCATCCCAATTTATGAGCCCCCAGTTCACCATTTGTAGCGCCGGTTGAAAAGCGGCTCCCACAACACTATTAAAAGCGTCCATGACCTGTTGTAGACCTTGGTTAGCCGGTACGGTAGGAGCAACGTAGAGGGCTCCCGCTCCGAAAAATGCTCCCAGTAGGCCCGCCCCGAACNTCGCGTGTGCCCGTCGGGTCAATATTACCGTTGGGATTGGTGGAGTACGCGTACAGATTCCAACCTGCCCCTGCCGGATCTGGAGAAATCCATCGTCCCTGGCTCGGATTCAGCTCCCGCGCAGGCGTGTCGAAAGTCCCCGAGATTGTGTCCTGCGTGTCACCGGTAAAGTTTACGCCGCCGGTATTCCCGAAGTTGTTGTACATCTCTCCGTAAGGAGCAAATGCGCGGTCGTAGTAGCTGCTTCGGTTTCCGATTGTGGATGCGAAGCGAACACTGCCGAGCCAATCCTTATGCCAAAAATAACTGTTACCGCCTGTGCTGCCGCTTGCATAGTATGTCGCCCTTGCTGGAAGCGGGAAGTATGCGCTGCTCGTCGTCATGCCGGACATGATGGCCGTCTTGCCGACTGGGCTATAGAGAACCTCGCTATACACGTTGTTGACACTTTTTTCGACCCTGCGCCCTAGCGCGTCGTATATTAAGCACGTACCGGTGGTGCCACAGGTAACCGACCCAGTCGTAGAGCCAATTGTGGATGGATGGCCGTAGGCATCCCAACTATATTTGTTGAATGTGTCATTCAGCAAGTTGCCGTTGTTGTCGTAACTGATCGAGGAGGACAATGTGCTGTTGTAGCGGTTGGTGGTTGCGTCGTAGCACGAGGGACAGGCCCAGGAAATGCTGCCGCTCTTCGTTATATTGTCATACTGGTCGTAGGAGAATGTCTGGGCCCAAGGCGAGCCGCAGTTTACGTTCAGGAGGCGGCCCAGATCGTCGTAACCCATCGTACTCGACGTGCCATAGTTGCAAGTCTGTGTGCCTCCTGAATTGAACCCATCCGTGATCGCCAGGGTTCTGAGAGTGCCGTTTGCATTCCATGTCAGGGTGCCCGCAACCGACGCGGAACCTACGTTAAAGTTATAAGTCTGCATACGGCCCGTGTTGGGATAGTACGTATAGGTGTCATTGTCGGTCGTGCCGCCGATCTTTACAACGAGCGGGCGCCCGCCTGCGTCATACGTTGTGCTGGTCGATGAGCACCCGGGGTCGCAGACAATCTTGAAGGTCCCTTTCTGTGCTGTGCTCAGCCTCCCTTCTCCGTCTATGCCATAGCTGAGGGCAGTGTATCCAGGGATACCGCTGAGAGACTGAAGTGCTCCATTTGCGAACAATTGCGCGGTTGTGTGGTAGTAGCCGCCCGAATGCGGGGTAGATTCGTAGACATCGGTCAGACGACCATTCGAATCGTAGCTAGACCACTCATCCGTGAGGATTGAAGCCTGCGTCGGAGGGTAAGGCGTACAGGCATCAGTCTCCGCTTCTACCATCCTGCCAAGCGAATTCGTAATTGTTATGCCGCCCGGCTTCGTGCCAGTCACGCCATTGGAGTTATCATACCGATATCGGCGACAGCCATTGGTCGAGCTATAGTTACTCGGTCCGACATCGGTCATACGGTGCAAGGAATCGTAGATGTAGCAGATTGTAACGCCGTTTGCGTCCTTCTTCTGCACCAGATCGCCAGGGGACATTCGTCCCGCAGCTCCACAAATATCGCTGACTGTGGTGACGTCGTAGACGTAGGTGGTCGTTCCGTTCTCAGGATTGCTCTCTGACGTCACCCGGCCCAACGCGTCGTAAATCAATGTTCTCGCCTGGCTACCTTTCGTAATGGTGGTTTTTGTTCCCCCCCCAAATGCGCCGTACGCGTAAGAAGTTAAATACCCAGACGCCGTCGTATTCTGCCCACAGGAGGTTCCCCCGCTGGCCAGAATCTGGCACACAGATTTGACGCGACCTAAGCCGTCATATTCCGTCTGGGTGCTCTTGGTGTTCTCGCCCGCGGGAGCTGGGCTAAGAACCGACAGAACATCATTTTGCGCGTATGTATTCGTGATCGTTCCGCCGCCACCATCGGTTACCGTGTACGGTCGACCAAGAGGGTCAGTCAGCGTCGTGACACCGCTCCCACTGCACGATGCTCCCAGCGTTGTAGAACATGGCATCGCTGTTGACACTAACCGGTAATTGCCCGACCAACCATATGTCGTAGAGCTGGTATCGTACTGAGACGCAGAAGGAGACTGCTGCTTTTGAACGTTAATCGGCCTCCCATACCCATCCGTCGTTTTGGTCGTATTGTCAATGGAAGAACCCGAGTTAAACGTGAAGGAGTCGTTGCGGGTTGTCGCCGTGTAGCTGGTCCAGGTCTTATTTCCAAGCGGATCCGTTACTGAATTCACGCGCCAGAACGGGTCTGCCACTCCCGCACTGTTTACATAGCCATAGGTGGTCACCTTCCCGTTAGCGTCTGTGCTGGTCAGCGGCACGCCACCATCGCAGTCCCAGGTCTTGTACGTCGTCAATCCGCCAGCCGTGACCGACGTCGGAAACAGCCCGCTGCATCCGCCCGTGCCGTTGTAGGCATAACTCGTCTGGCTGTTAGCCAGATCATATGAGGTAGCTAAGGTTCCGTTCGAATTGTATGTATTGGCCGTGATATTGCTCAGCCACGACGAACCGGTCCATCGATACGTCCGCAACAGATTGCCGTGAGAATCATATGTAAACCGTGACTCACCGACCGTGGCACCGTACTCTACCGTGGTAACGTCGCACGGCTTGTTGTTGATGACGCTTGAGATACTTACGCAGGCTGAACCGTTCCAGCTTCCATACGTTGTTGTGCTGCTCGACACGAGACTCTGATTGTAGTTAAACTCAGAATCGGTTAGTACATTTCCGTAGCTGTCGTAGGTCTGTTCGGTCAGCCGGGCCTGACCGATTGTCATGCCGGCCGGGTAGGTATATACATCCCTTTTTGAGATTGGGTAAGAAACATTCGCGGTCGAACAGTTTGCAAAGTTGTTGTTGTAGCAAATCAATGTGGTGCTCAGCAGTGTGCTCGATCCTTGATATCTCTGCACTTGCGTGAGAATTTGTGCAACTGGATACGACGCTGCCACGCCGGTGAACGTGTAGACCGTTTTGTTGCCGCCCTGATCCACGACTGTTGTAGTGTTCCCGTAGTTACCATTGCCGTTATTCACTAGCGCCCAGGTATAAGAAGTGACGCCGTCTGCCGTTGTCCGCGTGACAGATGGAGGCAAGAAGAACGTACAGTCCAGACCGTTATTGCCTCCTGAATATGCGTATGTTACCGAGCCTCCTGTCCGATTTGTTATTGTATTAACCCGACCTGTATAGTAACCGGGCTTACCCGGCGTCTGTTCATAGGATATGGCCACATTCCCACCCGTAGGAAAATTTATTCCTGTTATTAAGTAGGCATTACTAAAAGTACTCTCTGTTACACCAGTGCAGGAGAACGCGGTTTGTATGTTGAAGGAGCTAGTCACTTCGCTGATCGCTTGGGGCCCATCATTAACATCTGTCCATGAATAGCTATCTGGGAAGTCTTGAGTGTAACTCCCGTAGGTGACCGTTAGCGGAGTCGGAATTCCACTCGAGCCGTTACCGCCACCTAAAGTATCTACATAAGTAGTAGCTCCTGAACCGGTAGAATACAGCGTATTCCCGTTCGAGTCGGTCTCTGCGTAGGCCGGGACGGAAGTCGATGAAACGGACTTCCCCGAAGAGTCATATACCGCGATATTAGTTTGGGCGTTCCACGGGCAGCCGGGTCCTCCTGCACAGGCAACGACTGCTGTAAAGCCAGAATTGTCGCGTGTAGTGTCGGTGAATGAGGAGTTCACGCAAGCTGGCTGAGAGTACTGCGTTGTGGGAACGTCTATCTCATCGGTTGACGACAGCGGATGTACTGTTCCGTTTGGCTCCTTTACTGCCCAGTTCGTATACCTTTCAGCAATACTATTGCCACCATTGATGTTCGTACAATAGCCGGCTGTGACCGTTTGCGCGGCTGCTTGTATCCCTAACCCACTGGCAATTTCAGTGAGATTCCAGTTGTAGAAATCAATACCTTTTGGCCGGAGCCTGATGCCACACACGACGTAGTGAATGTTAGAGTTATCTGTGTACTTTTCGCAATTAGAGTTGCCCTGCAACTGGAAGCTGAAGGGCATTGCCCCGGACTTGGCTCGGATGGGCGCGTTCAACAACACGTTGAGGTTTTGCAAATTGATTGAGTCAATACCGTGGTTCTCGATGGTGGAAAACGGGAGCACGCCATCCGTTTGCCCCACAGCAAATATGCTGCACAACATCAAAGAAACCAACAGCGTTGCCGAGCATTTCATAGCGCCCCCTCTTCCGAAAATACGCTGACTGCCGCGCCGCCGTGGACAATCGAGTTCAGCCTGAATTGCTAACCTGGGGAGTGTAGGTGCGGGGCCGCTCCACCTAGGCTCCTGGAGCTTGAGTCGGCGTAGCCACTTAGGGTGTGATGGGACTTGAGAGTCGCAAGAGCGGGAACTTTGAGCGCGTACGGTAAATGCGAACGAAAGCCTGACAAGGGGAACCATCGCGAAGCGAGCCATTGGCTTCCTCCAGCTGCAGAATTCCCCCCTCAAGGAAAACTGTGGACGGCACTCTAGAGGGAATAGCTTGTGGAAGTCAAGACAATAACGAAGTGTGTGCTGCTGAATGCCTTGCCTGGGGCCGAACCGGGAAGGTCCAGTGAGGCCCTGAAGTCACGTTCAAACTCCTTATAGTGTTCTGGCGCTGACCACCGCGACTAGACCTCCTGGGTGTTGGGAGTTCCTACCGAGGCATAGCGTGTATTCTTCCGGTGACTGCCCACAAACTTTTCGCTATCGTGATTCCGCTGGATTTGGCTATACTTCAGGCGAACGATCGATCCGGCAAATCCGGCAGATCGTACGCCATGCGTGTTCTAGATATCGGTTGTGGCACTGGGAATCCTCCAATCAGGGCTCGCGTTGCGCCGGACGACGTCCTGATTGGCGTCGATATCAATCCCGACGCCATTCGAATCGCTCAAGCACGCTATCCCAATCGAGACTTTATATGTTGCAGGGCGGAGTCTCTGCCCTTTTCGGAATCGCGTTTCGATCGAGTGGTATCTAGCGTCGCACTTCCTTACACGGACATTCCAGCGGCGCTGGCGGAGATGCGGCGTGTGCTCGCGCCTGGGGGGGCCGTGTTCATGAGCGTGCACCATCTCGGATTTACTCTGAAGGAGTTGCGCGCCGCTTTTCCCCGTCCGCGAGCGAGCCTGTTTCGGCTCTACGTGCTGCTCAATGGCTTACTCTTTCATGCCAGCGGCAGCACCATGAAGTTTCTGAATGGCCGGCAGGAATCGTTTCAGACGAAACGCGGTATGACGATTGCTCTCAAACGAGCTGGATTTGTCAACATCGTATTCACTCGCCCGGATGGCAGGCTGATCGTGGAAGCCAAAGCGGCACCCTCGGGAACAACTTTACGTTGATGGAGACGCATCGCGGTCCGGCGTTTCACTGCGACGCAAAACTCTCCGGGGCTGCTGACAAAATCTTGGCCAACGTTTATTCTGTCTCGAGAACCGGAGACCGGAGATAAGATAGTAATCACGAATAAGGAGAAGATCTCCGTCGATCGCCTCGTCGCCCTCAAGTTTCTGCCCGAGGACGTGGCCCAAGGTCGCAAAGCCCTGGAGCGTTTCCGACATGAGGCATAAGCAGCATCCGCGCTGAATCATCCCAATATCTGCACGGTTTAGGACATCGGTGAAATAAGATGGTCAGGCGTTCATCGCGATGGAGTTCCTGCAGGGACATACCCTCCAGCACCTGCTTCTGAGGGGACCACTCAAGGGCGAACAAGTGCTGGAGTTAGCGATTAAGATTGCGGACACGTTGGATGCTGCTCACCGCAAGGGGCTTGTGCATCGCGACATCAAGCCGGGGAACATTTTTGTAGATGGGCGCGGCCCTCGGCTGCCACCGTGGACCAGCAACTGACGAGTCCGGGAACTGCATGTGGGCACCGTGGCTTACATGTCGCCGGAACAGGCGCTAGACGAGA
>WNFO01007763.1_pt1 | contig 20075 bp, 19 predicted proteins | sample 5400251 | NCBI WGS metagenome assembly WNFO01 (sample SAMN13153354, study PRJNA577476) | soil metagenome | isolation source: 100 cm saprolite under Madrone tree | place: USA:California | collected 2016-06-14
CTACGTGTTGCCACACCGGCAGGTAGCGATGAAACGGCATCTGTCGTGTTGTCTGATGCCGTCAACGCGCTTGCGCAAACCGTGGATCCTGCCAGTCAGCAACCGTTGTTTCTGGCGGCAACCAACCTCGGTTTGTTTCGCTCGCTTGACCCCACTCAAGGCTGGCAAAAACTTTCATATGGTTCGGGCTTCGATGCCAGGACCGCTTGCATCTCAATCGACGCGCAAAATCCCGAAACAATTTGGGTAGGCACTGCAGCTTCAGGGGTGCTCGTTTCTCGAGACGCGGGAAAAACCTGGCAGCAAATGCCGGGCATCCCCAGCGAAACTCCGGTGAATGTTATTACCCGGGATCCGCGCCGGCCCAACTATGGTTATGTTGGAACCAAGCAGGCTTTTTACATGACGCGCGATGGCGGCGCCAGTTGGAGCCGCCGCGGCGGCAACCTACCGTTTGGTGACTTCACCAGCATTCTGGTCAACCCACGCAACCCTGACGAAGTATTCGCCGGTAATGCTTATCAAACTGGAGAGATTGGCGGCGGCGTTTATCGCTCGCTCAATGCAGGCTCAACCTGGGCGCGCATCGATCCGAAAGAACAGCGGTTGCCCAGCCAAAGAATCTGGGCGCTGGCATTTGATGGGCAGGATCAAAACACATTGTTTGTCGGATCTCACTCCGCCGGAGTCTATGTTGTTCCGCGTGGTTCCGACAGCGTGTCAACCGCAAGCCAGTAGTTACTAAATCGTTACGAAGTTTTGTTGCGTTCGGTTTGGTTGGATACCGACTTCGCGCAGTCGTGTCAGCACCTTGACATGCGCTTATTGCGGCGTGTACATTGCGAGCCTACCCGGTAAGCGACTGGTGATTGTCGGACCAAGCGGGTGACTACGGGCGCGCGGAAATCGAAACACATAAAACCTCCTTTTCCAAATCTAAACGGCTCGCATTCCTCGCAAGCTTCAATCCCGACATCATCGCCAAGGCAACTAAGCAAGCGCCGCTTGGGTACTGTTCTTTCGCCTTTGGAATGGCAGACGCGCGAAAGGGATCTCAGCGGTGAATTTTATCCGGGACTGTTACAGGAGTTTGCATGGCTAGTGAAGAATCGCATCTAAACAATCAAGAAACCGACAACAACCCATCTTCTGACGATCAAACAATCTCGACATCTACGTCAGAAACCCAACCGGCAAATGAAACCAATCCGGCCGTCGCCCTCAAAAGCGAGGACGATGAAGAGCCACGTCATGCCGGCGATGTCGACTTCGGCCAACTGCTCGATCAGTTTGAGCAAGAGCAAGCCAGTTTGCAGGAAGGTGAAGTCGTGCGCGGCACGGTCGTTGGCATTAGCGAGCGCGGCGTCGTTATCGACTTCGGTTACAAGTCGGAAGGCATAGTCAATCCAGCTGAGTTCAGCGAGAACGGCGTGCTTTCGGTGAAGCCGGGCGATGAGGTCGACGTGTTGGTTAAAAGCATGGAGACTGCGGACGGCCTACCGGTATTGTCCCGCGCCGATGCGGTGCGCATGAGGGCGTGGGACGATCTTGAAAAGTCGTACCGCGATGGCACTAGTGTTAAAGGTCGTGTGATAGAACGCATCAAGGGTGGCCTACGCGTTGACATCGATGGCATTGCTGCGTTTCTTCCCGGCTCGCAAGTAGATATTCGCCCGGTGCGCAATCTGGATTCGCTTCGCAATCAGGAAATCGAAGCCAAGGTCATAAAACTAAACCGCAAGCGTTCCAACGTGGTGCTGTCTCGCAAGGCGGTGCTCGAAGAGGAGAACGCAGGACGCAAAGGCGAAACGCTGGGACACATCGAAGAAGATGTGGTTGTCGAGGGCCAAATAAAAAACCTGACTGACTACGGCGCGTTTGTCGATCTCGGTGGAGTCGACGGTTTACTTCACGTTACTGACATGTCATGGGGACGCTTGCAAAATCCCAGTGAGCTGTTCAAGGTTGGCGAAACCGTACAGGTTAAGGTGCTCAAGTTTGACCGTGAACGCGAACGCGTCTCACTTGGTTACAAGCAGTTGTTGCCCGATCCATGGTCGAGTGTCGATGAGCGCTTTCCGGTTGGCAGTCGAGTGCCGGGTCGTGTAGCCAGCGTTGCTGACTACGGCGCGTTTGTGGAACTGGAAAACGGCGTCGAAGGGTTGGTCCATGTTTCGGAAATGAGCTGGTCTAAACGCGTTAAGCATCCCAGCAAACTGGTCAATCCCGGGGACACAGTTGAAGTTGAAGTGTTAAGCGTGGATCCAAAAGCGCGCCGGATTAGCCTGGGCATGAAACAGATTCAGGATAATCCCTGGCAGACATTGCACGAACGTTATCAGGTTGGCACGCGCGTCCATGGCCGCGTCAGAAACCTGACAGACTTTGGCGCCTTTATTGAAATCGAAGACGGCGTAGATGGCTTGGTTCATGTTTCCGATATCTCCTGGTCACGTCGCATCAAACATCCCAGCGAAGTTTTGAAGAAAGGTCAGGAGATCGATGCGGTGATTACCAGCATCGATGCTGAAAACCGGCGCCTGTCGCTTTCGATAAAAGATCTTGAGCCAAACGCCTGGGACAGATTTGTCAACGAGCATAAGCCGGGCGATGTTGTTAAAGGAAAAGTTGCGCGCTTCGCAAATTTCGGAGCGTTTATTGAACTTGACGACAATCTCGAGGGGCTGTGCCATATTTCTGAACTTTCGGAAGAGCGGGTAGAGAAGCCCGAAGACGTGGTCCAGATTGGCCAGGAGATGGACTTCAAAATCCTGCGCATTGACTCTGAAAATAAGAAGATCGGATTGTCCGCACGGGCAGTGGGCAAAGATGAACCGGTTCTGGATACGAAGGTCTATTCTTCGGTAGCAGGCAGCGGCATGGCGTCGCTGGGCGAGCTGGCGGATTTTGGTTTGAGCAAGCCGGAACCGAAGCCGGAGGCGAAACCGGAGCTGGAACTAAAACCGGAGCAGGAATCGACGGAGCAGGAATCGACGGAGCAGGAACCGAGTCCGGAGTTGGAGCCGGAAGAAGAGCAAAAATAGCCGCGCAAATTCCCGCGTGCAGCCCTGATTTCTGTTTGTTCGAATCGACACTGTTGGAGTTGCATTGACTCGATCTTTTGTTCGCAGCAAATCTTGCCCGGCTTGATCGTTTCTGATAGTGTACCGAGTTGAGCACGCCTCGCCATTCGTTAAGACTTACAGTTAATTTTCTTCGTTTGTAGCTTGGCTATTTTTCTCATCTGAGGTGATGCATGACAAAGGCAGAACTCGTCGAGGATGTCGCCGAAGCGGCGGAACTTACAAAGAAAGACGCCGAGCGACTCGTCGAAATTGTTTTTGAAAGTATTATCGAAACCTTGAATCAGGGTGAGAAGATTGAATTGCGAGGTTTCGGCAGCTTCCGCGTGCGCGAGCGCGGCGCGCGGCGCGGCCGAAATCCCAAGACCGGAGACCCCGTGAGTATTCCCGCCAAACGCGTTCCTTACTTCAAGCCTGGCAAAGAACTCAAAGAGCTGATCAACGACCCCGACGCCTCTACGCGTCGCCCCGCGGAAGCTTCTGCCACCCATGTTGCCGATGAAACGCGGCAGCCGCCCATTCTGTAATTCCCAGAGGATAAAAATTGGTCAGGCTATGGAGTCCCTGGCGTTCCGAATACATCGCTTCCGCCGGCGACGCGGACACAAGCGTCTGTGTCTTTTGTAAACTGCGAGACGAGTCCGGTAACGACGAAGCAAATCTTGTTCTTCATCGCGCCTCGTACAATTTCGTCGTTTTGAACCGCTACCCTTACACCAGCGGTCATTTGCTGATCGTTCCGTACGAACACATTGGCGAACTGGACTTGGCCGCAAAGGCGACCACTGATGAGTTAATGGACCTCAGCAAACAATCTCAGACTGCTTTGCGGGAAGTGTACCGGCCGGACGGATTCAATCTAGGAATGAATCTGGGCCGGGCCGCAGGGGCGGGAATTGCAGGCCACATTCACATACACATCTTGCCGCGCTGGTCGGGCGATACTAATTTCATGACGTCTGTTGGTGAAGCTCGCGTGCTGCCGGAAGATTTAGCTACAACTTATCAAAAACTCCAGAATCGCTTCTGACTGAGTCAACAACCTGAAAATGAGTTTTGTTCTCAGCGCTCAGCGTTTCCCAACCTTGCGGCTGATTGCTTCGTCTTCTACTTCACCTGCCTCGTTTATAGGAACGTCCGAGGCGCGGCTGTAGCTGATGCCGCGTTCTTCGCTGTCCAGGTCGACCGAAGGAAGCGGTGATAATGGGCCGGTGGCTTTTGGCGGATTGAAGCCGGGATAATCGATGCGTGCGTGATAGATTGCAGTGAGCGCGCTGATGACCGCTTCTCGAATCGTTGTGATTTCCTGAAGGGTCAAGTCACATTCATCAAGTTGGCCATCGCTGATGACAGCGTCCACGATCTTCACCACGATGGCGCGAATGTTTTCGGGGTCAGGCCGTGCCAGTGAACGCGCGGCTGCTTCACACGAATCTGCCAGCATCATGATGGCCGCTTCCTTAAATTGCGGCTTTGGACCAGGATAACGAAAATCTTTTTCATCGATTACTTCACCCGGTTTGGCCACGCTCTCGGCCTTTCTCAGAAAGAAATGCAGAGTGCGCGTACCGTGGTGTTGCGGAATGAAGTCGGCAATCTGCTTCGGCAGATTGATTTCCTTCGCCAATTTCATGCCATAGGTTACATGGCTGGTGATAACCCTCGCGCTTTGCGTTGGCCTCATGTGATCGTGTGGGTCAAGGCCAGTTGACCCAGGACTGGCAGATCGGCGTTGGAGAGTTCGAGCAGTTTGACGTCCGTCAATATCCCGAAGAGTGATTCGTTGATCGGCAACCCGCCTGCGGCAAAAATTGCAGTTAGGAGCCCGCCGGCGAAACCGCAGCCGATTGCCAGCAGAAACGAATTCAAGGTTATTGCTTGTTCGGCATAAGCGATCAGCGCCAACGCCATGAAGGCGTTTACTCCGCCCACAAATAAGCCGGCCAATGTTACGGATTGTCTTTCACGATACTTGGCAATGCCGTAAATCGCGCCGGCACAGGAAATCATTGCATAGATCGCTTTTTCAATGCCGGTTGGCGCCAGCAAACCGGCGAACAACGCTGTAACAATTCCCGTAAGAAAGGCAAGCTGCGTGTCAACCAACATCACGACCAACAAAGCCGCAGCAGCGAAGGGAATAGCAAAGTTCCAGATCATCGGGTCGTTGAAAGGCGCAGTCGTCATCCTGCCGGCAACTGCATCGCCGAACGTAAACCCAATTCGCATAAGCGCTGTTTCAACTACGATCGCGGAGCCAACCAGCGCAAACGCTCGCCATTTGGAAAGCGAAATTACCGACGCGGTGCTGCGGTGCTCGGTAAATTTCCATACCACCCAATAAACCGCCACCACGATCAACAAGAGTCCGAGTAAGTTATGCCAGGGACGACCGGCATGGCCGGTGCTCTTAAGAGCGGTAAGCTGTGAAAGCGTTCCTGTGGTAACTGTATCGCCTTCGCGCGCAATGACCTGATTTCTTTTAAGGGAGATAGATACCGGTGGAATTTTGTTCGCTTCGGTTTCTCGCAAAGTCGCAGTTGCCGTTTGGTCGAGCACGACGTTTGGTCTCAGCAACGGTACGATTGCAGAAACGAGGGCGCTTTTCTGTTCCTGCGTCCATCCCTGAAGGCCAAAAATTCTGAGTTCAAGTTCCTGGCGCGCGGCCGCCAGTGAGAGCATGCGTGTGCGCGGCGCCGGCATGATCATTTGTGCGGAAGGGTTGCGCACATCGACCAAAACGATTTCCTGGTTCAGCCGTTCGACTTCGGCATCGTCGTAGATGTACTTGTCACCCACATCCCGGATCAACGAAGTAAGAACACTCAGATCGTCATCGTTGAGTTTGTGCGCACTCAGAACGCGAGCGACCGTCGCACCTCCTTCTCCACTCCAGGTTACTTCGGTATGGTTTCGTTTCTCATGAAGTTGTTGTTTTAGATCATCCCAGGCTGCCTGGAAACTACGACTGGAAGTTTCTCCGCGCGTTGAGTCGAAGTTAAAGACGGGCCGCGTCGCCTCGCGCGCCGCATTCCGTCGTCTTTCCGTTTCCATGCGCAGCGGGCGCATCACGTAGCCTGCCGCGAGGTCGCGCGCGCGGCTAAAACGAGTTGTAAATCGTGGGCGTCGGGCCATGGTTTATTTAAGCGATGCGCGAAAGGCGTTGCGCGTCAAACTGTTCCTCGCGCGGCGATAAACCGATATCGCGTGAAAGCAGCTCGCCGATTTTCTCAAGCAGCGGCCGCATCGTTCGCTGGTCGGTAGCAGCGATCGAGATGACCGGTCGCCCGCTATTCGTCGCGAATTGACGCGAGGTGGCTTCGAGCGTCTCAGGCGTTACCAGGTCTGCTTTATTCAAAACGAGCAGTGAAGGAATTTCGGTCAGGCTAAGTTCCTGCAAGATTCTTTCGACTGACTGGACTTGTTGAGACCAGCGCGGGTTCGACGCATCAACCAAATGAATCAACAAGCGACTATCAACAATTTCTTCCAACGTCGATCGGAATGCGGAAAGGAGACCAGGAGGAAGATCGCGAATGAAACCGACCGTATCATTAACAATAATTTCCTGTTCTCGAGGAAGCCTGAGCCGGCGCGACGTGGGATCGAGCGTCGCAAACATCCGCTGTTCTGCGCGCACTTCACTGTGCGTTAGGGCGTTCAGGAGAGTTGATTTTCCGGCGTTGGTATAGCCAACAATAGACACCACCGGCAGTTGGTTCCTGGTGCGCACCTTTCGTCGCTCATGCCGTCGGCGCCGCTGCAACTCAATCTCTTTTTCCAGGCGGTTGATGCGATCGCGCACGCGCCTCCGATCCGTCTCGAGTTTTGTTTCGCCCGGGCCGCGGCCACCGATGCCGCCGGCCAGCCGCGAGAACGCCGAATCCTGTCCGGCTATCAATCGAGGCAAAAGATATTTTAGCTGCGCCAGTTCAACCTGAATACGACCTTCGTGGGATTGTGCGCGTTGCGCAAAGATGTCCAGGATTAGTTGTGAACGATCCAGGATTTTTAAGTCGGTTGCTTCCGACAGAGATCTGACCTGGGCCGGGGTCAGCTCGCGATCGAACACCAACATGTCCGCGCCTAGTTGCAGCGAACGAATGAGCAGCTCCTGAAGCTTTCCTCGGCCAAGCACCGTGCGCGGATCAATCGCCTGGCGTCGTTGAATCACTTTGTCCTGTACCACAATACCCGCCGAAGTGGCCAACTCGTTAAGTTCGGCCATCGACTCTTCCGCATCGCTCAATGGACCAGTCGTTACGCCGACAAGAATGGTGCGATCTTTGACTCTGGCCTGGCGTGTCGCATTCCGATTGCGTGCCATCTCTTCTTCAAGCGATTCGATCAGCGCAAGAAAATCGATATCCAACTGCGAAGCGATCGCCTTTGGAAGAAACGCGTAGGATTCGCCCGCTGTGCTATGTGATCCGTCGGCAGTCAGCGGCAGCAAATGGGCCGCGTTGACTAATCCCGGGAGTCCGCTGGTTTCGTTGACATCAATTGCGACCATCAGATCGAGTCGCAACAACGCCAGGTCTGTGAGATCGTCCTGGGTTAGACCTTCGCCGCGTAAATGTGTGTGTACGCAACGCAGGCCACGAAAACGATCGACGGCTACGCGGATGCGTTTGAAGTCCGGAAGCTCAATGCTGCGATTGTCCCCCACCATCACATATTCCACATGGCCGGCGCGATCGATCAACGCGCCAATCTGCCGGCGGGTTTCATGGGACAGTTCTGCCAATTGTCGCGCAAATTCAGGCGTCACGATTTCCTGCGGGGGCACACGCCGCGTATATAGCTTCGCAATTCGGCGCAGCTGGTTCGGCTTGAGGCCTGCAGTGTTTCCCAGTACGTCCTTAATAATTGCTTCCTTCCGATGTGGCGCACACGAATACCTGAACGGCGCTGCCATTGATTTCACACCAGCTTGTGTTTGTGTTCGGGCTGAAGTTACAGCGGGAGTGCAGCGAGCAGTGGGTTTCCGACGCCTGGGAACTATTCTTGATGGTGCTCTGCGATATCGCTTCGCTTAGTCGCTTGAGCATTACGATTCAGTTTGCGAGCACGCTGATCACGCCTTGGAACTGCGGTAGGCCGCGCCTGAAGTCAACGTGCGAGGCCGGATTATAACACATCGCAGACCACAGGAAGGCAAGGCTCTTTTATCGGCGGCGCGGAAATGTTTGCTGATTAGACAGCACTCATGGCCCGTCGTATGATGAAAGTTCTTTAGCAAATTGTTAGATCCATTGGTTTCATCCTCAACAGACAAATGAGCAAAGTGCCGAGAATCCTTAAGGTAGACCCAGCCGTCGCGATCCCCGGTGGCGAAGTGGCGATTGATTGCGTTGATTTCGACACCAGCGACCCGACACTCTGCGCGGTCTGGTTTGGGAAAGAGCGGGCTCCACTGGTTGGGCTATCACCCAGGCGCGCCCTGGCAATCGTCCCCGAACTGAGGCAGAGCGGCGCAGTTGCCATTGCATTGGAAAGTCAGGGAATCAGAGGCGACGACGCGAGCGGAATCGTCGGTCGCAGACTGGCGGAAGATCTCCATCCGGTAACTAACCCTGCTTTTGACAGGGACGACGGTGCCCTCTTTGTTACGCGTTCCGGCGCGCGCGGCGAACAGCTTCCGGTCACGTTGTTTCGCATCGATGTGAACGGAGAAATTACCGAGTTTTCTGGCGACATTATCAACCCAACCGGAATCGCTTTCGACAGTCGCGGTCAAATGTTCGTCAGCAGTCGCATGGATGGCACTGTCTATCGCGTCACGCCATTCAAAGAAGCGGTGCCGTTCGCGCGCGGCCTTGGCGTCGCGACCGGGATTGCATTCGATTCCGATGACACCATGTACGTGGGCGATCGCACCGGCACGATCTACAAAGTTAACGGCATTGGCGAAGAGACGGTATGGGCGCAACTTGAGCCCTCGGTATCTGCTTATCACTTAGCCGTTGGCCCGGACAATGCGCTGTATGTCACTGGTCCAACTGTGGCGACTTTTGATTCGATAATGCGCGTCGCTCCCGATGGCGCCGTGAGCACTTTTTACAAAGGCTTAGGCAGGCCGCAAGGATTGGCTTTTGATCCGGAGGGAAATCTGCTGGTTGCGGCTTCGCTGCGCGGTCGTCGCGGCATCGTAAGAATCACTCCGGATGGAAGAGACGCTGCACTGTTTTTGGCGGGCATGAATCTTGTCGGCCTGGCGACCTACCGACGAATTGTAGAAACCTCAGTTTTTGACACGTCTTAGGGGCCATGTTAGTGTGAGCAACTCGTTTTATTTCTGCCGCGCCGACCTGCTAAATGGGCAATATCAACAGCAGCATTCAACAATTCATCCTCTACATGGTGGCGCTCATTTTTTCGTTGTCAGTTCACGAGTCGGCCCATGCCTGGATGTCGAACCGATTCGGCGACGATCTTGCACGTTTGCAGGGACGTATTAGTCTGAATCCGGTTTCCCACGTCGATCCGATCGGCACTCTGCTTTTCCCCGCGATTGCTTTTTTCACTGGCGCACCACTTATTGGCTGGGCAAAACCCACACCAGTTAATCCATTGAAGTGGCGTAATAAACGCGTGGCCAATTTCTGGGTGTCGGCTGCAGGCGCTATTAGCAACTTCATCATTGCCTTTGTCGCTGGCAGCATTATTCGAGTTTTGTATACAGTCGGTGTAATCGATGACACCTTGGGGCTCGTTAATTCCGGCTCGACCATTGCGAACGGCGCCATTGAGTTGCTGATTGTTTTCTTTATTCTTAACGTCGCACTTGGTGTGTTCAATCTTCTGCCGATTCCTCCGCTGGACGGAAGCAAGGTACTGGCCAGCATACTTCCGCCCAGTTTCGAATCCGGAATAGAAACTCTCGAGCGGTTTGGTTTTATTCTTTTGTTCATTGCAGTTTTTACGGGCGTGCTGGGCGTCATTTTCAGATTCGTTATGCCGCTGGCGTGGGGGCTGGTATTTATCGGTAGCAGACCATGAAACGAATTTTTAGCGGCGCCCAGCCCACCGGCAACATTCATCTCGGGAATTATCTCGGCGCATTGCGCAACTGGGTGGCGTTGCAACACGAGTACGAAAGCTTTTTCTGCATCGTCAACCTCCACGCGATTACCACGCGGCAGGATCCGCAGCTGTTAGCAGAGAAAACCCGCGAGCTGGCCCGCATCTACATCGCCGTCGGAATTGATCCGGCCATCTCGACAATCTTTGTTCAGTCAGACGTTGCGGAGCACGCTGAACTCACGTGGATGCTTAACTGCATTGCGCGCATGTCCGAGCTCGAGCGGATGACGCAATATAAAGATAAGGTGCGCAAACAAAGCGAGAATGTCGGCGTCGGAACGTTTGACTACCCAGTCCTGATGGCCGCGGACATTCTGCTTTATCAGACCGATCTGGTGCCTGTAGGCGAGGATCAGAAGCAGCATCTCGAGTTGACGCGTGACCTGGCTATTCGGTTCAACCGCGATTACGGCGAAACTTTTCGCGTTCCTGAGCCTTATATTCCAAAGGTCGGCTTCAACGAAAATTCAAACGCGCGGTCACGGATTCAGGAACGGAAATTCGCTTCAATGCCTCGCGGCCGGCGATCACGAACCTGTTGACGATCTTCCAACTGCTGACGGGCCAGGCCCCGGACGAGATTGAATCGCATTTTGCAAACCAGGGTTATGCTCAGCTCAAGCAGGAGTTGGCGGAAATCACGATCGCGTTTCTGCGGCCGCTGCGCGAACGAGGTGAGTCGATCAGCGACCATGAATTAGGTGCGATACTGGACCAGGCCAAGCACAAAGCGCAGGGAATTGCGCAAGTGACTTTGGAAACGGTGATGGCGCGCCTGGGAATTTCCGGCGCCAAAGAATTGCTCGTAAGAAACTGATTATTGGTAAGAAGTAATGGACGAAACTGACGAGGGAACAGCCGCCCAACCGGCACAGGAAGATACTGGCGGACCGATAAGCGTCACCGGATCGTCTCCGGAGATTGTGGCCGATCACACGACCGACGATCTGAAGATCGTCATGGGCGACTTCGATGGCCCACTCGATCTGTTGCTGCACTTGATTCGTCAGGAACAAGTCAACATCTATGACATTCCGGTGGCGCGCATCGCTGACGAGTACCTGCGTTATTTGCAGGTGATGCAGGAATTGGACATCGCCGTCGCCGGCGATTTTCTGGTAATGGCAGCGACATTGATAGAACTCAAGACCCGGATGCTTTTGCCGCGCGATCCCTTTGCGGCGCCGGAAGAGGAAGAAGATCCGCGCAAGGATCTGGTGGATCAACTGCTCGAATACCAGAAGTACAAGGCTGCCGCGCAAATGCTTTGGTCGCGTGCCACTGTCGAGCGCGCCGTATTCAAACGCGCGGAAATCGAAACTGACAAGACCAACCCTGAAGTTTCGGTGGGGCTGTTTGATCTACTAAAGGCATTTCAGGAAATTCTGGCGCGACATAAAGAAGAAGTCCTGCTTGAGATCGAGCGCGAAGAAATTTCCATGGCGGAGATGATCGAAAGACTTAGAAACATGGTGATGTCCGCCGGCGAACTAAATCTGCGAGTGTTTTTCGAGCGCGCCCAATCGCGTCGCGAGTTGGTGGTTGCTTTTCTGTCGGTGCTGGAACTGGTGCGCACCACGGAAATCCGGCTTATGCAAAAAGAGACTTTTGGCGACATTGTGGCCAAAGTTGCAAGTTAATTTCTGGGTAACATGAGCGAAGAGAGCACAGACATTAAATTGGATCAGCAGCTTGACCAGGCCGCGCTAAATGAAGAAGCCGCCAAAGAACTCGAGGCGCTGGTTGCTGCCGAAACAACTGACGCGGAAGCTCAGGACTTGGGCGACGCAGGCACGACATATCAGGTTCAGAGTTCTGCCGAACGCGCAGGGATCATCGAGGCCTTGATCTTTGTTTCCGAAGAGCCGATAAGCGCGAAGACAGTTGCCGAGCTGCTACGCGAGGAGCGCAGCGTAGTTGACGAAGCGCTGGCAGAGCTTTCCCGAGAATTCAACGGGCGCAGCGGCGGTTTGCAATTACGCGAAGTCGCCGGCGGTTGGCAGTTTGCGACGAGGCCCCAGTATCACGAACACGTGCGCGCGTTTCTGCGTTCGCGACCCAGCGCCAAACTGTCAATTGCGTCGTTGGAAACGCTGGCGGTGATTGCTTACAAACAACCGGTCACGGTGCCGGAGATCCTCGAGATTCGTGGAGTCCAATCTCCCTCTTCGATCAAGACGCTACTCGATAAAAAACTGATTGTGGCCAAAGGTCGCAAAGATACGGTCGGCCGGCCGATGATGTATGGAACCTCGAAAGAGTTTCTAATGCAGTTTGGCTTGAAGGATCTTTCCGAGCTTCCGAGCATGGAGGATTTTCAGGATTTGGCTGGCGGCGGGGGCTAGAAGGCAGTAGGCACTAGGCAGAAAGCAGAGAACCGCCGCTTAGCGCTTAATGCTTTCTTTCTGCCTTCTGCTTAGTGCCTACTGCCTACTTTCAAGATGCGAGAGCGACTGCAAAAACTAATCGCCAACGCCGGCCTTGCTTCGCGGCGTCACGCCGAAGAATTAATTACGGCTGGCGAAGTTACCGTCAACGGCAAGGTTGTAACAGAGCTGGGAACAAAGGCCGATCCGGAAAAAGATCACATCAAGGTTCGCGGAAAGCTTATCAACCCAACGCTGCAGAAACGCGCGCTGGTTCATGTGCTGTTGAACAAACCGAAAGGGTGCCTCTCGAGCGTGAGCGATCCTGAAGGCCGGCCGACCGTGCTCGAGTTTTTGCCCGCCTCGCTTGGTCGTGTTTACCCAGTCGGCCGTTTGGATTTCAATACTGAGGGTTTGCTGCTGCTCACGAACGATGGCGAGTTTACAAACTTCATCACCTCAGCGCGCAACAAAGTCCAGAAAGTTTACGAAGCAAAGGTGAAAGGTGTGCCCTCTGAGCAGGCGATTGAGCGATTGCGACGCGGTGTTACGCTCGAAGATGGGACGCGAACGGCGCCGGCAAAAATCAAACGCGTTTATGAAACACAGACCAACACCTGGTTTGAGATTATCCTGCATGAAGGAAAGAACCAGCAGATACGGCGCATGTTTGATCTCATCGGACATTCAGTGATGAAGCTGCGCCGCTCGCAGATTGGTCCGTTGCGAGATGACAAGTTGAAGCCCGGCGCTTGGCGCAAGCTTTCTGAACCGGAAGTCAAAGCGATCACGACGAGAGGCAGGAACGGGCGAGAGAAGCGCGCGGCCAGTCACGCTTCATCGCGGCAATAAGGTAGAATCTAAAATTCGGAAGGAAATGTTGGTTTGGACAGGCATTCTTGCCTGTGATGTGGCAGGCGGGAATGCCTTTGTCGCGTCTCCTAACGGAAAAGCAGAAGCGGAATGCATTTCGAATTAAGCGAAGAGCAGCGGCAGATAAAAACCAGCGTGCGCGAATTCGCGGAGGCTGAGATCGCTCCACATGTGATGGAGTGGGATGAAGCGCAGCACTTTCCGATCGAGCTGCAACCAAAACTGGCGGCGTTGGGCCTGACCGGCGTTTTGTTTCCGGAAGAATACGGCGGCGCCGGTATGGGTTACATCGAATACGCCACTATCATCGAAGAGCTTTCGCGCGTCGATGGCTCGGTCGGTATCTCGGTTGCCGCGCACAACTCGCTTTGCTCGAATCACATTTACCAGTTTGGCACTGAAGCACAAAAGCAAAAGTTTCTGGTGCCGCTGGCAGCCGGCCAGCACCTGGGCGCGTGGGGCCTGACCGAGCCGAGTGCCGGCTCTGACGCGTCGGGAACGCGTTCTACCGCCGTGCGCAAAGACGAGGGTTGGATTGTTAACGGCTCGAAGAATTTCATCACGCACGCAATTCATGCGGACACTTGCGTGGCGATGGCGGTAACCGATCGCGCGAAACGAAGCAAAGGCATTTCGGCGTTCATTTTTGAAAAGGGAATGGCGGGCTTTGCGCCCGCAAAGAAAGAGAACAAGCTTGGCTTGCGCGCGTCGGAAACGGCCAGCGTCGTCTTTGAGGATTGTTTCGTGCCCGATGAAAACCGTCTGGGCGATGAGGGTCAGGGCTTTGTCAATGCTATGGAGATTCTCGATGGCGGCCGCATTTCTATTGCGGCGCTTGCAGTGGGAATAGCCCAGGGCGCATACGAATCGGCGGTGCGTTACGCGAAAGAGCGGCAGCAGTTTGGCAAACCCATCGCGGAGTTTCAGGCGATCCAGTTTAAGTTGGCAAACATGGCAACGCAGATCGACGCCGCCCGTCTGTTGATGTATCGCGCGGCCTGGCTCAAGGACGCTAAGCGAAAGGTAACGAAGGAATCGTCAATGGCTAAGCTGTTCGCTTCCGAGATTAGCGTAAACGTTTGTGAGGAAGCGATTCAGGTGCACGGCGGCTATGGCTACACTAAGGATTATCCACCCGAGAAATACTGGCGCGATTCCAAGTTGTGCACGATCGGCGAAGGCACGTCAGAGATTCAACGACTGATTATCGCGCGCGAGATTTTGCAGCAATTGTGATAAGGGTTACGCAAAGTCGGCATGGTTCGATGGACGCTGCAGCGAACACGAAGTCACTAATCGATCGGATCGCGGCCGGTGACGCGCGCGCAGTAGCTCGTGCGATTTCAAAAGTAGAAGATCTTTCAAAAGATGCGTCGGAACTGATGAAGCAGATTTTTCCGCTGACGGGTCGTGGCCTCGTAATCGGTATTACGGGCCCACCCGGCGCCGGCAAGTCGTCGCTGGTCGACAAGCTTGCGTTGTATTACCGCCAACACGGCGAAAGGGTGGGTATTGTTGCGGTTGACCCTTCAAGTCCGTTTTCCGGCGGCGCCATTCTCGGCGATCGCATACGCATGCAGACGCTGGGATTGGACAGCGGCGTTTTCATCCGTTCGATGGCGACGCGCGGTAACCTTGGTGGTCTGGCGCGCACGACGGTCGACGCGGTTTCGATTTTGGACGCGGCCGGTTACGGCAAAATCATCATCGAAACCGTTGGCGTGGGCCAGGATGAAGTTGAAGTAGTTAAGGCTGCAGATATTTCCGTAGTGGTGCTGGTGCCGGGAATGGGTGACGACATCCAGACGATCAAGGCCGGCATAATGGAAATTGGCGACATCTTTGTCATCAACAAAGCCGATCGCGATGGCGTCAATTCTACTGAAAAGGAATTGCTGGCATTGCTGTCGTTGGCGGAACGCAATGATGCCTGGCAGCCGCCAATTGTTAAGACGATAGCCACTGAAGGTAGCGGCGTCGAGGAATTGGCCGCTGCGATTGAAAACTATCGCGAGTTTCATTTGCGGACAAAGTCAGGCGATGGACGCCGCCGCGCTATTGCGCGTTGGCGAATCCTGGAGTTGCTGCGCGAACGGCTCGTTTCGCAAACGCTTGAGTCTGCTGCTGCATCCCAGAAGCTCGACGAACTGGCCGCGGAGGTTGCGAGCCGTCAACGTGACCCTTATTCTGCCGTGGAGGAGTTAATGGCGGGCAAGTCAGTAGTCAGTGGTCAGTAGTCAGTAGTTTGCGACTCGACTCTAACAATCTGGCAAAACTGACAACTGACAACGAACAACTGGCAAAGAGTATGAAAGTCGATCACATCGGTATCGCGACGCCTCAAATGCAGGAGGCGCTTTCTGTTTGGAGGGACACCCTGGGTTTGTCGGTGGATTCGACAGATGAAGTCCCCGAGCAGGGCGTGCGTGTAGCGATGCTGGCGATTGGTGAAACGCACATTGAGTTGCTGGAACCCTTGAGTGAAGATTCGCCCGTGGGAAAATTTTTGCAGAAGCGCGGCCCCGGCGTTCACCACATCGCGATCAGCGTGACGAACATTCTTGAAGCGCTCAGCGATTTGAAAGCAAAAGGTGCGCGCTTGATCGATGAAACTCCACGAGTAGGCGCCAATGGTTGTTTGGTTGCATTCATTCATCCTTCTGCGACCAATGGCGTGTTGTTAGAGTTAGTAGAGCATCAGGATTTGAATTAGAAAGGAATATTGTTTTGACCTCAACTACTAAAGCCTGGATCGCAGCTGGCGTGGCCGTCGTGTTTGCGTTGGCACTTATCGTTTGGCAAGTGAAGGCGCGCCGGTCGGAATCGCTGAACCTGTCGGCCGAAGACATGGCAATGATTGCCCAGGAGCAGTCACCCCAATTTCGTACGCGGCTGGCGTCAGACGCAAACGCAAGAAAAGATTTTGCTGATGACCTGCGCAAGCTTCTGGCTGTCGCCGAAGAAGCCCGCGCCAGGGGAATCGGCAACAAGCCGGAAGTAAAGCGACAACTTGATCTCGTAAGGTCTGTGGTAATCGCCGAAAACTATTTCAAATCGCAGGGCGCCGGCGGGGCTGGTCCAAACATTTCTGATCAGGAGGTTGAAGAGTTCTTTAAGCAACCTGCAAACCAGGCAAAGTTTGATCAGTTCATCAACGACGCCAAGGCAAAGAACCCCCAGCTTGCCGGCGGTCAGATTCCCGAAGAGCAAATGAAGCAAGTGAAGCGGCAACTGGGCCAGGTGCTGATTGGCGAAAGCAAGGCTTTGGCAGCCGGTATCGACAAGCAGCGTCCTGTCGAGTTGCAAGTAAAGCTCGAGCAGGCGCGCATCCTGGCGCAGACTTACGCACAGGAACAATTGGCCGAAAAGATGAAGGCGACCGACGCAGAAATTGACGCCTACATCGCGCAGCATCCCGAGCTGGACGTTAAGCAGAACCGATCAAAAGCCGAGGAAGTTTTGAAGCGAGTGCGGGCGGGCGAGGATTTTGCCAAACTCGCGAAAGAGTTTTCGACCGATCCCAGCAGCAAGGAGAAGGGCGGCGACTTAGGTTGGTTTGGCCACGGACAGATGGTACCGGAGTTTGAGCAGGCGGCCTTCGCACTTCAGCCAGGGCAGGTAAGCGACATCGTTCAGACCAAGTTTGGTTATCACATCATCAAACTTGAAGAGCGCAAGACTGAAACCAAAGATGGCAAGCCTGATGAACAGGTTCATGCGCGACATATCCTGATCGGTGAGAGCGCCCCGGCGGACAATCCGTTTGCTCCGCCGCAGAGCGGTCGGGACAAGGCACGCGCTGCCGTGGAGCAGGAAAAGCAAAAGAAAGTATTGGATGAGATCGTTGCGCGTTCTCACGTTACCGTCGCCGAAAATTTTTCCGTAAAGCCGCCTGAAGCGCAACCGCGGCAAGCGCCACCGGGATTTGGTCCGGGAGAAACCGAACCGCAACCAGTCGAGCCGGCGCAGGAGCCACAGAAACCGAAAGCGGGCGAACCTCAAAAGAAAAATGAGCCTAAGCAACGTCAGAAATGAAGGCTGTGGCGGCTAAGGTCTACGATGCAATTTGGCGATTTTCGAGTGGAGATCGTTCCAGACACGGAGTTTCGTTTGGACGGCGGCGCGATGTTTGGTGTCGTGCCGCGCACCTTATGGTCCAGGGTCTGTCCGCCTGACGAGCAGAACCGCATTCGCATGAACATGAATTGCGTGTTCGTTGAAACCGGCAGCGAGCGAATACTGGTCGAGACGGGAATTGGCGAGAAGTGGTCCGCGAAGCATAAGGAAATGTACGGCATCGCTCGTGAGCGCTCGTTGCCGGAATCATTGCGCGCGATTGCCGGGCTTGCAGCAGAAGACATCAGCATCGTAATAAACACGCACCTGCATTTTGATCACGCCGGCGGAAATACATCAGTGAACGGCGGAGCCAGGGCGATGCCGGCGTTTCCTAACGCGCGTTATTTTGTTTCAAAGCATGAGTTGGAGCATGCGCAAGCGCCAACTGAGAGGGATCGAGCCAGCTATTTCCCCGAGAATTGGCAGCCGTTGATCGAAAGCGGACAACTCGAAACGAAGGAGAGTGATTACGAAGTTGTTCCTGGCCTGCGCATGGAAACTTATCCCGGCCACAATCGCTCAATGCAGTGTTGGAGGCTGCAGTCGCGCGGTCAAACTATGTTTGGGTTTGCGGATTTGGTCCCGATGAGGGCGCATGTATCTTACCCGTGGATCATGGGATACGACCTTTTCCCCACCGAAACACTGGAAGCGAAAAAGAAATTATTACCGCAAGCGGCCCGTGAAGAATGGGCCTGCTTGTTTTATCACGATCCCGATCAGCCGCTGTGTAAACTGATTGAAGAGGATGGAAAACTGCGAGCAGTTAGTATTGAAGAGTTCAAGGAGGCGTAAATGATGAACAGAAGACTGCTGATTATCGCTCTCATCATCGCCTGCGGATTTTCTGCAAGCAGCACTTTTGCACAGAAACGAGGCCCTTCTACTCCACAGGAACGTAAGCGAGCGGTTGAGATTGCGACGCTGCTGGAAAACGATCCGCTTAATAAGAACGCAGAGGCTTTGAGTCGCGAGTTACTTATTTGGCTGATCGAGATACCAGACATTACCGTTACGATTTGTACGGGCATGCTCGGCGACTATTCGAAGATCAAGGGTGATTATGCGGGGACCATTACTACTCAGTTGAGTTTTGCCGAAGTCAAGTTTGTTATCGAGCACCCCGAACAAGCCAACGATGAGTATCAGGTCTATCTTGCCGGTGTGGAAAGCGTCCTTAAGACGTACCAGAACATCAAAAAGGCCAAGCCGAAGGTACGGCTGGAACCACTTGAAGAATTGTGGGTGAAGCAGCAGGTAGGAGAACTCCCGGAATTCATCAAGAACGCAATGGTCGGATGCAAGTGACTCAGCCTCTACCCAGAAACTAATGACCACAGCAAGAATCGGAATCATTGGTGGCAGCGGTTTATACCAAATGCCGGAGTTGCTCGACGTTGAAGAGGTCGAGTTGGAAACGCCGTTTGGGAAGCCATCGGACGCCTTCATCGTCGGCACGCTCGAAGGCGAACGCGTCGCCTTTCTGCCGCGGCATGGACGTGGACACAGCTTTACGCCTACTGAGGTTCCTTATCGCGCGAATATCTATGCAATGAAGATGCTGGGTGTGGAACGAATACTGTCGGCATCTGCGGTGGGCTCGTTGCAAGAGCGGTATGCTCCACTCGACATGGTGATTCCGGACCAGTTTTTCGATCGCACGCGAGCGCGAGCGCGGGAATCGACATTCTTTGGCGAGGGCATTGTGGCCCATGTGACGTTTGCGCATCCCGTCTGCAGTGAACTGGGCGACGTGCTTGAGGAAGCATGCAAGGTTACGGAAGTGAAGACTCATCGCGGCGGCACGTATCTGTGCATGGAAGGCCCTGCGTTTTCCACTAAGGCCGAATCCGAAGTGTACCGGTCATGGAACATGGACGTGATTGGCATGACAAATTTGCAGGAAGCCAAGCTCGCACGCGAGGCTGAGATTTGTTACGCCACGCTGGGGCTGGTGACCGACTACGATTGCTGGCACGCGGGCCATGATGATGTGACGATTGATATCGTTGTCGACTATCTAAATAAGAACGTGCGCAATGCGCAACTGATTATGAAAGAGGCCGTCAAGCGCCTGACCGAATTGGAACGGAGCTGCAAATGCGGGTCGGCGCTGAAGAATGCCATCTTTACGGCGCCGCATTTGTGGCCGCCCGAGACTCGGCAGAAGTTGGACGTGATAGTTAAGAAATATGCGCTCGAGTGAAATTGTTCGAGCAGTTCGCTGGAAACCCGCATCCAAAGCAGTGTTCAGAGAAGAGTGTTAAGAGGTAATTTATGAAGAAAGCCTTAATTGCATTATGCGCGATATTGATCGCGATTAGCTGTCAAGTTTCGGCTTCGTACGCGCAGGGCGCTGCAAAAACTGGCCCGGACCCGTCAACCGTGCGCGATGAAGATCTGGAAAAGGATTCGTTACATAACCTGGAAGTTGCGCGCCATTACTTCAAGTTAAAGAAAGCCTATGTGGCGGCGATCAAGCGTTGCGAAGAAATCGACGCGGGCAATCCGAATTTCGCGAAGATGGACGAGGTGCTTTTCATTGCCG
>WNFO01004195.1_pt1 | contig 20074 bp, 13 predicted proteins | sample 5400251 | NCBI WGS metagenome assembly WNFO01 (sample SAMN13153354, study PRJNA577476) | soil metagenome | isolation source: 100 cm saprolite under Madrone tree | place: USA:California | collected 2016-06-14
TTCCATCTGCGCTCACCGGTTTTTGTATCGAGCCAGTGATAGAACCAGCCATGTTCCTGAAAAGCCTGGCGCGCAAAGAAGCGCAAAGTTTTCCGCGTGCGTTCACGTGCTTCGGTTGATTCGATCCAATGGTGTTCAGCGCCAATGCATAAGGCCGTTAAGCCAAAGCCGGTCGCAGCAATACTGCCGACGTTTTGATGATTCTGATCGAGAGGTGACCCATCGGTTCGCGCGCGATCAGGCACCAGGCCCGTCTTCGGATCAGCCTGGCCCCAGAAATAATGAAACGACCGCTGTTCGAGATCTTCGAGAAACTGCAGGTCGGTCGGCGAGAACCTGTCCGCCGCCGGAGCGCTCTGCAATGAGCTGGACGCAGTTGAAAGGCAAACGGCCAGCAACAGGATTGAGGAGAGACATATACGCAAGGCAGAGATTGCATGACTGCGGGCTGAGTACATGAGGTTCTTCAACAACTGGTGCTAATCGACCACGAACTTTGACTCGATGAGATCTTCCGAGCTCGATCCCGCCATCACCTTGAACTCACCAGGCTCAACCACAAACTTCATCTCGCGATTGTAAAAGCCCAGAGAATCAGCATCCAGGGTGAATTCAATTCGACGCTTTTCGCCGGGTCGCAGCGTTACCCGCTGAAAGCCTTTCAACTCTTTTACTGGTCGGGTCATGCTGGCTGCCACATCGCGAATGTACAGCTGGACCACTTCATCGCCGGCGCGCCGGCCCACATTTTCCACTTCGACGGTCACCGTTAACTTGCCGTCCGGCCGGATCTGTTGAGCGCTGAGTTGCAGATTGCTGATTTTGAATTGTGTGTAGCTCAGTCCAAAACCAAAAGGGAATTGTGGCGTCCAGGGAACGTCCAGATATTTTGAAGTGTATCGGTTGTTTGCGTCTGGCGGTCGTCCCGTGTTCATGTGGTTGTAGTAGATCGGCACCTGACCCACGGTGCGTGGGAAAGTGACCGGTAATTTGCCTCCGGGATTTACGTCACCAAAAAGCACATCTGCGATTGCGTTGCCGGCCTCTGTGCCGCCCATCCAGGCCTCCAGGATGGCGGGCTCGTTATCGACAATCCAACCAATAGTCAAAGGCCGTCCGTTGATCAGCACGACCACGGTTGGCTTGCCGGTCGCGTAGATCGCCTTTACCAGATCCATTTGACGACCGCTCAGATCCAGTGAACTCTTGGAAGCGGCTTCACCAACCACTTCGGACGTCTCGCCTACGAATACGACCGCCACTTCGCTGGCTCGCGCCAACGCTACTGCTTCCGCGAAGCCGGCTGTGGAATCTCCCAGTGTGTCACATCCTTTCGCATAGCCAACCTTTGTCTTTGACGACACTTTTGCCTTGATGCCGGCTAAAGGAGTGATTGTGTCGTCAGGTTTTCCATCGCCGGCCCACCAGCCGAGCGGAGTGCGGTGGTCGTCAGCCAGTGGCCCAATGACCGCAATCGAACCGATAGTACGGTTGAGCGGCAATGTGTCACGTTCGTTTTTTAAGAGGACCATCGAGCGCCCGGCAATCTCGCGCGCGGCAGTTCGATTGCTGCGGGTAAGCAAGCTGTCGCTCTCGGGAGCTTCGGTCGTATAAGGATGTTCGAATAGTCCCAGGCGAAATTTAATTCGCAGAATTCGGCGCACCGCTTCATCAATTGTGGCCTGCGATACTTTTCCTTCCTTCAGTAGTTCAGGCCCTTGCTGATTGAACAGACGACTTACCATTTCCATATCGACGCCCGCATTCAGCGCGGCCTGCGCGGCCTCCTTATCATTCGCCGCCACGCCATGATTAATAAGCTCCTTTACCGAGGTGTAGTCGCTGACGACGAAACCATCAAACTTCCATTCACCACGCAGGACCCTGGTAAGCGTGAATGGATTCGCAGAAGTCGGCACACCGTTCAAGTCATTAAAGGCGCTCATTACTGTGCCCGCGCCGGCATCGATAGCAGCTTTGAAGGGAGGGAAGTAAATCTCGCGCAGCGTCTGCTCAGACATGTCCGTGGTGTTGTAATCGCGTCCCCCTTCCGCGGCCCCGTATGCAACCCAGTGTTTGGCGCAGGCGAGAATCTTTCCCGGCGCACTGTAATCACCGCCTTGAAAACCCATCACGCGAGCGCGCGCGAAGGCCGCACCCAGATAAGGATCTTCGCCGGCTCCTTCGGTGATACGGCCCCAGCGGGGGTCGCGTGCAATGTCCAGCATTGGCGCAAACGTCCAACGGACCCCTTGCGAATACGTTTCTTTGGCGGCGATGCTGGTAGATTTTTCGGCGAGAGCCGGGTCCCAACTGCTGGCCTCGGCCAAAGGAATGGGAAAGATTGTGCGGTAACCATGAATGACGTCGAAACCGAAGATGAGCGGAATCTTTAAACGCGATTCGTCCATCGCGATGCGTTGCAGTTCATTGGTTCGCTGCGCGCCGCGCACGTTGAGCGTTGAGCCGAGCAGCCCCTGGCGAACAAGCTCACGATGCTCGGGGCGAAAATTCCCGTCGCCTTCGCCGTCGAGTTGTTGCAGTTGCCCGAGTTTTTCCGCCAGAGTCATTCGCGTCAGAAGCGCATTGATTCTTCTTTCGTTGTTCGATTGGCGCTGTTGCGCGGAATTAGGTGCGACGGAAAAGATGAGTGCGAGAGCCAGAGCCAGAATGCCGAATTTAATAAGCCTCAAGTTGCTGTCCTCAATTCTCGACTGAAAGAATAAACGCGTGCGTTGGTCCTGTTTGAGCAAGACCGCAAGCGTCACGCTCTTCTACTAAATCGCAATTTGCCGTCAATATTGTGGGCTCAGTATACTACAGCGTCTTCCTCCAACGCCTGAACATCCGCTCACACGTTGGGAAAGCTCAGCTCTGAAATGAATGGTGACCACACATGGCAGCGCCTGATTCGCGTTTCTCTAATAAGCGTCCTGGTCTGTGTCGCACTCGGCGCCGGCGCTCAGCTTATGCTCGCGCAACCGCGACAACCGGCGAACAAATCCCGGCGCGCGGCGAGTGAAGACGTTCCCTCTCTCCTTCATGAAGCAGCGTTGCTGTTACAGGCAGGCAAGCTCGACGAAGCAGAGCCGTTACTACGTCGGGCTATTGCCGCTGCTCCGTCCAATGCTGATGCGCACAACTTACTCGGTACGATTCTCGACCAGCATGGCCAGACCCAGGCAGCTGAGCGCGAGTATCTCGCGGCGCTGCGCTTAAATTCCCGGGCAACTTCAGCCCGCGCCAATCTAGGCGTCTTGCTGGCGCACACGGGCCGTGCGGAGGCCGCCGTCGAGGCTTTCGAGGCCGTCCTGCGAGAGGTCCCGGATCATTCTCAGGCGACGATTAATCTGGCCCTTCTCTATGCGGCGCGCGGCGATTATAGTCGCTCAGTTCCCTTATTCGAGAGCGCGCGACGGCACCAGCCTGACAATCTCACGGTGCTATCGCAGCTTGGTTTCGCGCTCTATCAACTCAAACGCATTAACGAAGCAGCGGCAGTTCTCGCGGCCGCCGTTTCGCTGGCGCCGGCCGACCCCGATGTTCTCTACCTCTCAGGTCTGGTCGGAGCGTTGCGTGGCGACAGTGAAGCCGCGGTCGAGTTTTGGCAGCGGGCCCTCGCACAGCGCGCAGACTTCGCGGCCGCGAATTTCATGATCGGCGAAGAGCTGCGAAAGCACAGGCGCTACGAAGGAGCGGCGGAGTTTTACGAGCTGGCCTTGAAGCAGGATGCGGCGCAACTAGTCTACTACGTTCGGCTCGGCGGTACTTACATGCTGCTGGTGCGTTATAACCGGGCACTTGAAATCTTTCAGCGCGCGGCCCGGCTGTTTCCCGGATCAGCGGAAGCTCAATACTTCGTCGGGATCGCGGCGCGCGGCTATGGCAACCTTGAGGCTGCCGAGGCTGCTTTGCGTAAGTCGCTTGCCTTGAGAGACAGCAACGTGGATGCGTTGGCCCAGCTTGGCTTTGTCTTAGGCGATCGGGGACGCGATGCCGAAGCCGAGAGACTCTTGCGGCATGCGGTCGCGCTTGACCCGCGTCACTTCTATGCAAACTATGATCTGGGCCGTCTGCTCGTCCGCACGCGGCGCTACGACGAGGCGATCGGCGCGCTGGCGGTTGCTGCCCGGATACGAGCGCGCGATCCCGGTGTCCACTATCAGCTATTCATCGTTTATACACGGCTCAAGCGGAAAGATGACGCCGACCACGAGCTGGCCATCTTCAAGCAGTATGATGCAGAGAGCAAGGCGCGGCGCGCTCTGGGAGATGACGTAATCGAAGATACCCTGCCACGCTCGACGAGTGAAGGCAAACCAGACTAAAGAGATTGTGTGGGCCGCAAAAAAGCCCGACACCGAAGTGCCGGGCCATTCCCATCCTCAAAAAGTATTTCCTCAGTAGCTGATCTTAACAGCTGAGGATCGAGAAACAAGGAACGATCCCCCGAAACCACACGAAAGTAAGGCAAACTGAAGGTCTTCTTTGTCCTTGTTTCGTGTGGGTTGGGGGATCTTATTAGCTTTTCAGCAAGCCTCCTAAAACTGAAATCGACCCTGGATTTCAATTACCCGTCCGGCCAGACCGCGTTCGGCCCTTCCAAACAGCGCGTTCTGGACCTGTGTGCTCGGGCTGTTGAAATTGAATGGCTGCAGATTCAGCAGATTGAAGACATTGAAAAAGTTGGGGCTACTCAGACCAAACTTCTTACTGACCGCCATATCAATATCAAAGTAACGCGGCCCGCGGAACGAGTTTCGGCCGATGCCGGGCAATTGGAATCCGTTCGGCGCCGCGGTGCTAAAGAAGGCGGCGCCACCGCCCGGGAAATTGCTGCCGGTAATAAACGCATTGTTGGAGGTGTCGTTGCCGGCGCCTCCTCTATAAGAAACCGGCCGCACCGGACAAAGACCCGGTCCGCGCGTGCTGATGCACTGGCCGACCACCGGAGTCCACGGAAAGCCTGTATGCGCGGTAAGAATTCCACTGAGCTGCCAACCGCCTAAAATACTACCGGCCGCGTCGTGACGATTCCGGAGGATTGGTAATTCCCAAAGTCCGGAAGCGACAAAGTTATGGCGCACATCATAGTCCGAAGGACCAACTTCCTGTCGCACGTCGAGCGGATAGGTCGGATTGGTGTTTGCCGTTGGACCTTCGTACGAGACGACGTCTGTACTCTTGGCAAAGCGATAGATGGCGTCGAACTGAAGACCATTTGAAAATCGCCGTGTCAGGCGCGCAATCAAAGCATTGTAGTGGGCGCTCGTGTCCGGCGTTGGAAATAAAATGTTGTCGAAGAGGAACGTATCAGTGAAAAGGAACCGTTCGTTGACAAGTCTCACCAACTTGCGACTCTGGCTGCCCTGATAACCAACTTCAGCGACCAGCTTGGCCGGCAGGCTGTACTGTCCTTCGATCGAATACGTATAGACGTAAGGCGTCGGCACTTTGGCTGGCGCGCCGTAGATCTCCACCTGTCCGCCGGGGGGCAAGTTGGTTGGGATACCGTTTGCATTGAAGGTCATCCTAAGGGCCGGGTTTGTCGGGTAGCTGAACGGAGAATTATTCGTCCCGAGCGCATAGAGAATTTCGCCGCCATTGAAAGGCGTGCTGAAATCCGACGCCGAAGTGCCACAGCACACCCTGTAGCGTGCGAAGAACGGCGGATTGCCGCGAACGTTAGCGAATTCAAGTAGCGGAATGCGGTTGTAAGCGATGCCGAAACCGCCGCGAACCACCAACTTGTTTTCGTTGAGCAGTCCGTGAAAGGACTCACCGAAGTTCGGACTGTAAGCAAAGCCGATGCGCGGCGCGAAGTTGTTTCGATCGGGTGGGTAGAGCGATTTGACGACAGCGATTCGTGCGCCGGTTATCTCTTGCCCGGCCGAGCCCAGAATAAAGTTGCTGAGGACCCCATTTTTCTCTGTTAGCGGAGCGAAGTATTCCCAGCGCAGACCGAGATTCACGGTCAAGTTCGGCCGGAACTTCCAGTCGTCCTGCAAAAACAAGGCGTCGGTCGATGAACGGAAGTTGCGCTTTGACTGCGCCGGTCCGCCCGTACGGGGATCCGCATTGATCTGATAGAACAGAGGCGCATCATTGGCAAAGTTGAAGATACCGGCGAAAGTGTAGAGCGGCCGCGACCCCCCTGAGAGGTCGTTGTTGTCCTGCTCCCAGCGGCGTTCTCCGCCGATGCTGAGACCGTGGTTTCCGCGCAGCCAGCGGAATGTGTCGCGGAATTCGAAAGTGTTTTCAGAAAAGATGCCGGGCGTCGTTTCCGCCCAGGGTGCGCCCCAACGTAGACGGTCAAAGGGCAGAGTCTCGATTTCGATTCGTGGAATGCCAAAGTTAGTGCCAGCCGAAGAAGCAATTTCGTCGAACGCGAAGCGCGTCGCATTAAAGCGCGCTTCGTTAGTCTTGTTGGAAGAGATGGTCCGCGCCCAGGTCACCATCCCAAATAGATTCTGCGGGGCGGTCGTAATATCGCCCATCGGGCGGCTGCGGCCCGCCGCATCGGCGCCCGTTCCGTTGAAGCGTGAAATGTAAGAGCTAAAAGTCAGTGTGTCTTTCTTTGTAAGATTAAGGTCGATGCGCGGATTAAACTGATTTCCGCGGCTTACTGTAGGCACGGAGAGTTGCGCATACTGAAAGTCGGGAATGCCGTCAAGCGCTCCATTGAGATTGCCGAATGAAATGTATTGACCCTGAGCGCCCTGCAGACTTCCGATGTCGAGGCCGCCCGCGACCTGCTGACAGCTTCCGAAGCCCGCGAACGCGCAAGTGACGGGAATCACGGAAACTACGCGCGGCGCTATGCCTGAGGCACTCAGGATTCGTGCCGCAATACTATTTGGCCGCGCTGATATTACGGTCTGACGAAATTGCGGAGTTTCAATGAAAGCATTCACCGTATCGGTATTGGTGCTGCGCAGGCCCTCATAGGAAAAGAAAAAGAAGGCCCGGTCCTTGCCGCTCCAGGTAGAGCGACCACCTTCGCCAAACCGCGGCAGGGTTATCGGGCCGCCGATACTCCCGCCGAACTGGTTAAGGTGCTGGTTGACTTTGATACCCGGCGCGCCATTGGGACCGCCGTATTTATTCACGGCGTTTAGTCCGGGACTGTTGTTTTTAAGAAAGAGACTGCCGTGAAAGGTGTTCGTGCCGTTTTGCGAAACAGTCAGCACCTGTGCGCCTGAGTTACGACCGTACTCTGCCGAGTAGACGTTCGCGATCACGCGCACTTCTTTGACTGATTCCTGGTTCGGTGTTATTACCGCGGCGCCGCCATTAGTTAAACTGTTTACGCTGGTGCCGTCAATCTGGTAATTGTTGGATGTTATTCGCTGGCCGTTGGCAGAGATTTGCGGTGCATTCTCGGTCTGAAAAATCGACCGGCTCGACCCTCCTGGCCCGACGACGTTAGGTAAAAAGACCGCGCCACCCGTGCCACCACGCGCAGCATCGCCGAATACTCCCGGAGTTAACCGAGCTAACTCATAAGGGTCGCGCCCAAACTGCGGCAGCGCGCGGACCTCCTGCGTGGTGATTGCCTTGTCAACGTTTGCGTTTTCAGTTTCTAAAATCTGTGCAGTTTCCTGAGTCACGGTAACCGTTGCGCTCACGTCGCCAACCTCAAGCTGGACGTCGATGCCCTGTACTGCTTCGGCATTGACCGCGACGTTGTCAAATACTTTCTGTTTGTATCCGGCTTTTTCAACTGTCAGTTTGTACTTGGCCGGCGCCAGGCCCGATATTCTGTAGAAACCTTCGCTGCTCGCCGTGGTCTCTTGCGCTTTCCCGGTTTCAGTATTGACCAGCGTGATCTTCGCCTCGGGTACGAGTCCCCCCGCGGTGTCGGTGACGGTCCCCTGGATGCCGGCCTTGAATTGAGCGCTGGCGGTGGTAACGATGAATAAAAGCAAAAGACCGCACACCGATGTGCGGGCGAAAATAGATAAGATGCGACTCATAGAAAACTCTCTCCTTCTTCCGCCTTGATTCTTCATGACTTAAGCCTGCCGCTCGAACGGAAGGCTAGGAAAACCGGGCCGGATGTTCGCGGAACGGAACATCGGCAGCGCTTGCTTCGAGACGCTCAGGGGGACCGGCGGTGCGGGCGAGTCCTTCGAATTCCTAAGGGGGCCGCGCAGTCCAAACCTCCGGTATGAAGGAGGTAACACACAATTGGGGGATAGAATAGTCGGGCAGTGCGGGGATTGTATGTGCATTACTGCACTTACTCTGAACAAAGGGGATTTGGCTCGCCGATATAATGCAATGAAAGCGGCAAAACTTCAATGTGTTTTTGACTTGGCTCTGATAAGCTCCCCGTTTCGATCTGATGAATGAGCGGCAAAGATCGAGAGTTCGATATGTTGTTCAGGCTTCATACCGGACTGTACCTCAGCCCGAATTCGATAAATGGATGCGGGAAGTACTCTTCATTTTATTACTGGTCCTTAGCTGTTCCACTCTGCCGGCACAGACAACGGATCGTGTGGCGCCCGGAGCACCCGGTCACGACGCCTATTGGTTAAGCGCAGCTAAGAACGGATTCGGCACCGCGAACAGCGTTGCTTCCAGGGTCTGGTTCACGCTTAATGACGGCGTATTGACGGAAGTCTATTACCCGACACTCGACGTTCCGAATGTCCAGATGTTGCAACTGGTGATTGCGACTCCAGAAGGAAAAATCGAAACAGAAAGCGAAGATACCACTCATTCGATCAACGTGATGGACAACGCGCAATCGCTCAGCTTCCGGCAGGAGAACATAGCCAAGAGTGGAGCGTATGTCATAAGCAAGTCTTACGTTACCGATCCTGACCGGGATTCCTTGTTGATTTCAGTTTCGTTTCGGGCGTGGAAAACTGACTCGAGCGCATACCACCTTTACGTCTACTACGACCCTTCACTTAATAACAGCGGGATGCATGATTCAGCATGGACTGAGGGAAACGCGCTGATCGCCGAGGACGGCGATAAAGTTTCCGCGCTAATCGCGGACCCCGCGTTTGCCGAAACTACCAATGGATATCTGGGCACGAGCGATGGCCTCGAGCAACTGCGGACGGGAAAACCTATCATCGACTATCAGCGAGCGGCCGAAGGCAATGTAGTCCAGGTTGGTCGGCCTCGTCGTACCCGAATAGTTTTTGGGAACCGGATCAACTTCACTCTCGCGCTGGCCTTCGGGAAGAAACCATCCGAGGCGTTAGCTAACGCACAGGCTTCCCTGCGAACGGGATTCGAGAAGGTAAGCGATCAGTATCGAGCCGGCTGGCATTCGGATCTTCAAGGGATGCCCGCCGTCGAAGCAAAATGCCAGCGCCAATTCAACCTTGCGGCCATGGTTTTGAAAGCGTTGGAAGACAAGACCTATCGCGGCGCGATTATCGCTTCGCCGTCTATTCCCTGGGGCGGCGGGCCGAACGCGAATGAACCGACGATTAGTGGATATCACGCGGTTTGGTCTCGGGATCTTTATGAAGTCGCGACTGCTTTCTACGCGATGGGTGACACGGATGCCGCTAAACGCGCGCTCGATTATCTATTCAACGTCCAGCAAAAACAGGATGGCAGCTTTCCGCAAAATTCCTGGGTGAATGGCCGAGCAATTGGCGGCGGCTTGCAGATGGATCAGGTCGCGTTTCCCGTGATCCTGGCTTATCAATTTGCCCAAACGGATCGCCTTACATGGTTGAAACACATCAAGCCGGCGGCGGATTTCATCATTCATCACGGACCAAAGACGGATCAGGATCGCTGGGAAGAGAAGTCGGGTTATTCGCCGGCGACGATCGCGGCTGAGATTGCCGGTCTGGTGTGCGCCGCGCATATCGCGCGCCTCAATGGCGAACTGCGATCGGCTGCTAACTATCTCAGAACTGCTGACGACTGGTCGCAAAATGTCGAACGCTGGACTGCGACGACGACCGGACCTTTCGGAGACGGCAAATACTTTCTCCGCATTAGTCAAAACGGAAATCCAAATGCCGGCACAAAAATCGAAATCAACAGCGGCGGCGGGGTCTATGACGAACGGGAGATAGTTGACGAGGGATTCCTCGAGCTGGTCCGGCTCGGCATTAAAGCTGCAGACGATCCATTGATCCTGAAGTCGCTGGCCGTCGCGGATAAACTGATTAAGGTTGAGACACCAGTGGGCTCCGGGTGGTTCCGTTACAATCATGATGCCTATGGTGAACGGCCCGATGGCGGGTCCTATGACGGAAAGAATGGCGCGGGCCGTTTGTGGACGTTGCTTACCGGTGAACGCGGCGAATACGAATTAGCTTCAGGAGATCGAGAGCTGGCGCGCAGGCGGTTGGACACGATGATGGCATTTGCCAATGACGGGGCGATGATTTCTGAACAGGTCTGGGATCGGCAGGAAAAGTCTGCTGCGGGTTTTAGGTTTGGCGCCGGAACCGGCTCGGCGACGCCGCTCGCCTGGTCGATGGCTCAGTTTATTCGGCTGGCAATTAACCTCGATCGTGGCCGAAATATTGAAACGCCGCAGATCGTTGCGGAGCGTTACCTGAAAAGGACAGGAGCGGTACAGAACCGGAAGCGGTAGCGACCGGGTCAAAGACTCAACCTCCGGGACGATGAATTGTTCCTAAACGATCGACGGAATTCAGCGACCCACTGTGCGGACCCCGTCGCTATCGGTCCGGATTTTGTACCGAATTAGAGTTTTTGGAGCGCAGCGGCTAAACCTCCGGAGATCCGAGAAAACAGGTAATCTGACACACGGACCTTAATCCATATGAAGCGACTATTACTAATCCTAATTTGTCTGGCCGCTTTCGGTTTGACAGTCCGAGCGCAGGACATTACCACTCTGGAAAAGATCGGCCCGGTCGCCAGTTTCAGCCGCGACGATCATAGCGTCACGTTTAACTGCCGGGACAACTCTCAGGTTCAGCTGACAGTTCTGGCGCCGGATCTGATTCGTGTCCGGGCCTCTTTCACCAAGGCAATTCCAGCGAGAGATCACTCCTGGGCCATCGCCAGGGAACGTTGGGAGACGCCGCACTGGAGTTTGAGGGAAACGGCAGAGTCCGTCACGATCTCGACGGATGAATTAGAGGCAGTCGTGCGCCGCTCGCCCCTCCTGATTGAATTTCGCGATGCTCGCACGCACGAACTGATCAATGCGGACGAACAGCCGATGGCCTATGACGCGAAAGGCCTGCTGGCTGGAATGATGTTTGATCCGCAGGCGGGAATATTTGTCGCCGCGTCGAAAAACCTTGGCTTTGATGAGCACTTTTATGGTCTGGGAGAAAAGGCCGCCCATCTCGACAAGCGGCGCGGCTACTTCGTGAATTGGAACTCGGATACGCCGGGCTACACCGAAGGCAAGGACCCGATTTATCAGACCATCCCGTTCTACATCGGCTTGCAGCAGGGTGTCGCTTACGGACTCTTCTTTGATAACAGCTATCGCAGCTACTTTGATTTTGGCCGGTCTTCGCAGCGGCGCGCGTGGTTTGGCGCCGAAGGCGGCGAACTGAACTACTATTTTTTGTACGGACCGCAGATCAAGAAGATCCTTGGTCGCTATGCCGATCTTACCGGCCACATGCCTCTGCCGCCGATGTGGGCGCTCGGCAATCAGCAAAGCCGCTGGAGTTACTATCCCGACACAATGGTAGAACAGGTGGTTCGCGAATATCGCGAGCGCGACCTGCCGCTGGACGTCATCCATCTGGACATCGATTACATGCAGGGGTATCGAGTCTTCACGTTTGACACCTCGCGCTTTCCGAATCCCAAAGAATTCACCGCCAGGCTGGGCCGCCAGGGCGTGAAGTTGGTTGCGATTGTAGATCCCGGCGTGAAGTATCAACCTCCAGCAAAGAATGCCCCTTCCAGTAAATCGACACACCCGGAACTGGAGACGCAGAGTCAGCGCTACTACGTTTTCGACGAAGGGATGGAGAAGAATTATTTTCAGCATCGCCGGAGTGGTGAGTTGTTCATTCCCAAAGTCTGGCCCGGCGAAAGTGTTTTCGTCGACTACACTCTGCCCGAGGCCCGGCGCTGGTGGGGCGACCTGCACCGCGCGTACACAGACAACGGGGTGGCTGGAATTTGGAACGACATGAACGAACCGTCCGATTTTGTCGATCAGACCGGCAAGAACCAGCTCGATGTGATCAGTTACGACGAAGGCGAAAGATCGACGCATGCCAGGAATCGAAATGTGTTTGCGTTACTCGAAGCGCGCGCTACTTATGAAGGACTGGCGCGATTACGGCCGGACGAGCGGCCATACGTGATCACGCGGGCGGCTTATGCTGGAATCCAGCGCTATTCGACGATGTGGACGGGCGATTCCAACAGCACCTGGGACGCGCTGGCCCTGAACGTCCCGATGTTTACTACCCTCGGACTCTCAGGTGAGCCGTTTGTGGGCAGCGACGTCGGCGGTTTCATGGGTCGCGGAAACGGCGAGTTGCTGGTCCGCGGGTATCAGATAAGTTTTCTGGCGCCATTCTGCCGCAATCACAAGACAATCGACGGCTACGACCAGGAGCCGTGGCGCTTTGGGAAGTACTACGAAGACATCATTCGCAAGTATCTGAAGCTGAGATATCGTTTGTTGCCGTTTCTTTATACGACGCTGGAAGAGGCGCACCGCACGGGTGTGCCATTGTTTCGGCCCCTAGTGCTGAACTATCCGGATGATTCAAATACTTACAACCTCGACGATGAGTTTATGATTGGGGACGACCTGCTGGTCGCGCCGATAGTGAAGCCGGATTTGACTTCACGTCTGGTCTATTTGCCAAAAGGCGTCTGGTATGACTACTGGACGAACAAACGATACGAAGGGGGCATGATGATTCGCGTTGATGCGCCGCTGGACACAGTGCCAATGTTTGTTCGCGGCGGCGCGATTGTACCGCTGGGGCCGGAGATGAATTATGTGAAGGAGAGAAGGTTCGATCCAATCACATTCGCAATCTATCCCGACGGCGGCGGTTCAGCGTCGACTACACTCTATGAAGACGACGGACTGAGTCCGGCATATGAACAGGGAGCCTTTCGTCGTACCACCCTCCAAACGAAACGACTCGCGAGCGGCTATGTCGTAAGCATTAATGCTCCGCAAGGCCAATACAATCCCGGGCCGAGAAGGTTTGGTTTTGTAGTCAAATCTGCGCCGAATCCGAAACTGGTGACTATTGCGGACGACGGCAGAGCCCAAACCGTGCAGATCAAATGAACAGTGGAATAACTCATGCCGCTCGCCTCAGTTCGTTTACCAATGAGAACTGGAACAGTCCTTCGGGTGTCGTGTGACTTCGTGGATCGTCGTGCGCGCGGAAAATCCGGTCCACGAAATCACACGAAACAAAACGAAGATCGGAGGAGAACTCAGCGATAGGACATTTCATTCATGACTTGGATCAAAACCATTCCATTCCCTGAAGCTGACGAAAAGTTGCGTACCGCCATGGAAGCGCAACGTCAATTGTATCCAATCGAGTATGCCGTGCCCATCCACCCCACTCCAGATGGTCAGAGTTCGGACATTGTCGCTTCCCACAGCCTGATACCCGACGCTCTCTATCACGCCTTTGCCACGTTCGGCGCCTTGATGTCGCCTGATTTGCCGCTTACCAGACGACAACATGAAATGATCACTACCGTGGTGTCTGTCGCCAACCGTTGTCATTATTGAATCGAGTCCCACGCAGAGTTTCTGCGTCGCGTTACCCTTGACGAAGAGTTGGTGAGGGCCCTGCAAGAGGACTACCGGTCTGCTCCGATTTCTGAGGCGGATCGGCTCATGCTCGACTACGTGACTCAACTCACCCACGACGCCACACGCCTTTCTGAGAAGGATCATCAACGGCTGCGAATGGCGGGCTTTGACGATCGGGGCATTCTGCAGATTACGCTGATTGCATCGTGGTTTAACTATATCAATCGGGTAGCCGACGCGCTGGGAGTTGGTCGAGACTAAGTGTGGCTTGCTACCGCCCTTGATGGCAAACATGAGGCTTTGTCTATCGTTAATTTCAAATTAGGCACTTAGTTTGAAGCTGTTGCGTTAGGAATGAGCGCGTAACACGCTTACGTGATAACGGGCTTTAAAGGATATTCCAACCTGTCTGTTCGATTTACCTGCGCAGACTCAGGAATTACCCGATTGATCTTTGGGGCCGGTTCCTGTACGACTCACCATGTCAAAGAACTCTCGTTCCATAGAAGCCGAAGTTCAGCAAGTGCTTGACGAACCGTGGAACAAGAAGGAAATCCGTTTTGCCCCGAGTGTTGGCAAGATCACCAAGACTGTACCGAGTACACCATCCATTTTCACGATGCCCGGATGCGCACAGTCTGTGTCCCATTGGGCGATAATCGTTCGTTTCAGGACCTGGTTCGAACCGAGGTCCTGGAGCGTGTGACAAAGATGAGCGGGCCGTTGAAGGATTGGCACAAAGCCAGGACCGATTGAACTAACCAGCCCGATACCCTTAGGGCGGTTCCGCTATGTGCGTTGATGCACACAGCAGAAGGCGCTATACTGCGCTGCATCAACGTCATTCGTTTCACTCGCCCATAATGACTCACTGACAATCACAGACCGACGAAGGCGCCTCCTAATGATGCGACCTTGGCGAGAGGAGAGCTCTTGACTCTAACAACCAATGGCAAAGAAGCGTTGAAAACCAATGGAAAAGAAGCGCGGGGCAACCATCTGCTCGCGGCGCTGCCATCTCAAGCATACGATAGACTGAGTCCTCATCTGGAAAAGATTACGTTTGGCCTCGGCGAAGTAGTTTATGAATCCGGAGCCCACATGCAATACGTTTATTTTCCGACCACGTCGCACATCTCTTTGCTGTACACGATGATCGACGGTTCCACGGCTGAGATGGGTCTGGTAGGCAAGGAAGGCGTGGTTGGCATCGCGCTGTTCATGGGTGGCGAAACCGCGCCGAACCGGGCCATGGTCCAGGGCGGCGGCGTGGCCTTTCGCATGAAATCGAAGGCCATGCTGGATGAGTTCAAACGCGGCGGCGAATTCCAACAATTGCTGCTGCGGTACACGCAGGCGTTGATCACCCAAATTTCGCAAACAGCTGTGTGCAATCGTCTGCACTCAGTCGAACAGCACCTCTGCCGCTGGCTCTTGATGACCCACGACCTCGCGCAATCAGACGAGTTGCAAATGACCCACGAGTTCATCTCAAACATATTGGGGGTGCGCCGGGAAGGGGTCACGATGGCTGCCCGGCGTTTACGGGATATGAAAATGATCAGCTACGTGCGTGGTCACATAACCATTGTTAGCCGGAGACAACTGTTAGCCCATGTCTGTGAGTGCTATCAGGTAGTGAAAGATGAGCATAGCCGCTTGCTGGGCTAAGAGCGGCACTCCTCTCATTTGCCGGTCATCACTGGACGAACCTAAACATTGTCCAACCACCCTCCTTTGAAACCGGCGCGCCGCAATCCTTCGACGATATAAGGACAGCCTCTCATCAATCGCCATAGGAATCCCGTGCGATAGTTTTCGATCATCGCGACGACGGGTCCCTGATCGAGGCCGTAATAGCCCAGCGAAACCCAGCCGGGCTTGTTCCTCGGCGACGCGAAGGTCGGATTATAGCTGCACTTAAACCCATACTTACTGGTCATTTCTGGAAATTCCTCGTTGAAGTAATGCAAAAACGGCAAGACGATCTCGGGCGCAAATGGTAAAGAGGCGGCAACGGCCCACGGAGCGAGTGTTCCATCATCAGGTCCATACGGGATACCGCGCCCTTTGTAATCGTAGAACCGCACGGTCCTGCCATTTATACGACGCGTCGCTGGTCCCGGCCCATCGCTGGCCGTGATGCCCCAGATACGTTCGCTGTATCCTTTGAAACGCTTCGGATTGCGCATCGCATATTGTTGTTGCGCGTAAGTGGCGCGGCGGCTATTTTCGAAATAATCGATTGCCTTGCGTCGCATGAAATCATCCTGAACGCCGCGAAGGTCGACCCACATGTGCGAAAGTTGATGAATGAAGAGCGGCCCTGCATACAGATATTGAAACCCGTAAATGCTTTTCCATTTGTAACTCCTGGTCCAGGCCCGGTAACTCTTAGGTGAAACGGGAAAGGTCGGGGAGGCAAGCGCGAGCAGGTAAAGAATCAAAGCCTCGCTGTATCCGGTCCAGCGATACTTAATGAATCCGGTTTCAGGTTTCCAGCCGTGCGTTATAGTCGACCCGCCATGTTGCGCCCATTGCCAGTCCACTCGCTGATAAAGTTTATTTGCGATCTGACGAAGCTCGCGCTCTTCTGCGGTGTCACGATCAAAATATTGGGCGGCCGTTAAAGCCCCCAGGATCAAAATTGCCGTGTCGATCGTAGAGACTTCCGACTGCCAGGCCCGGCGTCCCGTCTTCATATCCAGAAAGTGGTAGTAGAAGCCTTTGCGGCCAATCGCGTCTGGCCCTTCGCCGTCAGGACCGTGATAAAAGAACCGCAGCTTCGTCAGGGTTCTCTTGATTGCTTCGGCGCGCGAGAGATAATGGCGCTCGACGGCAATTGGATAGACGGTCAGCGCGAAACCTATTACAGCGATTGAACTGGGCGAGCCTTTGCGCGTGCTGTCAGCCGTTAGACCGGTCTTCGGATGAATTTCGTGCAGGAAATATTTGAAGGTATCCGACTCCAGTTTGGCCAGAGCGTGATCGCTAAACGATGGATAAACCTGTTTCATCGCTCTGTCTCACAGTCTGCCAGCATGCTTGTTCAGATCCGCCCAATCTCAGTGACATCGTCAAGAGCGTCGCATTAGCCTGAGTACGCGCCAGGCCCAAACACAGAGAGCCGCTGCGGCAATGGTGATAACAATGTAGAACGGGTCCTTCAACAGGGCGGGACCTAGGCCAAACACCGCGCCGGTGGTGATGACATAAGCCTTCATAGATTCTCCTCTTAGCCTGAGACGGTCAGAGAGTCTGCGAGGTGACTCTTCCGTTAATCTGTTCGTCAGCCCCAGGTCAGAGCTGGCCCGAGCAGCTCCTTTTATCTACGAATCTTGAAGCCTTTCAGCGCTCGACTTGTGAAGTCCTGGCTGGCTTTCTCTCTGTCAACCGCGTCAAAGCCCGCTCCGACTAAGTCTTCAACGTAAAGCAGAATGAACTCGCTGCGTTTGGCTTCATCTACCATGCGAACGAAACGCTGGAACGCGATTCCTTTTCCGATCAGGTAACCTTTGCCCTCCAAAAACGACGCAGCCCGAGTAACATCGGATTGAGGATCTTGCTTGATGGCGGCTGACACATTCGGCACGACTTCAGAGTCCGCAATATAAGTCTGCCTGGCAAGATCAATGGTTTTTGTAACAGCATAATCGTATGCGCCGCTGATGTTAGGCAAATAACTTTCAAACTGGACCATGTACATGCGTTTAATAAGCCGCTGGCTGTCGGCGGCTACGAAGAAATACTGTTCCACTTGCGCCCTGCCATACAGGACAAAGTTTTGCGTGCCAAGATAAGTGAACGCTTTGTCAAATTTCACCCGGATAGGCGGCAGGTAGCTTGAAGTAAGGACCTGACCTTTGACCAGTCGTGTACGAGTACTGGTAGCGGATTGAGCAAACGCAAGCGTCGAAAACAACAAACTACTTGCGAGCATGAAAATTAGTAAAAGGATTGTTCGCATCGATCCTTCTCCTTCTCCACCTCAACGCGAAGCCCCGAACGTCCAGTTGACCGGGCACAACGATTAACCACAGCCTGATGCCAAAAGAACAGTCAAAGAAGGCAAGACGCGCCCAGTCCCTACGACTTGTTCAGGCGGCCTAGATTAAGCGTCGCAACTTGATTTTGACTTCGGATGCTTGTTCGCCGCGCTTGATCCTCAGCAGATGCTCGCGTCCATCGTGCTTGAACATCTCTCTTATATCATCGAGCACTAATTCCGAAGACGGTTTATTATCAATCGCAGTGATGACATCTCCGCCGCGCAATCCTGCTTCGGATGCCGGAGAATTCTCCGTGACATGGAAAATTGTGAAGGCGTCAAGCTTAATCCCTTCGGCAGTTAGAACCATGCCGCTCATATCAGATTCAAATGGTTCCAGGAGCCGATCGCCTGGTTCAAGAATCATGCGATGGTTCCGATAGTCAAAGATTACTTTGAATCGTCGCAAGATTCCGTCGCCAATATTTCCGGTGAAATCAGGATTAGCCAGCGCGCCCTTAGCCGATGTGGCAAGGCCGGTCACAAGCTTCTCCAGTACGAAACGCCCTAACTGCAAGCTCTGCACTCGACCAAGCCGCATAGAAGTTTCGCCGCCAATTCCTGCAGACGGAGCGGCGATTGTTTTGGGCATAGACTCGAGTATCTTTTGTATCTTGACGAATGGAGTGCCAAGAATAAGCGCATGGCTGCCGCCAGTGTCAATCCTGAAGTTTCCTTCGAGGGGCACTCGGCCCGGCAAGTTGAGTCGTGCGCGTACTGAAGGACCATTGTCTTTCAACTCAAGTGGAATCGAGTCGTCAGTGCCGGAATACTGAAAACTCTTCGGCTCATACACGTTGATGATGCGCGCCACATAATCAATTTCAACCACGAACCGGCTGAAGAAATCATGGCCGAGTATGCCGTCGACGATGTGCCCTATGTATCGGTTTAGATTTGATAGCGGCAGGACAACGACTACACGCGCCTGGAAATCTACGCCTGGAAGACTGAAAGAAACATTTTTCGCCATCCCAGCCGCCACCGAAGTTTCACCTACTCCTTCGATATCACCGCCGCCCGAGACTTTGATGCCAAGTGCCTTCGCACGATTGGTATCAAGCAGTGAACCGGCGGCCCCGGTGTCGAGAATGAACCAGAGTGGCTCTGAACCATTGACGCGCACCTGCAAGAAAATGATGTTGGACGATAGCTCAAACGGGATGTGTAACGCGCTCGTGCCCGAAAAGAAACCCGTGGCCGGTGCGGGCTGTTGGGGAGCAAGCGAGTTACGTTGAAGCTGCTGACCATTGGCAGGCATCAGCATCAAGAGAATTGAGAGCAGTACGATCAAGACAATCAAGCGACGATTTGAAGCACCACAGGTTTTCATAACTTAGCAAAAACGGACTGGCAGCATCGATCCATGAGCGAGCAGCTACGCCATAGGTTTCGACTACCAGTTGGCATAGCCAACGAAATATTTATAGCCCACAGCGCAAGCTGTGGGTCAGGTCGCGACCATTGGGCCAGAGCCCCGGAGGGGCGACATAGACTTACTTGTGATGATCGCAGCTTGCTAATTATGTCGCTCGCTTCGCGAGCTTGGTTTCAATCGGCGCATGGACCCACAGCTTGCGCTGTGGGCTACTGATATGCCGCCCGCAACGCGGGCTTTTCGCAAATATCCGAAGCGATCCAATGATTTGTCGGTTGCGCCTCGGCGAGTAGAGCGTTCGGTACAGAACCCGGAGCGGTAGCGACGGGGTCCGGCCATCCAATTCCGTGGGTCGACCAGGTGTTCGCGTTTCCCCAGGCATTGCTCACTGACGACGCGACGTCGCCTGTCGAGTGTTTGACCCGGTCGCTACCGCTCCCGGTTCTGTACCGAGTAGCAACCCAACGTCCGAGTTCACCGCGCGCGGCGTCTACATTCAACCTTCGCTTCAATCAATCAAGTTGAAGAAAGCATGGACTCCAAGGATTTATTACGCGCTTATCATTGAATCAAGTCTGCGTCGCCAATCATTTGCCGGCTGCGGCAAGCAGCGATGGATACCGCGCAAGAAAGAATTGTTCTGTCGGTTCCATAAAACCCTTGACTGCGTCGAGGAATGTCCCATAGTCCTTACTCCCGACACGCAGGCGGTCGCCTGCCGCTTTGACCACACCAGGATACCGTTTTACGAAGTCTTTGGTGGCGACCCCAGCCGTGTGAACGACGGCATGGCGAATTCCCCAGATCAACTCCATTCGAGGCGCGAGATCATCCGGATAACCTCGCGCTCCCATTCTTTCGAGGCGCGATATCCAGCGGGTCGGCCCTCCATCACTCAGCCATCCGCGCGCCCATCGAG
>WNFO01006711.1_pt1 | contig 20071 bp, 18 predicted proteins | sample 5400251 | NCBI WGS metagenome assembly WNFO01 (sample SAMN13153354, study PRJNA577476) | soil metagenome | isolation source: 100 cm saprolite under Madrone tree | place: USA:California | collected 2016-06-14
GGCGTACTACGAGGACATCAAGCGCGGCACCGTGGGCGAGGGGCGCGCGCCCGAAGCGTGCAAGATCCTGTTCGGCGTCCAGCCGATCCTCGGGGCGACGGAAGACGAGGCGCGCGAGAAGCAGGCGCAGCACAACCGCCTCGTCCCGCTCGAGGGCGGCATGGCGATTCTCTCGGGCCACCTCGACTTCGATCTGTCGACGCTGCCGCTCGACGAGGTGATGGCCGGCCGCACCGAGCCGCAGCTGCAGCGCATGCAGACGCGGTACCGAACCTTGACGGGGGAGCTCCTCACGCTGCGCGAGGTCGCGCAGCGCCACGGACAGAGCGTGGGGCTGCTCCAGCTGGTGGGCACCCCTTCGCAGGTGGCCGACCAGATGGAGGACTACTTCGACCGGGTGGGCGGCGACGGGTTCATGCTGTCACCGATCTATTCACCGGGGGCCATCGAGGAGTTCGTCGATCTCGTGGTGCCGGAGCTGCAGCGGCGCGGCCGGTACCGCCGGGACTACGCCGGGACGACGCAGCGCGATCATCTGATGCAGGAGGAGTGACCCCGACTCGTTCCGCGCGACACGTTACTGTGCGGTGTAGCCCCCGTCCACCGGCAGGCATGCGCCCGTGACGAAGGAGGCGTCGTCCGACGCCAGGAAGAGCGCCGCCCGTGCGATCTCGTTGGGCTGGCCGAGCCGGCCCATCGGATGCTTCTCTTCCAGGAACTTCCGGCTCTCGGGCTGGTCGGTCAGTGCCTTCGTGAGGTTGGTGTACACGAACCCGGGGCACAGGGCGTTCACCCGCACGCCCTCCCGGGCGAAGTGCACGGCCATGTCCCGGGTGAGCTGGACCACCCCGCCCTTGCTGTGCACGTACGGGTCCAGCCCGGTTCCGATCTCCCGCGGCCTGCCCACGAGGCCGTAGATCGAGGACAGGTTCACGATCGAGCCGCCACCCTGTTTCACCATCTGGTCCGCGACGGCCCGGCACATGAGAAACGTGCCCTTCATGTTGACGGCCATCACGAAGTCCCAGACCTTCTCCCAGTCCCAGTCGGCCGGCGCGTTCCTGGGGGCCACCCCGGCGCTGTTCACGAGCACGTCCGCCCGGCCAAATCGCTTCACCGTCTCGTCGACCAGTCGCTGCGAGTCGGACCTGCTCGTCACGTCGCCAATCATCACCAGCGCCTCGCCGCCGGCGCTCCTGACCTGCCCAGCCACTTTCTCCAGGTCTGCCGGCCGCAGGTCGGCGAGCGCCACCTTCGCGCCCTCTTGCGCGAACACCACGGCCGACGCCGCGCCGATGCCCGATCCCGCACCCGTGATCAGCGCCACCTTGTCCCGAAGCCGGCCCGCCATCTGGAGACCTCCATGAATGTTTTTGGGTGCTTCACCGTACCCAAGCCCGTACCCCCGGTCAATGTCCACACGGCGATGGGGCTGCGTGACGCGCCCGCGTGGGCTATTGTGGGGCGGTCGTTTTCAGTGCCAGCGATCGATCCCGGAGGGCTCCATGGACTTCCGCACCATCCGCTACGAACAGCTCGGAGCCGTTGTGCGCATCACCGCGAACCGACCCGAGGTGCTCAACGCCCAGAGCCGTGTGATGATCCTCGAGCTCGACGAGGCATTCCGCGCGGCGTCGGAGGACGACGCGACGCGCGTCATCATCGTGGCGGGCGCCGGGGCGCACTTCTCGGCGGGCCACGACCTCGGCAGCCCGGACGAGCTCGAGGACCAGAAGGCACACCCGGTCGGCCCGGGCCTGCCCGAGAACCTCAAGCGGCTGTCCGAGCTGTACCTCGAGACCTGCCTGCGCTGGCGCGAGGTGCCCAAGCCGACGATCGCCCAGGTGCAGGGCTACTGCATCATGGGCGGGCTCATGCTGGCCTCGTGCTGCGACCTCATCATCGCCGCCGAGGACGCGTTGTTCGCCGACCGGGCGGTGCGCTGGGGCGGCTCGCACGTGCAGTACTTCAGCATGCCGTGGGATCTCGGGCCGCGGAAGGCCAAGGAGTACCTCTTCACCGGCGACTACCTCGACGCGGCGACGGCGCTCGACCTCGGCCTCGTCAACCGGGTGGTGCCACGTGCCGCGCTGGCCGACGCCACGCTCGAGCTGGCGGGGCGCATCGCGATGCAGGATCCCTTCGCCCTCAAACTCGCCAAGGCGTCGGTGAACGAGACGATGGACATCCAGGGCCAGCGGCGCGCCCTCGAGGCGGCGTTCAAGAACTACATGCTGACCATCCCGCACCGCCAGGCGCTCGGCACGTACGGCGCGGCGGCGCGGGCCAAGGGTGTCAAGGACCGGATCAAGACGCGGGACGCGAAGTTCGGCGACGCCGCGGGCGGGTGACCGGGAACCCAACCTTCACGATTCGGGACAGAGGAGGCTGCCATGAAGAAGAGCAAGCCGCGTGTGGCTACGAAGCGGAAGACCCCGGCTCGGCCCCGGGCCGGCGCCTCGAAGTTCGCGCCGGGCGAGTACGTCCGCATCGTGCCGCTCCACTACCCCAAGCCGTCGGTGTCGATCGACGAGATGGGACGCCTCCGGGCCGAGCCGCCCGACACCGATCTGTTCGACGGCCAGCCGCATGTGGCGGCGTCGACCGCGCACCTGACGTACAACCACGGGCCGCTCCTGACCGGCGTCCAGGTGTTCACGATCTTCTGGGGCCAGAAGTGGAGCCAGGCCTCCGGCACCACGATGATGCACAACCTCAACGAGTTCTTTCAGGCGATCGTGGTCAGCCCCCTTATGACGCAGCTCCAGGAGTACAGCGTGCCCGGCAAGGCCATCGGGCACGGGTCGTTCATCGGGACCAAGCTGATCCCCGCCGGCGCGCCGGTGGGCAGCGTCACGGACTCGACGATCCGCAAGCAGCTCAAGGCGTGGATCGCCGCCAAGACGGTGCCGAAGGCCACGAGCAACACGCTGTACTTCATCTACCTGGAGCCGGGCATCGTCTCCGTCATGGGCGGGAGCAAGTCGTGCCAGAACTACTGCGGCTACCACGACGCGGTCGGCAAGGTCTACTACGCGGTGATGCCGTACCCCACGTGCGCCGGCTGCCTGGGCGGGATGGCCGCGTTCGACGCCCTCACCGGCACCAGCTCCCACGAGTTCTGCGAGGCGGTCACCGACCCGGTGCCGGGGTCCGGCTGGTACGACCAGGTCAACGGGGAGATCGGCGACATCTGCGCCTGGCACTTCAAGAAGATCGCGGGGTACACCGTGCAGATGGAGTGGTCGAACGCCCAGAACAAGTGCGTGTGACCGCTAGTCGAACAGCGCCAGGTCGATCGCGTCCCCCATCGCGTTGTACCCGAGATCGCTCGGGTGCAGGTGGTCGCCGCGGTCGTAGATCGGCAGCATGCGGGGCGGGTGCACCGGATCCCGCAGCGCCTCGTCGAAGTCAACCACCGCGTCGAAGGCGCCACCCTCACGGATCCACGCATTGACGGCCTGGCGCTTCGCTTCGCGCTCCGGGGTCCAGGCGCCCACGAGGAAGGTCTCGTTCTCGTACGGGGTCAACGTCGCGCCGAAGATCTTGATGCGGCGCGTGCGGGCGCGCACCGCGAGCTGCTTCAGGCCGGCGATCATATGCTCGGCGGTGACCTCCTCCTCGGGCCTGGCCCGGCGGTTGGAGGTCGTTGGTGCCGAGCATCACGATGACGTGGGTGACGCCGGGTTGGGCCAGCACGTCGCGGTCGAAGCGGCGAAGGCCGCTGTCGCCCCGGACGTCGTGCAGGATGCGGTTGCCGCCGAGCCCCTGGTTCATGACGCCCATCGGGCGGCCGCCGGCGCGGGCCTGTAGCCGGCGTGAGAGCTGATCGGGCCAGCGGCAGAACGCGTCGATCGTCGAGATGTTGGCGTCGGTCAGCGAGTCGCCGAGCGCGACGATGCCGCCGGTGCCGGGTGAAGCCAGCACGTCGACCCCGCAGATGAAGTACCAGTCGTCGGTGAGCTTGCCGACCGGCATCGCGACCGCGGCGGTGAAGTCGCCCGGCGGGGAGATGTAGTTCGTCTGGCGTGAGTAGCGGCCGGTGATGCCGAAGCTCGCCGGCAGGTCGCCCGGCAGGTGGACGCTGATCGCGAGGTCGCGGAGCGGGGGCAGGGGCAGCGAGACCGGGTCGGATATTCCAGGTGAGACACGAAGCCGGGGACGACGATGAGGTCGAGCGGCCCGCTTCCCGTCACCTGGTAGGCGATGTGCAGACCGCCGCTCTTCGTGTACTGAGTCTTGGGGGTGGTGGCCACGATGCCCAGGACAGACTATGAGCGCGGCGCTCCGAGAGGTCATCCCGGTCCGGGCCTGTCTGGCCGATGACCGAGATGGTATAGTGGCCGCGGTTTCGGGACCGGGAGTCGCCGGGCGACGGGAACAGACCCGATAGAGGACGGAGGCCGACCATGGGGATCACGGGGCGGATCACGGGACGCTGGCGTGTCACGGCCAAACTCGTCGTGCTGATCGGCGCGATCGTCATCGCGTCGTCACAGTTCATCGGCGCGCCCAGGGCGGCCGATCCGATCAAGGTGGGCTGGGTCGGCCCGCTGTCGCCCCCGGGTGGCTACGCGGAGGGCGCGCTCATGAAGCAGGCCGCCCAGCTCGCGGCCGACGAGATCAACGCCAAGGGCGGCGTGCTCGGCCGGCAGATCCAGGTGGTCTTCGCCGACACGCGCGGCAAGCCGGAGGAAGGCACCGCGGCGGCGGAGCGGCTGATCTCGCAGGAGAAGGTGGTGGCCATCACCGGGGAGTTCCACAGCTCGGTCTTCCTCGCGGAGATGGAGGTGGCCCACAAGGCGGGCATCCCGATCATCGCGGTGGACGTGTGGGCGCTCAGCATCACCGCGAAGGGGTATCCGGAGGTCTTCCGGGTCGCGCCCAATCAGGCGCTGATCGCGACGAAATACGGCGACTGGATCGCGGCGGCCGGGTTCAAGAACGTGGCCTTCGTGTTCGAGAAGACCGACGGCGGGCAGAGCGCGCGCGACGTCCTGCTGCCGGTGCTGGACAAGCACGGGGTCAAGTACGAGGCGGTCGGGGCCGATCCGAACTCGACGGAGTTCACCGCGCAGATCGAGCGGTTCAAGACCCGCCAGCCGCCCTTCGACTTCTTCATGACCGCGTACAGCGAGGCCGGCGCCTACCCCATGGTCAGCCAGTCGCACACGCTCGGCTTCGCGCCGAGCGCCCGCACCGGCATGGGCAATTCCGGCGGCCCGGCGGTGGATCCCACGTTCTGGAAGAACGTGGGCGAGGCGGGCAAGTACCTGGTCACCGAGATCGTCGGCCTGCCGAAGAACGCGTGGAACGACAAGACCAAGGCCTTCGTGGCGGCCTACAAGAAGAAGTTCAACCACTCGCCGTCGCCGCAGGCGATCGAGAACTACGACGCCATGCTGGTGCTGATCGACGCGATCGCCCGGGCGAAGTCGACCGACGGCAAGGCGCTCATCGCCGCGCTCGAGAAGACCGATATCGTGCTCGGACGCGGACGGTACACCTTCTCGACCAGCAAACAGCCGGACTGGGCCTATCACCAGTTCATGAACGCGCCGGTGGCGCTGGTGCAGTACAACAAGGTAGGCCAAGACGCAGAGGACGCGCCGATCGTCTGGCCGCGGGACATCGCGGACGTCAAGTACACGTACCTGAAGCCGGGCCAGTGAGTCGCCGCTCGGACCCATAGGAAGCGCTTCCGGAAGACCAGCGGGGGAGGCCGTGCGCCGGCGCAGAGAGCGCGCCGGCACGGGGCCTCCCCCGCGGCGTCTCTGAGAGCGCAGTCACCAGGACCAGGCGATGAGCTGGGATTACCTCTTCGTCCAGGCCGCGAACGGGGCGGTCATCGGCGTGATCTACGCCCTGATCGCGGTCGGCGTGACGCTGATCTTCTCCATCCTCAAGATCGTCAACTTCGCCCACGGCGACCTCTACATGCTCGGGGGCTACTGCGCCTACTACGTCATCGAGTACCTGGGCTTTCCCCCGCTGATCGCGATGGTCGTGGCCATGGCGGCGCTCTTCCTGGGGGCGATCGTCCTCGAGCGGCTCATGCTGACGCCGCTCTACAGCGACGCCACCGAGCGCAAGGACGAGTACGGGCTCATCGTCACCTTCGGCCTCGCGTACTTCCTGCGGAACTCCGCCGTCATCGCCTTCGGGCCCTTTCCGCTGAAGCCCCCCTCCTTCATCCCGGGCGTGCAGCGGCTGGGCAATCTGATCGTGACCAACGATCGCCTGGTCGCGGCCGGAGTCGGCATCGTGCTGATCGCCGCTCTGCTCTACTTCATGAAGCGGACGATCTGGGGACAGGCGCTGGACGCGGTCAGCCAATCGCGGGACTCGGCGGCCATCGTGGGCATCAACGCGCGGCGCTTCAACTCGTTCGCGTTCGGCATCGGGGCCGCGCTCGCCGCCGCCGCGGGCGCCCTGGTGGCCCCGATCTTCTCGCTGGCGCCCGACATGGGCGTGCTGCCCAACATCCACGCCTACGTCATCGTGATCCTGGGCGGCATGGGCTCGGTGAGCGGCAGCATCATCGCGGGCGTCCTGCTCGGCGAGTCCGAGAACCTCTTCACCGCCTTCTTTCCCGATCCGACGCGGGCGTTCGCCTACACGAACGCCTTCGGCGTCCTGGTGCTGATGGTCGTCCTCATCTTCCGGCCGCAGGGGCTCTTCGGTCGCCGCCACCTGCGAATGGAGTAGGCGGCCGTGCGGGGGCTGCCGGTTTACGTGTTGCTCGTCCTCGCCGCGCTCGCGCTCGCCGGCGCCGACCGCCTGAACGCGTACTGGCTGCACGTCGCGATCATCGCGATGTACTACGGGATCCTCGCCGCGAGCTGGTCGCTGCTCGCCGGGTACGTGGGCCTGTTCTCGCTGAGCCACACCGCCTTCGCGTCGATCGGGGGCTACACCTCGGCCTTGCTGGTGAAGTGGCTGGGCATCCCGGTGCTCCTGGGCATGGGCGCCGGCGTCCTCATGTGCGGCGCGCTCGGGGGGGCCATCGGCTGGGTGTGTCTGCGCATGAGCGGGCCCTACCTCGCGATCTTCACGCTCGCGTTCTCGGAGATCGTCCGCATCGCGATCTCGACCGAGGACGACGTGACCGCGGGCATGGCGGGCCTGCACACCACCCCCCTGTTCCAGAGCGCCACGCGCCTGCCCTATTTCTACGCCGCGTTCGCGCTCCTCGCGGTGTCGCTGCTGCTCATGGGGCTCCTGGTGAGGTCGCGGTGGGGCCTTTTCCTCCGCGCCATCCGCGAGGACGAGCAGGCGGCGGGGGCCTCGGGGGTTGCGGTGGCGCGCTTCCGCATCCTCACCTTCGCGATCGCGAGCGGCTTCGCCGGGCTCGCGGGCGGCTTCTACGCGCACTACGTCGGCATCATGACCCCGGGCGTCGGCGACCTCGACGAGATGGCGAAGCTGGTCGTGATGACCGTGATCGGCGGCATGGAGCGGCTGCCGACGGCGGTCGGCGGGGCCGTCCTGGTGGAGGTGCTCCTGGAGGTGCTCCGGAGCTACGGCCAGTGGCGGCTGCCGCTGTTCGGCATCCTGCTGCTGCTCACCATGCGCTTCGCCCGCAATGGCCTCGTCACCCCGGTGTGGCTGCGGTTCGTGCGGCTGGGGGAGGCGCGCGTGAGCCCGCGGCGCGCCGCCCGCGACCTCCCGCAGAAGGATTCCGCCGCGTGAGCGAGGGCGCAGAGCTCGTCCGGGGCGTGGGGCTGGTCAAGCGGTTCGGCGGCATCGTCGCCAACGACGCGGTGGACCTCGTCGTCGCCCAGGGCGACCTCGTCGGGCTGATCGGCCCGAACGGCTCCGGCAAGACCACGCTCATCAACCTCCTGACGGGACACCTCGAGCCCGACGGCGGCGAGGTGCTGGTGCGCGGCCGGCGGGTGAGCGGCCGGCCGCCGCACGTCTACGCCGGCATGGGCGTGGCCCGGACGTTCCAGCTGACGCAGCTCTTCGGCCGCATGACCGTGCTCGAGAACATGCTCGTGCCGGGCCTGACGCGCCCGCACTCCCGGTGGGACGAGGTCGCGCGCCGCGCCCGCGGCTACCTGGACTTCCTCAGCCTGTCCGACCTCGTGCAGCTCCCGGCCCGGAACCTCTCGGGCGGGCAGCAGAAGCTCCTGGAGCTCGGGCGCTGCCTGATGCTGGAGCCCGCGGTGCTGTTCCTCGACGAGCCGTTCGCGGGCGTGCACCCGCGGCTGCGCGACGAGCTCGTGGCGCGGATCCGGGAGCTCCACCAGGGCGGCCGGACGTTCGTGGTCGTCGATCACGACATGGAGTCGATCCTGCGCATCTCGCGGCGGCTCGTCGTCATGGCCCGCGGCAGCAAGATCGCCGACGGTGAGCCGGCCGCGGTGCGGACGGACCAGAGCGTGCTCGCGGCCTACGCGGGACTCTGAGATGACGGGCGAGCCGGTGACCACCGCGGCGTGGCTCGTGGTGCGAGACCTGGTCGCGGGCTACCTGCCGGGCATCGACATCCTCCGCGGCGTCTCGGTCGAGGCGACGCGCGGGCAGGTCCGGTGCGTGCTCGGTCCCAACGGCACCGGCAAGTCGACCTTGCTCAAGGTGCTCTTCGGCTTCCTGCCGGCGCGGGAGGGCGAGATCCGCCTGGACGGACGGCCCCTGCGGTCGGTCGGGCCGCACGAGATGGGGCGGCACGGCGTCGTCTATCTGCCCCAGCGGCCGAGCATCTTTCCGTACCTGACCGTGGAGGTGAACCTGCGGCTGGGCGCGTGGCGCTACCGTGGCGAGCGGGGACGCGTCGACGACCTGGTGAGCCGGGCGTGCGAGCAGTTCCCGGTGCTGGGGGAGCGGCGCGGGCAGCCCGCCGGCACGCTCAGCGGCGGGCAGCAGCGCCAGCTCGAGATCGCGCGCAGCCTGATGCACGATCCCATGCTCCTCCTCATCGACGAGCCCACCGCGGGCGTCGAGCCCCGCGTGGCGACCCTCATCTACGACCTGATCCGAGGCCTGGCCGCGCAGGGCAAGGCGGTGCTCCTGGTCGACCAGAACATCAAGCGGGCGCTCGAGATCGCCGACTACGTGTACGTCATGCGGACCGGCACGGTGCTGTCGGAGGGCTCGCGCGAGGCATTCGGCGGCGACACCGAGGCGCTCGTCGCCCGCTGGCTATACGCGAGCGGGAGCGCCTGACCGGCCCAGCTTGCGGGTGCCCGCGATCCACAGCGAGCGCAGGATCCTGGCGAACCCGGGAACCGGATCGTCCCAAGCGAAGAGCATCTGGCGGGCCCCGATCCACGAGCGCAGCCAGGCCCACGCGCTCAGCTGACCCTGGCGGAAGAGCGCCCAGCAGGCGAAGCGGTCGGATCCCACGACGCAGTGACGGCCCGGCGGATACGTATTGACGGGTTCGACCGTGAGGCCCAGGGCATCCCGGTATGCCATCGCGCAGAAGTCCACGCCGCAGTCCGCCGCGAAGCCGATGAAGTACCAGGGGCGCGCGTTCACCTCGAGGAGCTTGAACTGCCCGTCGCGCGCGTCGTACTTGAACTCCGCCTCGAAGACTCCGCGATAGGACAGGTGCGCGAGCAGGCGGTCGAGCGACTCCACCGCGGCCCGGACCCGATCGAGCGGGACGCTGACCATGTAGGTGCTGTCGCCGAAGTCCGGCGGGAACATGCGCAGCCGCTGGCGGACGAACCGGGCACCGACCCGGCCGGTCCGGTCCACGAACCCCTCCACCATGTAGTGGTGGCTCGGCGGCCCGGGAACGTATTCCTGCAGCATGACCTCGAGCCCGGCTTTCGCTGCCTCGCGCGCGCGAGACATCGCCTCGTCGGGCGTCCGGAAGTGAAGCGCCTTGACGCCGAACCGGCGCCGGAACGCCGACGAGTTGCACGGCTTCAGGAACGCGTCGGTGAAGGCGTCGGCCGGGAGATCGGCCCGGTCCGGGTCGAGGCCGAGACAGACGGTTCGGGGATGGGGCACTCCGAGCCGCTCGAGCGTCGCAGCGAAGCGCCCCTTGTCGATGAGCGCCTCCAGACTCTCCGGCGAGGACAGGCTCGCGGGGACCACCGGGAATAGGACACGAAGCTGCGTTTCGTCCCGGTGGCATACACGGGAACACCGCGACGGCCGAGGCTCCGGACCATGGACAGCCCCCACAGCCACTCTCCGCCGAGGATCAGAGCAGGTCGCTCCGTGTCCCCGGCGTGGTACATCAGCGTCGCGGGCCTAGCCCCCACCTCCGCCCGTCCGCCGGCCGGCCAGTCCCTCGCGCCGCTCCTTCGTCTTCACCTCGTCCACCCCCGCGCCATCCAGCGTGAGCACGACCCCATACTCGGCGGGGCTCGCGATCTTGCCATCCAGCATGTCGGCGAGGACCGCGGCCGGATCCCGGTCGAGCGGGTCCCCGTAGCCGGCGCCGCCGGCGATGTACTCCCAGAGCTGGTCGCCCGGGTGGAGCACGATCATCTTCTTCGAGGGCAGGTCCTCGCGCGTGCCGTCTCTTCTGACGATGAAGGCGTGGGCCCGGGCGCCCGGGGCGCCGCCCTCGAGGGGCCAGGGCGACGAGGCGAAGCGCTCGCCGCGGTGGGACACCATCACGTCGGTGGTGGTCGCCTCGAAGACCTTCTCGAGCCCGAGGCCGCCGCGAAAGCGCCCGGCGCCGCCGGAGCCGTTCCAGAGGCGCACCCGGGGGATGCGCAGGGGGAAGTTCATCTCGACCGACTCCACCGGGATGTTCATGCAGTTGGTCACGTCGGTCTCGATGACGTCGATGCCGTCCTTGTCGGGACGGGCGCCCATGCCGCCGGCGGCGAGCTCGCTCGCCACGAACGGCCGGCCGGTCTCGGGGTCGTGGCCTCCGAAGGCCATCACGAGCAGGGTGCCGGAGCTCGCCGCCGGCATCTTGCCGGGCCGCGCGGCCACGAGCGCGCCGAGGATGGTGTCGGCGATGCGCTTGATGGTGGCGGTGCGGCAGCTCACCGGCGCCGGCGGGCGCGGGTTCACGATGGTGCCTTCCGGCAGCACCGCGTCCACCGCGCGGAAGCAGCCGCCGTTGTTCGGGATGGAGGCGTCGGAGATCGCGCGGACCGCGTAGTAGACCGCCGACATCGTGGAGGCCGGCACCGAGTTGAAGGGCCCTTGGACCTGGGGGTCGCTGCCCGTGAAGTCGAAGGTCATGGCGGAGCCGCGCACGCGCAGCGTCACCGCGATCTTCACCGGCCGGCCGATGTTCACGCCGTCGTCATCGAGCCAGTCCTCGAAGGCGTAGTCCCCGTCGGGGATGGCCTCGATCTGCGCGCGGGTGAGGCGCTCGGCCCGCGAGAGCAGCTCGTCGATGTACGCCACCACCGTGGCGGCGCCGTGCGCGGCGAACAGCTCGCGCAGGCGGACGCCGCCGAGCCGCCCCGCCGCCACCTGGGCCATGAGGTCGCCGGTGAACACCTCCGGGAGCCGGACGTTGCGGGTGAGCAGGCGGAACAGGTTGTCGTCCAGCTCGCCGGCGCGGAAGAGCTGGGTCGGCGGGATGATGACGCCTTCCTGGTAGAGCTCGGTGGCGTCCGTCGGGACGCTGCCCGGTGTGCGGCCGCCCACGTCCTGGTGGTGGCACATCGTGCAGGCGAGCGCGACGGCCCGGCCGTCGGCGAAGACCGGCACCGCCAGGGTGATGTCGGGCAGGTGGGTACCGCCGTCGTACGGGTCGTTCAGCAGGAAGGCGTCGCCGTCGCGCATGCCGTCCGGAGGAAAGGCGCGGACGATGCGCTGGGCCGCGAATTGCAGCGCGCCGAGGTGGATCGGGATCGCCGCCGCCTGGGCGATGGTCTCGCCGCGGGTGTTGAACAGCGCGGCCGAGGCGTCGAGGCCCTCCTTCACGATCGGCGAGGCCGCGCTCTTGAGAAGGGTCAGCTCCATCTCGTCGGCGATGGCGTCGAGGCGGTTGCGCAGCACCTCGAGCAGGATCGGGTCGATCGTCATCGGTCTCTCCGGAGACGCAGGTTGCCGACCGGGTCCACGAGAGCGGTGACGCCGGGGGGAATCACGGTGGTGGTGTCGGCCTGCTCCACGATGGCCGGCCCCGCGACGCGGGTGCCCAGCGGCAGCCGCGCGCGCTCGTAGATCGCGGTCGGCACGAACTGGCCGAAGTACGCGCGGCGCTCCCCCACCTGCGCCTCGGCCAGGGTGCCGGTCGCGCGCGCGGCCGGCGTCACCGCGGGCCGCGGCAGCGGGAAGGTGTGGACGGCCCGGAAGTTGACGAACTCCACCGGCTGCTGCGCGCGCGCATAGCCGTACACGCGCTCGTGGACGGTGTGGAAGGCGGCCACGATGGCGGGCACCGCGACGGCGGTGACCGGCGTCGGGATCGGCACCTCCAGCTCGTAGGCCTGGCCCACGTACCGCATGTCGGCCGCGTAGGCCACGCGCACCGCCGGAGCCGGCACGCCTTCCTCGTCCATGCGCGCGCGGCCGGCGGCGTCGAGCTCGCCGAGGCAGGTATCGATGGCGCCAAGGTCGGCCGCGTCGGTGCGCGCCTGGAGGGTGCGCGCGTGGTGGTGCTCGATGGCCGCGGCGAGCAGCCCGAAGGCGGCGAGCACGCCGGGTGCCTCGGGAACGACCACGTCCGCCATGCCCAGCTCCTCGGCGAGGGCGGCGCCGTGCACGGGGCCGGCGCCGCCGAGGACGACGAGCGAGAACTGCCGCGGATCCCATCCCCGCTTGATCGTCACCAGCCGGATCTGGTCCGCCATGCGGGCGTTGACGACGCGATGGATGCCCGCCGCGGCGGCGACCGGGTCGAGGCCCAGCCGGCGGCCCAGGACGGCCACCGCGCGCTCGGCGGCGGCCACGTCGAGGGTCAGGGCGCCGCCGGCGAAGCGCGCGGGGTTGAGATAGCCGAGCACGACGCTGGCGTCGGTCACGGTGGCCTCGTCGCCGCCGCGGGCGTAGCAGGCGGGGCCCGGCTCGGCGCCGGCGCTGCGCGGCCCCACCCGCAAGCCCCCGGCGGCGTCGATCCAGGCGATGCTGCCGCCGCCGGCCCCGATGGTGTTGACGTCCACCATCGGGGTGCGCACCGGGTAGGATCCGATCGCGCCCTCGCCGATGAGCAGGGGCCGACCGTCCCGCACCAGGGCCACGTCGTTGCTGGTGCCGCCCATGTCGAGCGACACGAAGTCGCGCACCCCGGAGCGCTCGGCCGCGAACGCGGCGCCGATGACCCCGCCGGCCGGCCCCGAGAGGAACAGGGTGACGGGTTGCTGCGCGGCGAGCGCCGCCGACACGATGCCGCCGCGCGAGCGCATGATCAGCGGCACGCCGGGGACCCCGAGGCCGCGCAGGGTGTCGGCGAGGCCCGCGAGGTAGCGCTTCACCACCGGGCCGAGGTAAGCGTCGAAGGCGGTCACGCAGAGCCGCTCGTACTCCCGGAAGGTCGGGTCGACCTCCGACGAGAGGGAGACGCTGATATCCGGCGCGAGCTCCGCGACGATGTCGCGCGTCCGCCGCTCGTGCGCTCCATTCAAGAACGAGAAGAGGTAGCACACCGCGATGGCCGACACCCCCTGCGCGCGCAGGGTCTTCACCGCTTGCCGCACGTCGGCCTCGTGCAGCGGGACCAGCACGCGCCCCTTCGCGTCCAGGCGCTCGCGGATGCCGAGCCGACGCCGCCGGGGCGCGAGGAAGGTCGGCACCTCCGGGTCCATGTCGAGGTCGTACATGCGGGAGCGCTTCATCCGCCCCATCTCGAGCACGTCCTCGAACCCTTCGGTGGTCAGGATGGCGGTCGTGGCCCCCTTCCGCTCGAGGATCGCGTTCGTGGCCACGGTGGTGCCGTGGATGAACCGCTCGACGTCGCCCGGCTCAGCGCCGGCCAGCGCGAGCACTCTGGCGGTGGCGGTCGCGATGCCGTCCAGGAGGTCCTTGGGCGTGCTCGGCACCTTGGTCAGCGCGAGCCGGCCGGTGCGGTCCAGGGCCACGATGTCCGTGAAGGTGCCGCCGATGTCCACGCCGATCTGCACGAGCGCTCCTCCCGAGGGCGCCAACGTTAACACAGAAGCTGGGGCTGGAGCCCGGCGGGGCAGGGGAAGCGAGAGGCTCCTCCCGGGACAGAGTAAAATCCCAGGCCGAGGGCACTTCCCATGATTCCCGAGCGGACGCCCGGGTCCGCGGCCCGGCGGTGGCGGACCCGGCGATGGCTGACGGCCTGGGCCCTGGCCGGCGTGCTGAGCGCGCCCGCCCCGGGCCAGGCGGCCGAGATCGTGTTGCCGCTCACCGTCCGCTTCGAGCTTCTCGTCCAGCAGCTGACGCGAGAGCTCTACACGGAGCCCGGCGGCGTCGCGCCGCTCTGGCGTGACGGCCGCTGCCGCTACCTGTCCCTCGACCACCCAACCTTCGACCGTCGCGGGACCTTCCTCCGCTTCGTCACGCATGGCGACGGCACCGCGGGGACCCCGGTCCTGTGGTTCTGTCTCAAGGCCCTGCGCTGGCGCGGCTACGTCGAGGCCCAGACCGCGCCGTACGTCACCGCCGACTGGCAGCTCAAGCTCCGCGTCGCGGAGTCGAGCCTCTACGACGAGGCCTGGCGCAAGGGCCTGCTCAGCGGGCTGTTCTGGGACGTGACCGCACGCGCCCTGCTTCCTCGCCTGACGGGTATGGCGGTCGACCTCACGCCTCCCCGCAATGATCTGCTCGGACTGATCCGGATGGTGGTCGCGCCGTCGGACGCGGCGCGGATGGAGGCCATCTTGCGGAGCGCCGCCGTGCGGACGGTGGAGGTGCGCGACGATGCGGTCGTCGTACATCTGGCCCTCGATGTGCCGGAGGCGTTCGTCCAGGCGCGGCCGCGCCGGGGGCAATCGGAGCCGCCGCTGGGCCCGGCCGAGCTCGAGGCGGTCGACCGCGCCCTCGAGCGCTGGGATGCCTTCCTGGTGTTCGTGATCAAGAGCCTGGGGCTCGACATCGCCGACCCGGGCGTCCGCGCGGAGCTGTTCGGCCTGCTCATCGAGAGCCGCTACGAGCTACTGCCCATCCTGGCCGGCAACGTGCGGCGGAGCGACGGCGACCCCGTGCGCCGGCTGTTCACCGAGGCGTGGGGGCGCCTCCACGACATCGTGGCGCGCGCCGAGCGGCGCGGGCTGCTGGCCGACAAGGCAGTGCGCTACGCGGGGTTCATCGGCGCCGGCGACGCGCTGGTGGCGCTCGACCGGGCCGCCCCCGGCCTCGGGATCGAGATCTCGGCGGACGGGCTGCGACGCCTGGCGCGCCTGCTCCGGCCCGGGACGACGGAGGACCCGCTCCTCTACGGCGTCGACGTGGATGCCACGCTGCGCTCCCTGTTCGGGCTTCCGCCCGAGCCCGATCTCGCGCCGGCCCCCGCGCCGCCGCCCGGTCCCGGGCCTGGCAGCGGGCTCCCGTGGCGGCCGGTGGCGTATGCGGAGGGTGGGGACGATCTGGCGGCCCTGAACGAGCGGCTGGCCCGCTGGGTGCCGGACGAGACCGAGCTCGCGGACTATCGCGCGGTCATGGAGCGGCTGCTGATCGTGACCGCGGACCGGGCGCTGCGCGGGGCCGATCTGGAGAGCCGGTACGCGCGACCCTACCGCGCCATGCTCCCGGCCGCCGCGCTCCAGGAGAGCTGCTGGCGTCAGTTCGAGCGGAAGGGCGACACGATCACCTACCGGGCCTCCGCGCTGGGCAGCGTCGGGCTCATGCAGATCAACCAGCGGGTGTGGCGAGGCTTCTACAACGTCGAGCGGCTCAGGTGGGACACCGCCTACAACGCCCGGGCCGGCGCCGAGATCCTCCTGGGTTATTTCCGCCAGTACGGGATCGAGGAGGGGCGGCGGTCCGGCCACGTCGAGGATGCGGTCCGGGCGACCTACTCCGTCTACAACGCCGGGCCGAGGGCGGTGAGCCGCTACCGGGACCAGGCGAGCACGCCGCGCGAGCGAAGGGTCGACGAGTCCTTCTGGGCTCTCTACCGGGGCTTCGCCGGGGGCGGTACCGCGGACCTGCTCGCGTGCGCGACGACGCCCGGCTCGCGACGTGAAGGACGGTGAAGCATCGTCACTCACCGCGCAACTCGAAGGTCGTGGCCAAGAACTCCTCGACCGCGGCCACCGCTTCACGATGCGCGCGGGCCTGGTAGCCCACCGTGGCGCCGTACCTCACGCACGCCGGCCGCTCGGATAGCGGCGCGCCCGTCGCCGCGTCCACGAAGATGCCGGGGCTCTGCTCACGGACGCCGCACCCTCTCCCGTTCTGCACCCCCGGGAGGTAGAGCGACCCGGGCAGGGTCGGCACGTCGAAGCCATGGAGCGCGCCTGCGAACTCGTGCACCTTCGCATCGACGCCCGCCCGTCTGAGTCGCTCCACATACTCCCGACACGGCCCGACGGGCGTCCAGTCGTCGGCGGCCCCGTGGAAGATGCGGATCGGCGCGCTCACCTGCTCCTCGTCGAGGAGCCGAATGCCACACGGCGGGTAGAAGGGCAGGTGCGCCGCGAAGTGAAGCCGCGGCGGCCCCCAGTCCCGCTGGAATCGGGTGAGGCTCGAATACAGGGCCACCGCGCCGCCCTTCGAGAACCCCATCACCGCGACCCGGTTCCGATCGATGGCGGGATGGGTCGCGAGCAGAGCGAGGGCTCGGTAGGCATCGACGATCATGGCTGAAGTGGCGAGCCGCGACTGGTCGGTGGCCGTCTCCTTGATGCCGCGCCCGCCGAAGCTATCGACGATGAATGTGGCCACCCCCATGCCGTTGAGCTCGGAGCGCCACCCCGGCATGTTGTTGCCCACGCCGCTCGAACCATGGACAAGAACCACGGCGGGGACGCGGCCCGATGCACGCCGCGGGATGCTGAGCTCTCCCCAGATCACCGCGGCCGGGGCGTCGAGGTTCCGGCGAGCGAAGTCCCCCGGGGTCGGAGTCTGCGTCCGGAATGCGATCGTCCCGGTGGTGCCGTCGGCCAGGTCGATCCGTGGGTGACCAAGGGAACACGCGGATAGGACGAGTCCCATGAGGGCGACGCTGAAACCAGGGAACCCCACCCGCCAAGTCCGCCCAACCAGGTCCATGGTGACTCCTCCGTCCTCGAGTGCCAGGAGCGAGGTCTCACCTTTGCGGCTCTCGGGACTCTACCGGGAGAGGGGCCAATCCGCCACTGCCGAGGGGAACCGTGCCATCGACCGGAGCGTTACAATGCAGTCGTGACAAGAAGGAGGCGGTCATGAAGAAGATCCTCGGTCTGACGCTCGTGGCCATGCTGTCGCTCACCCTCGCCGCCCCGGTCTCTGCGGGCGGGGGGTCGGGCGGTGGTTTCCACGGTGGCTTCCGCGGTGGGTTCCATCACGACGGGTTCCATCGCTTCGGCTGCTGTTTCGGCCCGGCCTTCGTCGGCGGGGTGTTCGTCGGTTCGGCCCTCGCCTATCCCTACTATGCGGACCCCTACTATGCGTATCCATATGCGACGTACCCGGCCTACGCGGACTCCGGCTACGCGCCGGGGCCGGGCTACCAGCCGCAACCGCAGGTCTCCGTGGCCCCCCCACCGATCCAGCCGGAAGTCTGCTACGTGGGCGGCTGCTACCATCTGCGCGGCGACGGAGTGACGGTCCCCTACAGCTGGATATGGGTGCCGTCCGCGCCGGCGGTGCCCCCGGCTCCGCCGAGCCGCTAGGGGAGGTCCATGACTGGCCCGATTCCCGCGCGGTGGGCGCCGTATCTGCAGAGCGTCCTCCGCATCGTCGTGGCCTTTCTGTTCGTCGCGCACGGAACCCAGAAGTTCATGGGCTTTCCCTCGGCCGAGGCGAGCGCCGGCGTACCGCTCATGTCCCTGCGTGGCGTGGCCAGCGTGATCGAGATGGTCGGCGGGACGTTGCTGCTGTTCGGGCTGTTCACGCGGCCCATCGCCTTCGTCCTCGCCGGGGAGATGGCGGTGGCCTACTTCATGGTGCACGCCCCGCGCGGATTCTGGCCGCTGGTCAATCGCGGAGAACCGGCCGTCTTCTTCTGCTTCACGTGGCTGTACTTCGCCGCGGCCGACGGCGGTCCGTGGAGCTTGGACGCGCTACGCGGACGATCCAGCGGACGAGCATCGCGCTGACCGGCACGTCCGAGTCATCCCCGCCTCTGCAAGCCGTGCAAGGGCGGGGCGTCCAGCGGACAGCTCAGATGGTGAGCGAGGTCTGGCGCCGCCGCATCGTCACGGATCGTGAGGTAGCCGAGCGCCCCGCCGGCGGCCGTCAGCGTGGCCGCCACCCACATCGCGGTACGAAAGCCGGCGGAGAGGACGTGAGGATCGAAGCCGCCGCTCCCGTTGATGCCGGCGACGAGCGGCAGGGTTGCGACCGCGAAGAGACCTGCCACCCGTGCGACGTCGTTGTTGACCGCGGCCGCGATGCCGGCGCGCTCGGGTCCAGCGGCGGCCAGCACGGTCGCGGTCAGCGGAGCGACCGTGATCGAGAGGCCCAGCCCGAAGACGACCACCCCCGAGAAGATGGTGAGCCAGTAGCCGCCCCCGGGCACGACGCGCACCAGCAGCGCCAGCCCGATGGCCGCGACGAAGGGCCCGACCGTCATCGGCAGGCGCGGCCCGGCTCGCTGCGCCAGCCGACCGGCGAGCGACGACAGGAGCAACATCGCGATCGTCATGGGGATCAGCGCGCTGCCCGACTCCAGCGCAGACAATCCGACCACGCGCTGCAGCTGGATCGGGAGCATAAACAGCGCCCCACCCAGGGCGCCATAGACGACGAACGTGACCGCGTTCGCCGCGGTGAACTGGCGTGACCGGAACATCTCGAGCGGCAGCAACGGGTGACGGCGGGAACGCTCAACGACGACGAAGCCGATGAGCGCGATGATCCCGCCGCCTCCGGTCGCGAGCACCCGGGGCGTGGCCCAGCCGTCAACGGGCCGGGCGGTGAGCGCGAAGACGACCCCGCCCAGGCCGAGGCCGGCGAGGGCGGCCCCGAGGTAGTCGAGACGGCCCGCCGCGTGCGCCTCCCGGCTCTCGGGCAGGTGCCGCATGGCGGCCCACGCCGCCACCGCCGCCAGGGGCAGGTTGATGAAGAAGATCAACCGCCAGCTGATGACCGTCGTCAGATAGCCACCGACCACGGGGCCGATCGCGGTCATGACGCCCCCGAGACCCGACCAGGCGCCGATCGCGGCCGAGCGATCCTCCGGGTGGAAGGTGGTCTCGATGATCGCGAGGCTCCCCGGCGTGAGCAGGGCGGCGCCGATCCCCTGGAGCGCCCTGGCCACGATCAGCGCTGGGGCGTTGGGAGCCACGCCGCAGACCAGGGACGCGCCGGCAAACCAGAGAGTGCCGACCACGAACAGTCGCCGGCGGCCGTAGCGATCACCGAGCGCGCCGCCGAGCAGCAGCAACCCGGCCAGTGTGAGCGTATAGGCGTTCACGATCCACTGAAGGCTCGTGAGGCTGACGCCGAAGTCCTGGCCGATGGCGGGGAGCGCGACATTGACGACCGTCGCGTCGAGCACCACGAGGCCCGAGCCGAGCACCGTGACCAACAGGACCCACCGCCCAGCCGGTGAGCGATGCCGGACCCACATGGCAGCCTCCAGCCTACCAAAACCGTGTCACGGATTGCGTAATCTTGCGGAATTCTCACGGGATCCGCGGCGCCGCCCGGCGCGCTCGCCTCACAAGGCAGGGAGGAGAGATGTCCATGAGGACACGTTCACGGCAGAAGGGTGCGCGCGCACGCACAGGAGTCCTGGCGATCGCAGCGGTCTCGGTGCTGCTGCTCGGTGAGCCGCGGGCCGCGATGGCCGGCGAGCCGACCGACCAGATCCGGGCCCACATCGCCGTGATGTATGGCGCCGTGGGAGCCTCCGCCTCCGCACCTTCTCCATCGGGCACGAGCTCGGAGCGAAAGGTGGCGGATCAGATGTTCGACTGGCGCGCCATGGCCAGGGAGGCGCTCGGCGACCACTGGACGAAGCGGAGCGCGGAGGAGCAAAACGAGTTCGCGCGGCTCTTCGTGAACCTGTTCGAGGACGCCTATCTGTCGAAGATCCGCCTCGCCGAGGCGGACAAGTTCGAGTATCTGGGCGAGACGGCGGTCG